>OFQS01000118.1_pt1 | contig 14568 bp, 10 predicted proteins | sample 1542861 | NCBI WGS metagenome assembly OFQS01 (sample SAMN05442518, study PRJEB24371) | freshwater metagenome | isolation source: Freshwater Lake | place: Canada: Niagara | collected 2012-08-03 | reverse complement strand
TTTTTTTTTTCAAGCAGAAGACGGCATACGAGATGTAGAGAGGTCTCGTGGGCTTGGAGATGTGTATAAGAGACAGGTAATTACCCTTTAATGGCTTAAATGTCGTTTTATGCTGGTCTGACGGTTAACACATCCGTTTTTCATTACGGTGGGGGCCTTGTGAACCGGTTTTCAGGATGAAAGGCCAAGAGCCTTTGCCTCGATCCCAGCCAGGTCGATGACTTAAATCGCGTTGAAACTGGCGCGCTGCACACCTTTTAGATCACGGCTGCTGTGTCGATGACGCGACTCTCCACGTGCCCGACCCGCGCTCTTTTGCCACGACAATCAACCCATGTTTGAAGTCTTGCGCGTCACGTTTCCGTTTTTTGCATTGGTTTTTTGCGGCTACTTGGCGGCCCGCAAAGGGCTGTTGCCGCTGGAGGCAATTCCCGGGCTGAATGGGTTTGTGTTGTTCTTTGCATTGCCATGCATGTTGTTTCGTTTTGGCGCCAGCACGCCCATCGCTCAGTTGTTGGATGCGGGGGTGTTTTTCACCTATTTGTTGTGCGCCATGGTCATGGTGGCGTTCAGCGTGGCGGTCAGCCTGAACAAACGCATTCGCTGGAATGACGCTTCTTTGGGCGCGCTGGTTGCGGCCTTTCCCAATACCGGGGTCATGGGCGTGCCTTTGTTGGTGGCCTTGCTAGGTCCTGAGGCGGCGGGCCCGGCCATTGTCACCATCGTGGTGGACATGGTGATCACCACATCGCTGTGCGTCGCCTTGTCGCGCATGGATGCCGCAGGCGAGCACGGTGCCGCCGTGGCGGCCCGCAAGGCGCTGGCGGGGGGGGTGCGCAACCCCATGCCGTGGGCCATTTCTTTGGGGGGCGCATTTTCGTTTTGGAACTACGAGCTGCTGGGCCCCGTTGGCAAAACCGTGGGCTTGCTGGCCGATGCGGCATCGCCAGTGGCGCTTTTCACCATTGGAGCTGTGTTGGCGCGCTCCCAAAAAATTGCACACCACGAACAGCACGGCCCACTGACATGGAAAGACTATGTGCCAGTTGCACTGATCAAATTGTTTTTGCACCCTGTTCTTGTCTTGGTGGTGGGCTTGGCTGCCATTTCAATGGGTCTGCCCATTGATGCGTTTGCCCTCAAAGTGATGGTGCTGGTGGCGGCCTTGCCCAGCGCCAGCAATGTGGCCATGTTGTCAGAAAGATTTGGCGCCGACAACGGTCGCATCGCCAGAATTATTTTGGTTTCTACAGCCGCGGCCTTCCTCACCTTCTCGGGCGCGGTTGCCTTGCTACAGTAATTCAAGCCTTCAGGCTATGTGGCTTTAAATGGCCAGTGGATCGACATCCACCAGCCAGCGAATCAGGCCTTTGTGCTGCGGCTCTGACCGCGATGCATGCAATTGTTCTTGCAACAATTCAAGCACCCTGTGAAGCGCTTTTCTGGAAGCGCTTTCAATCAGCATTTGTGCACGCTCAACATTGGCCACCCGCTGAATGCTCATAGGCACTGCAGGGTACACACTCACTTCGGCCAAGGCCGATGCGTCTTGCGTGCCAAGGCCTTCTAAAGATTGCAACTGCGCATTCGCATGGTTTAAAAAAGCCTGTGCCACCGATTGCGCGCGCGCGTCACTGCGTATCAGAGCCTGAAACGTACTGGGCGGCAGGCCCGCTTCCAAACGCTCTTTCAATTGTTGCTCGGCAAATGCAGGGTAGTCGTGTTTTTTAAGCGCTTCAAACAAGGGGTGAGAAGGGTGAAAAGTTTGCACCCACATTTCACTGCTGGCGCTTTGTTCTGCATCGCGCCCTGCTCTGCCGCCGGCTTGCATCAGCAATGCAAACAAGCGCTCGGGCGCTCTGAAATCGCTAGAGAACAAAGCACCATCTGGGTTGATGGCGGCCACCAATGTGATGCGCCGAAAGTCATGCCCTTTGGCAATCATTTGAGTGCCCACCAAGACATCGACTTCGCCGCTGTGCACACCTGCCAATTGCGCTTCTAGCGAGCCCTTCAATTTGGTGCTGTCTGCATCAATGCGCATCACCTTCACGGGGTCGCCATTGGGTCGTTTGACATCCACCAACAGCTCGGCCAAATGCTCTTCAAGTTGTTCGGTGCCGCGCCCCATGGGTGCGATGTCTGCGTTGCCACAGGCTGGGCATGCACGGGGCACACGCTCGGTAAAGCCGCAGTGGTGGCAGCGCAAGGTGCGGTCTATTTTGTGAAATACCCGAAACGCACTGCAATGCGCGCATTCACTTTTCCAATCGCAATCTGCGCAATGCAATACGGGTGCATAACCCCGTCGGTTGAGAAGCAACATACTTTGCTCGCCCTTGGCCACACGCTCTTGAATGGCGGCCATCAAGGGTGCAGACAAAACAGTTTTACGCGGCTGGTGGTTCATGTCTACGCGGCGCACGAAGGGCAGTTGACCAGCCCCAATGCGCGCGGGCATGGGCAAGCGCACATAACGTCCACCTTCTGCAGCAGGCCTGCTGTGATGCCAGCTTTCTAATGAAGGCGTGGCCGAACCCAAAATCACTTTGGCGCCTTCAAGGCGCGCTCTGTAAATGGCCAAATCACGGGCCGAATAACGCGCGCCTTCTTGTTGTTTGTAACTGGCATCGTGTTCTTCATCCACCACAATCCATTTCAAATGGGGCATGGAGGCAAAGATAGACATGCGCGTGCCCAGCACAATGCGAGCGCTACCTTGGTGAGCCGCCAACCAACTTTTCAATCTTTGCGGCCCAGTCATGCCGCTGTGCATTGAGACCACGCCAGCATCGCCAAATCGGGCTTTGACGCGCGCCTCAAGTTGCGGTGTGAGATTGATCTCTGGCACCATCATCAAGGCTTGTGCGTTGGGGTCTTCTGCCAAACACCTTGCAACCGCTTGAAGGTAGACCTCGGTTTTGCCGCTGCCAGTGGCACCATGCAGAAGAAAGGGGCCAGATGCCTCAGCCATTTGCGACAACACCTCGGCTTGTTGTTCTGACAAGGGCCAGGGTGACTGCAGGGCTGTGGCCAAAGTCTCAGGCGGTGTGACTTGTTTTTTAAAACGCCTGGCCAGTTGCACAGGCGTCAGGTCTCGAAGTTGAGGTGGCAAAGCGGCCATGGCCACTTCACCTAAAGAGCGTTGGTAATACTGAGCCGTGAATTGAACCAGCTGCAGCCAGTGCGCGCTTAAGGGCGCCACCGCCTCTAAAACTGCAATCACTTGACGCAAAGTGTGCGTGCTCAGTGTTTGTGGCGCAGTGCTGTGAACACCCCACACCACACCTAAAACTTCTCGATTTCCAAAAGGCACCCTGACCAACTGACCGACAGTCGCAGGCAATTCAGTGACGTAGGTCAGCAAACCGCCCACTTGACTGTGTGCGGGAGCAGAAACTGCAACGTCAAGCCACTTTTGCATTCAAAACCTTTTGAGCAGCTTTAACATGAAGGCGCCCTTGCATGGTGTGAAGTTTTGCTCATAAATATTCTTGAAACAACAGGTAAGTTGTTGTTTTTCATGACCTTTAGAAGCAGTCCCAATAAACTGTGGATAACTTTGTTGAAAACCCCGCGCGATGACCCGCAAACCCTTGAAAAATAAGGCTTTGATTGGATTGCTCGCGAACTGAGCAGTTTCATAAAAATGATTAAAAACAACAACTTAGGATATACGAGAGGATAGCGCAAAGCTTGCAAGCAGCAACATAATCTTAAAATCTTTAGAGCAAACTTTTGTGCATAAGTCAATAGAAAAAACCCAAAAATTTAAATATTTTTGGGTCTTTAAGTGGGTTTGTTTGCAGTATGCAAAACTTTTCTGGCTTCAGCGCCTGAGGGCTTTTGAATGCGAGTGAACCGCTTCCACCAATGCCGAAACATGCTCAGGCGGCGTGAATTGGCTAATGCCGTGGCCTAAGTTGAAAATGTGTGTGGGCCCCGTGGTGTTTTTGTCTGTGTGGGGCTTGCCAAAACTGTCCAAAACCCGAATCACTTCCTTTTGAATCTGCGCTGGCGGTGCAAACAGCACGTTGGGGTCGATGTTGCCCTGCAGCACTTTGCCAGGCCCCCCCACCTTACCGCCCACCATTTGGCGGGCGCGGCCCAAGTTCATGGTCCAGTCTAGGCCCAGTACCTCGCAATCCAATTGGCCCATCTCCTCAAGCCACAAACCACCGCCTTTGGTGAAGACAAGGCGCGGAATGGTGGCGCCGTTGTGCACTTTCTTCAGCAAGGCCAGAACCTTGGCCGTGTAAGCCAGGCTGAACTCTTGAAAAGCGCCATCGGCCAAGACACCGCCCCAACTGTCAAAAATCATCACGGCTTGAGCACCGGCTTCAATTTGGGCATTTAAATAACTGGCAACGGCTTGGGCGTTGACCTCCAAAATGCGGTGCATCAAATCGGGTCGGCTGTAGAGCATGGACTTCACCAAGCGGTAATCGTCAGAGCCTTTGCCTTCAACCATGTAGCAGGCCAAGGTCCAGGGGCTGCCAGAAAAGCCAATGAGAGGCACACGGCCATTGAGTGCTTTGCGGATGGACGTCACAGCATCAAAGACGTACCGCAACTTGTCCATGTCGGGCACTTGCAGTTCAGCCACTGCGGCCTCGTCTCGCACTGACTTGGCAAAGCGGGGGCCTTCGCCCAGCGCAAAGCTCAAACCTAGCCCCATGGCGTCTGGCACGGTCAAAATGTCACTGAACAAAATGGCCGCATCCAAAGGGTATCGCTCTAGCGGCTGCAGGGTGACTTCTGTGGCGAAGTCAACGTTGGTGGCCAAGCCCATGAAGCTGCCAGCTTTGGCGCGGGTGGCGCAATACTCAGGCAAATAACGACCTGCTTGGCGCATTAGCCAGACGGGCGTGTGGTCGGTCGCTTGTCGCAAACAGGCACGCAAAAAAGTATCGTTGGACAGGGGTGCAAAGCTGGCTGTGGTCATGTGAATTCTGAAAATTTCTGTGCATTTCAATTGAAAACTTGAGCATTCTCGCAGAATGGCTTAAGGCCATTGTGCTTTAGACGATCAGCCCATCAATTTGGGGGTGAGGCCTTGACTTGGCTGAGGACCTCTTGAATTTCGCTTACGCTGGGCAATTCAGACAGCAAACGTACAGCTTGCCCCGGGGCATACCATGCGTAAACGGGCACACCGTTGCGGCCTAGCTCGTTCAAAGCGGCGGTGATTTGGGGATCGTATCGCGTCCAATCTGCCCTCAGCAATAAGACATTTTTGCTGGCAAATTCAGCCAACAAGCTGGGGTTTGAAAAAGTGACTTTCTTGTTGAATTGACATGACACGCACCAAGCGGCGGTGAAGTCCACAAAAACGGGTTGCCCCTTTTGGATGGCGGTGGCCACTTTTTCAGCCGACCATGCGTCCCATTGGCCTTGCTTTGCAACTTCATTGCTCGACTTGGAACTCGCTTGCGTCGGGCTAGGTGCTTGGGCCTCCACCTGGGTCCACATGGGTCCCCAATGCCAAATCGACAATGCCAAGACGACCACGGCCAATGCCGCCATCACGCGGCGTACTTTGCCGTTCAGTGTCAAGGCCCAGATTAACAAAGTCAAACTCAACAAGCAGGCTAAAAATCCAGACACACCATCCAAGCCTACCTGCTGCCCCAAGACCCACACCAACCAAACGACGGTGGCGTACATGGGAAAGGCCATGAACTGACGGAATGTCTGCATCCAGGTGCCGGGTCGCGGCAAGAACCTCACCCAGCCCGTATTGAAAGAAATGGCCATGAAGGGCAGTGCCATACCAAAGCCCATGGCCAGAAAAACGGGCAAGGCCTGCCAAGCCGGCAAACCAATGGCCAAGCCCAAGGAGGCTCCCATAAACGGCGCCGTGCAGGGTGAGGCAATGACCACCGCAAACACGCCCGACCATAGCGAATTGGCGATGGGGTTGGACCATTGGAAGCCCGCAGCTGAACTTGGCACGAACGAACCAAATTCAAACATGCCCGACAGGTTCAAGCCGATGACGGCAAACAGCATGGCAAGCGCACCGACCACCCAAGGCGATTGCAACTGAAAGCCCCAGCCCATTTGCGATCCGGCGGCCCGCAATGCCAGCATCAATGCGCCTAAAACCAAGAAAGAAATCAAGACGCCAGCAGTGAAGGCCCAAGCCGAGAGTTTCATGTCTCGGGGCCGATTGGCCAGTTGTGTGATGCTCAAGAGTTTGATGGCCAACACCGGGAAAACACAGGGCATCAAATTCAACAAGATACCGCCCAGTAAGGCACCCAACATGGCAAAAATCCAAGTGGCCCAAGGTGCTGGCGCCAGGATGGGGGGCGCCAATTTTTGAAGGGTGGGCGCCAAGTTGGCGTAGGTGGGTGGCGGGTCAGAAAACACTTGCCATTGGCCTTGAACAGGTGTCTCAACGGTCCATTGGCGGCCAGAGGGCGCATCGGCCTTGCCCTGCACCAGCAACCATGTCATTTGCTGAGGGCTGTCCATGCGTTCGCTTGAAACTTGCAAGCTCACCGTGGCACCCGTGGTCACCTCACCAGAACCGCTGCTAGAGCTCGCTTTTTGAACGACAGGTACAGCACTGTTTTGAACCACGTTGGCCGTTTGAGGGAACACCGTCCAGTCACTGTTTTGCAACTCTGGCGGCAATTGCGCCAAGGTCAGATCAAGGCTGCGGCCGTCTTTGGAAATTTGGGCCCGGTGCTTGCCCTTCAAAGGCTGCGCTTGCCATTGCAAGGCTTTTTCAAATGCACTTGCGGCCATCGATGTGCTGCCTTTGATGGGCACCCTTAAACTGAAACTTCCCTCCTGCGGAATGCACTCTTGTTTGCAAACCAGCCAGTTGGCATGCAACTCAATTTGCACCGAACTCTCGTTGCCTTGCGGTTTGAAGGACTTGCTCACTTGTACGGGCGTGACCAGCAACAGGGCGTCTTCATACCCAAAATTGGCCAGTGGGCCAATGGGAATTCGGCGAGGGGCTGGCCAAATTAAGTTGCCCGCCACCAGGCCCTCAGGCAATTTCCACTCAAGGACTGTCGGCAGACCAGAATCGCCGGGGTTGCGCCAATAGGTGTGCCATTCGGGTTGATGTACCAGCTCTAAGCCCAGCCAAAGGGTTTTGCCTGCTTCGATGCCATTGGGCGCTTCGGCCAACAGGGTGGCTTTGACTTGGGGTGTTTGCACCATTTGACCCAAGGGGCGTGGGCTCAAAATCTGTGTTTGTGCTTGCCCGTTGGACGTCAAAACCGCAAGCAAAACCATGCCCACCCACGAACAACGAAGGTTTAAAAGAAGCTTGCGCAAGGGGTAGAAAAACAAAGTCAAGAACCTAAAGGCCAAAAGCTCAACTCTACACTGCAAAATCATGCCCTTAAATTCTGCGCCTCTATTAAACTGAGCAGATTGAAAAGCCCCCTAGACATGTCACATCACATTCACTTTTGGTCCGACTTGACCACCAACGACTTTGGCCGCCTAGATACCGCGCGGGCCATTGCCGTGTTGCCTTTGGCGGCTACCGAGCAGCATGGACCTCATTTGCCTTTGTCCGTCGATGTTGACATTGTGAATGGCGTAGTTCACTCAGCCATGACCCGTTTGAATGCGGGTGCCTCACCAACAGCCAATAAGTTGAACCCCAAAGACTTGTCCATCTTGGTTCTGCCTACGCAAAGCGTAGGACTCAGTCCTGAGCATGCGGCGTTTGCCGGCACGCTCACCTTAAAAGCCGAAACACTGATCCGGCTCTGGACAGACATTGCAGAATCTGTCAAAGCCGCAGGCATCCACAAACTGGTGCTGTTCAATGCGCATGGCGGCCATGTAGGGGCCATGGATGTGGTGGCCCGTGATTTGCGTGCCCGCTTAGGCATGCTGGTTTACAGCGTGAACTGGCATCAGTTGCCCTTGCTCGATGAAAAGGGTCAAGATGCCAACGCCCTTTTTACAGACCATGAACACCGCTTTGGTGTGCATGCGGGTGAGGTCGAAACCTCGGTCATGCTGGCGCTTAAACCCCACGCTGTCACCATGAGCGAAGCCCAAAATTTCCGTTCAAGTTCTGAAGACCGTGCCCGTTCGTTTCCCATTCTGGGCAACGGCCGCAGCGCCAAGTTGGCTTGGCAAATGCAAGACTACAACGTGGCAGGGGCGGCGGGCAATGCAGCCGCTGCCACAGCGCTCAAGGGTCAGATTTTGTTAGATGCAGCCGGCCGCGCATTGGCCGATTTGCTTTTAGAAATAGACCGATTGCCCGCCAACACCCTCAAGACTTAATGGCCCCTTTCTTGACAAGGCTGCCATAGTCCGAAATCAATACTTGGGCAAAACCAGTTCAGTAGCTGTTGGATAGATTTGCTTGGGGCACTCTCGCGACGCATCCACGCAACCACCCTCTGCATAAACGTCTTTGGGATCCCTGATGCGCATCATTTGGTGCAAGATGTGTTGCACTTTGGCGGGGTCTTGCATCGTCTCATGCACGCAAGCATCCACAATGGTTTCATCCATCCACAAATCACCCGCAGCGTTGGTTTTTACGCCATCACGCCAATGGAAAATTTCAATGCACTTGCTTTGCAAAGTGAATGGCTGGTCTCGTTTCCAAAAATTGCTGAACAAGCCGCTGCCCATATAAATCACCCACGAGCCTTCATAACCTGTCACATCAGAGGAGCGCGCATCTGGATTTCGGAACCAAACACGATCACCTGGCACATAAAAACCAGCAGGCAAAGGCGCCTCTAGCGAGCCGTACTCATGCAAAAAAACTTCATGAAAGAGGCCAGATCGAATGGCATGTTTTTCATTCACCTGTTGCAGTTGTTCCAACAAAGAAGGGTTGTGCTGGCCCGCTTCTTGAGCCAAGCCCAACAAGATCACATATTCGGTTGCGCGATAACAAGAAAAGTCATACAGCTTGCCAGTCGCTTCAGGTTGCGTGGCGCTGATCAAAGCTTCGATCAAGGGCGTATGGGGCTGCAGAATAAATCCGGCCTCTTCTTCATACCGCCAAAATTCGCTGGGCCGCTCTGCCGCATCGGTTTTAAAGGCCAGAGCTGTTTTGCGGGCATCCAACACAATGTTTTCTCGCACCCGCACAGCACTGCTCAGTGCTTCCAAGTCATTGAATTCAAAGCGATGTGGCGAGACCAACATGGCCCAAAGGATCTCTTGCTTTAAATCTTTGGCATGCACGTGCAGCGAGAGTGTGTCGCTGGCAGGGGCATGGAGCTGCATCCAAGCATCGCTCATGCGGCACAACAAGGCGCCAGCGGTTGACGAAATATCCAAGCCCTCTTTGATGCCATGGGACTCAAAAAAGGCGTCACAAGCAGACAGGTCGCATTGGGCGACTAGAAAGCCAGCCGCTTGAGTGGAGTGCGAAGTTGCCTGATGCGAATTTTGCATGGTTATCATTCTGACAAGAAAACAAGCGCACCCCTATCGGGACAAACACTATCAAGCAAAAGTGACCCAATTTCGATAGGCCGCCTGGTCCAGGTGCGGTAAGTTGTTGTATGAAAGCAGCATGAGCCGGGAGGGTGAAAAGACAAACTCAGTAAGCGCCGTATTTCGAATGCGCAGGTTCAATTCAATGGACGTCTCTGCTGGCGCTTGAAGCACTTGCCCTACCGCGGTTGAGATGGGGCCACCACTAGAAACAATCAAAACACGACCTTGATGGTTTTCTCGCACATGCTTTAACACCGCATGAATGCCTGCCGCAAATTCAGCATAACTTGTCATGCCTTTGGGCTGAGTTTCTCCTGCCATCCATTTTTGCAGTGCCGTTCGCAGCAAGCGAAAGTGATGCTTGTACATTTCGGGCGTATCGGGCTTGGCAAGTGGCTCGGGATGAATGGTTTCAATCAAGGCATGACTGTCGTATTCATTGAGCTCAGGCCAGACTTCAGGCGCATTGTTCAGTTGCGCGCCCTGCGCAATGCCTTCCCAAGTTTGCCGGTGTCTTTTCAGGCTGCCCATGAAAACAGCGTCAAACTTCAGCGGCTCTGCGCCAGCCTGTTCGGCAGCCATCTGTTGCCAGTACTCGCCCAAGCGAACGCTCTGCTTCTGGCCCATGGCACTGAGTTGGTCGTAATCGTCGGCACCGAAAGAAGCCTGACCGTGGCGCACTAAAAGAAGTTGTCCCATGGTGCTTAGTTTAAAGCCACAGGACCCTCAATGTAGGTAGGGTGTCGCCTGCGATCCACATTGAGCCTGATGGAACTTTCTAGAAGTCATTGTGCAAGCATCCATCCTGCTGTTAAAACCAAGACGCAAGACATACAGCGATTGAAAACCAGCAATCGCGTGCCCTTTAAAAGCCATTCACGCAGCAAACTGCCCATCACGGCATAGGTTAAATTGCTGACCAAGCCAAACAGCATCATGAGTGGCAACAGAACCAAACAACGCTCTAAGGCATCGTCCTTGCCTGCCACCCAACCAGCCACCAACGACAAAGCCAGCATCCATGCCTTGATGTTCAGGAATTGAAGTACAACACCTTGGAAGAAAGTGATCTGCAGTCGGCTCTCATCGGCTGTTGCCATCTCGCGAGTGCGCCAAAGTTTGCTTGCCAACCACAACAAATACAGAGTACCACCCAGCAAAATCACCCACCGAAGGGCTGGGACAGCCAACACCAAGTTGCCCAAACCGGCCATGCAGATGGCCAACAACAAGCCCCAGCCTACAGGCACAGCCACAATGAACTTGAACGCTGACCGCAGTCCCTGATTGGCAGCCAAAGCCGTCGACAGGGTGGTATTGGGCCCAGGCGTGAAGCTGGCTGCGGTTGACAACACCAACAAGGCGGTGAACTCTTCAGGGCTGAAAACAAAGTTCATGCAAATATCACGGTGTTGAAAGTGCTTCCCATCGCTCTAAGGCCTTGACCAATTCAGTGTCTATCTGTGCATCGCGGGCAAACAAGGCTGCGGCCTTTGCAGGGTCTTGGGCAAACAAAGTGCTGTCTGCGAGGGCGGCTTGAACTTCGCTCTGTTCTTTTTCCAAGCCTTCAATCAAAGCAGGCAAGCCGTCCAGTTCACGTTGTTCTTTGTAACTTAACTTTTGTGCGCTTTTCACAGCGGTCTTGGGCTGTGCCGTTGGCGCTTTGACGGGCTTGGTTTGAGACGGTGTGGCGGCTTTGTTGCCCGTATTGGACTGCGTCGCAGCCTTGGCGGCGGCCGCCTTGTTCTGCGCTTGGATGCTTTGGCTGCGCAGCGATTGGGTAAGCCAATCTTGCACCGAGCCTTCGTACTCTCGCCAAAAACCAGGGTTCTCAGGCGTGGCTTCGCAGGCAATGATGCTGGTCACCACGTTGTCCATGAAGGCGCGGTCGTGACTGACCAAGAAAACCGTGCCTTGGTAATCTTGCAGCAACTCCTCCAGGAGTTCCAGTGTTTCAATGTCCAAGTCGTTGGTGGGTTCGTCCAGCACCAAGACATTGGCGGGCCTGGCAAACAAGCGCGCCAGCAACAAGCGATTGCGCTCGCCGCCAGACAATGATTTGACGGGCGATGTGGCGCGTGCAGGTGAGAACAAGAAGTCACCCAAATAGCTCTTGACGTGCTGACGCTTGTTGCCAATCTCGATCCACTCACTGCCCGGGCTGATGAAGTCTTCTAAGGAAGCTTCCAAATCGAGGGCGTTGCGCATTTGGTCAAAGTAAGCCACTTGCAAATTGGCACCTTGGCGAATTTTTCCACTGTCGGCCTCAAGCTCACCCAAAATCAATTTCAAGAGGGTCGTTTTGCCTGCGCCGTTGGGGCCCAGCAAGCCAATCTTGTCGCCGCGCAGCAGTGTGGCTGTGAAGTCTTTCAAAATGACTTTCACATCGCCTTCAGGAGAGGTGAATGATTTGCAAACATCCGTGAGTTCTGCAACCAACTTGCCCGTGGGCGCCCCGGAGGCCACTTCCATGCGAACGCGCCCCACTTGTTCTCTGCGCGCACTGCGCGTGGCGCGCAAATTTTCAAGCCGTACGATGCGGCTTTGACTTCTTGTGCGGCGTGCTTCCACGCCTTTGCGAATCCAAATCTCTTCTTGTGCCAACAACTTATCGGCCTTGGCGCTGATCACGGCCTCCTGCGCCATTTGCTCTTCTTTGTTGATTTGATACTGCGCAAAGTTGCCCGGATAACTGCGTAAGCGACCGCGGTCCAACTCCACAATGCACGTGGCAATGCGGTCTAAAAATGCGCGGTCGTGCGTGATGGCCACCACGCTGCCTTTGAAGTCGATCAAGAGTTGCTCTAGCCAAGCAATGGAATCCAAATCAAGGTGGTTGGTGGGCTCGTCCAAAAGCAACACATCAGGATGTGTCACAAGGGCTTGGGCCAGTGCCACGCGCTTGCGATTGCCGCCAGACAAAGTGGCCACCTTGGCGCCAGGGTCCAGGTGCAAGCGGTGCAATGTTTCGTCGACACGTTGCTCCCATCCCCAGCCGTCGAGTGATTCAATTTGGCTTTGCAACACATCCAGATCGCCCACGCAATTGCTGTAGTCATCAATGAGTTTCATCACAGGGGCGAGGCCGCGCTGTACAGATTCGAAGATGGTGTCTGCCGATTCAAGCACAGGCTCTTGTGCCACATAGGCAATGCGAACACCTTGTTGGACATGCATGGTGCCGTCATCGGCGTACTCCATACCCGCCAAGATTTTGAGAAAAGATGATTTGCCTGTGCCGTTGCGGCCAATGAGGCCAATGCGCTCGGAAGTTTCCAGTGCAAAGTCCGCGTGATCAAGCAGTGCTACGTGGCCGAAAGCCAGAGATGCGTCAAGTAAAGTAATAAGAGCCATGCGGCGATTATCAATGGCAAAAGAAAAACGGAAGGCAGGGCTTGCGTATCCTCAAAAATCTGTGCTATATTCGATCTCTCGCTTCAAAACAGATTGTTTCAAGCGGGTCGGATAAGCCCCTAGCTTAAGCCTGAGTCCAAGCAACAGTTTTACTGGCTGCAAGCACTCAAGCAAATGCAACAGGCAAGCCCCGAGCAGTTTTATTAGTTTGAAAAAACTTTTAAAAAAGTGAAAAAAACTAAAAATTTTTTCACCCAGCACAAAAAACCGTGCTAGACTGCAAGGCTTCGCTGAAATGTTTTGAAATTCAAACTTCAAGTCTTCAGCAAATCGGACAAAGCCCCGAGCAGATAAAAAGCAAACGGTTTAAAAAGTTTCATAATTTTTTAAATTGCTTGCAAAAGCCCTGAAAACGGTGCTACACTGCAAGGCTCCGCTGATCGCAGCGCAGTGCAACAAAACGACACTCAGTGTTGGCCTGTTGTGCTAAAGATCTTTAAAAATATACAGCCGATAAGTGTGGGCGTTTGATGGCGATTGCCAAGTTCTACGGAACTAAGTCTTAATTGGCTTACAAACGCTCATGGAAATAGAAGTGAAGTTCACTTCAATTCCGTTTTTATGAGTTGCTCGAAAGAGCGAAAAAATTCAAGATCGAACTATAGAGTTTGATCCTGGCTCAGATTGAACGCTGGCGGAATGCTTTACACATGCAAGTCGAACGGTAGAGGGGGCAACCCCTTGAGAGTGGCGAACGGGTGAGTAATATATCGGAACGTGCCCAGTCGTGGGGGATAACGTAGCGAAAGTTACGCTAATACCGCATACGATCTACGGATGAAAGCGGGGGATCGTAAGGCCTCGCGCGATTGGAGCGGCCGATATCAGATTAGGTAGTTGGTGGGGTAAAGGCTCACCAAGCCAACGATCTGTAGCTGGTCTGAGAGGACGACCAGCCACACTGGAACTGAGACACGGTCCAGACTCCTACGGGAGGCAGCAGTGGGGAATTTTGGACAATGGGCGAAAGCCTGATCCAGCCATTCCGCGTGCAGGATGAAGGCCCTCGGGTTGTAAACTGCTTTTGTACAGAACGAAAAGGTTTCTATTAATACTAGGAGCTCATGACGGTACTGTAAGAATAAGCACCGGCTAACTACGTGCCAGCAGCCGCGGTAATACGTAGGGTGCAAGCGTTAATCGGAATTACTGGGCGTAAAGCGTGCGCAGGCGGTTATATAAGTCAGATGTGAAATCCCCGGGCTCAACCTGGGAACTGCATTTGAGACTGTATAGCTAGAGTACGGTAGAGGGGGATGGAATTCCGCGTGTAGCAGTGAAATGCGTAGATATGCGGAGGAACACCGATGGCGAAGGCAATCCCCTGGACCTGTACTGACGCTCATGCACGAAAGCGTGGGGAGCAAACAGGATTAGATACCCTGGTAGTCCACGCCCTAAACGATGTCAACTGGTTGTTGGGTCTTCACTGACTCAGTAACGAAGCTAACGCGTGAAGTTGACCGCCTGGGGAGTACGGCCGCAAGGTTGAAACTCAAAGGAATTGACGGGGACCCGCACAAGCGGTGGATGATGTGGTTTAATTCGATGCAACGCGAAAAACCTTACCCACCTTTGACATGTACGGAAGGATCCAGAGATGGATTTGTGCTCGAAAGAGAACCGTAACACAGGTGCTGCATGGCTGTCGTCAGCTCGTGTCGTGAGATGTTGGGTTAAGTCCCGCAACGAGCGCAACCCTTG
>OFQS01000105.1_pt1 | contig 15844 bp, 14 predicted proteins | sample 1542861 | NCBI WGS metagenome assembly OFQS01 (sample SAMN05442518, study PRJEB24371) | freshwater metagenome | isolation source: Freshwater Lake | place: Canada: Niagara | collected 2012-08-03 | reverse complement strand
TGATTAAACTTCTGTCAAATGAGTGAAAGTGGCAAGAGATTACCCCAAGCTCATTAGAATTCAAGTGGCTTAACCCTAATTTCTGCAACCCTTGTGACTTTGAGTCTCCCTTTAAACCCCGAAACCTTGGCGCAATTGCCAAGGACATCCGGTGTCTACATCTTCAAAGGTGCTGGCACGCTGCCGCTTTACATTGGCAAAAGCGTGGACATTCGAAGCAGGGTTATGGCACACCTGCGCGCAGAAGACGAAGTCGAAATGATGTCTCAAACCCTGCAGCTTGAGTACATTGAAACGGCGGGCGAAATTGGCGCACTTTTGCTAGAGTCACACCTGATTAAAAGCCTCAATCCTATTTTCAATGTCCGTTTAAGACGACTGCGCAGTCTTTGTACGCTGCAAATTGAGAACAAAAACGGAGGTTGGCAGCCCAACATTGTGAGCGGCAAGGATTTAGGTTTGGGCCAAGTAGAGGGACTTTATGGCCTCTTTGGCTCGGTCCATTCTGCGCAAAACAAGTTGCGTGAATTGGCGGACCAACACCGTTTGTGTCTGGGTTTATTGGGGCTTGAAAAAATCAGCAAACGGGGTTGCTTTGGTCTTCAAGTGAAAACTTGTTTGGGCGCCTGTGTAGGACAAGAAGAAAGGCACTCGCACGACCAGCGAATGTTGTCTGCACTGACCGACATGAAGGTGCATGCATGGCCCTTTGACGGCGCCATTGAATTGGTGGAGCAAAGTGGTGAATGGATTCAACGCCACCGCATTCAAGATTGGCGCTATTTAAGCACCACCTGTTCGAAGTCAAGTGCATTGAAAGTCAGTGTTCAGCAAAGTTTTGACCTCGACACTTACAAGATTCTGGTCAAGCCCATCATGACGGGGAACGCGCGAATTGAAGCGCTTGAATCGGCGGATTGAGCTAAATGTCCATGTGATCAAGCCTTTGCCCTTAGAAGTATTGGACAATAGACCCCTTAACGACTGGTCAGATTTTTAAGCGCTATGGCAATTCAATGGTTTCCCGGACACATGCACCTCACGCGCAAAGCGATTGAGGAGCGCATCAAAGACATTGATGTGGTCATTGAAATGTTAGATGCTAGGTTGCCGGGTTCAAGTGCCAACCCCATGTTGGCGCAGCTTATTCAAGGCAAGCCAGGCTTGAAGGTTCTAAGCAAACAAGATTTAGCAGATCCAGAACGCACCCTCATGTGGTTAGCCCACTACAACGCAATGCCCAACGTGAAGGCTATTGGTCTTGATACCAGCATGGTTTCACCGGCCAAGGCTTTGATTGAAGCGTGTCACCAACTGGCTCCCAACAGGGGCGGCATGGCCAAGCCCATGCGTGTGCTCATTTGCGGTATTCCCAATGTGGGCAAGTCCACCTTGATCAATACCCTGAAGGGCAAGAAAGCAGCGAAGACTGGCGATGAGGCCGGTGTGACCAAGCTAGAGCAACGCATTACCTTGGCTGACGACTTTTATTTGTACGACACACCGGGTGTGCTCTGGCCGCGCATCATTGTGGAAAAAAGTGGCTATAACTTGGCCGCCAGTGGCGCCATTGGCGTGAATGCCTTTGACGATGAAGAGGTGGCCTTAGAGCTGCTGAACTACCTCATTCCAAAGTATCCACAAGCTTTGGCCTTGCGTTACAAAATCAAAGATGTCAGCAGCCACACAGACGAAACCATGCTGGAGGCCATTGCGCGCTTTAGGGGCGCGATTCAAAGTGGCGGCAGAGTGAACAACACCAAGGCCGCTGAAATTGTGATTCACGATTTCAGATCAGCTGCCTTGGGTCGTTTAACCCTTGAGACGCCCGCTGAGTTTGCAGAGTGGCTTGCCTCTGGTTTGCAGGCCGATGCCGATAGGGCGCTTCGCAAAGAAGCGCTTCAAAAAGAAAAGAAAACTGCGCGCAAAGCCAAGCCTAAAAATTGACAAGGCTTTATCAAGGCTGAATTAAGAGAACAGGCACTTTGGAAGCGCTTGCAACTCTGTGTGCAACAGAGCCCATGAGCGTGTCTCCCCATGCTGAGCGGCCTTTGGTGCCCATGATGATCATGTCAAACCCGCCTGCTTTGGCTTCTTTGAGAATTTGTGCGCTGGGGTGCCCAAACTTGATGGCCATGTCGTGAGCAACATTGGCTTTGTTGAGAAACCGAATGGCCCAGGCTAAGTGTGTGTCGGCGCCTTCGCGAAGGTAGTCGTCAACCGCACCTTTTTGCGTGTACTTTTTGAAAAGTTTGAGCGCTGAGTCGTCTTGGACGGTAAGGAGCGTGATGTGATTCTCACCCTTCGTGTTTTTGAAAAGTGAGACCGTGTATTTCACGGCAGCCTGAGAAGCCTTGGAGCCGTCAACAGCAATTAAGAATTTCATGTCCATCTTTCAAAGTGATGGACAGATGGTAGGCATTCAGTTTTTGAACGCCTTGATTTAGATCAAATTTTATTTGTCTAGCTTGATACCGGTCTCTTGAACAATGTTGTTCCAGCGGCTTTGGATTCTCTTTTGCCAAGCCTGTGTTTCTTCAAGGTTCATGTCAAAGTAAACACCGCCAGCAACTTTGACTTTATCCATCACATCAGGGTGATTGGCTGCTTTCAAAATGGCTGCATTGAGTCTGCGCTGTGCTGCCAACGGCGTGCCAGTGGGCACGGCATAGACCGTGTAACTTTGCAATTCCAAATCTTTCAGACCTTGCTCTTCCATGGTGGGCACGTTGGGCAAAAGTGGCAATCGCGTAGCGCCAAAAACACCCAAGGGAATTAGTTTGCCGCTTGCAATGAAGGGCGCTACTTCGCTGTAAAAAGCCGAGACCAATTGAACTTGGCCAGAAGCGGCATCGGTCATGGCGGGCACGTTTGACTTGTAGGGCACATATTGCATTTTGGTGCCTGTGCGCACGGCAAATGCAGCACAGACAAAGTGTCCGACGGTGGCTGTTCCACTGCCACCGCAATCGATGGGTTTAGTTTTGGCCTTCATGTAGGCCACCAACTCTGGCACAGTCTTAATGCCCAACTGCGAGTTGACCATCAAAATAGGATAGCCCGCAATGGTGAGGCCTACCACTGAAAAGTCTTTGACGGGGTCGTAGCGAACGGGTACACCCAACTGCCCGATGAGGCCCAACTCGTTTTGGCTGCCCATGAAAAGTGTGTGGCCATCGGCATCTGCTTTGGCAGCAGCATCGCCTGCGATGGCACCTGATGCACCAGGCTTGTTTTCCACCATGATGGGCTGACCTAGCTCAGCCTGCAAATGGGGTTGGTGCCTTCTGGCGTAAATATCAACAATACCGCCAGGTGCGGCAGACGTGATGAGCTTGATGGGCTTGGTTGGCCAAGTTTGGGCGCCAGCCGTGAGGCTGCACAAGCTCAAACTGAGTACCCAAGAAAAGGAAAAAGGTTTGAGCTTTAGCATTGAAGTCTTTCTATTCTTTGACGGATCCCGTCATACCAGATACGTAGTACTCAACAAAGAAAGAGTAAATGAAGGCAACAGGCAGCGAACCAAACAGCGCACCTGCCATCAATGCGCCCCAGTGATAGACGTCGCCTTCGACCAATTCGGTGACAACGCCAACTGGCACAGTTTTGACTTCACTGGAAGACACAAAGGTGAGCGCGTAGATAAATTCATTCCACGACAAAGTGAAAGCGAAGATGCCGGCAGAAATCAGGCCCGGAACCGACAAGGGCAAGATGATTTTGATCAAAATTTCCCAACGGTTGGCGCCATCAATCATGGCGCACTCTTCCAGTTCAAATGGAATGGTTCGGAAGTAACCCATGAGCAACCACGTGCAAAACGGAATCAAAAACGTGGGGTAGGTGAGGATGAGTGCCAAACGGGTGTCAAACAAGCCCAATTCAAACACCACTGAAGCCAGCGGAATGAACAAAATGGAGGGCGGCACCAAGTAAGCCAAGAAAATAGCCAGACCTGTGTTTTTGGCGCCTTTGAAACGCAAACGCTCAATAGCGTAAGCCGCCAAGACCGAAGCAAACAGAGAGAAGAAGGTGGCCGTGACAGAAACGACCACGGTGTTCCACATCCATTGGGGATAGGCTGTTTTGAAAAGTAATTTTTCAACGTGCGCCAGCGTGGGGTTGATGATCCAAAAAGGATTGCCATCGCGCGACAGCAATTCATTGTCGGGTTTGAACGCGGTAATGCCCATCCAATAAAACGGGAAGAGCAAGACGAACAAAAACGCCACCAGTGGAAAATAGGTTTTGAAAAGCTTGGTGGCATTGCTGTCCAAATAGGACATGCCAACGTTGTCTTGTGTGTCTTTGCTCATTTGTCGCTGCCGCCTTGTTGCCATGTGCGGCGTTGAAGTCCGAAATAACTAAAGAGAATGGCGGCCAACAAGAAGGGCACCATGGCAATGGCAATGGCTGCTCCTTCGCCCAATGCGCCACCCGAAATGGCGCGCTGGAAGGAAAGTGTTGCCATGAGGTGGGTGGCATTCAAAGGGCCGCCTCGTGTCAGCACATAGATCAATTGGAAGTCTGTGAAGGTAAACAGCACAGAGAAGGTCATGGTGACCGCAATGATGGGTGTGAGCAGTGGCAAGGTGACATGCCAGAACTGCTGCCAAGGCGTGGCGCCATCAATGGCGGACGCCTCGTAGTAAGAAGGAGAGATGGTTTGCAAACCTGCCAGTAAGGTAATGGCCACAAAGGGTACGCCGCGCCAAACGTTGGCCGACAGTGTAGCTAACCGAGCGTTCCACGGTGAACCTAAAAAGTCAATGTAGGTATCGATCCAGCCCATTTTGACCAGCGCCCAGCTGATGATGGAAAACTGAGAATCGAAAATCCACCAGAAAGCAATGGCTGAGAGTGCCGTTGGCACAATGTAGGGCAGCAAAATAACGGCCCTGAAAAAGGATTTAAAACGCAGATTTCTGTTCAACAACAAAGCCAACCAAAGTCCCAAGAAAAACTTGAGCACGCTGGCAACGGTGGTGTAAAACATGGTGTTAAACAACGCCAATTGAGTGACGCTGTCGCTCATTAGGAAAATGTAGTTTTCAAAACCAATCCATTGGCCAGCACGGCCAATTTTGGTATCGGTAAAACCAAGCCAAACACCCAAGCCAAGAGGGTATGTCAGAAACAGCAGCAGCAAAAGTGCCGCTGGCATCATGAAGATCAAGCCGAGCACATTGCGGCTGTTCTGAATTCTCTCAAGCAAGGGTGTCATGGATACTTATCAGTTTATAAAAAGATCAAACTTTGTAGTAACGCTCGGCACGTTTCTGTGCGCGCTCTGCCGCTTCTTTCGGTGTTTTAGAACCGCTAGCAGCTTCAGCCACCATGTTGACCACAATGAAGTCAGCACCAGCGCCGGCTGAGGCATAACCCATCTTGCCTGCGTAGCCTGCGGGACGCATGTTTTTCACGCAATCGCGGTAGGCTGTGTGCTTTGGATCGGAGGTCCAGACGGCAGACTTGGTGTAGAAGTCCAATGGAGGCGCAATGTAGCCACCAGCCGCTGTGAGCCATGGATCGAACTGCTCTTTTTCCATCATGAAGCGCAAGAATTCTTTGGCTGCATTCGGGAACTTGGTGTACTTCATGATCATTTGATTAAAGAACAGATGCGATTCAGTTGGCGTACCGACTGGTCCTACGGGGTATGCCGCGTGATGTACATCCTCTTTCAATGCACGCACTTTTTCATCTGTCGATGTTTTTGTGGCGTAGTAAATGGAGATGCCGTTGTTGGTCACGCTAACTTGACCATCCAAGAACGCTTTGTTGTTGTTAGGGTCGAGCCATGACAATGTGCCAGGTGGGAACGTGGCATACATTTCTTTGGCGTATTCCAGAGCCTTGATGGTCTCGGGGCTGTCAATGACCACCTTGTTGTTGGCATCAACCAATTTGCCACCAAACGCCCACATGAGCCAGTTGCACCACAAGCCATCACCTGTGGCGTTGCCAAGGGCAAAGCCACCAGGGGTGCCTTTTTCTTTGAGGGCTTTGAGCATTTTTAGGAAACCGTCGGTGTCCTTAGGGAATGTGTCAAAACCTGCCGCTTTGAGGTGGCTTTGACGGTAAACCATCATGGCACCTGCGGCACCGAGCGGAACACCAATCCATTTTTTGCCATCGGGCTTTAAGTAAGCGTTGCATGAAGGGAAGAAGCCGCCGTATTTTTTGCCCAAGTACTCGCACAGATCTGTGACGTCGAGTAACTTCTCTGGGTACAAATTGGCATCGTCGTTGGTCGACAAAATAATGTCTGGACCTGCGCCTGTGTTGGCAGCTACAGCCGCTTTGGGGCGGACGTCTTCCCAGCCTTCGTTGTCTACACGAACTTCAATACCGGTAGCAGCAGTGAATTTCTTCACGTTGGCCATGTAGGCGTCAATGTCGCCTTGCACAAATCGGCTCCAGCGCAAGACGCGCAGCTTGGCACCTTTTTCAGGCTTGAAGCTTAGATTTTGGGCTTGTACTGCAGGGCTTACAGCCATGCCCAGTGTGGTGGAAGCTGCCGCTACGCCGGCTGAGCTTTCCAGAAAGTTTCGTCGATTGAGTTTTGCCATGAAATGTCTCCTTTAGAGTGGTTTAGCGACGTGAGAGAAACTATGTTGAAGTGATTCAGAAATTAGGCGACCAAGCGCATGCCAGTGCCAGCATCAAAGACGTGTGAACGTGCCATATCAGGTTGCAAATGAATGGTGCTACCCAACTTAAACTCATGACGCTCACGGAAAACAGCAGAAAACTCAACACCTTCGTGTCGGCAAGCGACAAAGGTGTCCATGCCAGTAGGCTCCATGACGGCCACATGAGCAGAAATGCCGGCACCATTGACCAAGGTCAGGTGTTCAGGGCGGGTGCCAAAAACCACAGGCTGACCGTTCTGACCTTGAACAGGGTGGGGCAAGTCAAGTTTCAAACCATCGTTCAATTCAACTTGGCATTGACCTGCGTTGACCAGCAACTTGCCTGGTAAGAAGTTCATGGCGGGAGAGCCAATGAAGCCTGCGACAAACTGATTCGCCGGAAAGTCGTAAAGCTCTAGGGGCGATCCGGTTTGCTCAATGCGGCCATCGCGCATGACCACAATTTGATCGCCCATGGTCATGGCTTCAATTTGATCGTGCGTGACGTAGATGGAGGTGGTTTGTAGGCGCTGATGCAGTTCTTTGATTTCACTGCGCATGGCCACTCGAAGTTTGGCATCGAGGTTGGACAGGGGCTCGTCAAACAAAAAAACTTGGGGGTCGCGAACAATGGCACGCCCCATGGCCACACGCTGGCGTTGTCCGCCAGAGAGTTGGCGCGGATAACGCTCAAGCAAAGAGCCTAGGGCCAAGATGTCTGCAGCACGGGCTACTTTCTTGTCAATTTCTTCTTGCGGGCGTTTGGCAAGGGTGAGCGAAAAGGCCATGTTCTGGCCCACGGTCATGTGGGGGTAGAGCGCATAGTTTTGAAAAACCATGGCAATGTCGCGCTCTTTGGGGGGCAGGTCGTTGACTTGGCGATTGCCAATGTGAATTTCGCCGCTGCTAATTTCTTCTAAGCCAGCAATCATGCGAAGCAAGGTGGACTTGCCGCAACCAGAGGGGCCCACTAAAACGGTGAATGAGCCGTCTTTGATCTCAATGTCGACACCGTGAAGGATGGGGACTTCGCCAAAGTTCTTTTTGACGGTACGGATCGATACACTGGCCATTGGCAAATTCCTAGAAAAACGCCTCACTGGTTTGAGTGACCACGGGCAAACTGCTTAAACTGATTTGCAGTATGTCACTCTTGGGGGGTATTCCTTATCCTAGATTACCCTAATTGGTCAGACCAAATTAGAGGGTGTTGCAGATGCCGTGTATTGACTTTCGAATTCAACAATCGTTGCGGCAGTCATGCAACGGGCCTCTAAATGTTGGAGAATTGGTGTCTTTTCTGCATTGATGAAACTACCAAGACATGAGCGATACCCCCCAACGCCCCGAATTGCCTGACCACCTCTCTATCGATGCGCGCAGTCCTTTTTACGTTGAATCTATTTTTGAGTACGATATTGGCATCCGATTCAATGGCAAAGATCGAAAAGATGTAGAGGAATACTGCATCAGCGAAGGGTGGGTGAAAGTGCCTGCTGGCAAAGCGCTCGACCGCAAGGGCAACCCATTGCTCATGAAACTCAAGGGCAAGGTAGAAGCCTTTTACCGCTAAACACCAAAGGACACAGCATGCGCATTCCAGATTGGACGCCAGAGCAACTTGCTCAACCCCAAGAATTGGTCAATACCATTTTGACCCGCAGAGGCGGCGCATTGCTTAACCTAGACAAAGCACTCTTGTGGAGCGAACCGGTTGCGGCCGGATGGAACGTCTACATGCGCAATGTTCGAACGGGTTTGTCTGCTCCGCGCAAATTGTGTGAACTTGGCATTTGCGCCGTGGCTTTGCTGACAGGCGCCCACTACGAATACCACCACCATGCACCTGACTACTTAAAGGCAGGCGGCACGCAAGCTGAATTAGAGGGTTTGAAGCGGGCACTTGAGGCCCATCCAGCCGATGGCGTGACTGACCCCGCTTTGGACGAAATGTCTCAGTGGGTGGTGCAATATGCAGCGCAGATGACACTTCGTGTTAAGGTAGATGAAGTATTGTTCAAAAAACTACAATCGTGTTTAAATACGACTGAAATTGTTGAACTCACCACGACCATTGCAGCCTACAACATGGTGGCTAGGATATTGGTTGCCCTTGAAATTTCACCTGAGGAGAAATGACCATGCCCGCTTTGTTGCCCCACATTGACCCCGATGGCTTGCTCGAATTTTCTGTGGTTTACACAGACCGCGCACTGAACCACATGTCCAAGCGCTTTCAGGGCGTGATGCAAGACATCTCTGGCATCTTGAAAGACGTCTATGCGGCGCACTCCGTGGCCTTGGTGCCAGGCAGCGGCACTTTTGGCATGGAAGCCGTGGCGCGTCAATTTGCCCATGGCCAAAAAGTCATGGTCATTCGCAATGGCTGGTTCAGTTACCGGTGGTCACAAATTTTTGACATGGGCAGTATTCCCAGTCAAGCCATTGTCTTGAAGGCGCGTCAGCAAAGCGCAGATACCAAATCGGCCTGGGCACCTTGTTCGATTGAAGAAGTCGAAGCCCAAATTGCTGCTGAGAAACCTGCGGTCGTCTTTGCGCCGCACGTCGAAACATCTGCTGGCATGATTTTGTCAGATGCCTATTTAACCCGCGTGAGTGCAGCCGTTCACAAAGTGGGTGGCCTGTTGGTCTTGGACTGCATTGCATCTGGCGCCATGTGGGTCGACATGAAGGCGACGGGGGTTGATATCTTGATCAGCGCGCCCCAAAAAGGTTGGAGTGGCTCGCCCTGTTGTGCCATGGTCATGTTAAGCCAGCGCGCTCGACAGGCCATTGATTCCACGCAAAGCTCTAGCTTCGCATGTGACCTCAAAAAATGGTTGCAAATCATGGAAGCTTATGAGGCTGGGACACACATGTACCACACCACCATGCCCACAGATGCGCTTTCTCAACTGCGCGATGTGATGCAGGAGACTCAGGCCTATGGTTTCGCCAAAGTCAAACAAGAGCAGCTTGAACTGGGTCAGCAAGTTCGGACTTTATTAGAGTCCCGCGGTTTCAAAAGCGTTGCGGCAGAAGGCTTTCAGGCACCGGGTGTGGTGGTGAGCTATACCCAAGATGCCGAGATTCACAGCAGTAAAAAATTCCTTGCCCTAGGTCTGCAAACTGCAGCCGGTGTGCCTTTGCAATGCGATGAGCCCAAAGACTTCATGACATTCCGCATTGGTTTGTTTGGCTTAGAGAAGCTGCACAACCCAGAGCGCAGCGTGCAGCACTTGGCACAAGCACTTGACGAGATGGGCTATTTACCCATTGCAGCCAAAGAACCGGCCTTTGCCTGAACCCAATGAGCCCGTTTAGGGCTTGATCGGCTGGCCGCCAGCCATTAAAAACAAGCTGGCGTCGTCTTGGTCAGCAAAACCCAATTCGCAAGCCTTGGCAAACTGCTGACTTGCAACTTGTCCTAGGGCGGGCATTGAAACTTTCAAGTGCGCACAGGCCTCTAAAGCCAAACGGGTGTCTTTGGCCAGCAAAGACGTGTGCGCTCTGGGCTCAAAATCGTTTTGAAGAGCGCGCGCCATTCGATCTTGTCCAATCCAGCTTTGGCCGCTGCTAGATTGCATAACACTCAATGTTGTCTCTGCATTCAAGCCCCAGGCCTGCGCCATTGCCAAGACCTCGCTTGCGCCTGCTAAATTGACAGCGGCCAATAGGTTGTTGGCCAATTTGGTTTTGGCGGCATCACCAGGTTTTTGTCCAATGACAAATCGATGCGGCGTGATGGCATTGAGCAATGCTTCACTTTTTTTCAGTTGGCCAGAATCTCCCGCCAGCATCAAACTCATTTGACCTTCTCTGGCTCGAACAGGCCCTCCTGACATGGGTGAATCAATCAGGAAGACGCCTTTAGCCTTGGCCGCGTCAGAGGCTTTTTCAACATCGAGTGGCCCCAATGTAGGACATAAAAAGACCAAGTCACCCGGCTGCGCTTGGCTTAACAAGCCCATGGGGCCCAATAGAACGCTGTGAGCTTGCTGGGCATCGACCACCACAATGAAACTGATACGGCATTGCAGCGCGATGTCAGCAGGCGATGCGCACTCGGTCGCCCCAAGGGCGACGGCTTCTTTGACGCGCAAGGGTTCAATGTCATGCGCAAACACAGGCCAAGCCAAAGAAAGCAGCCTGGCCATCATGGCAAAACCCATGTTACCGACACCAATGAAGCCAATGGGGTAATGCTGGGCAAATGGGGTAGGGGAAGTGTTGATCGTCATGGTCGCCATTCTTGCCTAAAATGAAACGCAATGACAAATACTTCAACGCCGCCTCATTTAAATTGGCGTGATTCGTTTCAAGTCAAAAGCTTTCGTTACCAGTGGCCCGCTGACTTGGCCACTTCGTGGGCCTTTGAAATGGAAACCATCCTTTTGGGGTGGTACATCTTGTCGACCTCTGGCTCCGTGTTGATGCTGGTTGTTTATGGCTCATTGCAGTACTTAGGTTCTTTGCTTTCGCCTGTGTTTGGTGTGGTGTGTGATCGGATGGGCTACAGAAGAATGCTCTGGTCGACCCGGGCCATTTACGCCTTGCTGGCTTTCGGGATCATGCTGCTTTCATACTTTGAAGCACTGACGCCCGAGAGGGTGCTCATTTTGGCCGCCATTGTGGGCATCATCCGGCCTTCCGATCAAATGATGCGCAATGCCCTGATTGCCAGAACCTTGCCTGCTGCGCAACTGATGGGCGCTTTAGGTATTTCAAGAATGACATCCGAGTCTGCCAGGATAGCGGGCGCGTTGGCCGGCGCAGGGATCGTGGCAGTTTTAGGCATGACCTCGGCTTATGCCGTTGTCACCTTGTTGTATGTGATCAGTTTTTGGCTTTCGCGAGGTGTTGACGATGTTCAGCCATCACCCAACGCCACTGCATTAGCCAGTCCGCTTCAAGATTTGAAATCTGCATTCACTTATGTGTGGCACAAGCCTATTTTGATGGGTGCCATGGCAGTGGCTTTTTTGGTGAACCTATTGGCATTCCCTTTTGCATTGGGCTTGCTGCCCTACGCCGCTAAAAATATTTTTCTCACTAACCAAACTGGCTTGGGATTTTTGGGGGCCAGTTTTGCATTTGGGGGGCTCTTGGCGTCTTTGACTTTAAGCAGTCACAAATTCAAATTGCGCGCATCACAAACCATGATCATTGCCTCAGTCGCTTGGTTTGCATTGGATCTTGTTTTTGCATTCACAAGCAATTTGTACATGGGTATGCTCGTTTTGATGTTGGCAGGTTTTGTGCAAAGCTTGTGCATGACACCTTTAGCAGCAGTCATGCTGCGTGCCACTGAACCTGCGTTTCACGGGCGTGTGATGGGCATGCGCATGTTGGCCATTTGGGGCTTGCCCATTGGGCTATTGGCCAGCGGCCCATTGGTTGAGAGCATTGGGTATGTCTCGACGGCTTGGGTTTATTCGGCTTTGGGCTTGATCTTGACCTTGGCCATAGCGCTTTACTGGCGCCATGCCTTGTGGGATAAACACTCAGTTGCCAACAATGCACTTTGAATTAATTGGGCGCAGCAAGTCCAAATTTTTTGATGAGCCGATTCTTGGCACTTGGCAGAAAGTTAATTCTTGAGACATCGCCCTGAAGTGTTTTGATCAAAAGCGGATCCATCACGCGAAACCAAAGAGGCGGCAAGTAAGCCAAGAAAAACATTCCAAAATAACCAGACGGCAACCTGGGAAGCTCTGGAAAATCACGCAGTGATTGGTAGCTGCGACCAGGATGAGCATGATGATCCGAATGACGCTGCAGTTGAAACAGCACCAGGTTAGAAATCAAATGATTGCTGTTCCATGAGTGGTGTGGTTGGCAATTTTCGTAATTGCCGTTGGCTGTCTTGAGTCGTTGAATGCCGTAATGCTCAACGTAATTGGCCGATGTCAGCTGAAACGCACCCCAAATTGCAACTGGAATGAGAACGAGCACCATGTCGAAGCCATACAGGCCAATGAGGGTGCCGTAAACCAGCGTTGTTAAGCAAAGCGCTTGAAGAATTTCATTTTCAAAATGCCAGACAGATTTGTTTTGACGCTGCAGCCGATCGGCTTCGAGTCGCCATGCGCGAAGGGCTGCGCCAGGCATTTCTCTGCAAGCAAATTGATAGATGTTCTCTCCCATTTTGGAAGATGCTGGATCTTCAGGCGTGCTCACATGGCGGTGATGACCCCTGTTGTGCTCAATAGAGAAATGACCGTAGGCACCCAGAGCCGTATTGAACAGCGCAATTTTCCGAGGCACTGTTTGCAGTTTATGGCCCAGTTCATGGCTAACGTTCAAGCCAAAACCTAAAACCGAACCGGTGGACATAACGGTGGCTATCCATTCCAAAGTCGTCAATGAAAAGGTGCACAGGAAAATGCAGTTGAAAATAACTGCAATCCATAAGATTGGAATGGTTGCGTATGTGATCCATCGGTAATAGGCATCGGCTTCTAAAGCCTCAATGGCTGATTCGGGGGGATTGCTGATGTCCTCGCCAAACAGGAAATCTAAAAATGGAACAAAGAAGTAATAGAAAACAAAAGGGAAAAACAAGATCCAGCTGCTGACTCCAAAAACAGAAACCGCAACCGTGCCCACCATTGAGATAGCAGGCCCCACGACAGAAAATAGCCATGCAAACCGCTTCTTATCTATGTAAGAGGGCAATGGGTTCTGGCGATCTTCAATGGCTGTCGTCAAAATAAAATCTACTGTGCAGTTGGATGTGTGAAGTATGCCGCCTGACCGCCAAATGAACAGGGTAATACCCCTAGTCCAATGGGCAGTCGTGGTTTATAACAACACGCTAAGGAGTTTATCAATGCATGGTCGTTTATATGAATTGATTCGATGGAGTCGTCTCGTGGGTGTGTTCATGGGCGTTTGTGCTTTGACGGCCTGTCAGAAGTCAGACTCAAATCTAAGTCAATCCAAAATACCCGCGCATTCAGTCGGTGCCGATTGGCTTGAAAAAAGCGACGCCAGAAAAGGCTTTATAGCTGCACCCACAGGGCAGATCAAAGATGAACAGGGCAAGGTCATTTGGGACTTTGATGCCTTTGCCTTTGTTCAAGGCAATGCGCCCGCAACGGTCAACCCAAGTTTGTGGCGCCAAGCCACTTTGAACAACCAAATTGGCTTGTTCAAAGTAACCGAAGGCATCTGGCAATTAAGGGGCTTTGACCTGGCCAACATGACCTTGATTCAAGGAAAGACAGGTTGGATTGTGGTCGATGCCCTGACTGCACAAGAAACCTCCGCCGCGGCACTGGCTTTTGCACGCCTGCATTTGGGCCCGCAAAAAGTGTCTGGCCTTATTTTTACGCACAGTCACGCCGATCATTTTGGAGGTGCATTGGGCGTGGTAAGTGCAGAGGAAGCCAAAGCCCGAAAACTGCCCATCGTTGCACCATCTGGCTTTATGGAAGAGGCCACCAGTGAAAATATTCTCATGGGCCCCGCCATGGGGCGACGGGCCATGTACATGTACGGCAGCAATTTGCCCAAAAGTCCAACAGGGCTTGTCGACAATGGCTTGGGCAAAGCGGTGGCGTTTGGAAAACTTGGCATTTTGCAACCTAACATCACCGTTGAATCAGAAGAAAAACACCTGCTCATTGATGGCGTTCGTTTTGTTTTTCACAACGTACCGGGCAGCGAGGCGCCCTCGGAGTTTGTTTTCTATTTACCTGACTTTAAAGCGTTTTGCGGCGCTGAAATCATGGGCCACACTTTGCACAACCTTTATACCTTGCGCGGTGCCAAGGTGCGAGATGCTACCAAGTGGGCTTCTTATTTGAACGACTCCTTGCGCCATGTGCAAAACTCCGAAGTAGTGTTCAATCAGCATCATTGGCCAGTCTGGGGGACTGCCAATATCCAAGACTTTATTGTCAAACAAAGAGACACCTATCAGTTCATTCACGATCAAACGGTGCGACAAATGAATGCCGGTTTGAACGCTGCTGAAATTGCAGAAAATCTTCGGCTGCCCCCTTCACTGGATGAGCATTTGAGTGTGCGCGGTTATTACGGCACAGTTCGGCACAATGTGAAAGCGGTCTACCAAAACTACATGGGCTGGTTTGATGCCCATCCTTCCAACCTGGACCCTTTGCCCGCTTTGCAAGCCTCTGAAAAATACGTCCAGCTCATGGGCGGGGTCGACAAAGTGGTAACAGCTGCCCAAGAGGCCATGGCAAAAACAGACTACCGCTGGGCGGCTGAGTTGCTCAAACATGCGGTCTATGTGGCGCCCAAGCATGAGAAAGCCAAGGAAATGTTGGCGCAGTCTTTTGAAAAACTGGGCTTCGCGGCCGAGTCATCTGCTTGGCGAAACTTTTACCTAACCGGCGCGCTGGAGTTGCGTCAAGGTACGCCGGAAAAAGGCATGCCGCGAGAGGCCATGACCGATATGCTGAATCAAACCCCCATTGAACGTTTTTTAGAGGCCATGGCTGCGTCGCTCAATGCCCCAAAAGCCGAAGGCAAGAAATTGAAAATCAACTTGGTGTTTTCAGACACCCAACAAAGTTTTGTTTTGTCGCTTGATAATTCAGTGTTGCACCATGTGAAGGCGCGTCCTGATCGAAATGCGAATGCAACCCTCACCCTGACCAAACCATTTTTTATCAAGATGGTGTTGGGCCAAGCAGGGGCCAAAGACTTGCTCTTGTCCGATCAAACCAAGATCGAAGGCAGCACAATTGATTTGGCTTTGTTTTTCAGCTTGATTGACAAAGCGCCTGGTAATTTTCCCATTGTCACGAGGGCACTCCAATGACACTTTCTGAATTTGATTATGTAGTAGTAGGTGGTGGCTCTGCAGGTTGCTGTGTGGCAGGGCGTTTGAGTGAAGATCAGCTTACTTCAGTGTGTTTGCTAGAAGCTGGTGGCCCCGACAACTCGGTGTTTGTTCGTGCGCCCTTAGGATTTGCAGCCACCGCTTCCTTGAACCTTAACAGCTGGGGCTACAACACCGTGCCACAAGCAGGCTTTAACGGTCGCAAAGGATTTCAGCCACGCGGCAAAGTGATGGGCGGCAGCTCTTCCATCAATGCCATGGTTTACACGCGCGGCAATGCCCGCGATTACGACAGTTGGGCTGCATTGGGTAACCCTGGTTGGTCCTTTCAAGATGTTTTGCCCTACTTTAAAAAGTCAGAAAACAACGAGTGCTTTGGCGCAACAGATTACCG
>OFQS01000099.1_pt1 | contig 16733 bp, 18 predicted proteins | sample 1542861 | NCBI WGS metagenome assembly OFQS01 (sample SAMN05442518, study PRJEB24371) | freshwater metagenome | isolation source: Freshwater Lake | place: Canada: Niagara | collected 2012-08-03 | reverse complement strand
GAGTAAAGAGCGCTTGGCACATTTTGATGATGAAGGAGTTACATTTAAATCTCACCTTGATGGCTCTATGCATCGCTTTACACCTGAGATCTCAATGCAAGTTCAACATCAAATCGGTGCCGATATTATTTTTGCATTTGATGAGCTAACTACTCTTCATAACACTAGAAAATATCAAGAACAATCACTAGAGCGCACTAGGCTCTGGGCGATTCGCTGCCTAGATGAACATAAGCGATTAACTGATCAGCGAAGTGATAAGCCCTATCAAGCCCTCTTTGGAGTATTGCAAGGCGCCCAATATGAAGATTTAAGAAGAAAAGCTGCTAAAGATTTATCAGAGATGAATTCTGCAGGAATTTCATTTGATGGCTTTGGAATCGGTGGCGCCTTAGATAAAGCATCTCTTGGCCAAATTGTCTCTTGGATGAGCTCTGAGCTACCTAGAGATAAGCCCCGTCACTTACTTGGAATTGGCGAGCCAGCTGATCTCTTTGCCGGAGTAGAAAATGGGGCCGATACCTTTGATTGCGTTGCTCCCTCTAGGGAGGCTAGAACTAGCGCGGTATATAGCGAGAATGGTCGCTTCAATGTTTCATCTGCTACTTATAAAAGGGACTTCTCCCCAATTGATAAAGATTGCAGCTGCTATACCTGTAGCAACTTCACAAGGGCTTATCTAAACCATCTCTTTAGAGCAAAAGAGATGTTGGCTTCAACCCTTGCAACCATTCATAACTTGGCATTTACAGTAAGGCTAGTTGATCGTATGCGTCAGGCAATCCTTGATGAAACTTTCATAGAATTTAAAACTGAATTTCTTGCCAAGTATCAAGCAAAAGCCTTGGATTAATTAGAAGTTACTTCAGCCTCACGCTTTTTCACATAGGCAATTACTGGATAGGTAATTGGCAGAAGTGCTACCTCAACTAAAGTCTTATAGAGATAACCAACAACTAGGTAATTTAAGAACTCATCAAAACTCAAACGACCTAGGGATGCAATCATGGTAAATACGATGGTGTCTACTAACTCACCAACTGCTGTTGATCCAATTAACCTGGCCCATAGTTTCTTTTCATTGGTAATTTTCTTAATTCTTACCAAGGTCCATGAGTTTGCCAATTGTCCAAGAAGGAAGGCGGTAATACTTGCGATAACAATCTGAGGGACAAAGCCAAGAATTGATTCAAAGGCGCCCTGATTTGGCCATTCAGAGGCAGCAGGAGCAATTTGGACTAACCAGAAGGTAAGACCAGCAAGTGCGCCAAGGCCAAAGCCGGTATAGATAACACGCCTTGCTGCCTTAAAGCCATAAACCTCGGTAAGAATATCTCCCAAAATATAGACCAGAGGAAATAAGAAGGCTCCCCCATCGGTCTTTATGACGCCAAAATCAATGAATTTTGTTGCCCCGATATTTGAAATCAATAAAAGCGCGCAGAAAATAGCAGCAATTATTGGATAGAGGCTGCGATGATAGAGATTTTGTGCGCTCATAACTCAATGCTATCTAATTTTTTTCATTTGGAATTTCTGCTGAGAGGTCGCCAATTCGCTTGATGTGTTTATAGCTAAAAATGGAAATCAATGTAGCTATAGAGCCTCCAATTAGAAATGGAAGGCGAAGACCGCCTCTTGCTATTACTCCCCCTAAAAGAGCGCCAATTGGCATTAGCCCCCAGACAATTGTTCGCCTTGCGCCATGGATACGCCCATAGAGCTCTGGTGGAATTAGTGATTGATAGAGAGACATCAACAAGATATTCCAAACCGAGATGGTAAAGCCGATTAGAACGCTTACCGCAACAAAGAAGTAAGCATTTGGAGATAATCCAATGAATATGACAAGTAAAGATGCAAAGAAGACATTTATAGCAAGCGCTCTACCGCGACCAAGATATCTAGAGGCCATTGGCGCAGCAATTGATCCTATTAGCGCTCCAACTCCCCCAATTGCCAAAACGACACCAAAGAGCGCTGGGGGGACATTTAGTTCTTTTAAAATAAATAGTGGCGCAATCGCATTTGAGAGTGAGTAAAAAAATCCAAGCAAAGTAGTAATAACTACGATGCTAAATATCTGCTTATCTTGATAGAGATAATTAAGAGCGAACTTTATATCTCCCTTAAGTCCGAGTCTCTCCTGCTCAATCTCGCCTTTCTTTCTTGCATTTATCTCATTTTCAAAAGGAAAGAGAAGGATCAAAAGCCCTGCCAAAATGAATCCAGTAGTTGAGAAGTAAAAAGGAAGCGCAATAGAGATGGCATAAATCAAGCCACCAAGTGGCGCTCCTGCAAATTGGGAGACAATTACCTCTGAAATCTGGAGCCTAGAATTACCCCGCTCATAATTAGATTTATCAAGAATTTGAGGCAACGCCGCCTGTGAGGTGGTATCAACTAGGACTTCGCAGATTCCAAAGAAGAAGACTGAGATCAGCAGTAGCCAGATATTGATGAAATCTTGAGAGACTGCAAAGGCGATAAAGAGAGCAATCACAGCTCTTAGGCTGTTTCCTATGACCAATGCCTTACGCCGATCTACTCGATCAACTAGTGCTCCGATAGGAATAGCAAAAAATAGCCATGGCAATAATCCAAGGGCAGAGAGCGCCCCAATCAAGATTGGATCTTCGGTCAGTGAAACTGCAAGAAGTGGAGCGGCAAGACGAAGAACTCCGTCAACTAGATTGGTTATAAGGCTGGCAGACCAGATTCGAGTGAAATCATGCCCGAGGGGAAGAATCTGACTCATATCCTCGAGTTTAGACTACCGAGTTAGTAATTTCCTCATTCTCTCTATCTCTGCGCTCTGTGATTCAACAATAGCCTTGCCAAGTAAAGCTGCTTCTTCATTTGCTGAATCAATAACCATATCTGCCATTTGGATTGCTCCTTGATGATGTTTAATCATTCCTTCAAGAAATAGGCGATCAAATTCAGCTCCACTAGCGCCTTTCAATTGAGCCATCTCATCATCTGTAAGCATTCCCTCATCCATCATATGTCCAGCATGCGAACCGCTCTTTGATGAACCCCAACTCTTCATCTGTTCAATCTCAGGACCTTGCGCTGCTTTTATCTCATTTGCTAAAGCAAGAATTTCAGGATTAGTTGATTTTCCTAGAGCAATATCTGCCATCTCTATTGCTTGCTCGTGATGAGGAATCATCATGGCAGCAAACATCTGATCATCTGCGCTAAATGAAGTATTAGAACTATCGCCGGTAGCACACCCACTTAACAGAGCAGCAAGGATAAGGAGGGTAAGTTTTCTCATAGCGCGATGGTAATGTAACGTTGTGATTCCTGCAGATTTAAGCATTGAGGTAGCAACCATTGATGATGCAAATGAACTTGCCGAAATAATGAGTTTGGCTGATCAATTCTTTACCCCAGGGGCTGAATCTGTAGGCCAAACTGAGGCTGAGGAGATTCTCAATGGGTATATCGATTCAGTTGAGGCGCGCAAAGTAATAGATAGAGCAAGTGGCAAGGCCCAAGCCTTTATTACAGCGCATCCAGATAGCTCTCGAAAGAGAATTTATTGCGATACTTGGCAAAGGCCTGGCGCAAATCTAGAAGGTACGAGCCTTGAGATCTCACTAGAAATTGCTCAAGGTATAAGTAGAGATTTTGATCTATGGATTGGAACCAATTCCAAAGATCTGGGTTATATCCAAGCTCTAACTAATCGAGGATTTACCCTACTTCGCACCTATCACGGCCTAAAAGCTGAGATCACTAATCACCCCTATCCCCAGCTTGAAAGCGGCTTAGAGATGCGATTGATTAATGAAGATGAAAAGAAGATTTGGTGGGCCACTCATCAAGACTCATTTAGTAAACACTTCGGCTTTGTGCCACGCCCCTATGAGGAATGGAAGGCGATGATTGATAAGGCAGTTGGAATCGATCTAAATGCTCGCTGGGTCCTTTATCTCGAAGGGCAAGCAGTTGGTTTTATTGAGTGCAGCGATATTAAAAAAGATGTAGGAGCAGGATTTGTTGATGGCATTGGCGTTATTAAAAGCCAACAAGGAAATGGTTATGGAGAGTTAATGCTACGTTGGGCCTTTGCCTACTACTCATCCATTTCTCGTAAATCACTTGAGCTCAACGTTGATACCGGCAATGAATCAGGAGCACTTAGGCTCTATGAAAAACTTGGTTTTAAAGCAAAGAGTTCTTGGCAGCATTATGAAAATAAAACTTGGGTGAAGCTTTAACGACTAGCTGCTACTGCTTGCTCCAGATGAGCCTTAATATGTTTGGACATGTAAGCAAGGTAATCGATTAATTTAATTGGCTCACCATTTGCCTTTACCCCCAGGCGCTCTAATTTATCGGCAGGAAGGCCAGTGAGCAGATCTAAATTATTTCTCCGAAGGGCTGCAAAAGTCTCAACGCTTGTTTTCGCATCTCGGTCTTTCTTAATAGCAGCGAAAGCATCTTCATCCCAAGCCGAGAACTGGTAGTTATCGCTAGTTAGAATCATTCGCACTCGAAGCGAAAGTGAAATCTCGGTATCGCAAATATGAGCTAGGCACTGCGATGCGCTCCAGCCACCATCACTTGGCACGTTATCAAGTCTTGATGAGAAGGCGCCATAGAATTCTTGAACTCTTGCAACATCATCTAGATAAGTAGCAAAGACCTCTTTAGACATATTTACTCCTAATCTAAATCGCGACGGAGAGTTGTTCTCATCGCGATGAGTGAAAATAGCGCCGCATAGCCCAAGAGTACAAGGGTTGCCGGCCCTGGGCTCAAGTAATTTTCTATGCTGAAATTAAAGTCATTTTCTCCAAAATCAACATCGACAAGACCTGTAATGGCCCCGGCTGGAAGATACTTTCCAATTGATTCCACAAATGCAACGACTAGACCTTCAACAATTAGAGTCCAGATAACTGCACCTGTTACAGCTGCGATCTGATTCTTTACTAAAGCTCCAAGTCCAACCCCCACAATTCCCAGAACTAGCCCTGAGATAGCTGATGCCCTAAAGACCTTAAATAGCAGCTCTGCTGGAACTGGAGCATGGGGTTCAAAGAAGGTTAGTGCGATAAACCCTGAAGTTATCGCAAAGAGAAAAGAGAAGAGCTGAATCACAAGCCCAGCAAGGCTTGCTGCAATCAACTTTGCAACTAAGACTGTGCTTCGCTTTGGCGTTACTAGAAACGTTCCTACCGCTGTGCCATGGCGATATTCATTAGTCATAATCAATATGCCAAGAATCAAGGCAAATAAATATCCACCAGCAGCATTGGCAAAGACGGCATTGATTCCCTCTTGGGTTTCAGTTCCTGAGAAAGCACCTCTTCCTGGCCCGTTATCTGAATTGAGAACCAAAATCGGTGCAACTGTGCCAAGGGCTGCAAATAACCCGCTGCAAAGGAGCAAGAGCCAATTAGCTCTTAAGTAAATTAACTTACGAAGCTCTGATTTTAGTAAGGCGCTCATGCGCTCTTCCTTAACGTTAACTCTAGGAAGGCTTCCTCTAGAGATCTTCCCTTACAAATTTCCTTAATCGTTCCCTGCGCAACCAATACTCCCTTATTAATAATCAGAACATCATTAACAGTATTTTGCATCTCTGCCAATTGATGAGAAGAGACAAGAATTGTTCTTCCCTCACCCGCTAACTTCTGGAGAAATTCACGGAGCCAGACAATTCCAAGTGGATCAAGGCCATTTGCCGGTTCATCAAGAATTAAAATCTCAGGATCTCCAAGCATCGCTATTGCAAGTGAGAGACGCTGCTTCATGCCGAGTGAAAATCCTTTAGTTCTCTTATTTGCAGCGCTTGCTAGATCAACTAGCTCTAAAACCTCATCAATGCGTGAGAAGTTGATATCTGATGCGCTTGCCATAATTTTCAAGTTCTGCTTTGCAGTTAGCCCTGGATGAAAGCCTCTGCTATCTAGTACTGCTCCCACCTTGTGAATTGGATCTTGTAGCTGGCTATATGAGCCGCCATTGATCTCAGCGCTTCCCCCAGTTGGATTGACTAGACCTAGAAGGCAGCGCAGCGCAGTGCTCTTTCCCGCACCATTAGGTCCTAAAAAGCCGGTGACCCGGCCAGATTGAACTTGGGCTGAGAAGTTGGAGACCGCTAAAACGTCCTTGTAGCGCTTACTTAAATCTTTAAATTCAATTTTTACACTAGACATAACGCAGAGCCTATACCCTTAACTTTATGAACCAGAGCACACATCGCTCCCCTGTGTATGCAAGAGGCGGCATCGTTGCTGCAAGTCAACCACTTGCAGTCTCTGCTGGTATCGAGATTCTTACTAAAGGTGGATCTGCAGGTGATGCTGCAATTGCAACTAGTGCGGTCCTAGCAGTTGTTGAACCTGGCGCATCTCATCTTGGCGGAGATGCATTTGTTATCTCCCATAACGCGGCAAGAAAGAAGAATTTAGCATTTAATGGAAGTGGCGAGGCTCCCCATAGCGCTAGCGCCGATCAATTCAAAGATGAAATCGATCATCATGGATATAAGAGCGCCACTGTTCCAGGCCTTGTCTCAACTTGGTTTGAAATACATAAGGAGTTTGGCCTTTTATCGATGGATCAAATTTTGGCCCCAGCTATTGATTATGCAAGAAATGGCTTTGCTGCCAATACTGGATTTGTTAAGCGAATTGCCGGGCATCTTAAGATGTTTCCAGATACTCAAGTTTTTCAAAGCCTTGGTATCGATACAACCTTAAAAATTGGTGATTTAGTAATCCAAAGCGATTTAGCAGATTCCCTAGAAGCCATTGCCGAGCAGGGGCAGGAGGCCTTCTATCAAGGAGAGATCGCCAGAAAATTAGTTGAGGCAAGCGATGGCTGGTTTAGCCTTAGAGATCTTGCAGATCATAGAACTCGAGTTCTACCGCCATTAAGCGTTAAATATCGCGATTACATGATTCACGGCCAGCCCCCACCAAGTCAAGGAATGATTCTGCTGGAGGAGTTATTAATTGCAGAAGGTTTTGATCTAGCAAATATCAGCGCAGCAGATCGAATTCACTTAATGGTTGAGGCGAAAAAGATTGCCTTTGCAGATCGCTATCAACTGCTCGGAGATCCAGAACATATCGATATAAACCTTGATGAGCTCTTCTCAGCTGCAAGTATCAATAAGAGACGAAGCCAGATAGATCTAGCTAAAGCAAATTTGAAGGAGCCTTCAATCTCTAGCGAGGGAAGTGATACCACCTATTTTCTAGTAGCAGATAGGGATGGCTATGCCCTCTCTTGGATTCAAAGCGTCTTTCATGGCTTTGGCGCTTCATGGGTAATTCCTGGCACTGGCATCCTGCTTAATAATCGCTTAACTGGATTCTCACTTGATCCAAAGTCACCAAACTTTATTGCCCCTGGAAAGCGCCCTGCTCACACTCTCAATGCATGGTCAGCAACAAGATCAGATGGCTCACTTGCCTTTATGGGAGGAACTCCTGGGGCAAATATTCAAGTGCAGAGTAATTTCCAATTAATTGTTAATGCAATTGATCTCAAGATGAATCCACAAGAAAATGCTGAAGCTCCTCGCTGGCAACATTTAAATAAAGCAGGTGGATCATCACTCGATGAGAGATATGAAGGGGTGCTGCAGATTGAAAATAGAGTAGAAAAAGAGATTCAACAATCCCTGAAAGAAAAAGGGCATAGCGTTGAGGAGCTATCTGCCTATGGCCATGGCTCTGCAGTTCAATTGCTTGAAGTCTTGCCAAATGGAACCTTTATCGCAGGTTCTGACCCGAGGTGCGAGGGTCACGCAGCAGGAATCTAGGCCTTCTCTATACTTATCTCTATGAAATTATTTGATGGCGATGACTTAGGTGGACCATTTGATCTATTTGCTGGGCTTCCACTTCATCCTTTAGCCTCACATGCCCCAGTTGTTTTAGTGCCACTAGTGGCCTTTGCAGCTCTTGCTATGTCTTATTGGCCAAGTTTTTCAAGAAGATATGGCCTTCCAGTTCTGGTTCTTGCAGTAATTTCACAACTATCTTTGTTTCTTGCCAAAGCAAGTGGAGAATCTTTTCAAGAAAGAATCAACAAGGAAGTTGAACGACATGAGAGCTATGGCGAAATTGCGCCATTTACATTCATTCCACTTTTAATTCTGCTATTCATTCGATATCGGATGGATAAAACCGGTGCTGGTATTGGCTCGCCTCTTGTAAGAAGGCTAGTTTCAATTCTTCTAGCCCTTGCTGCAATCTTGGCTCTGGTCTATATCTTCTTAACTGGCCACTCAGGAGCAGAATCGGTTTGGGGCTGGATCGCTAAAAATTAAATCTTTGAGCGCTTTAAGGTTTTAAAGATAAGCAAGCTAATCAGAGCAATGACCACAGATCCCATAATCACTGAAAAGATTGCTAAATTCACAATCTCGGGGCTATCAAAAGCCAAGCGAGCAATAAATATTGCAACGGTAAATCCAATTCCTGCGGCGCTTCCTGTGGCAATTAGATCTAGATTCCTAGCACCTTGTGGGTATTCGGCAATCTTTATTTTTCTTGCAGCCATGGTTGCAAGGAGCACGCCTAGTGGTTTGCCAATTACTAGACCGAGGAAGATTCCCCAAGCAATAACTGAGTTAAGTGCGCTATTAATTGACTGGCTTGAAATCTCAACTCCAGTATTTGCAAAAGCAAAAATTGGCACGACTACATAGCTACTAATCGGATGAAATTTATGCTCCAAGTATTCAATAACTGATACAGATCCATCTTCGCTATCGGAAAGATTTGATTTGGTCCGTGCAATATTCGGGGTGAGCAGACCCAAAATAACTCCAGCAATTGTTGGATGTATCCCGAATCTGTATGCGCAATACCAGAGTGATAAAGCTAGTGGCAGATAGACCAATACAGATTGACTTCCAAGCTTTCTAAATCCCAAGATGGCAAAGATTGTTAGTAGTCCTGCAAGGCCCCAGGAGAGGTTAACTCCAGTTGAGTAAACCAGGGCAATAATTAATATCGCTCCAATATCATCAATTACAGCTAGCGCTAGTAGAAATGATCGAAGCGAGGCGATCGCGCTACTTCCAACTAATCCAAGAAGTCCAACAGCAAGTGCAATATCAGTGGCGACCGGAACTGCCCAACCATTTGGTTCCACTCCCCCAGCAATTGCAAGATAAATAATTGCAGGCAAGCTCATCCCACCAATTGCTGCAAATAGTGGAGCTGCTGCTGCTTTAAAGGATGCAAGATGGCCTGAAGTTAGCTCTCGCTTGATCTCAAGGCCTACGACAAAGAAGAAGAGGCTCATAAGTAAATAATTGATGCTCTTTAATATGGTGAAATCTAATTCAAGGCTTGATGGCCCTATTTGGAATTTAAAATCTAGAAAAGCAAAATAAGTATCGGCAAGACCAGAGTTTGCTGCAATTAAGCCAAAGGCTGAAGCGATAAGAATTAGCGTGCCGCTAGATGACTCTCTATGGGGCAATTACGCGCTTCATTATCTAAAAGATATCACCTTGAGGTAGCGATGCTTGCTGCTCTATCGGCGCTTAATATCTCCTTGACCATAGGAACAACCTTGGTGGCATAGAGCTCAATTGAATTCATCAATTTAGAGTGCGCCATAGGTCCATTTGAATATTTGAAATCAAATCTCTCAGCTCCTATGGATTTCATCGCATAGGCAATCTTTCTTGCTACCTGCTCAGGTGTTCCAACATAGAAGGAGCCATATTTCACTTCATTGATGAAATGCTCTTTTGTGACCTGACCCCAGCCGCGCTCTCTGCCAATGCGTCCAAACATCACTTGATAATGTGGCCAGAGCTCCTCGATTGCGATCTCTTGTGAAGCGGCGATATGACCAGGTGAGTGGATAGAGATAGGGCGAATTGGATGACCAAATTCATTCATTGAACTTCGATAAAGATCTGCAAATGGAGCAAAGCGAGCAGGGTCACCGCCAATGATGGCAATTGCTAATTTGGCATTAAGTCTTGCAGCCCTTACAACCGACTCAGGAGTTCCACCAACTCCAACTCGAAGTGGAATGCTGCCGCGCTCAGTCTTTGGATAAATCTCCTGATTAATTAGCGGTGCTCGCATCGTCCCTGACAAGGTCACTGCCTTCTCTTTTAATATCTCAACTAATAGCTCAAGTTTTTCTTCAAATAGCGCGCCATAATCAGATAGTTCATAGCCAAAGAGTGGAAAGGATTCGATAAATGATCCTCGCCCTGCAGTAATTTCTGCTCTTCCATTTGAGAGCGCATCAATTGTGGCAAATCTCTGATAGACCCGAACCGGATCATCACTTGATAAAACCGTAACCCCCGTGCCAAGTGTTATCTGCTTTGTTCTAGTAGCAATTCCAGCAAGAACGGTATCTGGTGATGAAACAGCAAAATCATCCCTGTGATGCTCGCCAATGCTGAAATGATCAAGACCTAATTGATCTGCCAGGACTGCCTGCTCAACCACATTTCTAATCGTGGCTGCTGCAGAGATAGGCGCCCCCAAATCATCGTTTTGAGTATCACCGAAGGTATCAAGGCCAAATTTGAGATTATCTAAATCCATAGAGCAAAATCTATCAGGGTCAATACAATTGCGCGCATGATAGAGCGCATTCTCTATATTGGCTTTGATCAATTACATGCCAAATACGGTGTTTTAAAGAGCGCTGATGCCAAGAAGGATGTAATTGCGCTGATTCAAAGCGAGCCAATGACTACCGGTAAAAATTGGCATCCTGAGCGGCTCTACTTCTTAATTTCAAGTGCTAGACATTTTGCTCAAGAGCTAAGAGAAAAAGGATTTAAAGTCGAATATATAAAAGCAAGTAGCACAACTGCAGGTCTTGATGAACTTAAAAGGAAATATAAAGGCGCTGAGATATTTGCAGCGGAGCCTTCATCGCATCGCCTCTTTCAATCTTTAAGTGAATATGGCGTTACTTTTCTCGAAAATGATTTCTTTCTCACTTCCAGATCGCTCTTTGCCAAGTGGGCAGATGAACAGAAGAGCTACTTGATGGAGAACTTCTATCGCAAACAGAGAGTTCGTCTAAACATCTTGATGGATAAAGCAAAACCGCTAGGTGGGGCATGGAACTTTGATAAGGAAAATCGCCTCCCGCCGCCAAAGAATTACAAATGGCCCAAATATCTAACCCACTCCCCAGATCAAATAGATCTAGAGGTAGCTAAAGAGCTAGGACATAGCCCATCTACTAATTGGGCTACAACAAGAGCTGGCGCTTTGAAACAACTTGATAACTTTCTTAAAAATCACTTCTCAAACTTTGGCCCCTATGAAGATGCCATCACCGATGAGAACTGGGCGCTGCATCACTCACTGCTTAGCCCTTACTTAAATAATGGTCTACTCCACCCTGAGGAAGTTATTAAGGCAGCGCTTAAGAGATTTGAAAAGGGAGATATTCCAATTGCCTCTGCAGAGGCTTTTATCAGGCAGATCATCGGCTGGCGCGAGTATGTCAATGGCATGTACTGGTATTTGGGAAGTGAGTATCGCCAAAAAAATGGTTTGCACGCAAAGCGAGAGCTGCCGCAATTGTTTAGCAATCCAAGTAAAACCAATATGAACTGCATGAAAAACACGATTACCGATATCAATGATCGCGCCTGGGTTCATCACATTCCGCGCTTAATGATCTTAAGTAACTTTGCCCTAATTGCTGGCATTAATCCCCAGCAATTCTTGCAATGGATGAGAGAGGTTTTTATTGATGCCACAGATTGGGTAATGGTTCCCAATGTAATTGGTATGGGAGTACATGCCGATGGTGGAATTATGATGACCAAACCTTATGCAGCAGGCGGGGCATATATTTCAAGAATGAGCACCCATTGCAAAGGTTGTTTCTTTGATCCAAAGAAGCGCACCGGTGATGATGCCTGCCCATTTACAACACTCTATTGGGACTTTTTAGATAGACATCGCGAAGAGTTTAAAGGCAATCACCGGATTGCCCAACAACTATTTGGCCTAGATCGACTTAAAGATCTAGATGAGGTGAGATCAAGAGCCAAGGATGTTCTTAAGAAACTGGAGCAAGGAAAACTTTAACGAGGGCAGCTGCAGATCTGCTCTTTACTGATTCCGGCAAGAGCTTCGGCGATATGCTCTCCGCAGCCTTCCCAAGTCCACTTGCCACAAGAGCGACACTTAACTGCGCTACACATAAAAAGAGTTCCTCTCCATAAATAATTTTAAATATAGGGACATAGTCTATTTGGACTTATCCGTTGCTAATCTCATAGCTCCAAAGATCTAGATCATCAAGATTTACCGGTTTAAACCCCTTGGCCTCAAGGGCGCTAGCAATTTGTGCTCGATGCTCAGTTGCATGGTGGATGCTTTGGGAGAGAATGGTGGAGCGCCATCTTTTAACAAGGTTTCCTGAGTAGTTCTTAAATTCAAGTAGCTCATCATCTAGCTTTGCAGACTCTAGAAGAGCAGCATCAATAGCTGCGGCCTGCTTGGCAAGTGCTTCCAAATCAGCAATTTTCTCTATCTCTTGAATTGCCTCTCCAGGGACCTCAGGGTGTTTACCAGTTATGCGAAATGCATATGCATCTGCTGAATCAACGATGTGATGAGTTATTTCAGCGACAAACCACTCAGGATTTGTGGCAAAAGACTTTAGAGCATCTTCAGGAAGAGTTGCTAGATGCTCAATTGTTAATTGATTAGCCCAGCCCATATGTTTCAATAAACGCTCTAAACCGATACTCATGAAATCTATCCTCTCCTAAACTTTGGGAAGAATGCTGGAATTGACTTTTGAAACTCGATACTTTCAGGAAATTTCTCTCTTAAGATCTGATCTTCATATCTAGCTTTATAGAGCAACAAGGCTGTTAACAAGAAGGCGGTAATCAAAACGCTCCCGCTCTGCTTCCAGAGATAAGCAGCGAGTGTGAGAAGAAATAGCGCAGAATAAATTGGGTGTCTTAGATAAGAGTAGATACCGCTAGTTACAAGCTCTGCCCCCTCTTTACTCTCCGGGAGTGGAGTCAGGGCGCTACCTAGATCCTTAAAGCTTTTAAATAAGATAAATACTGCCAAGAGAGCAAGAATAATTGCTATCGATATCTCTAGCCTTGAAGCGCTATTAGATGATTCAGAGAGCGCCAGGGATGCAAGGAGAAGAAATTGCATCGCCACTAGCAACTTGCCCTTCATGATAAAAGTCTAACTATCCGAGAGAGTTATCTCGCTCTCTTAGCTCTTGGCGCATTTCTCTTGGTTCGAGTCTGATCATTTCCAACTCTCTTGCGCTTTCGACCGCCCTTTGGCCTTGGCCCGCCGCCTCGCTCTGGAGCTTTTGATACGACCTTTTCTTTAGCCTCTGGAGTTGGAACTCCACTTGGAGTTCTTGCCCCAGCAATCTTTACCAATTTCTCATCCATTGGAGTAACTGCCATGACCCAAGTTTCAACTCCAGCTCTTAAAGCAATTCCCGCCATAGTTCTCTGCTCTTGATGGGTGGCAAGTGATATGACTTTTCCAGATTCTCCAGCTCTAGCAGTTCGCCCAGATCTATGTAGATAATCTTTATGATCTGCAGGAAGATCAATATGAACGACTAAATCAATTCCATCAACATGGATTCCTCGAGCAGCAACATCGGTTGCAATCAAGACTGCGCTCTCTGAATCTTTAAATCTTGCAAGAGTTCTAGTTCTAACTGCCTGTGATTTTCCGCCATGGAGAGTTCCGACTTTAACGCCAACATGGGCAAGATTTGAAGCTAACTTATCAGCGCCTCTCTTAGTTCTAACAAATAGCAGAGTCTTTCCCTCTCTAGCTGCGATCTGATTGATGATATTTGATTTATCACCCTGGCGATAGACAAAGACATAATGCTCTGCTTTATCTTTTGTTCCTTCAATTTCTTTTATGGAGTGAGATCTAGGCTCTGTTAGATATTGCTTTACTAAACCATCAACGCCTCTATCAAGGGTTGCAGAGAAGAGAAGGCGCTGTCCGCCTTTTTTAGTCTGATTTAAAATCTCTTTAACAGCAGGAAGAAATCCCATATCAGCCATTTGATCTGCTTCATCCAAAACAGTGATCTCAAGGTGATCAAAGCGAATATCTTTTCGATCAAGTAGATCTATTAAACGACCTGGAGTTGCAACAACGATAGAGATAGATTTCTTCAAAGCATTAACCTGTTTGCCATATGGCATTCCGCCAGCAATGACTACGCATTCATGGCCAACTGATCGTGCAAGGGGGCGAAGGACCTCATCTATCTGTTGAGCTAGCTCTCTAGTTGGAGCAAGGACAAGTGCTAGCGGTTGATGAGCCTTTGCTCTCATGCCATAAATGTTATGAAGCAGAGCAAGACCAAAGGCGAGAGTTTTTCCAGAGCCAGTCTGGCCTCGGCCCAAGATGTCATGGCCAGCAATCGCATCGGGAATTGTTGCTGCTTGAATCGGAAAGGGGTTGGTTATGCCTTGCGCATCAAGGGCTTTAATAAGGGCAGGATTTAGCCCAAGGGACTTAAAGGTAATCTCTTTTGTTGCAGGTTTAACGGACATAAAAAATACAGACCAATCATCTAGACATGTATGTCTCTAGTGACTTGTCGTATGAACGAAAAGATAAGACCTACATATAAGCCGGCGCTAGGCCTGACTTTGAGTTTTCTCGACGCAAGACGCATCAAGACAGAGCTAAGAGTATCTCAAAGCCTCACTTTTTATCTAATCTAGCCCTATGGAAGATCTCTTAAATGGCGAATCAGTCAATAAACGTCCAATCCTGCGCCTGAGATGCAATCTGGATGATTTAAATTTATCGGCAAGTAATTGGCAATCAGAGTTTGAAGTAGAAAGTTTTAAGAGAAATAAAGATGAATCAAGATTCTTGGATTTAAATAATCAAATCTTTATCGCCCATCCTGACCAGAGCGATTGGGATCTCTCAAAACTACTTTCCAAAATGGGCGAGGTCTGGTTCCGCCCAGAACGTCTAATATTTATGAAAAAAGATGACAGAGATTTAGGATTCTTCTGGCTAAAAGAACATCAATTAATTGGAGAGAGAGTCTGCGAGATTTTTGTAATTGGCATTATTCCTAGTTTGCAAGGAGAGGGGCTAGGAAAGAAAATACTTGCCCTTGCTCTTAGGCAGATGATCTCAGATGGATTTAACCAGGCTTGGGTCTATACCGATGAATCAAATGAGCGAGCTTTAAAGCTCTATCGAAGCTTTGGCTTTGAAATTGATTTAGTCACTGAGCTTTGACAGCTGGCGCATACTCCAAATACTTCTAAGTTATGGCTAACATCTTGATAGCCATGTTTCTTTGCAATTTTGCTAGTAACAACTTCTACCGCCTCTAGATCAAATTCCTGAGTGGCTCCGCATATTCGGCAGATTAAGTGATGGTGATGGCCACTATCTTGTCCGCAGCGTCTATAGAGGCGCTCGCCGCTGGGACTAATTAAGGCATCAACTTTGCCCTCCTGGCTTAATCTCTCAAGGCGGCGATAGATAGTGGCAAGGCCGATAGAACTTCCCTGCTCGTTTAAGATTTTATGAATCTGTTGGGCGCTTAAGAATTGCTCTAGCTCATTTATTACTTCAATCAGGCGAGATTCACGGCTACTCTTGCGGCGAAGAGCCTTAGGTGGTGAAACTCGTTTCATACTGGCATTATCGCAACATTGAGCTAATTCCGCGAGGCAGTAGGCTTAAAAACAGAGAAGTTCGGCAATTATTAAGGAGCGGTGATATCTCAACTCTAGAACTTGGACTAATACTGGCCCTGCTATCAGCTGCTGCAACGCTTTTGGGCTGGATATTGATTGCCTTGAAAAAAAATCCTTCAGAGCGCTTCATCGCTATCACGCTATTGCTAGTTGCTGGAGCGATGCTGACAGTAAGTGCTCTCTCATTAATTCCATCAGCTCTTGATAGCGGTCTTAGCATCATGCAGGTATTACTCACCACCTGCCTTGGTTTTGCTTTAGTTATTGTCCTATCTAGCATTAAGTTTGATAGAGCAGGGGCTAAGGTAAAAAACCCTGCACTTCTTATCACTATCGCCTTATCTCTTCACAATCTTCCAGAAGGGGCAGCCCCTATTGGAGCCACCTTAGTTGATATTCAAACCGGGCTTACTACCTCAGTTGTATTAGCGCTTCATAACATTCCTGAGGGAATAGCAATAAGTGCAACAGCGCTCCTTGCTGGCTATAGCCGCAAGATGGCTCTACTTCTAACCCTTGCTGCCACCTTAGCTGAGGCTCTAGGAGCCTTTGCTGTTTATTTCAGCGGCTCTCTCTTGCTCTCTGATCGCTCTATCGGGCTTCTTCTCAGCGGAGTTGCAGGAATCATGATTGCAATATGTGCCAAAGAGTTAATTCCTTATTCACTTAAAACCCTTGGTAGCAGAAGAAATTAAGCAGATGATTAAGCCCTTAAGAAGCGCCCTATAAGCCGGAGACGACGCTGTTATGCGTGAGGTCATGCTCGAAAAGGGTAAATGCCCACGTTGTTGCCCACAAAGATTTGCAAGGTTCTACTTAGTTTTATTCGTAGCTATGAAGATTTAAATGATTTAGGATCGTAAACCAGCGTATAAAGAGCGGCGGAATTTTTACCATCTTGTGAGTTTGGATCAAACATAGAATCTTGCGGCCCCTGGATAAGTACAACCATTGATTTTTCTTCTACTACTTTGCTGCCAAATACAGGTGGTTCATTAGG
>OFQS01000070.1_pt1 | contig 20728 bp, 17 predicted proteins | sample 1542861 | NCBI WGS metagenome assembly OFQS01 (sample SAMN05442518, study PRJEB24371) | freshwater metagenome | isolation source: Freshwater Lake | place: Canada: Niagara | collected 2012-08-03 | reverse complement strand
CAATGGGAGCATGCAGCGGTCCATCTGCTGTCAGTAGTTCCCTACGAAACAATTTCAATGGGCCATGAAACCTCTTACTACAGCGAACCTGAAAATAAAATCGAGGAGGAACGGCGTTTGAAAATTCTCAACGAAGGTGTTGAGCAACTTAAGGTTGCAGGAATTGAGGCTACCGGAAAATTACTCAAAGGTGATGCCGTTGATAAGATCGTTGAATACGCGCATACCATTGGCGCAGACTTGATCATGCTTGGGCACAAGCACCGAGAAAATTGGTTGGAGCGCTGGTGGTCTGGCTCAATTCCTAAGGCTTTGATTGAGCACTCACCTTGCAGTGTTTTGGTGGTCATCATCAAATAAAAATGATGATGAGTAATTAGTCCTGTCAGTTTGCTGTTTTATCTTTTACTGACGGATCATTTGCAGCCGATGCCGTGTTCTCTGGCTTGTGATCGCCCAGCACTGCTTTTAAAGGACAAATTCCAACCGCAGGACATTTGTTGCAAGTAGCCATTAAGGCAATTGGGCAAAGAGTCATAGACCCCCCTTATAAGTGAGCGGTTTGCTCACGGATCGTCAGCATAGTCTCTTTGGTAATCAAACGCTATTCTGCTGAACCCTAAGCAAGAATCTAGCCGATCTCATCAGTCAGGATTCTGCAAATAAAAACAACTTGACTGATCTGATCAAGCACAGAGATCATAGGTCTCTAAAAGAAAAGCCCGACTGAATTTAATCAATCGGGCCGGACCGTCACCACAGGAGGATGACAGTCGCTAGTGCCAAGCGCAAGAGAATAAAGTTGCACCTGCACGAAGCGTAAGAATACACTTCAAGAAAAAGGCTTTCGCCCATGCTGGCGAGCGATCCTTGAGATCAAACACCTGCATGCTGATTCTGCGCTTGATATTTGAGCTTGGCAATTTATATTATTTAGCGCCCTAAGGTAAACCCTTGAAATATCTGAAGTAAGAAGACTATATTTGTGTACTTCCAAAAAGTTCTTAACTTTTTGACAGAGTCTAAGCAAAAGCCTACCTCTTCAGTTCAGACTTTAGCGGAATTCTTGCAGGTACTATTTGCCTTGCCGACTTTACGGATTGACTTTTAAATTGTGAATGCCGACCCTTATATTCGTTGATCAGCGTCATGGCGCTGATCGAATTAAGTCTTCCTTCAGGAGGTAATCATGGAGCAAATTAGGCAATTTCGATTCGAAGATTTCAAAGCTGAAAAGCTGGAACAGGGCTACAAAGAAGTTTTTGAGCGTCGTTGGGACCCTAACACTGAAAATGAAATACACCATCACGAATTTACAGCCGATGCAATCGTCATTGAAGGCGAGTTTTGGTTGACAACTGAAGGCAAGACCCAGCACTTGTATCCAGGAGACTATTTTCACATTCCGGCTATGGTCAAGCACAAGGAAAAATACGGTCCTGAGGGATGTGTATTTTGGGTCGCGAGAATTTGATTGATTCAAGTTGGGGGCAGGTCACAAATGTTCTTACTTAACTCAATTGCTCACATTAGCAATTCGCACACTAATGCAGTTGTAATATCAGGCTCGCATGGAGGTCGCTCTTCTGCAGAGTTTGTAATTGCGCTTAAGCGAAAACCTAGTTGTGTTTTCTTCAATGATGCGGGCGGTGGAAAAGAAGACGCGGGCAAAGTGGCACTTAGTATTTTGGAGGCTCATGGAGTGCCTTGTGCTTGCTACTCGCACATGTCTGCCAGGATTGGGGATGCGCAAGATGGGTATGAGTACGGCATTGTCACAGAAATGAATAATCTGGCACGCCTAAAAGGTGTTGGATTGGCCATGACGGTCAAAGATGCTGCAAACCTACTCAATCAATTATGAACTTACCTATTTTGAAACAGCTTGCAATTTAAATATGAACTCCTGAACAATTCGTTACAAGATAGAAGGGCTAAAAATGGAAAGTCGCGGTTTGTTTTACCAAAGGCTCAAAATACAAAAACAATCACCCAAAGCCCTCTCATGAATCCTCCAGAAAAAGTAGCTTTACCCACTGATCAAGAACTGGTTCTCAAGGTCATCCCTATGCCCGCCGACTGCAACGCCAATGGCGACATTTTTGGCGGCTGGGTCATGGCGCAGGTTGACTTGGCGGGTGCGGTGTTGCCTGCCAGGCGAGTTCGCGGTCGCCTGGCCACTGTGGCGGTCAATGAATTTATTTTCAAGCAGCCCGTCAAAGTAGGTGACTTACTGTCGTTCTTTTCAAAGATCACGCGTGTAGGAAAAACATCCATCACCGTACAAGTGGAAGTGTTTGCTGAGCGCTTTTCTAACCAAGGCGAATTCATCAAGGTGACAGAAGCACGTTTGACTTATGTGGCCATTGACGCCAACGGCATACCCACCCCAGTGCCTCAGGCTTAAAACGTTAGGTACGTTGCAGTGTCCGTAATGCAGCACGGGAATCAATCACAATAATTTTTTTGGGCTTGACCTGCTCCCTCCCATACTAAAAAAATCACTACCACCAAGATGGCAAATGTCAGACCCTACCCACTCCGAAGCCCCATTTACTGGCGATGAATCTTCTGAAAGTCCTGAGCTGATTTGATTTTTAGTAACTCTCCGCTTTAGAGCGGTAAATAATTGCCGCTCTGTTGGTTGGCATTGTTTATGCTTTGTTTCCGATGATTGGCTGATTTTTTGACATTCAATTTTTATTGAGCATTTTTGCCGCAGGTCTAACAAACAGCCAATCACTTATTTTGAATTTGAAATCGTAAAAAAAGAAGAGGTTTAGACACACAGTTTTAAAAATCGAAAGGAGTCCTCATGATGGACACTTCAATTTCTCTGCGCATTAACGACAATTCTCGGCAGTTGGGTGGCAACAATTCATCGCAGGGTGATAGGCAAAACCGCCGCAAGCAAAAGCTGCAAGCATTGCTTCAAAGCATCAGTGCTGGTGATTTAGATTCTGCGCGACAAGCATTCATTGCACTTGTCAATTTCGATCTTTCCGTGTCCGCTGACCCATATTTAAACAAGATTGGCTCTGCTTTGCAAAGCAGTAACTTGAATGCTGCCAAACACTTTGCGCAGGAATTACTAAACCGTGGCGGACTGCTTCGTTCTTTTCCATCTGATGGCCATACTGTCAAAAAAATGGATGGAAACTTAATTTCTCAAAAAGCTTACTCAGGCACCCTCAAAATCGATTTGTCAGTTTGAGTCCAATAAATAGGGTCAGATCAAAATTAATTTGGTCAATCTCAAAATAATATTTGTCTACTGAATTGGGGGAATGCCAGGATGTGTTTTTTTGGTTGCGAGAATTTGATTGATGCCCACCTTTTAAAAAGATAAACCTGTCTGTACGAGTAGTCGGATGGCTTTTTTATCAACCTTACCCAGGCCGGTAATAAGCAACTTGTCTACCGCATGAAAATATTTGGGCACATGGACAGCACCTTTCTTGATTCGCACCATCTCGCTTAGCTCGCCCCACTCCGCCACTTGGCCAGCGCGCCATACAACGACCGCATGCACCGCCTCTCCCCATTTTTCATGAGGAGCTCCCACTACCGCTACGGCTGCTACCGCAGGGTGCGTTGCCAACACATCTTCTATTTCGCGAGGATAGACATTGAAGCCTCCGGTGATCACCATGTCTTTCGATCGGTCCACAATGTACAAATAGCCGTCCGCATCACGTCTGGCCAAATCTCCGGAGTAGAGCCAGCCAAAGCGGAAAGCCACTGCGTTTTCATTCGGCTTGTTGATGTATTCCTGCATCACCAGAGGCCCCCGAACACATATCTCACCCACCTCGCCAGTGGGCACCTCTTGGCCCTGCTCATCCAGCAAAGCCAGTTGAATACCTACCACGGGGGTGCCACAAGAACTTAGGCGATGCGGATAGTTAACAGGATCGTGTTCGTGCTTGTGCAAAACTGTCATAGCCATGGGCGCCTCAGATTGTCCATAAAGTTGCATAAAGATAGGGCCAAGTTCTGCAATGCCTTCTTGCAGGCGTGCAGGCGTTATGGCGGCTGCGCCGTATATCAGGGTTTCCAGACTGCTAAGGTCATGGTCCTGTCGCACTGGCGAGTCAAGCAAAACATAGATCATTGTGGGAACCATGAAAGTGCAATTGACCCGGTGGCGCTCAACCAGTGTGCAAAAAGTTTTGACATCGAAGCCAGGGTGCATGATGACTGTACCCGAGCGCATTAGCACGGGTGGAATCAAAGCGCCGGCGGCATGGGTAATAGGTGTCATCGCCAAAAAGCGAGGGTTGGCAGGCCAATCGAAATCGGCCATTTGCATCATCACCATGGCGACCAACACACGGTGGTTGTGCAACACACCCTTGGGTTTGCCAGTGGTGCCACCCGTGTAAATCAAAACACAGTCGTCATCCTCCTGACTGCATGAAACAAGGGGATGAGGTTTGTATTGCTCCATCAAATTGAACACATCGACTTGCTCGCCCCAAGTCCCCAGCCCAAGAACAGTTAAAGGTCGGACTACTGACTGAACAATCTTCAAGGCACGTTCGCCAAAACTATGCGGCTCCACGATCAGCAGTTGCACTTGTGCATCTTCGACCTGATAAAGATGATCATCAGGTGAAGACATAGGATTCATCCAGACCACGCGCAAGCCCATAACATAGGCCGCAGCCGAAATAAGAAAGGCGTGCGGCCGATTGGTCGACAAGGTGGCAATGGTCTGACCATGCTGCAAGCCCATGCCATCAAAGACCTGAATGATCTGACTGAGCTGGTGACCCATTTCGCGGTAGGTGATATGCAAGTCGCCCGACACGAAGGCATCTCGATCGCCACCCCTTTGAACGGCAGTGATGATTAAATCGCCCATGCTACAGCCCTGATGGACTTGTGACTTCATGCCTTGTCTCCAATAAGGTGTATTGCAGAGATAAAAAATGCCGCAAAATGCGGCATTTTTTAGGATGGTGCAATGAATTACTTCACAGCAACTGGCTTACCAAATTCGACCCAAGTTTTACCATCAAACCTGACCAATTGCATGGTTTGGAACAATGCAAAATCAGTGGGTGATGTGTTGGCCAGTACACCGGGCAAGGCCATCGGCACTTGAAAGTCCTTGATGCTGGTCGCTTGTTTCATGACGTTTTCGCGGGTGAGGTTGTCCCCCGCCTGCTTGAGCACATGAGCCATCAACTGAGCCACTGCATAGCCATACGAGGCGTTGCCATCGTCTGGACTGACTTCAGGCGCGTATTTTTTGATCAAAGCTTTGAAATCCTTCATTGTCGGGTCATTGTCCCAGCGGGTATCGGCACCTTCTTTGATGTAGTTCATTGAAATCAAGCCAACCGAGACATCCAGTCCCGCAGGCTTCAAAACGCTACCCACCGAAGCAGAGACTTGGTTCAGGTAGTGTATTGGCTTCCAGCCAACGTCACTGACCTTGCGAATAGCTTGCGCTGCAAACTTGGGTGTGGTGATGTTGAAGAAGGTGTCAGCACCCGAGCCCTTCAGCGAAACAATTTGGGAGTCGATGGTAGGGTCGGTTACTTCATAAGAAGCTTGCGCAACGATCATGCTTGCAGCTTTAGCGCCCAAGCCGTCCCTGAAGCCGCCTAGGTAGTCCTTGCCGTAATCGTCGTTTTGAAACAGTACGGCTATTTTGGCATTGGGCTTGGTGGCCAAAATATGCTGCGCATAGAGCTTGCCTTCGGAGTGGTAATTGGGGTTAAAACCAATGGTCCAAGGATTGTTTTTCGGATCGTTCCATTTCGATGCGCCTGTGGCCAAGAACATGTGCGGCACTTTCTTGGTATTCATGTACCTGTGAATGGCGGTATTGGAAGGAGTGCCCAATGTGCCCAAGGTCAACAAAACTTCATCTTGCTCTACCAAACGGCGAATCATCTCCACCGTTTTGGGCGGGCTGTAGCCATCGTCTAGGGTGATGAAGTTGATCTTGCGGCCGTTGATGCCACCTGTCTCGTTCAATTGCTTGAAGTAAGCTGCCTGAACCTTGCCAATGACGCCATAAGCCGAGGCTGGGCCGCTGTAAGGCATGGTTTGACCAATTTTGATTTCAGTGTCGCTGGCACCGGGATCGTATTTTTTTTGCGCGGCAGCCGGTAAGGCAAAGCCAATCAGGGAAATGCACAGAGCAGTTAGGGCAAATTGTCTCTTTTTCATGGTGGTCCTTGGTTGAAAGAAAGGGTTGAAAATCAAGAGCGAGTTGGGCGAAACTTCTCGCCTAACAAACGGAGGGCACCCGCAATACCAGTGGGCATGGTGTACATGAACAAAATCAACATGGTTCCATAGATCGCCCAAGGTGCAGCCTTGGAAATCTGGTCAGCAATGTTGGGAACGAATTGGATAAATAAGGCGCCATACAAAGCACCAGGCAAGGAGGTGACGCCGCCAATCACCATGCCAACCAGCAATGTTATTGATAGGAAAACGGTGAAACTGTCGGGTGCCACAAAGGCCACCAAAATAGCACTCAGCGCGCCCGCCACGCCCGTGAACATGGCGCTCACACCGAAAGCCAAACTTTTGTACAGGGGCGTATCAATGCCCATAGAGGCCGCTGCAATAGGTTGGTCGCGGATGGCGATCAGGGCACGCCCTACTCGGCCGCGAATCAAATTCCAACCAATGACGAACATCACCACAGTGACAGCCAAGGTGAAGAAATAAAGCCACCGGTCTGAGTTGAGTTTCAACCCAAACAAGGTCTGCCAAGGCGGGTCGGGTTTCATGATCACAATCCCCTGCACGCCACCTGTTAGAAATTCTAGATGTTTAAACTTGAGCAACTGCGGCAAAGCCACTGCCAGCGCAAACGTGGCCAAGGCCAAGTAGTGTCCCTCGAGCCGCAGTGCAGGCAAGCCAAACAAAAAGCCCACCACCAGACAAATGAAGGCCGCAATCGGAATAGTCATCCAATAGGGGATGTTCATTTTGTCCATCAGAATGGCGCTGGTGTAGGCCCCGATAGCCAAGAAGGCGCCATGTCCCAAAGAGATTTGGCCACTGTAACCAATGAGAATATTCATCCCCACCAACGCAATGGCATAGCTCAACACCATGGAGGCTTGGAACACATGGTAATTGGAAATGAAAAAAGGCAAGACGCAGGCTGCGATCAGGCCCACCACGATTCGAATCCATGGAATCGAATTTTCGGTAGATGGTAGATTGGAAGACATCTAATTCAGACCCTTGAAACAATCACTTTACCGAACAGGCCGGCAGGTTTGATGGTGAGCACAACAATGATCAATACCAAGGCGACCGAGAGCTTAAGCTCTGTACCGATGACGTAGGCACCTAGAATATTTTCAAGAATGCCAACGATGAAGCCGCCCAACACCGCGCCTCCAGGACTGTCAATGCCCCCCACCAATGCCGCAGCAAAGGCATAAAGCAAGATGCCCGACATCATGTTGGGCTCAAGGAAGACCACTGGCGCAATCATCATGCCCGCTACAGAACCGATGGCGGCGGCAAGTCCCCAACCCAAGGCCAACATCCAACCCACGCGGATGCCTACCAAGCGACTTGAATCTGGATTTTGCGCTGCAGCGCGCATGGCCAGCCCCAGTGGTGTGAACTTGAAAAAGCTGTAGAGCAAAAGCAGAAGCACCATGGTGACGCCAATGGAGCCCAGTTCGTGCGATGAAATGAAATACAAACCAAACGGCGGCTCTTTGGGAAAAGGCGATGGAAAAGCTTTGATGGTGTATGTGAAGACCCAACCCGCAATGCTGTTTAGGATGACCAACAGACCAATGAAGACCACCACAATGTTAAGCACCGGCGCATTTTCTACAGGCCGAATGATGATCCGCTGGATCAAAATCCCCAAGCTAAACGACAGCAAGATGGTGCAAACAAAAGCCAGCCAGTAGGAGACGCCTGCGTTGATCAGGGTCCATGCCATGTAAGTGGCAAACATTGCAATTTCGCCTTGCGCAAAATTGATGTGGTGCGTTGATTGGTAAATCATCACGAGCGCCAAGGCAAGGCTGGCATAAACCCCGCCCGTGGCAATGCCAGCAACAACTTGGTGAATGAAGGTTTCCATGTTGGTGTTCTCAGTGGCCGAGGTAAGAGCGACGAACAGCTTCGTCTTGTTTCAGGTCTTTCGAAAGACCCGACAAAACCAGTTTGCCGGTTTCCAAAAGGTAAGCGTAATTTGCCAGATCGAGTGCCATGGCAGCGTTTTGTTCAACCAACAAGATCGTCACTTTGTCGGTCTGGTTGATGGTTTGCATGATGTCAAAAATCTCTCGGACAATGAGCGGTGCCAAGCCAAACGAAGGTTCGTCCAGCAGCAGCAATCGGGGGCGCAGCATAAGGGCCCTTGCAATGGCCAGCATTTGTTGCTCACCGCCAGAAAGGGTACCCGCTTGCTGATTACGCCTTTCTTTTAAACGGGGAAAGTAGCTGTACATCTTCTCCTGATCGAGTGCTACTTCGTGTTTGTCTTTGCGGGTGTAGCTGCCCAGTTGCAAATTTTCTTCTGTGGAAAGGCTTCCGAAGGTGCCACGGCCGTCGGGCACGTGTGCCACACCCAGTCGAACAATGTCCTCTGTGGCCTTGCCTTCAATGGCTTGTCCATCAAACATGATTTGACCGCGAACTTTGATCATCTTGCTCAATGCACGCAGCGTGGTGGTTTTACCGGCACCGTTGGCGCCTAGCAAGGTCGTGATACTGCCCTCTTCAATTTGCATCGATAGGCCATGCAGCACTTCGGTGGCGCCATAGCCGGCAAAAAGGTCTTTGACTTCAAGAAGCATTCGGCTCATTTTGAAGACCCCAGGTAAGCTTGAATCACATCAGGATGTTGACGCACTTGAGTCGGTGTGTCATCGGCAATTTTTTTGCCAAAATTCAGCGCCACCACCTTATCGGAGACACTCATGACCAGACTCATGTGGTGTTCCACCAAAAGCACGGTGACCTTGAATTGATCACGGATTTTCTTGATCAGGTCGCCCAAGGCATTCACTTCTTCATGGTTCAAACCCGCGGCTGGTTCGTCAAGCAGCAAGAGTTTTGGCTGGCTTGACAAAGCACGCGCAAGTTCAACGCGTTTTTGTGTACCAAAAGGTAAGTCAGAAACTTTGCGCAAGGCCACAGATTGCAAATCTAAAAATTCGACCAATTGCATGGCGTTCTGGTGAATTTGGGCTTCTTCTTGACGCACGCCTGGCAGTCGCAGGGCGTGAGCCAGAAAGCCTTTTTCTGCACGGCAGTGTGCGCCAACCTTGATGTTGTCCAGCACCGACATGGTTTTGTAAAGCGCCAAGTTCTGAAAGGTCCGGCCAATTCCAATTTCGGCCGTCTTGTGGCGCGTCATGCCTTGGAGGCTTTGGCCCTCAAAATGAATTTCACCCTCGCTGTAATCGTACAAGCGAGAAAGGCAATTGAACAATGTGGTTTTGCCAGCGCCGTTGGGGCCAATCAGACCAGCGATCTGTCCTTGCTGAACATCGAAAGAGACCCCGTCTAAGGCAACAATGCCGCGGAATTTGACGGTGACTTGCGAAACCGAGAGCAGCACCGGGGCATCGGCTTTAGGGCGCGACTCGAGAATTGAATCCTGTTCGATCATCCATCCCCTTTAGGACAAGTGAAGTAAGTATAGAAACTAAATCAGATCCTGTCAGAAAGAAACACAGTGACCATCGGGAGTTTCCCGAGCACTGTCACTTCGGAAACATCTCTCGAAGTTTCAGTTTGTAAAACTTGCCTGTTGAAGTGCGAGGCACACTTGCGATCCATTCATAGCGGTCGGGAACTTGCCATTTGGCAAAGCCCATCTTTAGCAAATGAGCCGCCAGTTCATCGGCTTGCGGTTCTTGGCCTGGTTTGGCCACTAAACAAGCCAAAGGCCTTTCGCTCCACTTTTCGTCTGGAATGGCAATCACTGCCGCTTCGGCAATACCAGGATGCGCCATCAGCGCGTTTTCTAAATCGACCGAACTGATCCACTCTCCGCCAGATTTGATTAAGTCCTTGGTGCGATCGGTAATGCGCACAAAGCCCATGGTGTCAACGCTGGCCACATCTCCGGTCCGCAGCCAACCATCGTCGGTGAATTTATCGTCGCTCACGGGAACATGGTGGTAGCTGCCCGTGATGAAAGGGCCTCGCACCTGCAACTCACCTACATGCTGTCCATCCCAAGCTTGGTCTTGGCCTTCATCGTTGCGAATACGCAAATCAACCAGGGGCACCGGAATGCCAGCCATGGCGGCGCGGCGGTAGCGTTCATTCATAGACGCATCGCGCAATTCGGCCTTGGGGTAAGAAATGGTACAGACCGGCGAAGTTTCAGTCATGCCCCAGCCTTGCAAAATCCAGATGCCATGTTTGTCAAATGCGCGGATTAAGGCTTCGGGCACTGCAGCCCCCCCCACTAGGCTGCGCATGCCAGCCGGTAGTTTCCAGCGGCTCGGTTGTTGGGTCAAAGCCGCTTCGTAAGCCTGAATCAAACCCATCCAAATGGTGGGTACACCCAATGACAAAGTAGGCGGCTCAATTTGCATCAGGTCCAACAAATCGTCTGGGTGCAGATGTGGCCCTGGAAACACCAGTTTGACGCCCATCATGACTGCGCCATAAGGGATACCCCAGCTGTTGGCATGAAACATGGGCGTCACTGGCAGGACCACATCGGTGCCGCGCAAAGACCAGAAATCGCCCAGCGAGGCAACCAGCGTGTGCAAAACAGTTGAGCGGTGCGAGTAGACCACCCCCTTGGGTCGTCCAGTGGTGCCAGATGTGTAGCACATGGAAATCGGATCGTCTTCCGAATGTGTGGCGTATTCGAATTGGCTGCCATCCGTGCCAGCCAACCACTGTTCGTAGTTCATGAACTCTGCAGGCACATCGGCACCAGAAAAGGGAAACACGACGACTTTTTCGAACTTGTACTTGCTCTCAATCTGGCGGTAAAGCGGAAGCAAAATGTCGTCAATGATCAAAAACCGGTCTTGTGCATCGTTTGCAATCCAAGCAATTTCGTCTGGTGACAAGCGCAAATTCAGAGTGTGCATGACACCGCCAGCAGCAGGAATACCGAAGTAGCATTCCAAATGGGCATGGTGGTTCCAACACAAGGTGGCTACCCGATCGCCTTTTTTCAGACCCAAATCTTTCAAGCCCTTGGCCAGGCTTCGCGTCCGGCTATAAAACTGTGCGTAGGTGTGCTTGACCAGAGATTTATCGGGCAGTCGCGAAACAATTTCATTGTCTGGAAATAAAGTGCCCGCTCGGTCTAGAAAATGATTGATGGACAAGTCCACCTTCATCATGGTGCTGGTTACATCTGCGTTAGATTTCATCAAGTGCACTCCATGGTTTTTTGATCTAGTAAACCGGTTTGTATTTCACTAAAGTGTCCAATACCCCTGTAGAGACATTGAAACCATCACCATATTGAACTGCAAGTTCTTGACTTCGCTTCGCAAAATTTGAAACGCCCATGCCGTAAATAAACTGCAAAGCGCCGCCGGTCCATGCTGGATATCCAATGCCGAAAATAGAGCCAATGTTGCCTTCGTGGACGGATGTCAAAACACCTTCGTCCAAACACCTGGCAGTTTCAATTGCTTGTCTGTAAAGGATTCGGTCTTTAATGTCTTGCTGATCAATTGTGACTTGGCTCTTTTCAAATATTTTTTTCAATTCAGGCCACAGCATCTTTTTTTGTTCGGCTGGGTAATCGTAAAAACCGCCACCCGATGCTCGCCCACCTCGCTTGAACTCCTTGACCATTCTTTCAACCAACAGTTCTCCAGGGCTTTCAGCATAGGTGCGCCCTTCTTTCTTGAAGTCTTCGCGAGTTTGTTCTAAAACATGGACCGACAAAGTCAGGGCAGTTTCGTCAATCACAGCCAATGGACCTACGGGCATGCCCACTTGCATAGCCAGATTTTCAATCACTGGCGCTGGTATGCCCTCACCTAACATGGCAGCACCCTCCATGACAAAAGTGGCAAAGGTACGACTGGTATAAAAACCTCGTGAGTCGTTCACGACGATGGGCAGTTTGCCCAAGGCCTGAACATAATCGTAAGCACGCGCGATGGTTTCATCGTCGGTTTTTTCACCCCGAATAATCTCAACCAACTTCATCTTTTCTACAGGGCTGAAGAAATGAATGCCAATAAATTTCTCAGGATGATTGCTGGCAGTGGCTAACCCGCTAATGGGCAAGGTCGATGTGTTGCTTGCAAAAAACCCACCCTCAGCCAGCATGGTTTGCGCTTCTTTGGTAACTGTGGATTTGAGATCACGCTGTTCGAAGACTGCTTCAATGATGAGATCGCATCCTTTCAAGTCTTGCGTATTGTCTGTGGCATGTATCAAGTTCAACAAAGTTGCTTGTTGGTCTGCCGTGATACCACCTTTTTCCACTAACTTTTGCGAGAGTGCCGCACTGTAGGCTTTGCCATTTTCAGCTTTTTCAATCGTTACATCTTTCAGAACAGACGCAATACCCCGACTGGCTTGGCTGTAGGCAATGCCAGATCCCATCAAGCCCGCGCCTAAAATGCCAACCTTTTGGGGTCGATAGCGAGGCACGCCCGCAGGACGACTGTGGCCGCTTTTGATGCTGTTCATGTTGAAAAACACTGTATTGATCATGTTGCGCGCAATACCACTGGTCATCAGGCCTGCCAGGTAGCGGCTCTCTATGCGCATGGCTGTGTCAAAGTCGACCAGCGCGCCTTCTACCATGGCAGCCAAAGCAGCCTCTGGTGCCGGATATAAACCGCGTGTTTTTTGTTTCAATGCTGCCGGCGCCAAACTCAACATACCCGCCAATTTGGGGTTGTGAGGCGTACCGCCAGGCATCTTATAATCCTTGCGGTTCCAAATGTGCAGACAAGCCTCTGGCTTGTTTTGAGCTGCTGCAATAAAGGCCAAGGCACATTTGCGAAGCTCTGAATCAGTCTCGACCAACTCATTCACTAAACCGAGTTTCAAAGCTTGCTCAGGACCAAACAACTTACTTTCCAAAATATAAGGCTGGGCCGCAAGCAGTCCTAATGTGCGCGTCATCTTGGTAATACCGCCACCGCCTGGAATGAGACCCAGCGTGACCTCTGGTAAACCAAACTGAATTTTAGGATTGCGGGTTGCAACTCTGTGATGGCCAATCAGCGCTACTTCCCAGCCACCGCCCAAGGCACTTCCATTCAAACAACTGACAACTGGAATACCTAGCGTCTCAATTGTCCTGAAATTTTTCTTGATGCGTTCAATTTCAACAAATACCCGAGGGCCATCAGCCGAGCTTGATCGCATGACACCCTTTAAATCAGCGCCTGCGAAGAAAGTCGATTTGTTGGAAGCCAAAACAACGCCCTGAAGCTTTGATCGGTCTTTTACAAGCTCCTTTGCAACCTGGTCTAAATCATCTTGCCATTGCAAGCACATGGTATTGACGGGCGAGCCCTGCTCATCAAAGGTAATGGTAGCAATCTGTTGCTCAATCTCGTAGCGCAATGTTTTCAAAATCATGGGGCCACCTTCTCTTAAACGCGTTCAACGATGGTGGCAATGCCCATACCACCTCCCACACAGAGTGTGGCCAAACCATAGCGGAGTTGTCGACGGTGTAATTCATCAATCAAGGTTCCAAGAATCATGGCGCCTGTAGCACCCAACGGATGACCCATTGCAATGGCGCCGCCATTGACATTGACGCGGTCATGCGACACGCCCATTTCTTGCATGAACTTGAGAGGCACCGCCGCAAATGCTTCGTTCACCTCAAACAAATCAATCTGATCAATACGCAGGCCCGCCTTGTCCAGTGCTTTTTTAGTGGCTGGCATGGGCCCTGTGAGCATGATGGTGGGGTCAGCGCCAGACAAAGCTGCCGCCACAATTCTGGCGCGCGGCTTTAGATCATGTACTTTTCCTGCCGTCTCGCTGCCAATGAGCACTGCGGCAGCACCATCGACAATGCCAGAGGAATTGCCTGCATGGTGCACATGAAAAATACGTTCAACTTGAGGGTAGCGCTGCAAAGCCACAGCATCAAATCCCATAGCGCCCAACTGCTCAAAAGAGGCCCTGAGCGCACCCAGGGTTTCAGTCGTGGTTTGCGGTTTGATGAATTCATCTTGCGCCAGAATGACTTGACCCAGCTTGTCTAAAACGGGCACCACAGAACCATCAAAGTAGCCACTGGCTCTGGCGTGTGTAGCTCGCCTTTGTGACTCAACAGCAAAAGCATCTAAGTCGTATCGACTGAAGCCACAGAGGGTGGCAATCAAGTCCGCCCCAATACCTTGAGGCACAAACAAGGTCGCACTGTTTGTTTCTGGATCTTGCGCCCATGCACCGCCATCTGCACCAATAGGAACGCGGCTCATACTTTCTAAACCACCCGCCACCACCAATTCTTCCCAACCGCTTCGAACCTTCATAGCGGCCAAGTTGACTGCTTCTAAACCAGAGGCACAAAACCGATTGACTTGAAGCCCAGCACATTGCCAATCCCAGCCAGCTTTAAGCGCCGCCACTTTGGGCACCACCGAGCCCTGCTCGCCGACGGGAGACACCACGCCCATGACCACATCGTCAACAGCGGCCGTATCGAGTTGATTGCGACTTTGAAGTTGCGCCAACACACCTGCCAACAAGTCGACGGGCTTGACCTCATGCAAGCTGCCGTCTTTTTTACCTTTTCCGCGTGGTGTGCGAATTGCGTCGTATACAAATGCTTCGGACATAGCATCTCCAAAAATTTGAGGCCATAGATGACAGCAAAGCTTTTCATTCGAGACGAGTATACTTTTAAGAGGCGCTTGCTATGTGTCCAACAAATGCACTTTCATCAGGACAAACCATGATCTCTAGAACTCTCTTTACGATTGAACACGAGTCTTTTCGTGACAGTTTCAAACGATTTATGGACAGAGAAATCGCCCCCTTTCATGAAGCATGGGAGGAGCAAGGCTACGTCGATCGCGAAGTCTGGCAAAAAGCAGGGGCCAACGGTTTTTTGTGTATGACGCTGCCCGAGGCTTATGGGGGTACAGATGCTGACAAACTTTACTCAGTGGTTCAAATGGAAGAGTTAGGTCGTGCGGGATTTACGGGTATCGGTTATGGGCTACACAATGAAATTGTTGCCCCCTACATTTTGAATTACGGCACTGAATCACAGAAGCAAAAGTACTTGCCCAAGTTTGCTTCAGGTGAAATGGTGGGTGCCATTGCCATGAGTGAACCGGGGGCAGGTTCTGATCTTCAGGGTGTCAAAACCAGCGCTATCAAGCAAGCCGATGGCTCCTATTTGCTGAACGGAAGCAAAACATTTATCACCAATGGTTGGCATGCCGACCTGATCATTGTAGTTGCCAAAACAGATCCCAGTGCGGGCGCAAAAGGCACAAGTTTGTTGCTAATTGAACGTGGCATGCCTGGTTTTGAAAAAGGCAAACGATTGAAGAAATTGGGCCTCAGGGCTCAAGACACTTCAGAACTATTTTTTCACAATGTCAAAGTACCCGCCACCCAGTTGTTAGGCGGGCCCGATTACGAGGGCAAAGGATTTATTTGTCTCATGGAACAACTGCCATGGGAGCGACTTCAGATTGCAATCACTGCAGTCGCGGCGGCACAAGCCGCCATTGATTGGACCGTGAAATACACCCAAGATCGAAAAGTTTTTGGTCAAGCTGTGGCCAATTTTCAAAATACGCGATATAAACTTGTCGAGCTACAAACTGAAGTTCAGATCGCACAAGTTTTTATTGACAAATGTTGTGAACTTGTGAACGTCGGACGGTTAGACACGCAGACAGCCAGCATGGCCAAGTATTGGTGTACCGATCTTCAATGTAAGGTCATGGACGAGTGTGTGCAGCTTCACGGTGGTTATGGCTACATGTGGGAATACCCTATTACCAGGGCCTTTGCAGACGCACGCGTACAAAGAATATATGGCGGCACCAATGAAATTATGAAAGAGGTCATTTCTAGAGCTATGGGACTTTCTGGAAAGTAAACAAAAAAGTACGGACACCTGAATCAATACATAAATACGTGCACAAAATAACCCAAGGGGAACCCATCGTTCTGGGTCTAAAAGAGATTGGCGGCAAAGCCTCTAAAGCATTAGCCGCCAGCTTGAGCCCGCAAGGTCGATTGGTGCTTTACGGTCTCCTCGTTGTTGCTTGAGTTAGCCCAATCTTATGAAAGATTTGGTTGAAATTGAAGCTTTAGATTTGGGGGTGTACTGAATTTTGTGTAAACGGTCTAATGGCGGGTAACCGTCGAACTTCCAGGACTGGATATGACCTTAAACACAAAGAAAGCAGTACCCAAAGATCTCATCGATAGTTTGCTGGCTGATTACAAAAAGCCAGAAGATTTGATTGGTGAGAATGGACTTTTAAAGCAGTTAACCAAGCTGCTTGTCGAGCGTGCCCTAGATGCCGAGATGTCTGAGCACCTTGGGCATGACAAGAACGCACCTGTCACCAACCCGGGTGGCAATGCCCGCAATGGCAAGAGCAAGAAGACGCTCAAAGGCGAGTTCGGTGAGCTGCCCATTGACATTCCCCGTGACCGGCAAGGCAGCTTTGAGCCGCAGTTGATTCCCAAGCACCAGACTCGCTGGGCGGGCTTTGACGACAAGATTTTGTCGCTCTATGCACGCGGCATGACGGTGCGAGAGATTCAAAGCCACCTTGAAGAAATGTATGGCACAGAGGTCTCGCCCACCTTGATCTCGTCTGTCACAGATGCCGTGGTGGAGGAAGTTAAAGCCTGGCAGTCGCGACCCCTTGATTCCGTGTATCCCATTGTTTATCTGGACTGCATTCACGTCAAAGTGCGTGACTCTGGCGTGGTTAAAGCCAAAGCTGTTTACCTTGCCATTGGCATCGACATGACGGGCAACAAAGAAGTACTGGGCTTATGGATTGCACAAAACGAGGGTGCCAAATTCTGGCTGCAAGTGGTCACGGAGCTCAAGAACCGCGGGGTGCAAGACATCCTCATTGCATGTGTAGATGGCTTAAAGGGCTTTCCTGAAGCGATTGAGACGGTGTACCCCTTGGCTAAGGTGCAACTTTGCATTGTGTGTCAATGCCAGTTGAATAATGGACCAATTTGACCAGTTGAAATTTCCCCCATTTTGTTAATACATCCACTTGGTAGACGATGCGTAGACGAAGAACTACAGCATTGGAGAGCAAGTGGTCAATCTGTTGGAAATGATGAACATTTTGGAACTACATCGACAGGGCATGTCTACCAGAGCCATTGCCCAGCTCACAGGCAAGGATCGCAAAACGGTGAGGAAGTACATCTCGGATGGCCTCAAAGCGCCGCAGTACAAAGCCAGGCCCGAGATGCCTTCAAAGCTTGATCCGTTTGTCGCTTATTTGCGTGAACGTGTCAGGGCGTGGCCGCTGCTGAGTGGCTCACGTTTATTGCGCGAGATTCGTCAGCAAGGCTACACGGGTGGCAAATCTATCCTCAACAAATTCTTGCTGACTGTTAGGCCCGCCCCTCCTACAGCGTTTGAGGTGCGTTTTGAAACAGATCCGGGTGAGCAAGCTCAGGTGGACTTTGCGGAGTTTAAGGTCGCGTTTCACAATGAAGCGGGCGTGCAGCGCAAGGTCTGGTTGTTTGCGATGGTGCTTGGCCACAGCCGTTACATCTGGGCACAGTTTGTATTGCACCAAGACCTGAGCAATGTGCTGCGTTGTCACATGGAGGCGTTTGAGCACTTTGGAGGAGCGCCAAGAGAGATCTTGTACGACCGCATGAAGACGGCGGTCATTGGGGAGCCAGATGCGGACAAGCCCATCATTTACAACGCCAAGCTGTTGTCTTGTGGTGCGCACTATGGATTTGTTCCTCGGGCTTGCCAAGCGTACCGAGCCAAGACCAAGGGTAAGGTGGAGAGGCCTTATCGGTATATCCGCGCTGACTTCTTCATGGCCAGAGAGTTTGCAGACTTGGCTGACATGAACCGGCAGCTGCGCGAGTGGCTTGACACGGTGGCCAATGCCAGAGTTCACGGCACGACCAATCGGGTGGTGGCTGGGCACTTCGCACAGGAGCGCACAGCTTTACAGGCTTTGCCTGCGGGCCGGTTTGAAGCGGTACTGCGCGTTGAGCGGCGAGTGAGTAACGATGGTTGTGTCAGCGTGGCTGGCAACTACTACAGTGTGCCCGATGGTACGCGTAGCCGGGTGCTAGATGTGGAGACGACGCCAAGTGAAGTGCGCATCCATGAGGCGGGTCAGTTGATTGCAACCCACGCGCTGTTGCAGGGGCGAAGGCAGCGCTCAGTGTTGCCTGGCCACCGGCACTTGCGCCGAATTACTGGTGCATCGGTACTAAAGCAAGGGCCAGTGATTGCGCCAGGCCAGTTGGTCGCGGTGCGCTCGCTTGAGGTGTATGAACACATTGGCCGTCAGATGGGAGCACGGCGATGAGCGGCGTGACCATTGAGCAAATCCGTCGCCATCTGGTGGGCCTGAAAATGCCCAGAGCTCTGGAGGTATTGCAAAGCACATTGGCCGGTATAGAGCAAGGCGATGTGAGCGTGCTGCAGGCCATAGAGTCTTTGCTGGGTGAGGAGTACAGCACGCGCGAGAGCCGGCGCATCAAGATGGCGCTACAAACGGCGCGTCTGACGACGATCAAGACCATCTCTGGTTACGACTTCAGCTTCCAGCCTAGTTTGGATAAAAACCGGATTCTCGTGCTGGCAGAACTGGGGTTTGTGCAGCAGCGCCAGTGTGTGCACTTCTTGGGGCCACCTGGCACGGGCAAGAGTCACTTGGCGGTTGCACTGGGAGTGGAGGCAATCAAGGCTGGCAAGAGTGTGTACTTCTCTACCTTGGCTGAGTTGGTGGATTCGCTTCGAAAAGCTGAGCGAGAGGGCCGTGTGCGTGAGAGGGTTAAGTTCCTAAGCCGCTACAGCTTACTGATCATTGATGAGATTGGCTATCTGCCGGTAGGCTCTGGTGGTGGCAATTTGTTCTTCCAATTGGTCAACGCTTGTTATGAGCGAAGCGCCATGATCATGACGGGCAATCGTGGGTTCGGTGAATGGGCGGACATCTTTGGAGACCCGGTGGTGGCCACGGCATTGTTAGATCGATTGTTGCACCACGCTGTGGTTGTACCAATTGAAGGCAATTCCTACCGGCTGAGAGAACATGCCAACTTGATTCCAGAACACCTGCAAAACCGGACGATACCCAACGGAGAGTCGTTCGCAGAAATTAAGCGACGACCCGGCAGGCCTAGAAAGGAGTACCAGTCTTCAGAGAAGGGCTGAAAGCCCAAAACTCCCAGGGGTGGGGGAAAATTCGACCGGCCAAAGTGGGGAAATTACGACCGGCATTGACAGCATGCGCTCGTGACGTCCGTTTTGCTGCGGATTACCGGGCTTGATGCGCTCAATCTCGATGCCCAAACGCAACCACCACACCGCCAACTTGCTCAGCCCATGTAGCGCGTGCGAGCTGGCAAAGGGCACGCCGTTGTCTGAGCGGATGCGCTTGGGTAAGCCGTATTCCCTGAACAAATGCTCATACACACTCAGCGCCGTCAGCTCCCGCGTGCTTTGTAGTCCCTCACAGCACAGCAAGAACCTGGAGTGATAGTCCGTCACCGTTAAGGGGTAGCAATAACTTCTGTCAGCCATCATGAACTCGCCCTTGAAGTCCGTGCACCACAAGTCGTTGGGCTCCTGGCCTCCCATCAGCACCGTCCCCTGCGCTTTAGGCCTTGCATTGGCCCTCTTGTGCTTCACAAGCGCGTTGCGCTCTAGCACCGCATGCACCGTGCTCTTGGCCGGGGTTTTGATCTCCGGAAACCTGGCCAACAGGCGCTCCCGAATCTTGGGCGCTCCCCAAGTTGGAAACTCATTCTTGATTTGAACAATCAGAGCCTCCACTTGAAACGGCAACTGGTTGGCCATGCGGTAAGGGCGCCGGCTTCGGTCGCTGAATGCTTCCAAACCGTTTTGACGGTAACGCTCCACAAGTTTGTGGCCCGTGACGCGGGAGATTCCAAACTCCCGGCACAGCTGAGATATTGACTCGCCCTCTAAGTGGCGAGAGACAAAACGTAGTTTTTCATCCATTTTCTGACACTCCTTCCAGGGCATAGAGAGCTCCTCCTATGCCAAAAAACTGTAAAGGATGTGTCCGGTATAAACTGTTAACTATCTATCAATATGCACAAAGCCACTGATTTTTGAAGTCAGTGGCTTTTTTTTGGCTATGGTCTATTTTCGCCAGTTCCTGCGCGCACATTTGAACGAACAGGAAGTGCTTGGATAACAAAGGTGCCAGAGGCATCAAAAAAAACCGCCTTGATTTTCATTGCCCAAACACCAGTCCCTGCATTTGATCATGTTGTTTGCATGTGCTTACCGCGGAAAAATGCGCGACGCAATTGGCTTCACAACATAGTCTGTTTGAAACTTACAGTCTGCTGTGTTGGTTGAACTCAGTTGTTTGCAGCGATCTGAAATGCTGGTGGGTGTTGGCTTCTGGCCTTTTTCGACCCAGTTCAACAAGGCTTCAAAAAGAGGCGGGTAGTGCGCATCACCCCAATAGCTGTGTTCACTCGAATTCACAAAGACTTGAACAAGCTGATCGGCTTTGCCAGATGCTGTCATTTTTTGACGCAAAACGCTTTGGCCTTCAACCATCACAGT
>OFQS01000061.1_pt1 | contig 22122 bp, 20 predicted proteins | sample 1542861 | NCBI WGS metagenome assembly OFQS01 (sample SAMN05442518, study PRJEB24371) | freshwater metagenome | isolation source: Freshwater Lake | place: Canada: Niagara | collected 2012-08-03 | reverse complement strand
GACAAAGAAACCGCGCGATTGGCCACCACACCGGGATAACGCTTGGTGATGTTTGAAAGTGACAGGCGCAATGGCTCGTTGGGCTGCATGAGTTTCTCAAAGTTCGACAAATTCTATCGAGCTTTGAGACGGCTTTGCGTCCTCATCAAGCGAATGTCGCTAAATACCCGCCAAAGTCTCCAGTCCGATTGGATCTAGTAGCTTTAAAACCCGACCACTGCCGCTAATTAGCTTGCGATCCCGCAAGTGTTTGAGGACCCTAGAGAAGGTTTCGGGTGCAATGCCCAATTGAGCCGCGATTAAACGCTTTCGATCTTGCAAAATGACCGCCAAAGTACCCTGCACATCTGCAGGTTCAGCATGGCGCAAAAGCCACTCGGCAAAGCGTGCATCTGCATCTTTGGCCAAACGGCTCACGCCCACTTCAATTTGCTGCCTTTGAGCCTTGGCCAAATCTAGCATCAAGGTGTGCACTGCTTCAGGTAAGTTTTTCAGCTGACTTCTAAACTGAGCGAGCGGCATGGCTTGAATGGTGACCGAGCTTTCTGCCATGACATCAACCGCATGTGGCAAGCCCAACATGGCCGCGGCGGCCTCCAACCAAAATGGCCCTTCTACTGCGCCCAGTTGATGGACCAACACACCTTCTTCAATGACCCCAAAGGCTACTCGGCCCGTTAGAAGGTGAATGGCCTTGTTGGCAGGCTGTCCTCGACGCAACAAAACCGTTCCACAAGCTACATTTTCTGCTTTGAGAGACGCTTGGTTCTGAACACGATTCAACATGGGCTCCAATTTGCCAGAGGCTTGGGCCGCCCGCGTTGACGCACATCAATACATTGTCACAACACCAAAATGGCGCGGAAATCATTCACATTGGTATGCGTTGGTCCAGTGAAAACCAAATCGTTCAAAGCTTGAAAGTAACCATAGGCATCATTGCACGCCAGATGATCGTCTAAGCTTAAACCCGCGTGAGCGCCTCTGGCCAAGGTATCTGGCGTGACCAGCGCCCCAGCGTTGTCTTCGATGCCGTCGATACCGTCTGTGTCGGCTGCGAGGGCCCATACATTTTCTTGACCCTGCAATGCTTGCGCCAGACCCATGCAAAACTCTCCCGCTCTGCCGCCTCGACCTTCGCGCTTCTCAGAGTCTGCCTTTGAGGCCCGAATGGTCACAGTGGTCTCGCCGCCACTCAAGATGACACAAGGTTTGACAAAGGGGCCGAGACCTTTCGCACTGGCTCGCGCAAGCGCAGCATGGACCTTGCCTACTTCGCGCGATTCACCTTCTAATTCATCGCTTAGCACATAGGCTCGCAATCCTTTGGACTCTGCGAAACTGGCCGCGGCCAACAGCGATTGCTGAGGTGTGGCAATCAGATGCACAGAGCTGCGTAAAAAAGCAGCGTCGTTGGGCTTGGGTGACTCCCATTGTGAATTTTGAATTGCAGTAAGCACATCGTTTGAAATGTCAATTTGATAGCGCTTCAAAATTTGCAAAGCATCAGCGCACGTTGTGACATCGGGCACCGTGGGGCCACTGGCAATGACTGAAGGGTCATCGCCAGGCACATCACTGATGGCCAGTGTCACCACTTGCGCAGGCGCACAAGCGGCTGCAAGTCGCCCGCCTTTGATGCGTGACAAATGCTTTCGAACGCAATTCATTTCACCAATGTTGGCGCCACTTTTCAGCAAGGCTTGATTGATGGCTTGTTTTTCTGCCAAGCTCAAACCATCTGCTGGCAAGGTCAGTAAGGCTGAGCCGCCACCTGAAATGAGGCACAACACCAAATCGTCCTGCGTCAGACCTTGGGTGAGGGACAGAATTTCTTCGGCAGCGGCCAAACCTGCTGCATCAGGTACAGGGTGAGATGCTTCCACAATTCTCAGGCGCTCAGGCACCCCTTCAGGCCTGGCAGGCGTATGCCCATAACGCGTCACCACCATGCCAGACAAAGGGGCATCTAATGGCCACAAAGCTTCTACCGCGTGGGCCATGGCTCCAGCGGCCTTACCCGACCCCAACACCAGGGTTCGGCCCTTGGGTGGTTTGGGTAAAAAAGCTGGCGTGTTGTGAAGCGGCAGTGCCCGTTGAACTGCCTGATCAAACAACTGTCTGAGAAAGGCTCGGGGGTTTTGCTGAATATCGCTGTGAAGGTGGGGCTTAGAACTCATGGTGTCAGAGTGTAGTGCTTGACCATGACACACGCAATTTCTTCGTGCAGAATCATGACCCATGACTACCTTGCTGATCCACAATGCGCACACCCTTGCAACGATGAACGATGCCGGCGATGAACTTCGCAATGCCTCGGTCTTTGTCAGAGACAACTGCATCGAGGCCATTGGCCCAGCCACCCAATTGCCCCAAACTGCCGATCGCGTGATCAATGCCGAAAACCACGTGGTCATTCCTGGCATGGTCAACACGCACCATCACATGTCGCAAAGCTTGACGCGTGCCATACCCGCTGTTCAAAACGCCGAACTTTTCAGCTGGCTCCAAGGTCTTTATCCCATCTGGGCTGGCCTTCAACCCGACATGATTTACGCCAGCACTCAAACCGCCATGGCCGAATTGTTGTTATCGGGTTGCACCACCAGCAGTGACCACTTGTACATCTACCCCAATGGCGTCAAATTAGACGATTGCATTGCGGCAGCCCAAGAAATTGGCATGCGTTTTGTGGCCACACGCGGCAGCATGAGCGTGGGCCAATCCAAGGGCGGCCTGCCGCCCGATCGCGTTGTGGAACAAGAAGATGCTATTTTGAAAGACACGCAGCGCTTGATCGAACGCTACCACGACGCATCGCATGGTGCTATGACGCAAGTGGCCGTAGCCCCCTGTTCACCCTTCAGCGTCAGCCAAGACCTCATGCGTTTGTCAGCAGAGATGGCCAGGCACTATGGCGTGCGCCTGCACACCCACTTGGCAGAAAATGACCATGACATTGCCTACAGCTTTGAGAAATTCAATCGCACACCCACGCAATATGCAGAAGACCTAGGCTGGTTGGGACACGACGTGTGGCACGCCCATTGCGTCAAATTGGACGATGAAGGCATCTCGCTTTTTGCGGCCACTCGCACGGGCATTGCACATTGCCCATGCAGCAACATGCGCTTGGCCAGTGGCATTGCACCCATTCGCAAAATGATTGAAGCAGGCGTGCCTGTGGGCTTGGGGGTTGACGGCAGCGCCAGCAACGATGCAGCCCACATGGTGAACGAAGCGCGTCAAGCCATGTTGTTAGCGCGGCTTAGAAAATCACTTGAGGGTCCGCAAGTGAATGCAGAAGGCAAAACCATTTTTGGTTGCGACACCGCGCCCATGGAAATGACTGCGCGCGACGCCTTGCGTTTGGCCACGCGTGGTGGTGCTGAGGTATTGGGCCGCAAAGACATCGGTCAGCTGAGTGTTGGATTTTGCGCCGACATGGCCTTGTTTGATTTGCGCAGTTTGAGTTTTGCGGGCGGTGCTGTGCACGATGCCGTTGGAAGTTTGATGCTGTGTGCCAGTGCGCCAGCCGCTTACACCGTGGTCAATGGCCGTGTGGTAGTCAGTGAGGGTCAGTTGGCCAGCGTAGACCTAGGCACTGTGATTGAACGCCACAACAAGTTTGCAGTTCAACTGGCCTTAGGTCACTGAACTGAATCACTGAGCTCAATCACTGAGTTAAATTAAGGCTCAACTTTGGCGCCAGCCAAATACCAACTGGCTACAAGTTGCCTTTCTTCGGGCGTAATGCCTGTGGCATTGTTCATGGGCATCTGCTGGGTCACACTCACTTGCTGGTACACGTTTTGAGCATTGAGCTTGATATTTGCTGGCGTATCCAAACGAACATTTTTCATTTGAACTTGCGCGCCGTGGCAACTGAGGCAGTGCTGGTCGATCACTGATTTGACTTGCACAAAAGTAGCAGCTTGAGACGGCTCATTCTTGGCAACACTCTTTGCGCCCCAAGGTGCCATGGCCACAATGACTGCAACGATCAGAACGACACCCACTGCCGCAAAAGGCCAAGGGTTGCTAGCGCGGCCTAAATGGTAGCCATGCCGTTGCACAAAGAACTGGCGAATCAAGGCACCCGCAAACATCATGACAAACAAGATCAGCCAGCGCTGTGGATGCGTGTACAAGAAACTGTAATGGTTGCTTAGCATGGCAAAAATCACAGGCAGCGTGAAATAGGTGTTGTGCACGCTGCGTTGCTTACCGCGCTTGCCGTGTATGGCCAAGGATATGGCATCGTACTTTTCGCCAGAGGTCATGGCGGCTACCACTTTGCGCTGGCCAGGAATAATCCAAACAAACACATTGGCACTCATGGCCGTGGCAATCATGGCGCCCACCAACAAGAAGGCGGCCCTGCCGGCAAACAATTGACAGGCCAACCATGAGGCAAAAGCCACCACACACAACATGAGTGTGGCCACAATCAATTCACCGTTTTTGCGAAATCCAAATACACGGCAAATGGCGTCGTAGACGAACCAAAAAACCACAAAGAAACTCAGCGCTGCCGTGATGGCTACAGCAGGCGACCAGTCCATCAGTGATTTGTCAATGAGGTAGGTGCTGGCATTCCACAGATACATCACCGTGAACAAGGCAAAGCCACTGATCCAAGTGGAATAGCTTTCCCAATAAAACCAGTGCAACTTGGTGTGAATTTTCTTGGGCGCCACCATGTACTTTTGGGGGTTGTAAAAACCACCGCCATGAATGGCCCACATTGCGCCATCTACCCCTTTTTCAAGCAAATCGGGCGAGTTGGGCTTCTGAAGGTTGTTGTCTAGGAAAACAAAGTAAAAAGACGAGCCTATCCACGCAATCGCGGTAATCACATGGACCCACCGCAGTAGCAAATTAACCCAATCTAGCAAATACGCTTCCATCGATGCGGCTCCGAACTGTTTACCGAAGTGTATACAATTTTTAGGCTTGCAAAAGCTGTGCCGCTACGGCAACCGCAATCACTTCAGGTTCTTTGCCCTCAATACCTGGAACACCGATGGGGCATGTCACTTGTTGCAATTCAGCTTCTGAAAAGCCCCGTTCCGCAAGGCGTCGCCTAAATGTGGCCCACTTGGTGGCACTGCCAATGAGGCCAATGTAGGGCAGGTCTTTTTGATCTCGCTGGCGTTGCAAGCAGGCCGCCACCACATCCAAGTCCTCAGCGTGGCTGAAACTCATGATGAGAACGCGGCTGTTAGGCACCAAGTCGGATACGGCAGCATGCACCGGGTTGGAATGTTCACACACAACTTGGGGTGCTACATCGCTTGGAAAAATTTCGTCTCGGCTGTCGATCCATCTCACATGAAATGGCAAGGGTGCCAAAACTTTGACCAAGGCCTTGCCCACATGACCGCCACCAAACAAGGCCAGAGGCAAAAATCGTTCGGCAGCTTGCGCATTCAAAATAGCCTGAAGTCGACCTTGGTCAGCTACCGTCACGTACTCAAACTTCAAGACCAAGGCGCCACCACAACACTGCCCCAAACTGGGCCCAAGCGCAAATCTTTTTTCAATCGGTAATGAACTAGGCATTGCAGGCTGAAGCAAGTAGCGCCTGGCCTCGGCAATGGCTTCAAATTCAAGGTGCCCGCCACCAATCGTGCCCAAAAACTCATCGGTAAAAACAGCCATGACAGTGCCTGCTCCCCGCGGCACTGAGCCCTGGGCTTGTTGCACCGTGATCCAAATGGCTGGCATCTGCGCCAACTTCAATGTCAATTCTGAAAACCAATGCACCTGCTTCTACTTTCAATTCAATGCTTCTAAACCAGACTGTACAGTGACAGAATGGCACATGTTGTTTTGAAGGCCATAGACCCATGACTCATGCCATTGCCCATTTTCTAAAATCTTCACTCTTGGCTTGCGCTGCTTGCCTTCTGGCTTTGTGGCTGACTGGTTGTAGTACACCGCCACCAACGCCGCCACAAAAAATAGCAACGCCACAAGCAGCCGCGCCTGTCAAACCAGCGGCGCCCATTGCGCTTCCCGCTGAGCCTGTCAAACCTCAATTGCCCACTTCAAATGCTCGGTCTGCCAAAGAATACAGGGTCGATGCCGCCAAACACCTTTACAAACTCAATGGCGCTAGAATTTTCAAAGGCCGCATGCCGCCCATGCTTTACGCTGTGGGTGTTTTGGATGTCGAAGTTGACAAGCAAGGCCAAGTGACACGCACCTACTGGGTCAGAGCGCCTGGCCATGCCCCCGAAGTGATGAGAGAAATTGAAAAAACTGTTCGCTTGGCAGCACCCTACCCTGTCCCTGCCCACCTGGGCAAGGTGGTGTACTCAGACGTTTGGCTTTGGCACAAGAGCGGTCATTTTCAGCTCGACACCCTCACTGAAGGGCAAGACTGAAGTTCTAAACCGCCGCCTTGGCTTTTTCGCAGCTCATCAAAATCTTTTCTGGCGTGGCCGGTGCGCTCATGTGAACCACAGTTTGGTGGTTTGCACTGGCACTGACTGCATCGCGCAATGCAAAGAAAGTAGACAAGGCCAGCATCAATGGCGGCTCGCCCACCGCCTTTGAATTAAAGGGTGTTGGCTTCAGGTTGCTGCCGTCAAACAAAGTCACATTGAAGTGTTCTGGAATGTCGCCAGCAACGGGTATTTTGTAAGTACTAGGGCCGTGCGTCAGAAACTTGCCCTTCTTGTCCCAAATGCACTCTTCCATGGTGAGCCAGCCCATGCCCTGCACGTAGCCACCTTCAATTTGGCCTTTGTCGATGGCGGGGTTGATGCTCTTACCTGCGTCGTGAACAATGTCCACAGCCTTCAGCCACCATTCTCCCGTGCGAGTATCAATTTCAACTTCACTGACAGATGCGCCATAGCAGTAGTAATAAAAGGCATGGCCCGTGAGGGTTGCAAAGTCGTATTTAATTTCGGGCGTCATGTAGAAACCCGCTACAGACAAGCCCACACGGTCCATCCAAGCTTGTTTTGCCACAGCCGTCCATTCAACCGACTTGCCACCGCCGTGAGCCATGCTATTGGCAAAGTTCACTTCGGTGTCTTTGCAACCCAGCATGTTGGCTGCCACAGGTGCCAAACGAGCACGCATTTGGGCCGTTGCATTCATGATGGCTGCGCCATTGATGTCGGCACCGCTTGAAGCAGACGTGGCCGATGCATTGGGTACCTTTTGGGTGTCGGTGCCCGTCACACGAACGTAGGACAAATCAATGCCCAAACCATCGGCACACACTTGGGCCATTTTGGTGTTCAGGCCCTGACCCATTTCTGTTCCGCCATGGTTCACACTCACAGAGCCGTCCATGTAAATATTGAGCAAGGCGCCGCCTTGGTTCAACATGGTGGCGGTGAAGCTAATGCCAAACTTTAGGGGCACCAAAGCCAAGCCTCGCTTGCGGCGCTTGTTCACTTTGTTAAAAGCATTGACGCTGTCGCGGCGCTCGCGGTACTTGGCCTCTGAGGCCACTTGGGTAATGACCTTGTCTCCAACCCAGTCAGCAATGGTTTGGCCGTATTGAGTCACCATGGTGGCGGGATTGCCAGACACAGCAGGGTCTTGGTAGATGTTGAGCATGCGAACATCCAAAGGATCTTTGCCAATGTCATTGGCAATTTGCTCGATGATGGTCTCAATGCCAAACATGCCCTGTGGGCCCCCAAAACCGCGAAAGGCCGTGGCGCTTTGGGTGTTGGTTTTGCAACGGTGGCTAATGAGTTTTAAATTGGGAATGAAGTAGCAGTTGTCGATGTGCAAACAAGCACGGTCATTCACAGGACCTGAATAATCGGTGCTGTAACCGCAACGCGACAAGAGGGTGATGTCGGCGCCCAAAATACGGCCTTCGTCGTCGTAGCCCACTTCGTAATCAATGCGAAAGTCGTGGCGCTTGCCCGTGATCATCATGTCGTCGTCGCGGTTCACACGCAACTTAACAGGCTTTTGCAATTTGAATGCAGCCAGCGCAGCGCTCTGGCTGAAGATGCTGGCATTTCCTTCTTTGCCACCAAAGCCACCACCCATGCGCCTGCAAATGACTTCGACATCGTTGGTGCTCAAGTTCAAAGCTGCAGCAGCCTCACGCTGATTGCCATCAGGATGTTGCGTTGAAGAATACAAAGTGAGTTGGCCATCTTCACGCGGCACCGCGTAAGTAATTTGGCCTTCCATGTAAAACTGTTCTTGCTGACCCGTTTCAGTGCTGCCCTTCACTTTACGCGGCGCCTTGGCAATGGCCTCCGATGCATTGCCGCGCGTGATGCCCTTGGCGGGCATGACAAAACTTTTCGCCGCCATGGCTTCGTCAATGGTCAAAATGGGGGGCAGTTCTTTGACCAGCACTTTGGCTTTGTGCGCTGCTTCGCGGGCATACAACATTTCGCGTGCTACCACCACAGCCACCGCTTGGCCCAAAAATTCAACCTTGCCGACAGCTAAGAAGGGGTCGTCGTGAACAATGGGGCCGCAATTGTTTTCGCCTGGAATGTCTTTGGCTGTGTAAACCGCTACCACACCGTGCTCTTTCAAAATTGCGTCGCGGTCAATGCCGTCGCCAATGAGTTCGCCATGCGCAACGGGAGACATGATGAGGGCCGCATACAAAGTGCCAGCCAGCTCAGGCATGTCGTCGGTGAAAGTAGCGCCGCCTGTCACATGCAAATGTGCAGACTCATGAATGACATCGGTGCCTTGCTGAATGCCCGAGACGGGCAACAAATTGTGCAGAGAAATGGGCGCGTTCATTTAAGCCACCTCCGTGGTTGTTTGAGTTTGTTCTTCAATGAAATCAATCACCAAATTGCGCGCTACCAAAGAGCGGTAGGCCCATGTGGCACGCAAGCCATCTCGCGCCACAAAACTGGCAGCAATGGCGGCATCTAAATCGGATTCCTTCACATCGGCAGGCGCTTTGCCTTCCAACACGGCTTCAAGTTTGGGCGCTCTGCAGGGCGATGGAGCCAAGCCGTTGTAAGCCAACTTCACGCCGCTCAACTTACCACCCTTCAGTGTGTATGAGATGGCTGCGCACGTGGCAGAAATGTCTTGTTCAAAACGCTTACTTACTTTGTGGGCCCGAAACACTTGGCCCGCTTGTGGCTTGGGCAGCACCACTGCTTCAATGAACTCACCCGCTTGCAACACAGTTTGTTTGAGGCCGGTATAAAACTTGTCCAAAGAAACAGTGCGCGTTTTGTCGCCACGTCGCAGCGTGAGCGTGGCGCCCAATGCCATCAGGCAAGGCATGGTGTCGCCAATGGGAGAACCGTTGGCAATGTTGCCTGCCAAAGTGGCTGTAGAGCGAATGGGGGGCGAGCCAAAACGACGCAGCACCTCTGCAAAATCAGGGTAAGCCTTGGACACCAAGGTTTCAACTTCTGTAAGTGACACCACCGCGCCGATGTGCCAAGCCTGAGGCGTGTCTTTCACTTGTTTGAGTTCGGTCACGTTGCCCAAATAAACAATGTGGTCGGGGCGTGAGTATTGTTTGTTCACCTGCAAGCCAACTTCAGTGCTGCCAGCGAGCAATGTCGATGTAGGGTGCTTGACCAAATAGTCAGCCACTTCGGCAATGGTGGCGGGCGATACAAACTCATTGCCTTTGCGGGTGCGAACCACGGGCTGAACAATGATGTCGCCTTCCAAACTGAGTGTGGGCGTGGACGAGCGTTGAATTTCTTTTAGCAGAGGCAGATCGGCAGCATCGTCTAGTTTCAGGGCAGACTTGTTGCTACAGGCTTTGGAAGCAGCATCCAAAATGGGTGCATATCCCGTGCATCGGCAAAGGTTGCCACTGAGCGCGTCACTCACATCTTGGCGTTTGGGTGATTGATTGACCTGAACCAAGTTGACCAAGCTCATCACAATGCCGGGCGTGCAAAAACCACATTGCGAACCGTGGCAGTTGACCATGGCTTGCTGCACAGGATGCAAAGTACCATCGGGCTTTTTCAAACTCTCGACCGTTTTTACCGACTTGCCATCTAAGGTAGGGAGCAGCTGAATACAGCTGTTGACCGGCACATAGTCAACACCCTGGCCCGATGCATTCAATGAGCCCACCATGACCACACAAGCCCCGCAATCGCCTTCAGCGCAACCCTCCTTGGTGCCCGTGCGATGCAACTGTTCGCGCAGGTAATCTAAAACGGTGGTGGTGCGGCGTTCGCCTTGGGCTTCAACGACTTTGCCGTCAAGCACAAAACGAACTGTATTGGTCACTTGGCTCATGAGGAGGGGTTTGGGTTAGGTTCTAAACAAAAGCTGATTTTATTGATTTACCACCCCTCAGGGGGTATTTCTGCGACAAATAAATTCGGATTCAAGAGCCGCGGTAGGTTGAATAACTCCATGGGCTTGCCAAGAGCGGCACATGGTAGTGCTGGGAGACATCGGCCACCCCAAAATCCAAGCTAACTAGGTTGAGAAACGAAGGCTCGGGCAGCTTCACGCCCTTGGCCTTGAAATAACCCGCCACATCAAACACCAAGCGGTAGGTACCTTTTTGCAAACTGGCGTTGTCATAGAGCGGGCCATCGGGGTTGCGCCCATCTGCGTTTAACTTGAAACTTTTCACCAAGGTGGCAAATTGCCCTTCCGTGGTGTACAGGCTGACCTGCATGCCCGCAGCGGGACACCCATGCATGGTGTCTAAAACGTGTGTACTCAAACCCATGTTGCATCTTTCCTTGTATTGGTCGACTGAAAGTGTATACACTTTTGGCTTTTGAAGCTATCATCATTCCGCATGGAAACATCTTCAACCCACGCCATTGTGAGCGCTTTAACCAAAGCCATTGTCGAGCATCGACTGATGCCTGGGTCCAAATTGGCTGAGCAGAAGTTGGCCACCCATTTTGGCGTTTCCAGAACCTTGGTCAGGCAAGCCTTGTTTCAACTGTCTCAAAACAGACTGATCCGCATGGAGCCTGCTCGAGGGGCGTTTGTGGCCGCACCTTCTGCTTCTGAAGCCAAGCAAGTCTTTGCGGTACGGCGCATGCTCGAAGTTCAAATGACACGCGAATTTGTGCGCGACATCACCCCCGCCAAAATCCGCGCTTTGAAGGCGCACACCAAACAAGAGAAAGAAGCCGTTGCACAAGAAGATGTGCACGGCCGCACAGAGTTGTTAGGCGATTTTCATGTGCGCATTGCCGAGCTCATGGGCAACCATGTCTTGGCCCAAAGCTTGGGCGAACTCATTTCGCGCTGCGCCCTCATCACACTCATGTACCAATCGCGCAATGCGGCACAGCACTCTGCCGATGAACACGAAGCCATTGTCGATGCCATGGCCAATAAAGACGCCGACTTGGCTGCAAGGCTCATGGAAGAACATTTGATTTTTGTTGAAAACAGCTTGAGCTTTGACAAAAAAATTCCCACTCACGATATTTCATTGGCCTTGTCATGAACACATCCGTCTACGACTCCACTGCCGCCTACCCACGCGATCTCAAAGGCTACGGCCGAAACCCACCTCACGCGCAATGGCCTGGCCAAGCCCGCGTGGCGGTGCAGTTTGTTTTGAACTACGAAGAAGGTGGCGAAAATTCTGTGCTTCACGGCGATGCAGGTTCTGAGCAATTCTTGTCAGAAATGTTCAACCCTGCGTCTTATCCAGACCGGCACATCAGCATGGAGGGCATTTATGAATATGGCTCGCGTGCAGGGGTGTGGCGCTTACTGCGCGAATTTGAACAGCGCAAACTGCCACTTACCGTCTTTGGTGTGGCCACTGCGCTTCAAAAATGTCCCGAGGTGTTGGCTGCATTTCAAGAATTGGGCTACGACATTGCATGCCATGGCTTGAAATGGATTCACTACCAAAACATCGATGAGGCCACAGAACGCGCGCACATGGCCGAGGCCATGGACATCCTGCAAAAGCTCAGCGGCGAAAGGCCCTTGGGTTGGTACACCGGCCGCGACAGCCCCCGCACCCGGCGCTTGGTGGCAGACTTTGGTGGCTTCGAATACGACAGCGACTACTATGGCGACGATCTGCCTTTTTGGATGAAGGTTGAGAAAACGGATGGCCAAGTGGCGCCTCAGTTGATCGTGCCCTACACCCTAGATTGCAACGACATGCGCTTTGCACTGCCTCAAGGTTATTCGCATGCCGATCCGTTTTTTCAATACATGAAAGACACTTTTGATGCGCTCTACAAAGAAGGCAATCCACAAGGCCTGAACCGTCCCAAAATGATGAGCATCGGCATGCACTGTAGGTTGCTAGGACGGCCTGGGCGCATCACCGCCATTCAAAGATTTTTAGACCACATCCAAGCTCACGATCATGTCTGGGTCTGCCGCCGCTTAGACATTGCGCGCCATTGGAAAACCACCCACCCCTACACACCATGACACTTAGCCTAGAACAACTCAATACAGCCTCGCCCCAAGAGGCCATGCAACTCTTAGATGGCTTGTATGAACACTCGCCATGGATTGCCGAAGGTGCGCTCAAGCACCGCCCTTTTGCGTCTTGGGCGCACTTGAAACACTGCATGGCGCTGGTGCTTAAAGATGCAGGCAGAGATGCTCAAGTCAGTCTTATTCGAGCTCACCCCGAGCTGGCAGGCAAAGCCATGGTGCGCAAAGAATTGACCGCAGAATCTACCAACGAGCAAAGCAAAGCGGGCCTCACTGAATGCAGCCCTGCTGAGTTTGAAAAAATTCAAAGCCTCAACGCTGCCTACAATCAAAAGTTTGGATGGCCTTTTATTTTGGCTGTGAGGGGACCTCGCGGACTGGGCCTGAACAAGCATCAAATCATTGCCACGTTTGAAAGACGCTTGAACGGTCACCCTGATTTTGAACTGCAAGAATGCCTGCGCAACATTCACCGCATTGTTGAAATTCGTTTGAACGACAAAACCAATTGCCACCCGCTTCAAGGTCAGCAAGTTTGGGATTGGCAAGAAGACTTGTCGCAATACAGCGACCCTGGTTTCAAAGAAGCGGGTCAACTCACAGTGACCTACCTCACAGACGCTCACATGGCTTGCTCAAAAAGCATCCAAAGCACCATGAGGTTGGCAGGCTTTGACGAAGTCTATGTCGATGCTGTTGGCAACGTCGTGGGTCGCTATCACCCCAGCGTGACGGGCGCCAAATACCTCATGACTGGCAGCCATTTCGACACCGTTCGCAATGGCGGTAAGCACGATGGGCGCTTGGGTATTTATGTGCCCATTGCCTGTGTTCAAAAATTGGCACAAGCAAAGCAACGCTTGCCCATTGGCCTTGAAGTTGTGGCATTTGCAGAAGAAGAAGGGCAGCGCTACAAAGCCACCTTCTTGGGCTCTGGCGCTTTGGTGGGTCAATTCAATCCAAATTGGTTATCGCAGACTGATGCCAATGGCATTTCCATGCGCGAAGCCATGAAAAATGCGGGCTTGAATGAAGCCGAGATTCCCAACATTCAACGCAAGCCTGAGGACTACGTGGGTTTCGTTGAAGTCCATATAGAGCAAGGCCCGGTGCTCAATGAAATGAACCTGCCCTTGGGCATAGTGAGCTCCATCAATGGCAGCGTGCGTTATGTGTGCGAAATGGTGGGCATGGCCAGCCACGCAGGCACCACACCCATGGACCGCAGGCGAGATGCTGCTTGCGCTGTGGCCGAACTGGCCCTGTACATGGAAAAACGCGCGGCTGCAGACGGCGATTCAGTGGCCACCATTGGACAACTCCAAGTGCCCAATGGTTCGATCAATGTGGTGCCTGGCAAATGCACGTTCTCGATGGACATGCGCGCGCCCCTCGACCCTCAGCGCGACGCTTTAGAAAAAGACGTGCTGAATGCACTGGATGAAATATGCAACCGACGCGGCCTTGTTTGCCACCGTGAAGCAACGCTTAGAGCACCCGCAGCACCTAGCGCGCCTGAATGGCAAGCGCGCTGGGAGAAGGCCTTAAAAGACATGGGCGTGCCCCGCTTTGTGATGCCCAGTGGCGCGGGCCACGACGCCATGAAGCTGCATGAAGTCATGCCCCAGGCCATGCTCTTTGTGCGCGGTGAAAACAGCGGCATCAGCCACAACCCCTTGGAATCTTCAACCACAGATGACATGCAACTTTGCATTGATGCGTTTGAACATGTCTTGCACCAACTCGCTTGAATTTACAAACCAATGACCACCCAACAATCAACTTACCAAGAACTTGATCAATGGATCGATGCTCACTTTGATGAGCAAGTTCAGTTTCTGCAAGCTCTGGTGCAAGTGCCAACCGACACGCCGCCTGGCAACAATGCACCTCATGCCGAAAAAACCACTGAGCTTCTGAAGAAGATTGGCTACATAGCAGAACAATTTCCTGTGCCTGAAGCAGAGGTTAAAGCTTATGGGCTGACCTCTCTCACCAACCTCATTGTGCGCAGACCATTCGGGGCAGGCGGCAAAACCATTGCCTTGAATGCGCATGGCGATGTGGTGCCACCCGGAGAAGGTTGGACGCATCCGCCCTACGGCGCTGAAATTGAAAATGGCCAGATGTTTGGCCGCGCCACGGCAGTGAGCAAATGTGATTTTTCTACTTTCACATTTGCATTGCGTGCCGTCGAGGCATTGCAAGCCAAAAACAATTTGCCCCTCAAAGGCAATGTTGAATTGCATTTCACCTACGACGAAGAATTTGGCGGTGAAAAAGGCCCTGGCTGGCTACTCGAAAAAGGCTACACGCGGCCCGACCTCATGATTGCAGCAGGCTTTAGCTACCAAGTGGTCACAGCCCACAATGGTTGCCTGCAAATGGAAGTGACGGTTCACGGCAAGATGGCCCACGCGGCCATTCCAGATACGGGTGTTGATGCGCTACAAGCAGCGGTTCACATTTTGAACAGTTTGTATGCGCAAAATAAACTCTACAAACAAATCAGCTCGCAAGTTGAAGGTATCAATCATCCCTATTTGAATGTGGGACGCATTGAAGGGGGCACCAATACCAATGTGGTGCCCGGTACAGTCAGCTTCAAATTAGATCGCCGCATGATTCCGGAAGAAAATCCCGAACAAGTAGAAGCCAACATTCGCCAGGTCATTGCAGATGCGGTCAACGCCTTTAACCAAGGCCGGTCGTCTGATGCCTTGGTCAGTGTTGACATCAAACGCATTCTGATGGCCCATGCCATGAAACCACTGGCAGGCAACGCGCCTTTGGTGCACGCCATTCAGAAACACGGCGGCGAGATTTTTGGTGAACCCATTCCCGCCATGGGCACACCCCTGTACACAGACGTTCGCTTGTATGTCGAAAAAGGCATTCCTGGCGTCATTTACGGTGCGGGCCCACGCACTGTTTTGGAATCTCATGCCAAACGCGCAGATGAACGGCTGAATTTAGAAGATTTGCGAAAAGCGACCCAAGTTATTTCACGCACTCTTTTGGATCTTCTGAACTGATTCCGAGCCACTTTGGGGCGTGCAAGGGTTTTACCGAGGCTCAAAGAGGCAAAAATTGTATACAGTTTATGCAACAATGTGCCTTTTCATGCACTTCATAATGGCATCGATATTGCTAAGTCCTTTGACACAATTCATCTCATTTTTTTAATCGGAGCCCCTATGAAAAAACGTTTCTTACTGAAGACCACCGTTGCATTGTTAGCGACTTGCGCTTTTGGCTTGGCACAAGCTCAAAATACACCCATTAAATTTCAACTTGATTGGCGCTTTGAAGGCCCTTCTGCCTTGTTCCTCACGCCTGTAGCAAAGGGTTATTTCAAAGATGCCAAGCTAGACGTTACGGTTGATGCAGGTAACGGTTCTGGCGCCGCAGTGACACGCGTTGCGTCTGGCAGTTACGACATTGGTTTTGCCGACTTGGCAGCCCTGATGGAATTCCACGCCAACAACCCTGATGTACCCAACAAACCTGTGGCCATCATGATGGTCTACAACAACACGCCGGCATCGGTCATGGCGCTCAAAAAATCTGGCATCAAATCGCCAGCCGATTTGGCAGGCAAGAAATTAGGCGCACCCGTTTTTGACGCAGGTCGCCGTGCTTTCCCCATCTTCCAAAAAGCCAACAGCATTGGCAACGTGACATGGACCGCCATGGACCCTCCACTGCGTGAAACCATGCTGGTTCGCGGCGACGTCGATGCCATCACTGGCTTCACCTTCACCTCTTTGCTAAACATCGAAGCCCGCGGCGTCAAAGCCGAAGATGTGGTGGTCATGCAATACCCCGACTTTGGCGTGAAACTGTATGGCAACGCCATCATTGCATCCCCCAAAATCATCAAAGAAAATCCGGCTGCAGTCAAAGCTTTCTTATCCGCCTTCACCAAAGGCGCCAAGGATGTCATTAACAATCCTGCTGCTGTCATTGCAGATGTCAAAGCGCGCGACGGCATCATCAACGTCGAACTCGAAACACGCCGCTTGCAGTTGGCCATCGACACCGTGATCAACAGCCCCTCAGCACGTGAAGAAGGTTTTGGCCAAATCAGAGGCCCTCGCATGTCTCTCATGGCGTCACAAGTGTCCGATGCATTCAACACCAAAACACGTGTGAAGGCCGATGACATTTGGAATGGTTCTTTCTTGCCAAGCGCCAAAGAACTCGACATCTTGCCTAAAGCTAAAAAGTAATTGATCGAGGCCTTGTTTTGACCACTGCAAATTTCGTTGATTTTCAAAATGTTTGGTTGGCCTACAACGACGAGTTGTTAGCGCAAAACCACTATGCAGTTGAAGACATCAACTTGCAAGTCAAGCAGGGCGAGTTCATTGCCATTGTGGGCCCATCGGGCTGCGGCAAGTCCACCTTCATGAAGCTAACCACTGGGCTTAAGCGCCCCAGCAAAGGTCAAATTTTTGTCGATGGTCAGCCCGTCACAGGTCCCTTGAAAATCAGTGGCATGGCGTTCCAAGCGCCTTCCTTGTTGCCATGGCGCACCACGCTAGACAACGTCTTGCTGCCGCTTGAAATTGTGGAGCCCTTTCGCTCCCAGTTCAAACAGCGCAAAGCAGAGTTTGCAGAGCGCGCCCGCAAGCTTTTAAATACAGTGGGCTTGGGTGGCTACGAAGACAAATTTCCGTGGCAACTTTCAGGCGGCATGCAACAGCGCGCCAGCATTTGTCGCGCACTCATTCACGAACCCAAAATGCTCTTGCTTGACGAGCCCTTTGGCGCACTCGATGCCTTCACTCGAGAAGAGTTGTGGTGCATTTTGCGCGACCTCTGGACCGAGCAAAAGTTCAACGTCATTTTGGTCACGCACGATTTGCGTGAGTCTGTTTTCTTGGCCGACACGGTCTATGTCATGAGCAAAAGCCCGGGCAGGTTTGTGGTCAAAAAAGAAATTGACTTGCCACGTCCTCGCGATTTGGAAGTGACCTACACGCCCGAGTTCACCCACATCGTTCACGAATTGCGTGGCCACATTGGTGCCATGCGCAAAACTGGCGCTGTGATTAACCAATAAGCAGGTGACTTTGTGAATAAAAAAACGATAGAAGCAAGCGCACCCTGGATTTTGTTGGTGCTCACGCTTGTCATTTGGCAAGCCATCTGCACCATTTTCAAAGTTTCAGAATTTATTTTTCCAAGCCCCTACCGCATTGCACAACAAACGGTTGAATTCAGCGGCGTCATTGCGGCCCATGCATGGCGCACTTACTGGGTCACCATGGCTGGGTTTGGCATTGCCATTGTGGTGGGTGTTTTGCTTGGCTTTGTCATTGGCAGTTCCCGCTTGGCTTATGCCGCGGTCTACCCCCTCATGACCGCTTTCAATGCGCTGCCAAAGGCCGCCTTTGTGCCCATCTTGGTGGTTTGGTTTGGCATTGGCATTGGCCCCGCCATTCTCACGGCCTTCCTGATCAGCTTCTTCCCCATCATGGTGAACATTGCAACAGGCTTGGCCACGCTTGAACCCGAGCTTGAAGATGTATTGCGCGTTCTGGGTGCAAAGCGTTGGGATGTGTTGGTCAAAGTGGGCTTGCCCCGCTCCATGCCCTATTTCTTTGGATCCCTCAAAGTGGCCATCACTTTGGCATTTGTCGGTACCACCGTGTCCGAAATGACGGCGGCCAATGAAGGCATTGGCTATCTGCTTATCTCAGCGGGTTCTGCCATGCAAATGGGCTTGGCTTTCTCTGGCTTGGTGGTGGTGGGCGCCATGGCCATGGTGATGTACGAGCTTTTTAGCTACATTGAGAAGCACACCACTGCTTGGGCGCACCGCAGCACCAACAACGAGTAAACACTCGGTTTGTGTCATTTGCTGTTGGCAAGTGACACAAATTTGCTGATTTCTTTGATAAGTATTCTTAAGGCTTGACGTTTCAAGCCGATTCAATACGATGCACACATGTATGGAGATGCCACATCGGTATTTCACATTTTTGCCATCTTCATGGAAACCTCTCACATGACAGAAAATGTTCACACACACGATGCTGATCAAGCCGCACCGGTCACTTCGGGCATGCCCAATAAATCCGATATTTTGTTTCTCACCCTTTTAGCTTGCATCATGGCCACGGTGGCTTGGGTTGGTGTTTTGGCTTACAAAGAGGGCTACAAAAACGAAGTCACCAAGCACAACGGTGAAGCCTGGGTGAAGTGGCTGAAAGACAACAGCGAAGCCCGTACTCAAGAAGGCTTCAGCGTTGAAAATTGCGCGGTCAGCGAAACGGAGCGCAAACGTTGGGGCGACTGCTTCAAGGAACTGACAGAAAAAGTGGCTCCCCTCAACAATCTGACCAATCCGTTTACCAACGAGCCGATTCATTTTGTTGCCAAATGCGATCCCAAGGACAGAAGCACCATTGGCGCCATCTTTCTCGAAAAACTGGTGTCGACCCCACTGGGTTCGGCCGTTCCCGTGGTGGCCTCTCAGTTGGTTGACATCGACCCCATCGACACCAAATTAGCTTTAAAGCTGACGGTATGCGACAAGGGTGGCTACCCCATCAAAGTTGATGAATTTGAATTCTAAGGACCACGATCATGCAAATCAATGACTTAGAAGCCCAACTCATCACCGACCATGAAGCCCACATTCCGAGCAATTTACCTTTTCGGGAATGGCTTTATTCTTGGCTGTTAAACCCTCACATTGAGGGCAATTATCAAAAAACCATCGACAGGTGGATTGCTATCTTGATTGTGGCCAATTTGTTCGTACTGATCTTCGAGCACGTTCCTGCCATCAATGCACTTTATTCAACCTGGTTTCATTACTTTGACGTGGCCTCAGTGGTCATTTTCACCATTGAGTACTTGGTTCGTTTCTACCTAGCGCCAGAAGACGAAGAGTTTAAAAAGCACCGATTCGCGCGGGCCAAATATGCCACCAGCCCCTTCGCCATCATTGATTTAGTGGCCATCCTGCCCTTCTTTTTGCAAGCCTTTATTTCAATTGACTTGCGCTACCTTCGGTTCTTGCGACTGCTGCGAATCTTGAAACTCTTCCGAGTTTTAATTCCGGCTTACAAAGCATTCAGTATTGCCAACAAAGGCCGCACCTTCCGCCAGCGCGTGCATGCACTGGTGTTTCCCAGTGCTTACGGTGGCGACTTGCACCACCTTTATGACTCCTTCATTGTGGTATGGGTGGTCATCTCTGTGTTGGCCGTGATTTTGGAATCTGTGCACAGCGTTCATTACATGCTCAACATGGAGTTCCTCATTCTGGATGCCATTGCGGTGTCCATCTTTACCTTTGAGTACTGCCTTCGCATGTACTGTTGCGTTGAAGAGCCCGGCTACAAAAAGGCCCTGTCGGGAAGGCTCAAGCTGGCCAAATCCACCTCGTCCATCATCGACTTGTTGGCCATTGCACCGTTCTTCTTAGAGGTGTTCTTGCACCACCTGATTGACTTGCGATTCATGCGGGTGTTCCGCTTGCTGCGATTGCTCAAGCTCACGCGCTACACAGGCGCCACACAATCACTGATGAAAGTGATTGCTCGCGAATGGCCTGTGATGGCCGCCTCGGCCTTCATCATGTTATTGCTGGTAGTCATGACCGCCAGCTTGGGCTATTTGTTTGAGCACGAAGCGCAGCCTGAAAAGTTTGAGAACATTCCCCAATCCATTTATTGGGCGGTGATTACACTGGCCTCTGTGGGTTATGGCGATATTTCACCCGTCACTCCGGCTGGCCGGGCCATGACCATTGTGCTGGCTTTGATCGGCATTGGTATTTTTGCAATCCCTGCTGCGCTTTTGTCTTCAGCTTTCAGTGACCAACTGAAATCGGACCGCGAAGCCTTGGTGAACAAGCTTTTCGAAATGTTGGCAGATGGCAACATTGACGAAGAAGAGGCTCTGTACATCAAAACAGAAGCCAAGCGCTTGCACTTGAGTGATGAAGAAGTGAAGCTCTTAATTGAAAAAGCGAAGCGAGAACGCGAACTGATGGACGACGTTGCCATTCTGCCTCTGCATAAAATTGCAGCCAATACAGACCACACCATTGAACATTTCAAACACCTGTTGGGTCAAGTTAGACAACTTAGCTTATTGACGGATCAAGAAAAGTTTAATGCGGCCGTGGAAGGCTCTGAAAGACTGACCGAAACAGACAAGAAACTTTGGACTTTGATTGGCCTCCAACAATCTTCTTCCAAATAACATCAACCCTCATGGCATGGCGCGCTGACCTCAAACTGGATTACACACTCGAGTCACAGCGCACCGTTGTCAGATATTTGCACCAAGGACCCCTGCGAATTTTGCAGAGCCTTTACCCAGAAGGCGATCAAATTTGTCACAACGTTCTGGTGCATCCCCCCGGTGGCTTGGTGGGCGGCGACACACTGGACATCCAAGTTACTGTGGCCGAAGGTGCGCATGGGCTTGTCAGCACACCCAGTGCCACGCGCTTTTACAAATCGGGCGGTCACCCAGCGCTTCAACAAGTTGTGGCCCACCTTGCAGACAACGCGAAGCTGGAGTGGCTGCCTCTTGAAGCCATTGCCTACAACGATTGTGAAGCTTCCAACCGCGCCATCTTCAATTTGGCGCCGTCTGCAGAGCTGATCACATGGGACGTGACAGCCTTGGGATTGCCCTCCTCTGACATGGCTTTCACACAAGGCCATTTTCAACAGCACATAGAAATTCCAGGGGTGTGGTTAGAACGCGGCAATATTCGGGGTGAAGACACACGCTGGCTTAACAGCCCCTTAGGATTGGCCGGCGGTAAATGTCTAGCCAGCTTGGTGTTTGCTTCGGGCAGCGCCATAGATTCAGATCGAACAACACAAGCACTTGAAGCTGCTCGCGAAGTGATCGAATCGCACCCACTTCGTCTTCAAGCAGGCATCACGTGCGTTCACCCACAGGTCATTGTGCTAAGAGTGATGTCGCCTTTAGTCGAACCCACCATGGACCTGCTCAAAAAAGTATGGGCAGTCTGGCGGCACACTCTTTGGGCCTTGCCCAGCACGCCACCCAGAATCTGGAGCGTTTAAATCGCCACCAACTGGCGAATGCCTTTGGCTTGCATCTCATGGCCAGGGCCCTTGGCAATCACCTCGCCGCGTTCCATCACCATATAAGCGTCGGCCAACTCTTCTGCAAAGTCGTAGTACTGCTCGCACAACAAAACGGCCATGCGTTGACCTTGCAAGCCAACATCCGCCAATTTGCGAATCACTCGGCCAATGTCTTTGATGATGCTTGGCTGAATGCCCTCAGTGGGCTCGTCCAAAATAAGCAGTTTGGGCTTGGCCGCTAATGCACGCGCAATGGCCAGTTGTTGTTGCTGACCTCCAGACAAATCGCCGCCACGTCTTTGCAACATTTGCTTGAGCACTGGAAACAGCTCGAACAACTCGGGTGGAATTGGCGTGCTACCGAGTTGCGTGGCCAAATTCCAAAAAATGAACCAAGTTTGTGCATTTCATCTTTGTCGGCACCAAAAAAGTTAGGCCCTTTTGCGGTGCAGCCCAAAGATTCTCAAGAAGCTCAAGGGCATGCATGTTGCTTGAGGTAAGCTTGAATCTGAACTTCAAAAGAGTGCACCATGGAACTCACCCCGCGCGAAAAAGACAAACTCCTTATATTCACAGCAGGGCTCTTGGCCGAGCGCCGAAAAGCCCGTGGCCTTCAATTGAATTACCCAGAAGCTGTGGCCTACATCAG
>OFQS01000059.1_pt1 | contig 22460 bp, 22 predicted proteins | sample 1542861 | NCBI WGS metagenome assembly OFQS01 (sample SAMN05442518, study PRJEB24371) | freshwater metagenome | isolation source: Freshwater Lake | place: Canada: Niagara | collected 2012-08-03 | reverse complement strand
TTTAATGATACGGCGACCACCGAGATCTACACTAGATCGCTCGTCGGCAGCGTCAGATGTGTATAAGAGACAGGTTCGCGCATTCACTCAGCACCACCCTCAATTTGCTACAATTCTCAGTTCGGCGAATTAGCTCAGCTGGTTAGAGCGACGGAATCATAATCCGCAGGTCCGGGGTTCAAATCCCTGATTCGCCACCAAATTTTCTGCCCTCAGCCTAGCCTGGGGGCTTTGTTTTTGAGTCAATTGTTGGTAAGGTACTGCAATGATTACACGTAAATGGTGGATGATCTTTGGCTTTATTGCCCTTGCCCTAGGGTTTTATATGTATATCCGTGATCGTGATTTGATAGGTATTGTGATTGCTGTCTTAATATTGCTAGGTGCATTCTCAACAAAACAAAAGAACTAATTTTTTGTATGGATCCCAAGACACAAAAAGAGCGTGATGAGGTAGTGAAACGTAAATATATTTACAAGCCGGTCTTCATTATTTTTGGCATCCTTAATGTTTTAATCATTGCCCTTTTTGTAATGTCTCTCTAGCAGAATCTTTTTGTTCTCCATCATTTGGAGTGAGCTGATAGGGCTTGGCTATCTTCCAAACATGCTCTGGCACCATGTTCTTCATCTTCTTGGGTAATTCTCGTCTGAGGTGAAGAACTGTTTCAATCGCTTTCATTTCAACGCGTGCTCTTGCAAACTCCAATCCCTTTGGCCCAATCTTGGGCATTAACCAACCCACAATTGGTCTTAACCAATTCGGCATTTGGCGAAGCGGTAAACCACCAGCAGCCAACTCCACGTTCTTCAGAAATCCTTTTACAGGTCCGACACGATTACCACCACTCTCGGGATTACTAAGTTTTACATCGTCACCCAGAAGAGATAAAAGATCCTCGCCCTGTTGATTGCGCACGATTAACCACTGCTCCCCCGTTCCCCCCATATAACCAACCGTGATATCAGACAGTGCATTGGTGTAATCCACACAGGTTCTGCACGTAAGCGGGAAAAAATCAGGTCTGAGTTTAGAGAGTGGCAACATCAAGAATGGAATTGTTCGCCTCTCTCCATTGGTATATCGGATCTCCACGCGATAGTCGGCCCTAAACTCTAAATAAGTAATCGTATCGGGCTTGGTATCGATGAGGTTTAAGAACTCATGAAAGTTCTCAGTGGTGGTGTTGTCTGAACAGGGTGTACCAATCACATAGAGCTTCTCTAACTGCAGCTCTTTCTCCAGAGCGCGCAGCGCATAGACCTGACAAGGGATACCAATCACTGCCAACCGCTTATAGCCCTTCTCTTTAGCAACATCCAACAAGGCTAGAAGAGGTGCATAACCCATGCGCATCCCTCGAGCCTGTTCCATATCCTTAGAATTCGTAATTAACACTGGCATGGGCCGCCATGAATCCGCTGGGTCTGGTGCCATGGTTAAGACTGCATCTACCAGTTGGTTCTCAAGGAGCCTTTCTGCAAGCGTGGTAGCAATACCAGTCCACTGTGCGCCAGCTTTAGGGTCTCGCATACTGGCCCGATAAATCTTACGGTAGACGCCAAAGAAGAGTTGATCACTCTGTTCTAGTACGCGCGCTTGCCCATGTATCTCGCTTTCGAGGGTCTCGTATTGGGGGTCAATAAACTGGCAAGCCCGCCCACAGCGCTTAGGATCTGATGAGCGGGAGATGCCGCAATCAGTGCACAGCTCACGCTCGGGCGCGGGGCCCGAGTACGCAAGCGAATAGATGGATACTACTTTGTTACCATCCAATTAATTTAGGCAGCCATAGCGAGATTTGCGGAAACTGGAACACTAAGTAGAGCGTTACGCCCTGCATTGCAATGAATGGAATCGCGCCCTTATAGAGATGCTTAATGAGAACCTCGGGCGGGGCAACCCCCTTGAGATAGAAAAGCGCCCAACCAAACGGTGGGGTTAGGAATGAAGACTGCAAGCAAACCGTGATCATCATCGCCACCCAAACTGGGTCCGCACCTTGGGATAACAAAATAGGCATGAATAGAGGAACAGCAATATAGCTAATCTCAATCCACTCTAAGAAGAAACCTAGAACAAAAATTAGGAGAAGCATGAGCCAGATATCACTATTGAGCCCCCCTGGAACGATATTAAATAACTTGGCAATCAACTCTTCGCCATTTAGGCCTCTAAACGCCAAGGAAAACACTTGGGCACAAATCAAAATGAACATCATTAAAGCACTGATCTTGGTGGTATCAATCATCACCGCCCTCAATCGCGCCCAGGTAAAGCGACCAGAAAATACGGTCACTAAGATCGCTCCGAACGATCCCATCGCGGCCGCCTCGGTAGGCGCAGCAACTCCACCGACAATCGAACCAAGAACTGCGACGACTAACATAATGGGCGGGACAACCACTTTCCAGAAGCGCGTCCACAACTCTTTACCAGAGACCTTGCTACGCTCCTCAAGCGGTATTGGCGGCATCATCTCGGGCTTTAACCATCCCTGAATGAGTAAGTAGATGATGTAGACAAGCGTGAGCAGCAAACCAGGCATCACTGCCGCAGCAAACAAAGTACCGACAGATAGTTGCAAGATGTCGGAGAGCAAAATCAGAATAAGACTTGGTGGAATGATTTGTCCTAAGGTGCCCGATGCCATGATGGTGCCGCAGGCAATCCCCTTGTCGTACCCCCTTCTTAGAAGAGTTGGTAAGGTGAGCAAGCCCAATGTAATGATGGTGGCACCAACAATACCGGTTGTGGCTCCCATCAGAGCGCCAAATAAGATAATGCCAACAGCCATACCGCCCTTGACACCACCAGCTATATGCCCGATCACATCAAGTAGATCATCCGCTAGGCCTGATTTTTCAAGCATGATTCCCATAAAGATGAATAGCGGAATGGCTAGCCACTGATAGCCTGCGGCAACGCCGAATATTCGGGCGGGTAACAAGTTAAATAGATTGTCACCAAAGCCAATAAAGCCAAATACAAAGCCTACGGTTGCCAAAGAGATGGCAACAGGCACACCAATCATGAGCATGGCAAAAAAGCCACCCAACATCAAAAAGGCGATGATTTCTGGATCAAACATGGTCTTTACCCCCTGCATTGGGGCGGTTCATGATGACCCGCAACATCTCTGCAAAACCCTGCAAGGCCAACAGCGAGAAGCCAATCGGTATTAATGACTTCACTAGCCATCGCATGGGAATGCCACCAGGGTCGGGAGACTTTTCTCCGATGGAGAAGGATTGCCCAACATAATTAATAGAGAGTTTTACAAAAAAGACCGCAATGATGATGGTCAAAATTGCTGAGACTAAATCAACGATGTATTTTTTCTGAGGAGTGTAATTTGCATAAAACAAGTCAACCCGCACATTATCGCCACGCAACAATGAGAAACTAATCCCAAAGAGGATCATGGCAGCTAATAAATGCCACTCCAGTTCCTGAGCCCAAACTGAACCCAGACTCATGGAGTAGCGCAAGATGACATTGATAACGATTAAAAGAACGATTGACAAGGTGAGCCAAGAGGCCACCTTGCCAAACAGGTCAATTACGCTTTCAATGCGTTCAGCAATGACTAACGATGCTTTCTGCATTTAAAACCTTTACGTATTGATTAACCACGAACCTTACTATGATAGGTTGCTTCACTATAAGCAGCCCACGCATCGTATTTCTTCTTATAGGCAAAATAAGAGTCATGGACTTTCTTAGTCATTGGATCCTTAGCGACAGCTTCATCCAAGATTTTTATGGTCTCAGCTCGAAGCGCTTTAATGACTGAGTCAGGTAATGGCAATGCTTGTACGCCTTGCTTTTTAACCAAGTCTTCCATCGCATCCGCATTGTTTTTCTGACACCATGCCTCACCGATCACATTACATGCGGCTGATGCATTGTTAACAATTTCTTGTAAATCCTTAGGCAACTTCATCCATGCCGCTTTATTAATCAGCAGCTCAGAGGTTGTTGCGGGTTCGTGCCAGCCCGTAGTGTAGTAAAACTTAGCTGCCTTTTGTAAACCGAGGCGACGATCTTGGAATGGGCCCACAAACTCTGCAGCATCAATCACGCCACGCTCAAGTGCTGGGAAAATTTCTCCGCCTGGAAGAACCTTTACATCCACACCTAGGCTAGCATAGACCTTACCCGCTAAGCCAGGGATGCGCATTTTTAAGCCTTTGAGATCAGCAACCGTATTGATCTTTTTCTTAAACCAACCGGTCATCTGCACGCCCGTATTACCGCATGGCATAGCAACCATACCAAATGGTGCATAAACCTCATTCCACAAGTCAATACCGCCGCCATCGTAAAACCAACCATTCATCCCTTGGAAGTTCAAACCAAAGGGAACGGCTGTGAAGTATTGAGCAGCAAATGTTTTACCAGTCCAGAAATAACTATTGGCATGGTTCATTTCAACGGTACCAGCACGTACTGCATCAAAGCCTTCAAACGCTGGAATTAATTCACCGGCTCCAAAGACCTGGATCTTTAGACGTCCGCCAGACATCTCAAGAATGCGCTTGGCTAAGTCAGTGGCGCTCCCTGGACCATCCATATAAAAGGGTGATCCCTTTGGATAAGCGCTGGTCATTTTCCAGTTAAAGGTTTGAGCAGATTGTGCCTTTACAATTGCGGGTGCAGCAAGTGCAACACCAGCAACACCGGCACCTAAACTGGTACTTAAAAATTTACGACGACTTGAACTCATTTGAATCCTCCACGGTTAAAGAAATCCAACTTCATTAGTTATGCAGAAATAAATCACTCAATCCTAAAAAAACAAGAATCTATGGATCGATTTCAAGTTCCAATTTACAGGGAAAACACGGATGTTTCGTTGGTATATTCCCCTTATTAGTGCAAATATTCTTTAATTTAGGGAATACGTTCTTCATTCTAGTACAAAGGAAAATATTGCTATGCAACCAAAATGGGGTATTCAGGGGATGGCCGTTGCTCCCCACTCACTCGCTTCACAATCTGCCCTCGCTGTCTTACGCGAGGGGGGTAATGCCCTGGAGGCGATGATCTCTGCGGCTGCCACCATTGCGGTGGTCTATCCCCATATGAACTCGATTGGTGGCGACTCTTTTTGGGTCATTCATGCTCCTGGTAAAGCCATGGGCGGCATTGATGCGTGTGGGGCTGCTGCTGGCTTAGCCACTCGCTCTTGGTATCACGAGCAAGGCATCACCAGCTCGATCCCCTTTCGTGGACCAATTGCGGCTAATACCGTTGCTGGCACCATCTCGGGTTGGGGGGCAGCCTTTGCCCTCTCTAAAAAGAGTTTGGGCGGCAGACTGCCACTCTCTCGTTTACTAGAAGATGCAATCCATTATGCAGAGAATGGTGTACCGGTGACGCACAGCCAATCAGCGCTAACCGAGAAGAAGCGTGCAGAGTTAACACCACAGCCTGGTTTTGCAGACACCTTCTTGGTAAATGGCAAGGCCCCCGCTACCGGTAGCGTCTTTCTGCAAAAACGCTTAGCGGCAACCCTGCGTCAAATTACCAAAAAAGGTACAGAAGATTACTACCGTGGTGAACTAGCAGAGCAGATTGCTAAAGAACTCAAACAAATTGGTAGTCCATTACGTCTTGATGACCTACAGCGTCACCAGGCAAAACTCATTAATCCTTTGCATCTTGCTCATAGTGTTGCTGACGTCTACAACATGACCCCACCAACGCAAGGCGTGGTCTCTTTAATGATTCTAGGAATTCTGGATCAGTTAAAGCTAAAGCAATTTACTGTAGATAGTCCAGAGTATGTTCATCATTGTGTTGAGGCGACTAAGCAAGCGTTTAAAGTTCGCGATCAATACATCACTGATCCTGCTTATATGCAACAGCATGCCCAAGAATTTTTATCACCCGCATTTCTAAAAACACTGGCAGAAAAAGTAAATAGTAGTAAAGCATTGCCATGGGGCGCCGGACGCGGTCCTGCCGATACCATCTGGATGGGCGTGGTTGATGGTGCGGGCCGCTCTGTTTCTTTCATTCAGAGCATTTATCATGAGTTTGGTGCTGGCATTGTCTTGCCTAAAACTGGTATTAACTGGCAAAACCGTGGCTGCAGTTTCTCTTTAGATCCTAAGGCTCTCAATACTTTAGAACCGTATCGCAAACCATTCCATACACTTAATCCTGCTCTGGCTTTATTCAAAGATGGTCGTTCCATGGTGTATGGCACCATGGGTGGAGATGGGCAACCACAAACACAATGCGCAGTCTTTACTCGCACTGCAGTCTATGGTCTTGATCCGCAAGATGCAATCAGTCGTCCACGTTGGCTGTTAGGTCGTACTTGGGGACAGACGAGCGATAGTCTGAAGCTCGAATCACGCTTTGACCCTGCTCTCGTTAAGCAACTCAAAGAAATGGGTCATGATGTAGAGATGCTCGCTGACTTTGATGAATCCGTCGGTCATGCGGGTTGCATTATTCGGGAGCCCTCTGGAATCTTACGGGGCGGTTGGGATCCTCGCAGCGATGGGGCGGTAGCATCCTTCTAATGAAACCAACTCTTTATAGCTTCTGGCGCAGCTCTGCAGCCTTTCGGGTTCGTATTGCCCTAAACTTGAAGGGGATTGATTACGACATCATTCCTATACATTTGCGTAAAGGGGGTGGCGAGCAGCTCAAAGAGCCCTATCAAGCCCTTAATCCAAATGGCTTGGTGCCCCTCTATATTGAAAGCGATGTTCCCTTGCATCAATCCACCGCCATCATCGAATATCTCGAAGAGAAATATCTCAGCCCTCCTCTCCTACCAAATTCTCCAGAAGATCGAGCATGGGTTCGAGCACTGACTCACGATATTGCTGCCGATATTCATCCCATCAATAATTTACGAGTCCTACGCTATCTAGTTAGCACCCTAGGGGTGAGCGATGAGAACAAAACGATTTGGTACAACCACTGGGTTAAAAAAGGCTTAACGAGTTTAGAAAAACGACTTGCTAGTGATCAACGTGTTGGCCAATTTTGTTATGGCAACACCCCAAGCATGGCAGATGTCTTTTTAGTTCCGCAAGTCTTTAATGCTTATGACTCCAAAATTGACTTTAGTGAATATCCAACGATTCATCGCATCGTCACGCATTGCATGACCCTCCCCGCATTCATCAATGCATCTTGGGAGAAACAAGTCGATGCTGAGGGAGAAAACCCTAAGCCTTAATGTGGGGTCATCCACCACACTAGGGCAGATAATGTGATCACTGAACCTAAGGTGGTAATCAATACCACCCTAGAAATGAGAGCTCCGTCAGCGCGATAGTATTGTGCCAACATAAAGGGGCCCGTTCCCGTTGGTAGAGCGCTTACCAAGACAGCGGCATATATCCAAAAAGTGGGTAAGTTTAAGATCGGATCGGCCACCACCCAAACTATAAATGGCTGTAGGATTAATTTAACAAAAACTAGGCTCCAGGTAGTTTTAGCAGGCGCACTCGTTTTTTGAACCAAGAAAAGTCCAATCGACACTAAAGCGCATGGGCTAGCGGCTGCCCCTAAGAAACTCACAAACTGGCGTAATGGCGCATAGAGCTCCAAACCGGTTGTTGCCCAAAGGGCTCCGCAAAAAGGAGCTACTAATAAAGGGTTAGTTGCCAATGATTTAGCGACCGTTTGAATAATTTCACTAAAAGGTTTCTTGGCATGCACTCCCAACTCGATAAAAATTATCGCCACAGCGAATAATGCACACACTACGATTAAAGTGGCAATGACGGCTGGGCCTAAACCACTCTCACCAAAAGCGAGCATCAATAGGGGGATACCCATATAGCCAGTGTTTGCATACGAACCACTCAGACTCCGAAAGCTAGCAACCGTCCAATCTTTAGTTTGTATGCGGTAATAGATTAAAAGTACGAAATAAACAGCAAGCGCACCAGCACTAAAGGCAATGATGAAGCCTGGCTGCCATAACTCTTGCCAATTACTATGCGCTGTGAAATCAAACATTTGCGCTGGCAAAGCAAGCCACACTACAAAGCGATTGATTTCAGTGGAGGCATTGATACTTAACTTGCCGGACTTGCCAGCAATATATCCCGCCAGTATTAAAGCGAAGATCGGGATGATGACATTCAGAACGTGAAGCAAGTAAAACCTAAGTGATTTTCTTTAAGCCATTGCGATAGCGTATTGCATTATCAACATAATGGGTTGAGATTCGGCTTATTTCAGCAATTTGTTCTGGGTTCAAATTTTTCACAGCCTTAGCTGGTGAACCGATAATGAGGGAGCCATCCGGAAACTCTTTACCCTCGGTAACGAGCGCGCCAGCACCCACTAAGCAGTTCTTACCAATCTTGGCACCATTTAAAACAATGGCATTAATTCCAATCAAGCTTCCATCGCCAATGGTACAACCATGCACCATGGCTTGATGACCAATCGATACGTTCTCGCCTAAGGTTAGTGGCGAGCCGTAATCGGAGTGCAAAACCGCTGCATCTTGAATATTAGTACCAGCACCAATGCGTATCGGCTCGTTATCGCCACGGATTACTACCTGTGGCCAGACATTAGCATTCTTACCTAAATGAACCCGACCGATTACCTCAGCCGAGTCTGCAACCCAGGCTCCATCGCCTAGTTCAGGAGAAATACCATCTAATTCATATATAGCCATAGACTGATTATAGTGGGCTGGCCTTATACAGCTCTAAGCTAAATACCACCAACCAATCGGGCTCAAAGTAAGGCTGTATTAATTTCAATCTTCCCTGCAAGGGCCTTATGAACAGGGCACTTGTTGGCAATTTCCAATAAACGCTCACGTTGTTCCGTATCAAGATTACCGAACAACTCAATTGTTCTCTTGAATTTTTCTACCTCATCACTACGTTCGATATCAACAGTCACGACTGCATCTTGCAAATCCCAAGCTTTCCGCTTTGAGTACATGGCCAAGGTCATCCCTGTGCACGTTGCTAAGGAAGCGGCCAAATATTCATGTGGAGATGGGCCCGCCCCATCACCACCTTTGCTGGAATCAATATCTGAAATAAACTGATCAGAGCCAACCTCTACCACCTGCTCAAATACTCCAACGCCAAAGTGTGACCGAACTGCTCTCATATCAATTCCCTTATGCCAATAACATCTGATTAATTCGCTTTACAAATGCGGCGGGATCTTGCAATTGCCCGCCCTCTGCGAGAAGTGCTTGGTCAAACAAAATTATTGCCCAATCATCAAATTGCTTATCCTCGTATTTTAGTTTGAGAACCAAAGGGTGCTGAGGATTAATTTCTAGAATGGGTTTGGTGTCTGGAGCCTGCTGTCCTGCAGCTTTGAGCATTCGTAATAGATTTCCAGAGAGCTCATGCTCATCCGCCACTAGACAAGCGGGAGAATCTGTCAGGCGGAAAGTAATGCGCACATCTTTTACCTTACTATCCAAAGCCTTCTTCATACGCTCAATGAAGTCCTTATATTGCTCTTCCGTTTCTTTTTGTTCTTTTTTCTCGGCTTCATCAGCTAGTGCACCAAGATCTAAACCTCCTTTTGCAACGGATACAAGTGATTTACCATCAAATTCTGCAAAGAATGAAAGCATCCACTCATCCACTCGGTCGGATAGCAATAAAACCTCAACACCTTTTTTACGGAAAATCTCAAGATGAGGACTATTCTTGGCGGCCGTGTAGGAGTCTCCAGTGACGTAATAAATTTTGTCTTGACCCTCTTTCATTCGACCAACATAATCGACCAAAGAAACTACTTGTTCCGCTGAGTCTGAATGGGTGCTAGCAAAACGAGTTAACTTCGCAATTCGCTCTTGATTAGCAGAGTCTTCACCAATACCTTCTTTGAGTACCTGGCCAAACTCTTCCCAAAACTCGGCATATTGCTCCTTTTTAGCAGCATCTTCACTATTAGCCAAATCCTCCAACATACTTAATACACGTTTTGTAGAACTTTCGCGGATTGCTTTAACATCGCGTGACTCTTGCAAAATCTCGCGGGAGACGTTAAGCGGCAAGTCGGCGGAGTCAATCACGCCAGATACAAAACGAAGATAAGTCGGCATTAACTGCTCAGCATCGTCCATAATAAATACACGCTTTACATAAAGCTTGATGCCATTGCGCTTATTACGGTCCCAAAGATCAAAAGCTGCCTTCTTAGGAATAAAGAGGAGCTGCGTGAACTCACTGCGCCCCTCAACACGATTATGTGAATACGTTAAGGGCTCCTGAAAATCATGAGAGATATGTTTGTAGAACTCTTGATACTGCTCTTCCGTTAACTCTGATTTGGGACGTGCCCATAAGGCAGTCGCTTGATTAATGTTCTCAAACTCATCTTGGAGGACTTGCTCCTTTTTGGCCTCATCCCATTCTTCTTTTTGCATTTGAATGGGCAAAGAAATGTGATCGGAGTACTTACGAATAATCGATTTGAGTTTCCAGCTCGAAAGGAGATCGTCTTCACCTTCTCTTAAATGCAGGGTAATCGATGTTCCTCGCTCAGGACGATTGATGGTCTCAATCGTAAACTCCCCCGTGCCTTGAGATTCCCAACGAACGCCTTCGTTTCCAGGAAGCCCTGCCCGTCTGGTCTCGACAATGATATTGTCAGCCACAATGAAAGCGGAGTAAAAACCGACACCAAACTGCCCAATGAGCGCAGCATCCTGTTGTTGATCGCCGGATAGCTTTGAAAAAAACTCTTTGGTACCTGAGCGTGCAATAGTTCCTAAGTTAGCAATCGCCTCCTCACGGCTCATCCCAATTCCATTATCAGCAATCGTGATAGTTCGAGCCTCTTTATTGAAATGAATCTTAATTTTTAGCTCAGGATCCGATTCGTACCAATCGGCATGATGAATCGCCTCAAAGCGTAACTTATCGGACGCATCTGAGGCATTTGAAATCAACTCACGTAAGAAAATTTCCTTATTGGAATATAAGGAATGAATCATCAGCTGTAAAAGCTGCTTTACTTCCGCCTGAAAACCTAGGGTTTCTTTTGCTATCGTCATGGTCTACCTCTGCATTAATGGATTTCATAATATGTTGGGGCTGATTGCCTAATTTCAAGACCCCAATCCACCCACTACATCCTTGTGTTCGACTACAATTGAAGCTAGCCCCCAGCTATAAATCTGAGAACGGCACATGAAAAAGCTTTATATCAAGACATTTGGTTGTCAAATGAACGAGTACGATTCGGCAAAAATGGCCGATGTGCTCCATGCATCACAAGGTATGAGCCATACCGATGTTATCGAAGAAGCAGATGTTATTTTGTTAAATACCTGCTCGATTCGTGAGAAGGCCCAAGAAAAGGTCTTTTCTGATTTAGGGCGTCTGCGTGAGCTCAAACAAAATAAGCCTGATTTACTGATTGGTGTAGGTGGTTGCGTTGCTAGCCAAGAGGGTAAGCAAATTGTGAATCGTGCGCCTCATGTTGATTTTGTTTTTGGCCCACAAACCTTGCATCGTTTACCCGATCTAATCTCTAAAAGACTAGAAACTGGTCAATCTCAAGTGGATATTTCGTTTCCTGAAATTGAAAAATTTGATCACCTCCCTCGCTCGCGCCAAACACGCGGCTCTGCCTTTGTATCCATCATGGAAGGTTGCTCCAAATACTGTAGCTATTGCGTGGTTCCCTATACGCGTGGCGAGGAAGTGTCACGCCCATTTGAAGATGTTCTTACTGAAATTGTGGGTCTTACCGAACAAGGTGTTAAAGAAATTACCTTACTTGGACAAAACGTCAATGCCTATCGCGGCATAATGGGCAACACCAAAGAAATTGCGGACTTTGCCCTTTTGCTTGAATACATGTCAGAAATCCCTGGGCTTGAGCGTATTCGGTTTACGACTAGCCATCCCAAAGAGTTCACCCAGCGATTAATCGATGCCTATGACAAAGTACCGCAACTAGTCAGCCATCTACATCTGCCCGTTCAACATGCCTCTGACACCATTCTTGCTGCAATGAAGCGAGGTTATACTGCGCTCGAGTTCAAGAGCATTATTCGTAAGATGCGCGCTGTACGCCCTAATCTGTCTTTATCCAGTGATTTTATTGTGGGCTTCCCTGGCGAAACTGAGCTTGACTTTGAAAAGTTAATGGAGATGGTGGTAGAACTCAATTTTGATAATAGCTACTCCTTTATATTTAGTCCCCGTCCAGGAACACCTGCCGCAAATTTAGTCGATGACACTCCCTATGCAATTAAACTCAAGCGTTTGCAACGCCTTATTGCTCAAATAGATGCTCAGGCACTTGTTGTAAGCCAAGCTATGTTGGGTAAAACCGAGCGTGTTTTGATTGAGGGATTTACTCGCGATGGCGCGCATCTTTTGGGTCGCACTGAAAACAACCGTGTCATTAATATCCTCATTCCACCAACTGATGCCGCCCACCCCCAAGCAGATAGCTGGATTGGCGAATTACGTGATGCGAAGGTTACTGAAGTTCTGAAACATACTCTTCGGGGCGAACTGACTTAGGCATTCGCACAAAGAACGATCCATGAATAAATTACCGTCTATCGAACTGCAATATGCAAGTACTGCACTAAAAACTAAAGTGATGACTATTGCCTCCGAAAGAGAGATTGCTCAATGGGCTAAAAAGTGTTTTACAAACTTTGGTCGTATTACAGTACGGTTTATTAATAAAGCCGAGGCACATGATCTAAATTTGTTCTTTCGGGGTTTTGATAAACCGACCAATGTCCTCACTTTTCCCTACCATAATAAGGATGAAGCAATTGATGCGGATATCGTTTTGTGCATGCCAATTGTGTGCCAAGAAGCAAAGATGCAAGGTAAGTCTGTTAAGGACCATCTAGCACATTTACTCATTCATGGCTGTCTACACGCCCAGGGTCATGACCACATGAGTAAGGCCCAAGCCAATAAAATGGAAGCTCTTGAAGTAAAGCTCCTAGCTTCCATTGGTGTTAGTAATCCCTATTGACTAATATTTCTCGAAATGAGCTCTGTCATCAAAATGTTTTATGCTATGTCTTAATTTATGTCTAATAACTTGATTGACCGCCTAAGCGCGTTTTTTTCTACCAAACCCTCTGACCCCAATACTCAACGTAAAGAGTTAATCGAAACTCTGCGTGAGGCGCAGTTGGATGGTCTGATGGATGTTGATGCCCTGTCCATGATTGAGGGTGTCTTTCAGGTTGGCGAGTTATCGGCGCGCGATATTCTTTTGCCAAGAGCTCAAATTGACTGGATTGACGTGAACTCTCCTTTGCCTCAGATCATCGCCGATGTGGTCAAAACAGGGCATTCGCGTTTTCCTGTTTTTGAAGGAAGTCGTGATCAGGTCATTGGCATACTTTTAGCTAAAGATCTTTTACGACACTTCACCGAGAAAGATTTTCAGATTCGTGACTGGTTACGGCCAGCTGTCTTTATTCCCGAATCAAAACGCTTGAGTGTTTTGTTAAAGGACTTTCGTAATAATCGTAATCACTTGGCTATTGTGGTCGATGAATACAGTGGTGTCGCCGGTATGATCACGATTGAGGATGTGATTGAACAAATTGTAGGTGATATCGAAGATGAGCACGATATTGATGAAGATGCCGATAATATTACGGTGCTTAAAAATGGAGATTACCGAATTAAGGGAATTACAGAACTAGATCAATTAAATGAGGATTTAAACACTCAATTTGAGGCGGATGATGTTGAAACAGTTGCCGGTTTAGTGATTCAACACCTTGGGCGAGTTCCTAAATTTGGTGAGCGGGTTCGTGTCAATGATTTTGAGTTTGAGGTTCAACGAGCGGACCCACGACAAGTTCATATTCTTCTCATGCGTCGGATCGTGCCAAATTTAAATAGCCCCACTGAGGCCTAATTGGTAGCAATCCCTATCAGAGCATTTACTCTGATTCATCTTGCTGTACTTTTCATCGCCGGGGTACTACTCGCAATCTCTGCTGAGCTACCCATAAGCGGGTATAGCCAAATCGTGATAATGGCTTTTGTATGGTGGGTCATTAGCAGGTCTCAGAGTAATGTATTTGCCGCCTTTTTTAAAAGTGGATTGGTCTTCGGTCTAGGGTATTTCATCATTGCTCTGTGGTGGATTTATATCAGTCTCCATGATGTTGGTGGCATGTCTCCAGTCTTATCATCATTTGCCGTCTTTGCCTTAGCAGTTTTAATGGCGCTCTACTTCGGCTTGGCCTTTGGCTGTGGGCTTCTCATACAGAACTCCTTTTGGCGAGGTCTTGTATTGCCGGCTGCTTGGGTCATGGCGGAATATCTACGGGGTCAATTATTTACAGGATTTCCATGGATGGGCCTTGCAGAATCTCAAGTGCATGGGCCCTTTATGCAGATTGCCCCATACCTCGGCGGCCTTGCATGCACCTTTTTAATTATTTGGGCATCTTGGCAACTTAGTCTTTTAAAGATTCAGAATACCTTGGTGGTGGTCGCTGCGATTGCTATCGTGCAGATATTGGGAATTTGGCAGTTCACAAGCCCAAATGGGGCAGCCCTCTCTGTTCGTTTAATTCAGGGTAATTTTGAGCAAAGCCTAAAGTTCAATCCCAAAGAAATTTTGCAACAAATTCATTTTTATCGAGATGCAATTATTCGATCGCCCGCTGATCTGATCATTGTTCCTGAAACTGCTTTTCCATGGCCCGAACCTGATTTACCAGATCAATCACTAAAAATGATTCAGGGGTTTGTTGACCAATCAGGGAGCCAAGTTCTCTTAGGCCTCATTGGAAAAATTCCAAAGGATGGCAATACCTTTCAATACTCCAATCGGGTCACTGGCTTTACTAAAGATCAAGTGCCTTACCATTACGACAAACATCACCTTGTTCCCTTTGGAGAATTTATTCCACCTGGTTTTCAGTGGTTTGTCGATGCCTTTAAGGTGCCCATGAGTAATTTTGCAAGGGGCGCCATCACTCAAAGTCCATTTCCTATTTCAAGTCAACATCACGACATTCATAAAGCGCAATATGCTGCGATCTCCATTTGCTATGAAGATATTTTTGGTAACGAGATTGCCAGTCGCCTCCGCCAGAGCCAAAATCCGGTCAGTCTTTTAATCAATGTCACCAATCTAGCCTGGTTCGGACAGTCCCAGGCCCCGATGCAGCAATTACGACTTTCACAATTACGCTCGGTCGAAACCGGCTTGCCTAGTTTGCGCGCTACCAATACCGGCATTACTGCCATCATTGATCATCGCGGCAAAGTACAGGCAGTCTTAGATCAGTTTGTACAAGGCGAACTTTCCGGTACTGTCCAGCCTTACATTGGACAGACCCCTTATGTGATTTGGGGTAACTGGCCTATTCTGATTTTTTCTCTTTTAATCCTGCTAACGGCGTATTTACGATTCCGAAAGTAAGAGGGATCTTTTTGGCCTGACAAGTCTTTGCCGAGTAAAATCAAGGCCTTGATATTACTAAACTCATCGATTTGGCATGCTAACCTTTCAGCAAATCATTCTTAAGCTACAAGACTACTGGGATCATCAGGGTTGTGCACTCCTACAACCGATTGACCTAGAGGTCGGTGCCGGCACCTCTCACACTGCCACGTTCTTGCGTGCCATCGGTCCTGAGCCATGGAAAGCTGCCTATGTACAACCCTCACGGCGTCCCAAAGATGGGCGCTATGGCGAGAACCCCAATCGACTCCAACACTACTACCAATACCAAGTAGTTCTTAAACCTGCGCCCGATAATATTTTGGACTTATACCTAGGATCGTTGCGAGCATTAGGTCTTGATCTGAAGCAAAACGATATCCGCTTTGTCGAAGACGATTGGGAAAACCCGACCTTAGGGGCCTGGGGTCTTGGCTGGGAAGTTTGGTTAAACGGCATGGAAGTCACTCAATTTACCTACTTTCAACAAGTGGGTGGCATAGATTGCAAACCAATCCTAGGCGAGATTACTTATGGCATCGAGCGATTGGCGATGTATTTACAAAACTGCTCAAACGTCTTTGATTTAGTCTGGACTGATGGTGTCTCTTATGGTGACGTTTATCACCAAAACGAGGTTGAGCAATCGCGCTATAACTTTGAACACTCTAATACGGAGTTGCTCTTTAGTAATTTTATTAATTATGAAAGTGAAGCAAAACGGTTAATGGAACTTGCTTTAGTCCTCCCTGCGTATGAGATGGTTCTTAAGGCGGCTCATACTTTTAATCTTCTTGATGCGCGGGGTGCCATTTCTGTAACAGAGCGTGCCGCTTACATTGGACGTATTCGTAATTTATCCCGATTAGTTGCCCAAGCCTACTTCGAGTCACGTGAACAACTGGGCTTTCCGATGCTCCAAAAGAAATCTGCATAAGGTAACAGCCCCCATGAAATCTGCTGCTTTGTTAGTTGAGCTTTTTACTGAAGAGTTACCACCAAAGACTTTGAAACGCTTAGGTGATTCTTTTGCTCAATCGGTCTTTCAATCATTAAATCAGGTCCATTTAATAGGTGCAAATGCCAAGTTGCAATCCTTTGCCAGCCCTAGAAGACTTGCTTTATTAATCGAAGATGTTGTTCTACAAGCGCCAGATCATCCAGTGCGTGAAAAGCTATTACCCACCTCAATTGCATTTGATGAGCGCGGTCAAGCAAGCGCGCCCTTACAAAAGAAACTGGCGGCCCTTGGTTATGCCAATACTCCGATTAGTCAATTAGAAAAAAGTGGTGAGGGTAAAAATGAGGCTCTTTACCTCAACGTTACTGCCAAAGGGGCAGATCTACAAAACAGTCTTCAACTAGCATTTGAAGAGGCAGTCAAGCAATTACCAATTGCCAAAATGATGCATTACCAAGTGCATAACGCCAATGGTGATTTGCAAGATGTTGAGTTTGCAAGGCCTGTTCATCGTATTGTTGCCATGCATGGCTCACACGTTCTCCCCATTCAGGTCTTCGGTATGACAGCAAGTAACGCTACTGAGGGTCATCGCTTTATGTCCTCTGGTCCAATTGCTATTCAGTCTGCAGTCGATTATGAAAACACGCTTGAGCGCGAGGGCAAAGTGATTGCCTCATTTTCAAAAAGGCGCCAACTTATCGAGGCTGAATTACTCAAAGCAGCTCAGTCCGATAGAGTATTAATGCCAGACTCTCTATTGGATGAAGTAACTGCTTTAGTTGAGTTTCCTGCGATCTATACCTGTCATTTTGACCCTGAATTTTTAGACGTGCCACAAGAATGTTTAATTCTGACCATGCAAACAAATCAAAAGTATTTTGCATTGACTGATGATGCAGGCAAACTAAAAAACCGCTTTTTAATTGTTTCAAATATAGCAACCCAGCGACCCGAAGGAATTATCTCGGGGAATGAGCGTGTCATTCGTCCGCGCCTTTCCGATGCCCGTTTTTTCTTTCAACAAGATAAAAAACGCTCCTTAGAGTCTCGTATCGCTGATTTGGCTAAGGTCGTCTATCACAACCAATTGGGCAATCAATTAGAACGAATGGGACGGGTGCAAGCCATTGCAATCCATATTGCCAATCAAATTCATGAGGCTGGTATTGGGATCGACCCAAAAACTGTTAGCCGAGCTGCTGAACTTGCTAAGACTGACTTACTGAGTGATATGGTTGGTGAGTTTCCCGAGCTACAGGGAGTAATGGGTCAATATTACGCTTTAGCAGACCACGAGCATCCAGATGTTGCTGCCGCTTGTAGCGAACATTACTTACCGCGTTTTGCTGGTGATGCTCTTCCAAAAACCCTAGTCGGTACTGTTCTTGCAATTGCCGATAAATTAGAGACCATTGTGGGTATTTGGGCTATTGGCTTAATTCCAACCGGCGATAAAGACCCTTTTGCCCTTCGGAGACATGCTCTGGGTATTTGCCGACTTTTGATTGAAAAGAATTTACCCTTAGACCTTAATACATTAATTGGTCTAGCAAAAAACCAGTTTTCAGGTGTTACTCTAAAAAATCAAGTTAGCGAAGAGGCCATCTATCAATTTATTCTAGAACGACTAAGAGCTTATCTTAAAGATCATTTACTGGGTGATAAACCGTATACAGTTCCAGAGATTGAATCTGTCTTATGCATGAATCCAGGCAAGATCAATGATTTAACTGTTCGCTTAGAGGCAGTCCGTAGCTTTAACGAGCTGAGTGAGGCTACTCAGCTAGCAGCAGCGAACAAACGAATTAGTAATATTCTGAAAAAAATTGAGGGTAAATTACCGTCTGAGGTTCAAACTCAACTTTTGCGTCTTCCGGCTGAAATAAACCTTTTGAAGTCCTTAGAGGCTCTTAGCCCAAAACTGGACCAACAATTTAAGAGTCATGATTTTATCGGCTTACTCCAAAATCTTGTAGCGCTTAGCCAACCGATTGATCAATTCTTTTCTGATGTCATGGTGATGGATGAGGATTTGCAACTTAGACAAAACCGTATAGCGCTTTTAAATCAGCTTCATCAGAAAATGAATTTGGTAGCCGATATCGGTAAGCTTGCATGAGTCTAGCGGTCAGTAAACTCATTATTTTGGATCGCGATGGTGTGATCAATGAGGATCGTGATGACTACGTTAAATCAGCAGAGGAATGGGTACCCATCCCTAATAGCCTAGAGGCAATTGCTTTACTTTCCCAGGCGGGCTACATTTTGACAATCGCCACCAATCAATCCGGTATTGCACGGGGCTTTTACCCACTCTCTGAGTTACATGCAATGCATCAAAAAATGATGGATTTACTAAAGCCCCTCGGTGGCAAAATTGATGGGATTTTCTTTTGTCCCCATGTTGATGAGGATCAATGCTTATGCCGCAAACCAAAACCAGGATTAATGCATGAAATTGCTAAGCGCTATCTTAAGGATCGAGCCACTCAGGATCTACCTTTAAATAATATTCCGATTGTGGGAGACTCACTGCGTGACTTGTTAGCAGGTACTGCCTTGGGTGCAACACCGCATCTGGTTTTAACCGGCAAAGGATCCACAATGAATCATGCCGACTTACCCGAGGGAACTCAGATACACCCAGATCTGATGGCATTTGCTAAACATATCGTGTCCCAGTCATGATTTGGTTACGTTCCTTTTTATTTTTTCTAAGTTTGATTCTGTTCACGCCGCCTTACGCTGTATTTTGCTTATTAAGCTTTCCCTTTATCAACGAACATAAACGCTATCAGCTTATTCAGTTTTGGGGTAAAAGCATTATTCATTTTCTTGAGTTCTTTTGCGGAATTCGGTATCAAGTGTTAGGTATGGAGCATGTTCATGCTGTTCAGGATCAGCCGATTGTCATCCTCAGCAAACATCAATCCGCTTGGGAAACGATTGCTTATCTCAACATGTTCCCCAAAGATCTTTGCTATGTCTTTAAGCGTGAGTTGTTATGGATCCCTTTTTTTGGTTGGGTCATGGGCTTACTCAATATGATTCACATCAATCGTTCCGCCAAAGAAAGCTCTGCAATCTCGGTGACCAATCAGGGCAAGGCTCGCCTCAAAGCTGGAAAGTGGATTATTTTGTTTCCAGAAGGGACGCGCACTCCGGTTGGATCACATAAACCCTATCGCAAGGGCGGCGCCCGACTTGCTGGCTTGACCCAGGCAACAGTCCTACCTGTTGCTCATAATGCCGGTCGTTATTGGCCACGTAATAGTTTCTTGAAATACCCAGGGCTGATCACCGTGTCGATTGGTCCGGCAATCGCCTCTTCAGGAAAATCAGGTGATCAACTGCACACAGAAGTTGAGTCCTGGATTGAGGGTGAGATGCGTCGTATTGATCCTAAAGCGTACTAATAAGCTGGTTTCAAGCTTTTTATGACGTTTTAACTAAGATCTTGGCCCATTCAATATAACGCTCAACCGCAATCTCTTGCGCCCTTGCTTTTAACTCCTCTTCAGAAAGCATGAGTTCTGCTTGGAGTTCAAATAAATTACTACGTAACATCTTACGTCTTTGTGCAAAGGCCATTGCTACGAGTCTGCTTAACGAAGTCCACTCTTTCTCAGTGAGATCGAAATCACGGCGCGGGATCATACGCACTACTGCTGAGTTCACCTTGGGTTTGGGTTCAAAAGCTTCTGGTGGCACATCCATGATTTGCTCTACGTGGTAGCGCGCTTGCAACATGACCGATATGCGACTGTATTCAGAGTTGCCTGCTGATGCTGTAATACGCTCTATTACCTCGGCTTGTAACATAAAAACCTGCTCATCGATCCAGGGTGCTGCTGAGATTAAATGAAAAAGTAGTGGCGAAGAAATGTTGTACGGGAGATTACCAATAATGCAACTTCGTTGTTTGCCTGCCTTGCCCCGCTGAGCCCATGATTGAAAATCAAATTCAAGCGCATCACCCTCAATAATATTTAATCCAGTTAAGGCCTGTTTTTGCTTTTGCTCCTGCCAATAGTGCACTAGGTCACGATCGATTTCGAGGACATCTAAATGGTTTACCTGAGTGAGTAAGGGCAATGTTAATGCGCCCAAACCAGGGCCAATTTCTAAAAGATGCGTCATGGGTTCAGGCGCCAGCGCTCGCACAATCCCTGAAATAACCCCCCCATCAATTAGAAAGTTTTGGCCAAATCGCTTACGTGCCTGATGCATTCAATCGCTTCTGTCTGACGCTGAGCTCTTTAGCCATATTTAGTGCAGCTAACATGCTCTGCCAATCTGCTTTACCCTGTCCTGCAATATCCAGAGCGGTGCCATGGTCAACTGATGAACGAATATACGAGAGGCCTAAAGTAATGTTGACCCCCTCGGTAAAGGTTGCAAACTTAAAGGGGGCCAAGCCTTGATCGTGATACATCGCCAGAACGACATCTGCTGCTTGCAAACGAACTGGATTGAAAAGTGTATCGGCTGGATAAGGTCCGGATGCGTTGATCCCCTCGGCTTTAGCTGCCTTGATTACCGGCATCAATATCTCAATTTCTTCCGTCCCCAGTTGCCCGTCTTCACCAGCGTGGGGATTTAGGCCGGTGACCATAATGATGGGGTTAGCAATACCAAAACGGGTTTGCAAATCGGCATGAATGATGCGTAAGGTTTGCAATAAGGATTGATATTGAATGGCTTGAGGAACATCTTGGATCGCTAAATGAGTTGTTGCCAATGCAACCCGCAATGGAAATGCTTGATTGCTTCCACTCTTTGGATCTCGGATATGCCCGCATAGCATCATCACCACCTGATCTTTGCTATCTAATTGAGCTAAGAACTCGGTATGGCCCCTAAACTTGATCGAAGGTGTATTTAATATACTTTTCTGTACAGGAGCGGTCACCAAAGCGTCATGTATACCCTTGCGACAGGCAGAGCTTGCTTCTTGAATCACAGAAAGAACATACGGAGCGTTTTCTAGATTTAGTTTGCCGATGATGTTTGGCTGGATAAGCGGGATATGAGCAATCTGAATTTGACTTGCCAGACCTTGAGTCTGTAGTAGGCTACGATCACCATACAGAGTGATTTTGACATCAGGATTATCGCCAATAAATGCGTTAGCAGCTGCAATCGATACCTCTGGTCCAATACCAGCGGGCTCTCCTGAACTGATTGCTAATTTAACGGAACTGTTCATCCACGTTCAAAATCTTGACTGTTGCTGTATCGCGTAATTGCCTTAACCAGTCTTGATAGGTTTGCTCAAATTTTCTCTCTCGAATAGCTGCGCGCGCAAACTCCCGTTGCTTCTCAACGGTAAGCTGTGCATCACGTCGCTCCATTACCTGAATTAAATGCCAGCCAAATTCAGTCTTTACTGGGTCACTAACTTCACCAATTTGTAAACGGTTCATGGCAATCTCGAATGGGGGCACAAGATCGCCAGGCCCCATCCAACCCAACACACCGCCATTTTGTGCAGAGCCATCCTCTGAAAATTTCTTGGCCATGGACTCAAAATCTGCGGTCTTCGCACGAATCTGATCACGGTATCCCTGGAGGCGTCGCTCAACATCAGCATCCTGCAAACCTTGGCGTTGCCGAATCAATATATGTCGGGCTAGAGTTTGGGTAACAGTTAGATTTTGCGGAGTAGCATCAAGAGGGTTCGCATTACTAGCAGCGCGGGTTCCAGACCCAGCACTTCGTCGATCCATGACTTTAAGTACATGAAAGCCTGCTGGGCTTCGAACTACAGAGGAGGCAACTTGACCCGGGCCAAGATTACGCACGGACTCTATAAAAATTTGGGGTAGACGATCTTGCGTTCGGTAACCTAAATCTTGAAACTTGATCTTCGAATTCTCTTTATTAGCCTTTGCGCCTAATTGAATAAAATCAGCATCGCCACGAGCCTCTTTTAAGATTGATTCTGCTTTTTTTCTAGCATCTGCCTGAGCACTGGGTCCTGCACCCTCTTCTACTGCTGTCTCTTATACACATCTCCGAGCCCACGAGACCTCTCTACATCTCGTATGCCGTCTTCTGCTTGAAAAA
>OFQS01000055.1_pt1 | contig 22884 bp, 25 predicted proteins | sample 1542861 | NCBI WGS metagenome assembly OFQS01 (sample SAMN05442518, study PRJEB24371) | freshwater metagenome | isolation source: Freshwater Lake | place: Canada: Niagara | collected 2012-08-03 | reverse complement strand
ACCCAGCAATCAGCTGTTCTGTCCTGAGTAGCTTTATCTACTGCAACTAAACCAATGTCGGCATTATCTGCAGATACCAAACACCAATTGGTAATCCGGGCTGAGTTTTGCCAAAAATTTATTGGTTTTTCTTTCTCAACTTCATACTTAGCACCAAAAGCATTAGGTGAATCACTAAGCGCTGCTAATCGAAGTGTGCGAAGGCGATCAGCATCTAACTCGCTCGCCGCTTCAACCTTAATCTGCATTAAATTAGCGTTTAAATAATCTACTTAGTAGGCCCGCTTTTTTAACTTCACCGGCATGGCCAGCGCAGCGATCAGCTAGAGCAATCCCATCTAATGCCTCTTCAATATGCTCACCACAACCAGACCAGGTTGGTTTTTTACATATTTTACAAGTTACTTTTACACACATAATAATCTCCTATTTAGCATTAGAACGCTCCGTAATTAATAAAATTAAACTACCTACTAACCCTGAGATCACCGCAGCAATTAGTAATCCAGCTGTTACTTGATTGAGAAGCATCTCTGAGTCATAACTTAGATTAGCAATCATGAGCGAGACTGCAAGACCCATCCCAGCAAGGCAAGCAGCAGAAATTAATTCATTATTTTTTATTCCTAGCGGGTACTTTAATAATTTAGCGCCAATTATTGCGAATATAGTAATTCCTATTACCTTTCCAAATAATCTAGCTATGATTATTGAATTCCCAACAGGTGAGTTAAGTTCAAAGCCTTCTATAATTACTGGATAGATGTTTGCAATTACATAAACTGGTAAAATAATAAAGTTAACAAAATTTGTAAATATTCGCTCTAGTGGTATTTTGCCAACTAATACGCCAAGACCAACCATTCCGACACTTGCAAATACCTCACTAATCTTTAATGAGCCAGAGTACTTACCAGCTAAAACTAAAATTGATAGCAGATCATCAGCAACAGCTAAAGCTAATAAAAAGGTTTTAAGTCCAATGCTTACTCTTTTGCCTAATGCCAGTAATACCAACATAACTAATGCAATATCTGTTGGCATTACAAGTGGCCAGCCATTGGATATTTCTGGGTCTGAATTTAGCGATAAAAAGATTATCGCTGGCAAAATCATGCCACCTAACGCTGCAATGCTTGGTAGGGCAATCTCTTTAATATGTGTAATTTCATTACGTAGTTGTAGTCCAATTAAAAAGAAAAATGGCGCCAGGATCTCACTATGGGTAAGGATTTCTAGACTCATTGGAGTAGTTAAGCAGGTTTAGTTGAATTAATGTTGGTACTTTTCCATACTTTACGGGCTACATCCGCATTGAAAATTCCAATGGCTACAAATCTGACAACTTTTCTATTTGAATCCACCATCAAGGAGTAGGGCATAAAGGCTTTACTACTAATAGGTATAAGATTTATTTATGGATATAAAAATTCGAGTGGTAAAGGAAAGTGATAAATCACGTTGGCTTGAACTATTTGCCGACTACATCACCTTTTATAACTCTAAGTTAACTGATCAACAATTTGAATTAACCTGGCAAAGAATTAACTCAGATTTTAATATTAATTGCCTAGTAGCTGAATTAGATTCAAAGGTAGTCGGCTTTACCCACTACATCTGGCGCCCTGATACCTGGGAGGCGCAGGATTTTTGCTACCTAGAGGATCTTTATACCGACCCAAAGGTGAGAGGTAAGGGAGTTGGCAGAGCATTAATTAAAGCGGTTGAAGATATTGCAATAGCAAAGGGCTCAAAGCGGCTTTACTGGACAACTGCCCCAGATAATGAACTAGCTAGAACACTTTATGACAAGATAGCGATTACAAATAGGGTGGAGTATAAGATCTATTTAAATAAGTAATTTAAGCCAATTAAAGCCTTAAAATGGAGGAAATATGTCTTTTGTAATGTATTCAACTACTTGGTGTGGTTATTGCAAGCGGCTAAAAAATCAGCTGGCGAGAATGGATATCTTATTTGAAGAGATTAATATAGAAGAGGTCGAAGGAAGTGCTGAAATTGTTGAAAAAGTAAATAATGGCAACCGAACTGTTCCAACCCTAGTCTTCTCAGATGGCAGTGCTATGACAAATCCATCTGCGCAGCAGGTTGCTGATAAATTAGCGCAGTTAAGTTAATCAATCGCGAATGTCATTTAGGCAATATGATTGCTAGAACTTTTATAGAAAGAGATTTTAAAATATGCAGGCAATAGAGATTGGTTACATCCTCTCCCTAGCTGCTGCCTCTGCCACTTTATTGGGTTGGCTAGTAATGAGAATTAAATCAAATCCATCTGAGCGCCTAATTGCCTACATATTCGTATTTGTAGCAGCTGCAATGATTGCAGTCAGCCTCTTTCAATTAATACCAACTGCACTAAATAGTGGGCTAGCAAAATTGTCAGTGCTCATATGTCTTATGGTTGGATTTTTACTTGTCGTATTAATCTCACGGCTTGCAGCTCTAAATGGCCGAAGGGGTGCTACCTCTTCAGCGTTACTCATTGCATTTGCGTTATCACTTCACAACTTGCCAGAGGGCTCAGCGCCAATCGCGGCCACCTTGGTGGATCTGCCAACAGGGATTACAACTGCAGCTTTAATGGGTCTTCACAATATTCCAGAAGGGATCGCAATTACTGCTAGTGCTTTACTTGCTGGCTTTAGCCGGCTTAAATCCTTATTGCTAACTCTTACAGCCACCCTAGCTGAGATGCTGGGGGCAACGGCTATCTTTTTAAGTGGCTCACTATTCCTAGATCTTAAAAGCACTGGCGCCTTGCTTAGCTTTGTGGCCGGGATCATGTTGGCTATTTGTGTTAAAGAGTTGCTGCCCTATTCCTATAAAACCCTGCGCCCCAGCAGTAGGTAATGACACACCCGCCACCACTCTGCCTCCCTGGCTCCGACACCGCTTTTGGCTATAGTTTCCCTCCCAGCAAGTAAGCACTTCATAGGGGAAACTAGTGAAACTCTAGTGCTGTCCCGCAACCGTAAGCTCGAAAGAGTAAGTCGGATCGCCTAACAAGTGCTGAGCAAGTAATACCCGTCGTGGAAAACGGGGAGATGCTTTAGTAGCAGATTTATCTGCTCACCTGATTAATCTCTCTTTGGACTCGACGAATAAGAAACTATTCCTAGGAGATTAACATGGCTATCACACTCTATACCCTGCCTGATTGCGCGCAGTGTGAGACAACTAAGTTATATCTTGAGAAAAACAAGCTTGCCTATACAACTGTTGATCTAAGTGTAAATCCAAAAGAATATGATGTTATTAAATCTCTAGGTTATGACCGAGTACCGGTTGTAATTGCAGGAGATGCTCACTGGTCTGGCTTTCGCCCAGATAAGTTATACAAACTAACTAAAGGTGAGAAAGTATGACAATGCACCAAGTTGTCTACTTCTCAAACGTATCTGAGAACACTAAAAGGTTTGTAGAGAAGTTAGATGTAGATGCTGTGCGAATACCGCTTAACCAAAAGTTAGAAATTCCTCAAGTTGATAAGCCATTTGTTTTAATTACTCCAACCTATGGAACTACCGATGCTGACTCTGGTATTCCAAAGCAGGTAATTAAATTCCTCAATCTTGCCCACAACCGTGCTCTACTAAAAGGAGTAATTGCCTCTGGCAATACTAATTTTGGAAGTAAGTACTGCTACGCCGGTAAATTAGTTGCAGATAAGTGCAATGTGCCGTTGCTTTACAAGTTTGAATTAATTGGTACTAAATATGATGTTGAAATGGTAACTGAGAGAATGGAAAACCTATGGACACAATTTTAATTGATCAGCCGGTAGAATCTAAGTACAGCTATCACGAGCTAAATGCCATGCTTAATTTGTATGGCCCAGATGGCAAGATCCAATTTGATAAGGATCGCCAGGCTGCTCAGATGTATCTCTCAGATCATGTTGTTAATAACACCATTACCTTTGATAACCTCACTCAACGCCTAGCCTATTTAGTAGATAACGAGTATTACGAGGCTGATTTACTAGCAAAATACACACCAGAGTTTTTAGCTGAAATCCATGATTACGCCGCCTCATTTAATTTTGAGTTTGAATCATTTTTAGGCGCCTTTAAGTTTTATACCAGCTACGCACTTAAAACCTTTGATGGTAAGAAGTACCTAGAAAACTTTGAACAGCGCACGGTAATGGTTGCCTTACTACTAGCTGAGGCAAATCCAGCCCGTGCTAAAACTTTAGTAGCTGAAATAATTACTGGCCGCTTTCAACCAGCAACTCCTACATTTTTAAACAGTGGCAAGGCCCAACGCGGTGAATTAGTTTCCTGCTTCCTACTTCGCACTGAAGATAATATGGAATCAATTGCTCGAGCCATTAACTCATCCCTTCAGTTATCAAAGCGTGGTGGCGGTGTTGCCCTTTCACTAACAAATATCCGTGAGAGCGGCGCCCCTATTAAGAAGATTGAGGGCCAATCCTCCGGTGTTATTCCAGTAATGAAGATGCTTGAAGATGCATTTAGTTATGCAAATCAATTAGGTGCTCGCCAAGGTGCTGGCGCAGTTTATTTAAATGTTCACCACCCAGATATTCTTAAATTCTTAGATACTAAGCGTGAGAATGCTGATGAGAAGGTTCGTATTAAAAGCTTAAGCCTTGGTGTGGTAATTCCAGATATCACTCTTGAATTGGCTAGAAATAATGAAGATATGTATCTCTTCTCTCCTTATGATGTTGAGCGCGTTTATGGCGTGCCAATGAGTGATATTTCAATTACTGAGAAATATCAAGAAATGGTTGCTGATACCCGTATAAATAAAACAACGATTAATGCCCGCCAACTATTTCAAACTATCGCAGAGTTACAGTTTGAATCAGGCTATCCATATATTGTTTATGAGGACACGGTAAATCGCGCAAATCCAATTGATGGCCGAATTAATATGTCCAACCTTTGTTCTGAGATCTTGCAGGTAAATACTCCTACTACTTATAACGCTGATCTAAGTTATAAAAACGTTGGTAAAGACATCTCCTGCAACCTAGGATCGCTAAACATTGCAAAAACTATGGACTCCCCTGATTTTGCTCTAACAGTTGAGGCATCTATCAGGGCCCTAACTGCAGTATCTGATATCAGCAATATTGAATCTGTTACCTCTATTAAAGAAGGTAATGAGAAGTCACATGCAATTGGCTTAGGACAGATGAATCTGCACGGCTACTTCGGTAGAGAAAAGATTCATTACGGTTCAGAGGAAGGTATTGATTTCACAAATATCTACTTCTATACAATTTTATTTCACGCATTAAAAGCATCGAATACCATCTCAATTGAGCGTGGTAAAACATTTGTTGGCTTTGAGAAATCAAAGTATGCAAGTGGTGAGTTCTTTAACAAATATACCGACCAAGCTTGGGCACCTAAGACTGATCGAGTTAAGCAAATATTTGCAAAAGCTAATATCGCTATTCCAACTCAAGCAGATTGGCAGAGCCTAAAAGCTAGTGTTATGAAAGATGGTATTTATAACCAGAACCTACAAGCAGTCCCACCAACTGGATCTATTTCTTATATCAACAACTCAACTAGCTCAATTCACCCAGTTGCTTCCAAGATTGAAATCCGTAAGGAAGGAAAACTTGGCCGGGTTTACTATCCAGCGCCATATCTAACTAATGAAAACGTTGAGTACTACGAGGATGCTTATGAGGTTGGCCCTGAGAAGATCATTGCTACCTACGCAGCTGCTACCCAACATGTTGATCAAGGTTTATCTCTAACCTTGTTTTTCAAAGACACAGCTACTACCCGTGATATCAATAAAGCACAGATATCAGCGTGGAAGGCTGGAATTAAAACTATTTACTACATCCGTATTCGCCAAATGGCACTTGAAGGAACTGAAGTATCTGACTGCGTAAGTTGCATGTTGTAAGTAAGAATAAAACTAACCAAACAAAGATAGAAAAGAGAAGAAGATGAACTTAAAACTACAGTCACTAGTAAGTCGGCCTGTTAATTGGAATAAGTTAGAGGATCCAATTGATCTAGAAGTTTGGAACCGGTTGACCTCAAACTTCTGGCTGCCTGAGAAAGTGCCGATGTCTAATGACATTCCATCTTGGGCAACTTTAAGCTCATCTGAGCAATTACTTACGATGCGAGTATTCACTGGCCTAACTTTGCTAGATACCATCCAAGCAACAGTTGGTGCTACTTCATTAATTCCAGATGCGATTACAGCTCATGAAGAGGCTGTCTATACAAATATTGCCTTTATGGAGTCAGTACACGCTAAAAGTTATTCATCTATTTTCTCAACATTAGCTGCAACCTCTGAAATTGAGCAAGCATTTAAATGGTCTGAGGAAAATGAGTTCTTACAACGCAAAGCTGAGATTGTGCTTAGCTATTACAACGGTGATGACCCACTTAAGCGCAAGATTGCCTCAACCTTCTTAGAGTCATTCTTGTTCTACTCTGGCTTCTACTTGCCAATGTATTGGTCATCAAGGGCTAAGTTAACTAACACAGCTGATCTAATTAGATTAATTATTAGAGATGAAGCTATTCATGGTTACTACATTGGTTATAAGTTCCAAAAGGGTATGGAAGAGCAAAGTGCTGGTCGTCGTGAAGAAATTAAGAGCTACGCCTACCAACTTATGCTAGATCTATATGAGAATGAGATTAAATACACCGCAGATCTCTACGATGAACATGGTTTAACTGAGGATGTTAAGTCCTTCCTTCACTACAACGGTAATAAAGCCTTAATGAACCTAGGCTTTGATGCACTCTTCCCACGTGAAATATCCCAAGTTAATCCGGCGATCTTGTCTGCGCTATCTCCAAATGCTGATGAAAACCATGACTTCTTCTCTGGTTCTGGATCTTCATATGTAATTGGTAAGCATGAGGCAACTCAAGATGATGATTGGCAGTTCTAGTTAGAAACTTACTTAGATTGGTTAGTTTTTTCTAATCTATCCAATTAAGAGTGCGTTCAACGGCTTTCTTCCATAATTGGTATTTCTCTTCCCTAGAACTATCACTTTGTGTTGAACTCCATCGCCTATCTTCATGCCAATTATTTCGTAAATCTTGTGGTGATTTCCACGCGCCAATTGCAAGTCCAGCAGCGTAAGCCGCACCAAGTGCGGTGGTTTCAATAACCTTTGGTCTAATTACTTCGATCCCCATAACATCGGCTTGAATTTGCATCAATAAATTATTTGCTGTGGCGCCACCGTCAACTCGCATCTGGGTAAGGGCTACCTTGCTATCAGCTGCCATTGCATCCATAACATCGCGGGTTTGATAAGCAATTGCTTCAAGAGCGGCCCGAGCAATATGGGCCTTAGTTGTTGCCCTGCTTAAACCAACTATTACGCCACGGGCATCACTTCGCCAATATGGTGCAAACAGACCTGAAAATGCCGGGACAAAATAAACTCCGCCACTATCTGCCACGCTAGCTGCTAATGCTTCAACCTCACTAGCTTTAGAAATGATTCCAATTTGATCACGAAGCCATTGAATTGCTGAACCAGTTACTGCAACTGAACCCTCGAGGGCATATATAGCTGGGGCATCTCCTAATTTGTAACAAAGAGTTGTTAGTAAACCATTGGAGGAGCGAACAATTGATGTGCCGGTATTAACAAGTGCAAAGTTACCTGTGCCGTATGTGGTCTTTGAATCTGCGATACCAAAACAAGCTTGACCAATCATTGCCCCTTGTTGATCTCCCACAATTGATGCGATTGCAACCTTTGCTCCCAGCGGGCCAGTTTCAAGAGTGTTTGCATAAACCTCTGAGGTGGATCGGATATCGGCAAGAGTTGATCTGGGTATACCAAATAGATTAAGTAGATCTTCATCCCAATCTAATGTTTCTAAATTCATTAACGCTGTCCGACTGGCATTTGTTACATCAGTTGCAAATGTTCCACCAGATAAATTCCAAAGAAGCCAACTGTCGATTGTGCCAATTCGGGCATTTCCAGCTTGGACTGCCACCTTCACGGCATGGACATTATTAATCAGCCAATTCATTTTGCTGGCAGAAAAATAGGGCGCAATCGCAAGCCCAGTTTTGTGGATTAGATCTTTCTTATTCACTTCACTTAACTCCTGCATATACTCAGCAGTTCGGGTGTCCTGCCAGACCAAAGCATTATGAAGGGGTGCACCAGTAATGCAATCCCAAGCAATAGTGGTCTCACGCTGATTAGTTATGCCAATTGCCGCTAAATCCCCGCCCTTTAATCCAGCCTTTTCCAGTGCGACTTTGATAACAGTTTGAGTGTTTTGCCAAATTTCAGCTCCATCATGTTCAACCCAACCAGCCTTAGGCAATATCTGCTTATGCTCTACTTGATGTGATGCAACTAATTCAGCATCAGTGTTAAAGATCATAAACCGAGTACTAGTAGTGCCTTGATCTAATGAACCTATATAAATCATGTAGTCCTCTGGCTTATATTTGTAATACCCTTAGCCTACCGAAATAATTCTTTCACAGACAAGGATGCTTGGATGTTTTCATCCCAACTCAACCCTGAGCAACGCAGTCATGCGATTAAATCCTTATCTGCTGAAAAATTTGATGTTTTAGTGATCGGTGGCGGAGTTACTGGCGTTGGCGCTGCACTAGATGCGGCATCTCGTGGCCTAAAGGTTGCACTTGTTGAAGGATCTGATTTAGCATCTGGCACATCTAGCCGTTCTAGTAAGTTAATTCATGGCGGACTTAGATATCTTGAGCAATACGATTTTAGATTAGTACGCGAATCTCTTCATGAGCGCGAGTTAATGGTTTCATCTTTAGCGCCACACCTTGTTAAGCCACTTGCATTTCTCTACCCACTGCACAATAAGTTTTTCGAGCGCACATATGTTGGTGCGGGTTTGACTCTTTATGATGTGTTGCGCGGTTTTCAGCGCACACTTCCTGGGCATCGACACATTAATCAAAAAAATACTGCTGAAATTGCGCCATCACTTAGGCCAGATTTAGTTAAGGGCGCAGTTAAGTATTTTGATGCACAAGTAGATGATGCCAGACATACCATGATGATTGCTCGCACAGCTGCTCGCCATGGCGCAGTCATCGCAAGTGGTGTGCGGGTTGAATCATTAGTCCGCGAAGGTAAGCGAGTGGTTGGTGTGAAAGCGCGCGATATTGAAAGTGGAAAGTTGATCACAATTAAAGCAACTTCAACAGTTATGTGCGCAGGTATTTGGAGTGATCAGTTACATAAATCCTTTGGTCTTAAGGCTGGTTATAACGTAACAATGAGTAAAGGCGTGCATATTGTTCTGCCAAAGCGAGCGATTAATTCTAAAGAGGGCGTAATCCTTAAAACCTCAGTATCTGTACTGTTTTTAATACCATGGGCAGATAAGTGGATCGTAGGTACAACAGATACTCCATACACTGGTGATTGTGCTAAGCCACTAGCTGAAAGATCAGATGTTGATTACATAATTAATGAAGCAAATAAGATATTAAAACCAAAACTTAAGGCTTCCGATATTATTGGCGTTTACGCTGGCCTTCGCCCACTGGTGGCAAATAAAACAGATTCAGATACGACTCAATTATCCAGAGAGCACACCGTAGATCTATCTGCTCCCGGGTTTGTCAGTATCGCTGGTGGTAAATACACAACCTACCGAGTTATGGGTAAGGATGTAATTGATCTTGCGGTAGCTAAATCAAGTACTAAAGTCCCAGAAAGTGTCACAGATAAATTACCTATTATTGGTGCGGATGGTTATTTTGCTTTAATGCAACAAGTTGATCGAATTGCTGATGCTAATGGATTAAGTGCAGATGTTATTACCCACCTACTTAATCGCTATGGATCACTGATAAGTGACTTACTTGAGCTAATTGATAAATATCCTCAGCTTGCTAAGCCACTTACCAAAGATTTGCCATACTTAAAAGCTGAAATTTACTACGCGGCTAGCCATGAGGGCGCTCGAAGTGTTGATGATGTCATCTCTCGTCGTACCCGGTTAGCTTTTGAAGCACCAAATAGCGCAATTGATCTTGCCAATGATGTTGCCACAATTATTGCGCCAGTACTTGGTTGGAATTTGAAACAAAAGAAGGAATCTGTAAATGAGTATATTGAGATTGCAGAAAATGAAATTAAATCAATCCAAGATGTACTAGCTAGCGCTTAATTTTTTAGCCTTTTTTTACCAAGTTTTTACCTACCGCCCACCCTTTGGTGGAAAAAATTTATCCACAGCCCCCAGCTGGGCAGCCTGCTAGTCCCGTAATCAAATCGTTACCTTCTTAACCTCAATTACCCCTACCCAAGTTACCTCGCTGACCTATAGATTTCACACCTGCTGTTGGCTAGTGAGAGGAATGCTACCTGTGGCTTTAGAAGCTAAAAATCTTACCCTTATTCGTAATGGTGAAGTTTTTCTAGAGGATATCTCTTTCACAGCAAAGCCAGGAATTACAGTTTTAGTTGGTCCAACTTTAAGTGGTAAGACAACTTTAATGCGCGCCTTAGCTGGATTAATTAAGCCAGATTCTGGAAGTATCACAATTAATAATGTAGATGTTGGACCAATATCTGTTAAAGACCGATCCGTATCCTTTGTTTATCAACAATTTATTAACTATCCATCACTTACCGTGTTCGACAATATTGCTTCACCGCTTAGGGTTTTAAAACCAAAAATTTCCAAAGAACAAATTACTGAGCGTGTGCATGAAGTTGCAAAGATGCTTCGAATTACTGAGCTATTAGATCGCAAACCATCTGCGTTATCTGGTGGACAGCAGCAGCGAGTTGCAATTGCCCGCTCACTTTCTCGTAGTAGTGATCTGATCCTGCTTGATGAACCACTTGCAAACCTTGACTTTAAATTACGCGAGCAGCTTCGTGATGAGCTACAGCGGATTTTCTCTGATGCCAACATGATGGTCATCTACTCAACTGCTGAGCCACTTGAAGCACTTGATATGGCATCTCATACAATTGTTATGAACCAAGGACGTGTTCAGCAAGATGGTCCAGCGCTAGATATGTATGCAAAACCAAAAAATATTCCAGTTGCACAAGCAATGAGTGATCCGCCACTAAATCTTATTAGCTCAACTACCTCAAGTGTTGGCGCTGAGTCATTAGGTAATGCTTTAAAAGATAAGCACGCTGGCGCTTTTACTCTCGGAGTGCGCCCACACAATATTGCCCTTAAATCAAAAGGGGCAGCTGATATTGCAGTTAGCGGAAAGGTGCGGATTGCTGAAAACACTGGCAGCTCCACATATTTGCATCTAGACCTTAGTGATTCCCAAAAATTAGTTCTTGAAGTTGAAGGTTCACAACACTTTGATGTTGGTAGCAATATGACTGTCTATCTAGATCGCGATGCTTTATTTGGCTTTGATACAGCAAGTGGTAACACATTATTTACACCAGCGGGGGTGAAGTAATGGCTGAGATTCGCTTAGAAAATGTTGGCCACTCCTATGATGAAGGCGCCCCTTTTGCCCTTAATCCAATCTCATTGACTTGGAAAGATGGCGATGCGATCGCACTTCTTGGACCAAGTGGTTGTGGCAAAACAACCCTGCTTAATATTATTTCTGGCTTACTAACACCATCTGTTGGGCGTGTGTACTTTGATGGTGTTGATGTGACTGATCTTGATACCGCAAAGCGCAACGTTGCCCAAGTTTTCCAATTCCCAGTTTTATACGACACGATGACGGTTCGCGAAAACCTTGCATTCCCACTAAAAAATCGTGGGGTTAGTAAAGATGTGAGCGCAAAGCGGGTTGAAGAGGTTGCTGAGTTATTGGATATAACAAAGTATCTTGATACTCGCCCACTTAAACTGCGATCTGATTTACAGCAACTTGTCAGCCTTGGTCGTGGCTTAGTAAGGCGCGATGTGCCTGCGATTCTCTTTGATGAACCCTTAACAGTTATTGACCAAAACTTTAAGTGGACTCTGCGTGGTCGCCTAAAGGAATTGCATAATTTAACCCGCTACTCCCTCGTATACGTAACACATGATCAAACTGAGGCTCTCACATTCGCAGATAAGGTAGTTGTGCTAAATCAAGGAAATGTTGTGCAGACTGGTAGCGCCTCAGATCTATTTTTAGCTCCAGAGGATGAGTTTGTTGGCTTCTTCATCGGCTCCCCTGGCATGAATTTTATTGATGGTTCAGTTAATAATGGCTCAGTCAATATTGGCTCAACAGTTATTGGTAGTACATCTGGTGATAAACCAGTAGCAAATGGAAATGTTCGAATTGGTATTCGCCCAGAGTTTTTAGCAGTCACATCTAGTGGTACTGGCGTAAATGTAAAAATAAATCGGGTTGAGCATCGTGGTGGTTATAAATTAGTTCATGCTGATGGACCAAATGGGGATGTAATTGCAAAAGTGGATAGCAATTCCGCTCTTGATGCTGGTAAGACCGCACAACTCAGCTTTCATCCAGAGCGCACCTATATTTACCGTGATTCCAAACTCTGTGGCAGCGTTAGTGTGAAGGGGGCATAGCGGTGAAGACCCGTAATAATAAAGCTTGGTTCCTAGTCCTTCCGGTAATTCTGGTTGTTTCATTTACTGCGCTATTACCGCTTATGACAGTTGCTAACTATGCGATTCAGGATATTTTTAGTCCAGATAACCGTTTATTTGTTGGTATGAAATGGTTTTATGACATAACTAATGATCCTCTTATTATTGATGCATTCCAACGCAGTTTTCAATTCTCAATTCAAGCCTTACTAATTCAAATTCCACTTGGTATTGCGATTGCTCGAATTATGCCAAAATCTGGCTGGAAGGCATCTGCTGCATTAGTTGCAGTTTCAATACCTTTAATTATTCCGTTCAACGTAATTGGCTCAACATGGTTGATTTTCTCCCGTAAAGATATTGGGCTAGGTGGATTCTTATTAAACAAATTATTTGACTTTGACTTTACCTCTGATCCAAAAGATGGTTGGGGTTTAATTTTGGCAGTAGATGTTTGGCACTGGACCCCACTAGTGACATTACTTGTTTATGCTGGCCTGCGTTCAATTCCACCTGCTTACTACCAAGCAGCTGCAATTGATGGCGCCTCACCACTTGCAGTGTTTAGATTTGTTGAGCTTCCAAAACTTCGCAGGGTTTTACTAATTGCACTTCTACTTCGCTTTATGGATAGTTTTATGATTTACACCGAGCCATTTGTTATTACCGGTGGTGGTCCAGGGGATGCCACAACCTTTGCCAGCATCTTGCTTACTAATATTGCTGTGGGTCAGTTTGATGTTGGTCGAGCAGGTGCGTACTCATTAATCTTCTTTATTTTAATTCAGATCATGTCCTTCTTGTTCTATACCGTTCTTACTCTGCAAGATCGAGAAGAGGTGACTAAAACTAAATGAGTAAAACAGAGAGTTTAGTTAAAGGTTCCTTCTCACCTAGAAAAAAGAAGCGGTCTCTTCCTTGGTCAGGTTTTGTATTTTGGACAGTTATTGCAATTTGGATGGTGCCAGTTGCCTGGTTAATTCTGATGTCAGTTCGGCCATCAGCTGATATTTTAGGTACTTTTGAAATTATTCCTTCTCGCTTTACTTTTGATGGTTACCGAGATTTTATTTTAAAAGAGATGTGGTACAAGGCTTATTTAAACTCTCTAACATATGCAACTCTTAACACAATCTTCTCAGTTACTTTAGCCCTGCCAGCTGCCTACGCCTTCTCAAGATTTAGTTTTGCCGGTGATAAGCACCTGTTCTTCTGGTTGCTCACTAACCGTATGGCACCAGCTGCTGTGTTCTTACTTCCTTTCTATAACATGTATAACGCAGTCGGATTATTTGATAAGACACTTGGTGTGGCAATAGCTCATATGCTCTTTAACGTTCCACTTGCAGTCTGGATTTTAGAAGGCTTTATTTCTGGTATTCCGCGGCAGGTAGATGAAACTGCTGCTATTGATGGTTACTCACTGCCTAGATTTTTTATCAAGATCTTCTTACCTATGATCCGCTCTGGTATTGGTGTTACTGCATTCTTCTGCTTCATGTTTAGTTGGGTAGAGCTTCTAATTGCTCGCACAATTACTAGTACAGATGCAAAGCCGATCAGTGCTGCGATGACACGAACAGTCTCCTCCGCCGGTACCGACTGGACGCTGCTATCAACCGCTGGAGTTATGACAATTATTCCTGGAGTGTTAGCTATCTGGTTCGTTCGCAAGTACATCGCCAAAGGCTTTGCGTTAGGTCGTGTGTAATTATGTTTAAGTGGATGGTGTGGACGCTACCAGTTGCAATTGTCTTCATTGGCGTGATACTTCTTATTGTTGGTATGACAATCTGGGGACATTATCGTCCACCAAAGGTGCATAAAGGATTTTTAAGAATTACCACCGATCGTGGGGACCGGGTATATATCGCCTATATCTCTTTCGCATTTTTTATGATCTGTTGGATATCACTAGTTGAAGGCATGCTCTATACCGGAACTGGCATAGGTGTTGCTTTAGCTGCAATCATTTTAAAATGGGGATAGATAGAAAGAAAAAATAGAATTACTACAAGAATACTTGTGGTGATAGTTAAATCCACCCACCTGGGTGGCTTTAGGGGAAAGGAAATATAGTGCTAGGAAAAAGAGCAAAGTTTGCCCTTATACCTGTACTAGCAGGCACTCTCGTGCTTTCAGCATGTAGTAGCAGTTCAGATTCCGCCGGAGATGCGGCAGAATTTGAGGCAGCGGCTGCAAAATGGATAAATGAAGAGTTCCAGCCAAGTGCAATTTCAAAGGATGAGCAAACTGAAGAAATGAAGTGGCTTGTAAATGCATCGGCCCCATATCGTGGCCTTTCCATTAAAGTTGCTTCAGAAGGTTTAACAACTCATAAGTATGAGTCAGAAACCCTAACCAAGGCTTTCAAGGACATTACTGGAATTACAGTAACCCATGACATCATTGGTGAAGGTGACGTAGTGCAGAACATCCAGACTGAATACCAGACTGGAAAGCCAATCTACGACGCATACATCAATGACTCAGATCTAATTGGAACTCACTCACGTTCACAAGCAATTATTCCGCTTAGTGATTACATCGAGGGTGAAGGCAAGGATGTAACATCCCCATTCCTAGATCTTGATGACTTCATTGGTTTAAAATTCACAACTGGTCCTGATAAGAAGCTTTATCAGTTGCCTGATCAACAGTTCGCAAACCTTTACTGGTTCCGCTACGACTGGTTCACTGATCCAGCAATTAAGTCACAGTTTAAGAAGATTTACGGATATGACCTAGGTGTTCCAGTTAACTGGTCTGCTTATGAAGATATCGCTAAGTTCTTCTCAACTCAGGTAAATGGCAACGGAAAGATTGATGGAACCAAGGTCTATGGTCACATGGATTACGGCAAGAAAGATCCATCACTTGGCTGGCGCTTTACTGATGCATGGCTTTCAATGGCCGGTAACGGTGACGTAGGTCTTCCAAATGGTCTGCCAGTAGATGAGTGGGGTATTCGTGTTGAAGGCTGTAATCCAGCTGGATCATCAGTAACCCGCGGTGGCGATACCAATGCACCTGCCTCTGTTTATGCAATCCAGAAGTACATTGACTGGTTCAAGTACACACCACCTACCGCTCGCGGTATGGACTTCTCAGAGTCTGGTCCAGTTCCTGGACAAGGCGCAGTTGCACAACAGATGTTCTGGTACACAGCATTCACCGCAGATCTTTCTAATCCAGAGATCTCACCAAAGGTTGTAAATGCTGATGGAACTCCTAAGTGGAAGATGGCACCATCTCCACACGGTTCATACTGGCAAGAAGGCATGAAACTCGGCTACCAAGACGTAGGTTCATGGACATTCTTTAAGTCTGTATCTGAGGAAAATCGCGCTGCTGCATGGTTGTATGCACAGTTCATCACAAGCAAGACAGTTGACCTTAAGAAGTCAATTACTGGTTTGACATTCATTCGTGAATCCACAATCCAGGCTCAATACTTCACTGACAACGCAGCTAAGTACGGCGGTTTGATTGAGTTCTACCGTTCACCAGCACGCGTTCAGTGGTCTCCAACTGGAACTAACGTTCCAGATTATCCAAAGCTTGCACAACTATGGTGGCAGAACATTGCACCAGCAGCTGTCGGTGAAAAGACCGCACAACAGGCAATGGATGCTCTCGCAAAGGCACAAGATGATGTTCTTACACGTCTTGAAGCAGGCGGCGGACAAGGTGACTGCGGTGTGAAGATGAATCCAGAGAAGGACGCCAAGTACTGGTTAGACCAGCCAGGTGCTCCTTATCCTAAGTTAGCTAATGAGAAGCCAAAGCCAGAGACTGTCGATTATGACACTCTTGTAGCTTCATGGAAATAAATTAGTTAATAAGTAAAACATCAAATGGTTGGTCGATTAAAAATCGGCCAACCATTTGTTTTTAATAGTAAAAAAAGTTATTAAATTAAACAATACCCTGAGACATAGAAATCATCTGCCATAGCGTAGTTCGCATACGTCGCGGTTGTTCAAGCACAGTTTCCACAGCAAATGCAATATCTGCTGCCTTCATATAACCAGTGCGCGCATCATCATCAAGGGTTCTGCCATCACCTACTGCAAAGTTGGTCTCAGTAGCAGCCGGTGCAATTAATGTGACTCGAATTTTATGTTCACGAAGCTCATCATCTAAACCAATCGCTAAGCCAACTTGGGCATGCTTTGTTGCAGCATAAACTGCTTGATTCTTCTTAGATCGATAACCAGAGATAGAACAGATGATCACAATATCACCACCATTATTTTTCTTAAGGTGTGGCACTGCTGCTCTTACCGTCCAAACTGTTCCTTGAAGATTTGTCTGCATCATTTCATTTAATCGCTCATCGGTGTAGTCCATAATTCCACCGTATAAACCAATACCTGCATTAACAATAACTGAATCGATTTGGCCAAAGGATTTAACTGCTAACTCCATCAACTTCTGGCAATCCTGCGGATTTCGAATATCACAGGTGATACCAACGACTTCACCAACTTTTGATGCTATCAGAGCGTCAATCTCTGTGGTGGTTCTAGCACCTAATACAACTCGAGCACCTTTAGCTAACAAAGCCTTTGCTGTTGCTAAACCCATTCCTGAGCTTGCGCCAGTAATTACAATCACTGAACCTTTGATATCTCGCTTCTCACTCACTGCATAAGTATAAGTTGTAGTTGCTACTACCACCTTTTACATAAAAAGATGAGTCGCCCTATAAGCCGAAGACGCCATTGCTATGTGTGAGGTCAGGCTCAAAGATACAATCGCCCTCATTATTGCCTCTGAAGAATTGTAAAGAATGGCCTAATTACATATAGTTTCAATATCATGAAAAAGAAACTCCCCGTCATTCTTCATCAGCTTTCAAATTTTTCCTCTGTTTTAGGCAATTCAATTGTCATGATCACAATTCCATGGTTGATTCTTGAAGAGACAGGCTCTCCAGCCTTTGCCGGATTGGTCGTAGCGATTTCTGCACTGCCTGGGTTGTTTATCTCACCAATTGGTGGATGGCTCGTAGACCACATAGGTCGTCGCACAGTGAGCATCGGGGCTGACTTACTCTCAGCTATGGCGGTAGTTGCATTTCCAATTGTTGCTTTAACTTCAGGACTTTCTAGCACCTCAATTTTTATCATTGCCGTAATCGGTGCAATCTTTGATCCCGCAGGTTACACAGCACGCAAAACGCTATTAGCTGATGTTGCCAAGGCATCAGATATAGAACTTGATCGACTCAATGGAATCCATGATGGGTTTTTGGGAGTTGCTTGGATTTTTGGCCCTGCTGTGGGTGCGGGTTTAATTTCAACAGTCGGCGCGGTGAATTCATTCTGGGTCGCAGGCGGAATCCTTATTTTTGCAGCAATAACTATCGCATTCCTGCGAGTTGGCAATCTCGGCCAAGATGCCCGTGATCTGGCTGAAGAAATGGGTGAAGTTTCAAACAAAAGTATTCGCATTGGCTTTCAGGTTCTCTGGAATGACAAACTTCTTCGCACTTTAGCCATTTCAATTCTAATCATCGCTGCTGTTTATTTACCGACTGAGACAGTTATCTTGTCGACCTACTTTGAAGATTTAGGTCAGCCTGCCAGTCTCGGAATTGTTATCTCAGCACTTGCTGCAGGATATGCAGTTGGATCCTTTGGTTATGGATGGATAAGCGCTCGACTATCACGTAAGAATCTTGTCCGCACAACTTTTATCGGTGTTGCTGTAAGTATTATTCCGATGGCGTTTTTGCCACCATTGCCAATCCTGGCCGTGGCCGGTTTTTATCTAGGTTTATTCTGGGGACCATTTAACCCACTAATTAGCACACTTATTCAGCAGAGAGTTCCAGCTGATCAACAAGGAAGAGTTTTTGGAGTACAGACTGCAGTTTTTTATGCCGCACCACCATTAGGTATGGTTGCAACTGGACTTTCAGTTGAAAGTTTTGGAGTCAGGGCTACATACCTAGTTCTAGCCGCAATACTTTCGTTGACTGCAATCTGTGCGCTTCTAACCAAGTCACTGCGTTCAGAGTTTTAATTCAACTTAAAGTTTAAAGAAGTGTGGCCCAATAAGCCGTGGTTACTTAATTGCAGCTTCTAGCTCGCTAACAATTAACTTAGACATTCCCATCATTGCATTCATCGCTGCGGCTGATTTAACCGGATCAGGATTACCCAGGCACTCACCAAGTTGCTTTGGAATAATTTGCCAAGACAGGCCAAACTTGTCTTTGAGCCAACCACATCTTCCTGCAGTTCCACCATTTGAGGTTAGGCCATCCCAGTATTTATCAACCTCAGCTTGGTCTTGGCACAGAATAAAAATTGAAAATGCTTCAGTAAAAGAGAACATAGGGCCACCATTTAGGGCCGTGTACTTAGAGCCTAATATTTCAAACTCAACTGTGAAAATACTGCCGTCAGGGCCGTTTGTTTTGTTAAGTATTTTTGAGTCTTTGAAGAGATTAACGTAAAACTCTGCAGCTTCTTCGGCTTGGCCATTAAACCAAAGCATGTGACTAAGTGTTGGCATAAGGCAATATTAATGGAGGAGTCACCGTATAAGGCGGATAAGACTTAGTGGTTGGAGCTAGAGAAATTCAAGAGAATAACTCCGGTGATAATAAATGCAATAGCTGTAATTCGTGCAATAGAAACTGGATCCTTGAAGACAATCATTCCTAAGATTGCCGTTCCTGCTGCGCCTATTCCTGTCCAAACAGCGTATGCGGTGCCGATAGGTAGAACCTTTAGCGACCAAGCGAGCAGGGAGAAACTTCCCGATGCAAAAACTAAAAATCCAATACTTGGCCAAATTTTTGTAAAGTTATTTGAGAGTTTAAGCATTGTGGCAAAGCCAACCTCTAGTAAACCTGCCGTAATGACCGCTAACCATGCCATGCAAAAATATTACCAAAAATAAAGAAGTGTCGCCCTATAAGCCAGAAATTTTAATCCAGATGCGGCTAGAGACTAGATAAGACTTTCTTAGCTTTAGCTGAGACAGCCTTTCTTGAATCCTTCTGCAGAATTTTCGCTACTTTGACTAGCTCTGGTTGAATCTTGGGATCAATCTTGGCTAGTTTTTCAAGAAGCTTTAACCCTTGGGCAAGAATCATCCAATCTTGACTCCCTTTCAACCACTTTAAGGTTAATGTTTTTATGCTCTTTAACTCAGAGGGCGAGAATTCTTTAATGAAATCGAAGTACAAAGTTATCAATCCAAGTCTGACTACATTGTGCTTACTCTTAGCATAAATCTTCACCAGAGATTGCTTTTGAGGATCAAAGAAATCTTTATCCGCTCGCATTAAACGCTTTGTGGCATTCATGGCTCTCATGGCAACGATGGAATCTTCATGGAGTAGCAGCTTTAAAAGTTGAGAGAACAGTTTGGGATTTGATTCAACTGCCTTTACAACTTTCAATGTATTACCGAGCGAATTAGGTTTTCCTATCGCCAACTCTGAGGCGAAGTCAATCTTCTTAACACCAGCTGCCATATAAAAATTCTACAATACAAGAAATATAAGAAAAGAGTTAGCCTATGAGCTGGCGCAAAATTCCCCTCCTGTATCCTTGTAGTTACTAGAGGGAGTGATCTCATGAGTAACACAATTGCGTGCCAGTTTTTGTTTGAACCTGGTGAATACGATGATGAGTTCCACCTTCTAGATGGCCAAATAGATGCATTCGCATCTGAACTTTCAGGCTTCATTTCAGTCCACCGCTGGGTGTCACCAGATGGTCGATTAAAGAATTCTATTTACTTTTTTAAAGATATGGAATCTGTTAAGGCTCTAGCTAAGTACCCACAGCATTTAGTTGCTAAGCAGGAAGTAAAGCGTTGGTATAAGGGTTACCAAATTCTCATCACTGAAGTAACTGCCTCATATGGAGATGGCAACTTGATTTATCCTTAATTGAAAGAAGAGTCGCCTTGTAAGCCCGAAAACCTCGGAATCGGTGTCTAGGTGTTAATTACTTGGAATTAAAAGACTAACTCCCACACCGAGTGTGCTGATTGCTAGAACAATTGCACCTATTGGAATCAACTTAATGAGACCACCTGGTTTATCACCTTGCTTTCTTGGCGCTCCGCCAAAGAATCCACCAGATATCAAGAGTGGAGCAGCAAACAATCCAATACGTAGCGCCCAAGTAATCGACTCGCTAAATCTAGAGCTATCAAGAATCAGTTGAGCAATAATTGCTAGAAGCACTAAAACTCCAGCATGTGCATGTCCTGCTCGGAAGTAATCTCGCTGCTCAGCAGTGATTTTCTCTGTACCGACTTGGCGCTTAAGAATTGATAGTAAAAAGTAACCACCAAAAGCGATACTTGGTAAGGATATAAACGCAAGTGCGATCATCCAGCGTGCTGCATCAGACATGTCTTCTCCTTTGTCGAGTTATATGGAGTTGGTTTCGTCGTTGGCTAATTATAGAAGAAGAGTCGCCCTATAATCCGGAGAGACTTAAAGGTTCTTATCAGCCCAAATACACACAGCGTCGTAGTGATATTTACCTAGACCTTGGGCAACCTCTTCATAACTGTCCCTGTAAGGCGATGGCAAGATATATGTCATCGCAAGAGATTTGTAGGCTTCCTTATTCGGAGTCCAAAACTGAAGGATAAAGTCGTAATGTTTTTTCACGAGTTCTTGAACGGACTCATCTGAGGCGTGAACACCTTCGGCCATCTTGGCGGCAAACTCTGAAGTCAATTCACCGAATACCTGAGTGAATTTTTGCTCTTCCTCTTTTGAGTAATTGTTCTGGTATTGCTCAGAGTGGATTCCAAATTTCATAAACTAAGTATAAAGAAGAGTCGCCCTATAAGCCGGAAATTGATGATCGGCAGCTTCTCACATATCCATTAATGAGGTATGAATACCCAATGAAAAGACGGTTCCTGGAGATAGATGTCTTTGGTGCGGAGCCTTCGCGTGGAAATGCATTAGGTGTAATTCTCGATAGTGAAGAGCTCACCACAGACGAAATGCAAGAGTTTGCTGCATGGACCAACTTTTCAGAAACTACTTTTTTACTTCCTCCAACAGAAGAAGGGGCAGATTTCAAAGTTAGAATTTTCACTCCTACACGTGAGCTTCCCTTTGCCGGACATCCGACGCTAGGTTCCTGCTTTGCTTGGCTACAAGGTGGAAATAAACCACGTTATCCCGACATAGTTGTCCAGGAGTGCGCTGCAGGCTTAATTGAGATTCGAAAAGATGGAGAATCTCTTTCATTTAAATCCCCAGAATTAATCAAGTATGGGCCCATAGAAACAGCACTAATCTCTGAGATCGCAGAGGCGTTAAATATTGATCAAGCAAAGTTTATTGACTCTCATTGGCTAGATAACGGACCTGGTTGGGGTGGAGTCTTACTTTCCTCGGCAGATGAAGTGCTTGCAAGTTCTCCCAAATCCAATAGTTCCCTCAACATCGGAGTATTCGGTTTTTATAAGCGAAACTCTGGGCCAGCTTATGAAACTAGAGCCTTCTTTTCGGAAAATGGCGTACTCGTTGAAGACCCAGTTACTGGCAGTTTAAATGCTGCGGCTGCTCAGTGGTTTATTCAAAGTGATAGATGCTCTGCGCCATATTCTGTCTCACAAGGACTGGCAATAAACCACAAAGGCGAAGTTGAAGTTACCCAAGATCATGATGGCAGCATTTGGATCGGTGGCAATACCCACCTAACTAGTTTTGCAGATGTGGAGATCTAGGACTGTGGCAACTTTAAGAGTTCTAAGTGATCAAGATGTGAGAAAGTGTATTGATATCAAGGGGACGTTGACCGCAGTCGAGAAAGCATACGTGGCCAAGTCATCGGGATTGGCACATCTGTATCCCGTGATTGACGAGAAGCTACACAATGACAAGGCCGAGTTTGATATTAAATCTGGTGACTGGCTCGAACAAGAAATCATTGGTGCAAAACTTGTTAACTGGTTTGGTGACAACTCTGCTAAAGGCTTAGACACGATCGTAGGCTTGAGCATGTTGTTTGATAGTAATACTGGTTATCCACTTGCACTGATCAATGCGAGTTACATAACTTCCATGCGAACGGGGGCTAGCGGGGCCATTGCCGCAAAGTATCTTGCCAAGCCCGATGCAAAAGTAGCTGTCGTTATTGGCACGGGAAATCAAGCTCTCTTTCAAATTGCATTCTTGATTTCAGCACTTCCTAAATTTCAGAACATTTATATAGTCAATCCCCGTAGTTTTGATAAGGCACAAAAATTTACTGCCGAAGTTTCCCAAAAACTAAAGATGATCATGGAAGATCAAATAGATCCGGAAAATAAGGTATGGAAC
>OFQS01000052.1_pt1 | contig 23333 bp, 23 predicted proteins | sample 1542861 | NCBI WGS metagenome assembly OFQS01 (sample SAMN05442518, study PRJEB24371) | freshwater metagenome | isolation source: Freshwater Lake | place: Canada: Niagara | collected 2012-08-03 | reverse complement strand
GTATCCGGCGGTTTCTCATAGATGAAATATAGCAACATCCTTCAAGAAAAGTCGATTTTTCCCTATTTTCAATGGGTTTACCCTACAAAATCAGAACAAAACCTAAGGGCTACCTATTTCGCTCAGTTGAACCAATCTTACTAAAGTAAAACAGTGACATCATGGCAAGGCCAGTCAGGCATAGCGCCACCGTAATTGAGCTAAGTTGAACAATCCAAGCAAGTACTGTTTTTGATATAAATATTATTAAAGTATTAATAAAACTTAACTGAGCCACTGCAATAGCATTATTGCCAGCTGATAATCGCCCGCCAATTGCGAAAAACATCGGAGACATCGCTGAAGAGCCCAGGCCTGCTATAAAAAAGCCAAGAAAGGCAAGTGAGATGGCGAGGTTTTTATTAACCTCTACTAGATAGGTTGAGGTTATAAGTAATAAGATAAAACTTGCCCCACCTATAAAGCCACCTGTCTTTAACCAAAATCTCTCACTTTGATAGGTAAGTGCCCAGCCGATTAAAAACCGACCGATGGTAAGTCCTAACATAAAAATTAAGTAACTTAGAGCAGCTATTGAGGCAGGCATATTTAACTCCTCTTTACCAAATAAAGTAGCCCAATCAGCGACTATGAACTCCATTAATGAAGCACAAAAGAAGCCAATACTTAGGAGCCAATTAATTTTAAATTTAAATTGCTTAAGTGAGGTTAATTGGTAATCATCATCAGAGTCAGCTTTTACTGGAAAAGTATTAGATAACTTGGTGATTACGTATTGGGTAAGAATCCAGACAGTAATCATTAGGGTAGTAATATGCCAGCTGATAGATACTTTATCGGCAATTAAAAATGCAATAACAGCGGTACTAAGTGCGCCAACTGCCCACGCTCCGTGAAGCTTAGGTAAAATTACTCTGCCAACTTGGTCTTGGCGGTGCAGGGTATGGCCAGTGGAGGCAATGTGATAAATAGATATACCAGCACCGGCTGCGATATTTGTAAGTAAAAAAATAAGCGCAGAACTTGTGTGACTTAGAGTAATAAATGATAAGGCAACTGCGCTAACACCTAATCGCAGAGATAGCTTTGCACCAATTTTGTGAACTATTTGGCCACCAATTAGTAGCATTACTAAAGATCCAATTGATGACATACTAAGTAAGGTTCCAAAAGTTCCATTATTTACCCCAAGATTTGCCTTAAGGTCAGGGGTTCTAGGGGCAAGTGACATAATCGAAATTCCAAAGAGGAAAAATACTGCGCCTAGATAGATATTCTCTTTTTTTGTATATTGCGTGCTAACAAAATTATTCAAAACAACACACTTGCTAATTCACTACGGGCTTTAACCAACCTTGGATCAGTTGGATCTACTAGGTTAAAGAGAGCTATTAGATGCGCCTTAGCTTTATCTGCATCATCACCTTTTTTTAATTTAATCACTGCGAGTAACCTATCAAATGCACCGCTTAAGTCCCCTGAAGCAACTTGGATATCAGCGCACATTAATTGAGAATTTAGATCATCATCTTTTGCATTTTTAAGAGTTAATACTGGATCAAGGCCATCGATTCGAAGCATTAAATTAACTTGAGCTAAGCCAACTATTGCTACCTTCTCATTTGGTTTTCTTTTAAGCCAGGCTTCATATGAAATCTTCGCTGCTTTAAAATCACCTTTTTCCATTGCAGCATATGCTGCCTCCTCCTCTGCCTCCATTGGAATTTCAGTTGGGCCGTTGGGTGCGCTACCAACTCCTTTTTGGGCGGCGAGCTCTAGTAATTTATTTATTACTAACCGCACTTGATCGGCCGGTGGTACTGATTCAAAAAGCGGTAATAGCTGCTCTGCCACAATTGCAATTGCAACTGGTACTGATTTTATTTGCAGCGCTTGGGCAACCTGCGGCTGGGAATCAACATCTACTGTGCCAAGGATCCAAGCATCTTTATCTGCCGCCATTAACTTGCCTAATGTTTCTAAAATTTCCTTTGATTGCGCACTCCTTGTAGACCAAGCAAGTAATACCACTACCTTTTCTTTAGATTTACTAACGAACTCTGTTACTAGATTCTCTTGCGTAACTGGAATACCAACAGTTGGTAACTGATCTGCGGTTGGCTTTTTTAAGGATGAAAGATCAAAGGCGTTACCAAAGTTAGCGCCCCCTGGCATTGGTTTGTTAAAACTCATCTAGAGATCACTACTCCTGAATCCATTCGGTAGGGCAATACTTTTTCAATATAGTCAGCAGTAGCAAAATCTAGCCCAACATCTCTGCCTAGTTTCTCACCCAGATACCAACGATTCTCAAGAACTTCATGAAATAGCTGAGCTGGCTCAACTCTGCCCTTTAAATTATCCGGCACCTGATTAACCACTCGCTTAAATACATCACTTAGCCACTGCTTAACTACAACTGAGTTAGGGATAGAAGGTGCAAACTCGCGTGCTTTATATCGATCATATGAGGCAAGTAATCGCTTTGCTTGTAGCTCCTCAGTTTGTAGCCCCATTAACTCCTCAAGTCGGTTAGCGTGATAACGAGCTGCTACTAATTTTGGTTGAAACTTAATAAATCCTTTATCCCCTGTTGTACTTACCTCAACCTCTTCAACTGCAAAACCTAAATCCTGCAAAGCACGCATTGCCCGCTCCACCGCTTGCCGATCTTGCGCGTCTAGTATCTGTGGCTCTTTAAGTATCTTCCACAATCTTTTATATCTTCTAATAACACCATCGGAGGCTCTAATTGGGTTTATATCCTCTGATAAAACCCCTGCTGTTGCTAAATCTTCTAGCTCTGCTGCCACATTAAAGTGAGCAAGCTCTAAATCATGCTCACGCTGGCCATCACTTAAAGATTTTTGAAACTCACCAGTTTCAGCATCCACTAGATAGGCAGCGTAATCATTAGCATCTCTTCTAAATAATGTATTAGAAAGTGAACAATCTCCCCACCAAAATCCAAGTAGGTGAAGTCTTACTAAAAGTAATGCCAGGGCGTTTGCCATATTTAAAATCTCAGTTGGTGTTACCTCACCACTTAGTATCACTCGGTATGGCAGTGAATACGGTAGGTACTTTGTAACTAAGGCAGATGGTAATTCATTACCTTGCCCATCAACTCTGCCCTCAATTACTGCAACTGGTTCAACGCATGGCGCTGTTCTTTGATTTAAATCTCTAAGTAATGTGTACTCACGATTTGCAAACTCAGGCACTGTCTCTTTAACTGCATAGATCTCACTATTGCTTTTATTTGGATTAGATCTAATTAACCTAACAACGTGGCGAGAGATACCGCGCATGCCGGTGAGCACCTCATCCTCAGGCCAGTTCTCAAGGCTTTGATCCCAAGGCAGGTTAGCTAAGGTGGCTATTTCCTCACCTAAACCCTTAATTCTTAGTCCGCTCACCCCAGTATTCTCCCTTATTTAACTACTTAGCCACTAATCAAGTCATATAAGAGAGTTAAAAGAAGGTTAAAATTCTTCTTATGGCCAGATTTAGTAAACCAAAAATTGGTGTGAAATTTCCAGCACTTCGCCGGGGAAAGAAAAATGTGGCGACCAATGTTGATTACGGCAAGGCCGGTAATCCAGTAAGTACTAGTAATCCTTTCTACTTCGGCTTTATGGTCACAGCTGGAGCATTAATAGCCTTTACCTTGCTGCAAGCACTTGCATCAGCGAGCGCCGTATTTATTTTAATTATCATCTCACTATTTCTAGCAGCTGGTTTAAACCCAGCAGTTCTCTTTTTCCAAAACCGTGGCTTAAAACGAGGAGCCTCCGTTGGCGCTGTAATGGGCTTAGTGCTTTTATTTGTAGCAGCTTTTATTGCAATCGCAGCCCCGCCGTTAATTGATCAAGGTAATCAATTAGTTAATAACGCACCACAATTAGTTAAGGATTTAAATAATAACGCCTTTATTAATGATCTAAATATTAGATATGGCGTGATTGACTCTTTGCAAACCAGGGTTGATTCAGTAATTAAAGATGGGCAGTTTGCTATCACAGCCTTTGGTGGCGTAATTGGAGTTGGTAAAGCAGTTGTCTCAGGCTTGGTCTCTACCTTTACGATTTTAGTTCTAACCCTTTACTTTCTAGCAGCTCTTCCTCAGGTTGTGCAGATTAGCTTAAGGTTTGTTCCCGCTACGCGCCGTGATCGGGTATCAAAATTAAGTAATGCAATTATTGCCAGAGTTGGCTCCTTCGTTGGTGGGCAAGGAATAATTGCAATCCTGGCAGCTTTATTTATTTTAATTATGGGCTTAATAATTGGTATGCCATACACCGCACCCCTTGCAATGGTGGTGCTAGTTTGTGGTTTTATCCCACTAGTTGGCCACTTTATTGGAATGAGCATTGTTACTTTAGTTTCATTAACAAAATCACCAACAACTGCTTTAGTAGCACTGGGTAGTTATATTATTTATGTTCAGATTGAAAATTATGTGATCACGCCAAAGATAATGCGAAAGTCCCTGGCTATTCCAGGACTTGTAACAATTATCGCAGCTCTTCTTGGCACATCCTTACTTGGTTTAATTGGCGGCTTACTTGCAGTGCCAATTGCAGCCGCTGTCCTTCTTATAATCGATGAGGTAGTTTTTCCAAGAGCTGATCAGTCTTAAACCTCTGTCGGCAGCGGTAATCTGCTTGGCGCAATAATCTTTACAATCTCACTTAATACTAAGGCCACCATTGGCTCACCCACCCAAAGATGTTTAGCATCTTTAACATCAATTTGCTTAAGATTTGAAACACTGGCAAATCTTTTCTTGGCGTCCTCCGGTGTTAAATACTCATCTAACTCTGGGATTAAAGCGGTAATTGGGCGGCCATCTTTTGCCCAGAAATCTAAGTCTTCCTGCGTTGTTGATAACATCGGAGGGCTTAAAAGAATTAACTCTTTTATTCTTTTATCCCTGCCATATTGAAGAGCAAGCTCTGTGCCAAAAGACCAACCAATTAGATATAGATCTTTTACATTTAACTCATCAAAGCAGTAATTAATTGCAGCTAATACATCTAGTTCTTCACTCTTACCTGAGTCATACTCACCATCACTTGTTCCTGCCTCACTTGACGTGCCCCTTGTGTTAAATCTAATTATTTGAATACCTGCCATGGCTGGCAATCTGTTTGCTGCCTTTTTATAGATGTGTGAATCCATCATGCCCCCACCTGAAGGATTTGGGTGAAGCATTAGAAGTGAGCCGGTTATCTCACCAATTGGGGTGGCAACCTCACCAATTAGATTAAGCCCATCGCTAGTTCTTATGGTTATTAGGCTGCGATTAGCTGGCAGCACCGTTGAAGGGCGGATTAACTCTGGCATGAAAAGAGTTTACTCTTACCCTATGAGCGCAGATGCCACCTTTGAAAAGTTTGATCCAGCAACTGGTGAGGTGATCACAACGTACAAGAACTTTTCACAAGCTGAAGTTTTTGCAGCCGTTGATGCTGCCGGGCTTGCCGCAATTAGATGGAATGAGTTTGGCTTTACTGCACGCAAGCGAGTTTTGCTTAAGTGGGCTTCATATATAACAAATCATCAAAAAGAGATTGCTAATTTAGTAGCAACTGAGTGTGGTAAACCAATTGGGGATGCATCCCTTGAAGTATCAATTGCTGTTGATCATATTGCTTGGGCAGCAAAGCATGCACAGCAAATAATGAGCAGGCAAGTTAGACCATCTGGATTACTAATGTTTAATATGAAGGCGCAGGTGCAAAGATCACCCCTTGGTGTTGTGGGAGTAATTGGTCCGTGGAATTATCCAATCTTTACCCCAATGGGCTCTATTGCATACGCACTAGCTGCAGCTAATGCAGTTGTATTTAAACCATCAGAGTTCACACCCGGTGTTGGTAAGTGGCTAGCTGATTCATTTGCGCAAATCGCACCTTTTGAAAATATTTTAACTACCGTAACTGGATTACCAGATACAGGTAAGGCGCTTACTCAATCTAAAGTTAATAAAGTCTCATTTACCGGTTCAACTAGAACTGCTAAAAAAGTTGCAGCCTCCTGTGCTGAGCAAATGATTCCGGTAGTACTTGAGTGCGGTGGAAAAGATCCAGTAATTGTTGCCCATGATGCTGATATAAAACTTGCTGCTGAATACGCCCTCTGGTCTGCGATGGCAAATGCTGGCCAATCTTGTATCGGGGCTGAGCGAGTTTATGTTGTTGAATCAGTTGCTGATGAATTTATCGAAACTATTGTTGATATGGCAAAAAAGATTAAGCCTGGGCAAAGTTATGGCCCTGCCACAATGCCATCACAACTTAAGGTAATTCAATCTCATCTAGATGATGCTAAAGCAAAAGGTGCTAAGTTTTTATTAGGTGGGCCAGACTCTGTTAAGGGCGCTTTTGTTGAGCCAGTCATTATGGTTGATGTGCCAGAGGATTCAACAGCTATGACACAGGAAACCTTTGGGCCAACTCTTGCAATAAATAAGGTTATGAATACCGATGAAGCGATCAAGTTATCTAATGCAAGTAGTTATGGCTTAGCAGCGGCAGTATTTTCAAAGCGGGAGGGTGAGAAGATTGCAGCAAAGCTTGCCTGCGGAATGGTTTCAATTAACTCAGTATTTTTATTTGCAGCAATTGCTGCTGTGCCATTTGGTGGGGTTAAAGATTCTGGCTACGGACGTATCCATGGGGCTGAAGGCTTACTTGAATACACCTATGCAAGATCTGTTGTTAAAACTCGATTTAAGATTCCACTTAGATTTACTACCTTTAAGCGAACTAAGTTATCTGAGAAAATACTTACTTTGTTGATTAAAAAACTACATGGAAGAAAAAAATAGATTATAAAACTTTAATAAGCCGTTCAAATGCCTGATTAATAATTTCTTCACTAGTACCAAAGTTAAACCTTACAAAATTTGAATGCTTAGGTCCGTATAAAACTCCAGCGTTAAGGGCTAACTTGCTTCGTTCTAAAATCTGAGCAGCCGGATCACTTCCTAGCCCTAAAGAGCTAACATCAAACCAAGCTAGATAACCAAAATCAGGGATACGATATTTAATGGTAGGTATTTTGGTATCAATTAATTTTTTAACTAAATTTCTATTCTCATCAAGAGTAATTAACACGCCATCTAACCACTCCTCAGAATCACTATATGCTGAAGTAGAGGCAACTGCCCCGAATAGAGATGCCCGCCAGGTTACTGCTGGTGGCATAGTATTTATCTTCTCTTTTAATTTAATTGATTCGGTAATGATTAATGCACACTTTAATCCAGCAAAATTAAAAGACTTACTTGCGCTAGTAATTATTATTCCAACCTCTTTTGCATCATCACTTACTGATAAGAAAGGGAAAAACTCTTTTTTGTTAAAGGTTAATGGGCCATGAATCTCATCACTTAAAACAATGACGCCATACTTTTTAGCAAGTGTTGCTACTGTTTCTAACTCTGATCGAGTATGGATAATTCCAACTGGATTATGTGGGTGACATAAAATATGTAGTTTTACACCTTTTGCATACTCACGCTCGATCGCCTCTAAATCTAATTTATAATTTAGCCCATCCTCAGATAGTGGTACATCAACTAGCTCTGCGTGAACTTCTACGATCCATTTCCAGATATTTTCATATACAGGTGAGTTAAGCATTACCTTATCGCCAGCTTTAATAAGAGTGCGCATTACTTCAACAATTCCAACACCAACATCTGTTGCCATTCTTATCTGGCTTGTATCAGGTTGCCAGTTCCAACGGCTTTTAGAAAATTTAGCAAATGCTTCAAATAACTCAGGAAATTCTCCTAAGTAACCAGTGTCTGATCTATCGAGCATGTCTTGCAGGCCAGCTTTTACAGCAGGTGCCATTGGAAAATCCATCTCGGCAACTGGCAGAGGCAAAACATCATTTGGATAGTGTCGCCACTTTGAACTTTTTCGCTTACGTAATTCATCAAGTGCTAATGCGCGTACTGCCTTAGTCATAGTTGCTAGTATGCCACTAAAGCAAACATATGATAAATATTTTTAGTAAGTAGCCCGACCACCTGAGATATCAAAGGTAAAGCCAGTAGTAAATGAGCATGCTTTTGATCCCATAAAAGCAATAATTTCTGCCACCTCACTTGGCTCACCAAGGCGTCCGGCTGGAATCTTTGAAATCATATAATCCAAAGTTTCCTTTGCGGTATTAACATTAATTGGAGTTGCAATTACTGCAGGTGCTAATGAGTTAATAGTAATTCCATCTGTTGCAACCTCTTTTGCCACACCTTTAACAAAACCAATTAAGCCAGCCTTTGCAGTGTTATATGGCGCCATCTTTGGATTACCTTCTTTGCCAGCTATTGATGCCACCTGCACAATTCGGCCATACTTTTGTTTTTTCATTACCGGTAGTACTGCTTGAGTCAGCCAGATCGCGCCAAATAGATTTACCGTAATAACTTTTTGGTAATCATCCCAGCTAATGTCCTCTACAAATTTTCCAGTTGGACCTGGATAGCCTGCGCAATTAATTAGCGCATCAATTCTTTGGTGCTTATTCACAACTGATTTAATTAAATCATTAATTCCAGTTTGATTTGAGATATCTAGCAGCGCACTCTGAGCTTGGTGACCAGATTTTGTAATTAAGTTAACAGTTTCATCTAGGCCTGCCTGATTTAAATCAACACAAATTACGTTAGCACCGCGGGATGCAATTAATTCTGCGCTAGATCTGCCAATTCCACTAGCGGAACCAGTAACAATTACCACCTGGTGGGCGTAAGAAGTCTGCTCAAAACCGCTGTTGTTACTCATTATTATCCGATTATACTTGCCACCTCTTATATATAAAAGTGATTTGAATGGAGCATCATGGCAGCTTGGCCAAGCACGCGTGATCCAAAAGGGCCAATGAAGCGCTCAATTGGGATATTAAATAAACAAAAAATTACTCATCAAGATGCCGATGCTTTGCCAGAATCTGCCAAGCGATTCGCTGATGGCGCGCGATATAAAATTGAGATTCCATCTGTTGAGGGCCCAGCTGCTTTTAAGACCGTAATTGATGAATCTAAGAAACATAAACTAATTATTCATCGAATCTCTCAAGGCTCTGGAATTATGATGCAAACTGATGCTGAGATTAAAGAGATGGTGGCGATAGGTAAGAAGGCAAAGATTGAGGTTTGTTTATTTGTAGGACCACGGGCGTCTTGGGATATTGGTAAACAGGTATCAGCTACTGCTGGCGTAATCGCTTCACCAACACTTCGTGGGGCTGATCAACTTAGATTTGCGTTAGAAGATGTAATACATGCAGTGAATTTAGGACTACGAAGTGTTTTAGTTGGAGATATCGGATTACTAAAAGTACTTGGCCAAGCTAAAGTAAAGGGAGATTTGCCAAAGGATTTAATACTAAAAACCTCAGTTGCAATGGTCTGTAATAATCCAGCAACTGCTGCCGTGCTTGAGGATCTTGGTGCATCTACTCTTAACCTTGCAACAGATCTATCTTTGCAGCAGATTGCATCCATTAGATCACAAGTTGATATTCCAGTTGATGTCTATGTTGAAGGACCAGATGATTTTGGTGGCGCAGTTAGACATTATGAAACTCCAGATTTAGTAAGAGTGGCTGCTCCAATATATTTAAAGTTCACAATCAGAAACTCACCGGGGCTATATCCATCAGGAGCACATATTCAAGGATTAGTTGAATCCACTGCAAAAGAACGAGTACGCAGAGCCGCGCTAAGTAAAGCTATATTAGATAGGTATGGTTTTAAAAAGTAATATGGCAAATCCTACTGCGCTTAAATTACTAATATTTGGTGGCAATGGCGTCCTAGGTACTGCAATAGCTAATAAGTTTAAAGCCGAAGGATATGAAGTAACTTTTGGTGTTCGAAAAGTTACTAATTCTGCAGATCAATTCCAACTACCCCTAACCGATGAACCAGTGCCAGAGCTGCTAAAGGGTCAATTATTTGATTCAGTTGTATTTGCCCAAGGTGCTAATAACAATGACTCAGTTATTAACTATTCAAGTGATGATTTAAATCGATTATTTGAGGCAAATGTTACTTTTATAAGCCAGACAACAAAGGCTTTAATATTACATAATCTAGTTAAGCATAAAGGGAAAATGGTAATTTTAAGTTCATTTTGGGAGCAAGTAACTAGGCAAGAGAAAATGTCATACACCATCACAAAAGCAGCAGTTGGTGGCTTAGTTAGATCTATGGCAGTTGATCTAGGAAATGCAAAAGGTATTTTGGTAAATGGTTTACTACCGGGCGTAGTTGATTCACCAATGGCAAGAGGATTACTTAAGCCTGAGCAGATTGAAAATGTTCAGGGGCAGACTCCAGGTAAGAAGATGGTTACACCCAGTGATGTAGCAAATGCCACCTATTTACTTGGCTGCGAAGATAACACTGCAATCTCTGGTCAATCTTTATTTGTTGATTACGGATTTGCTATTGCAAGAATTCTCTAGGTATTACCAAAGTGAGTGTTGTATTACTTGATCAAGATAGCGTTGTTGATTACCTAATTAGTAAAGAAGTTATTTCAGCCTCTGATAGCGCCCAAGTTGAGGTTTTAACTGGTGGTGTTTCTAATGTGGTACTGGCAATTACAACTGCCACAAAAAAACTAGTACTAAAGCAAGCACTAGCCGAGCTTGCAGTTAGTGAAAAATGGGAGGCAGATCAACGGCGGGCAATTGTTGAAGCAAATGCAATTGAGCTGTTTAATCAATTAAGCCCAGCGCAAGTTCCAAAGTTAGTTTTCTTAGATTCAGAGCGATTTATCTTAGTTTTAGAACGAGTACCTACCGGCAGTACAGTTTGGAAATCTGATTTATTAGCTGGAATTATAAATCCAGAAGTTGGGCGCTTGCTTGGAAATACTTTAGCCGCCTGGCATAACTATGGTGAGGTAACACCAGCGGCAAAAATTAAATTTATGGAGGACTCATTATTTGAACAACTTCGAATTGATCCATTTTATCGGTTTGTGGCAGATAAGAATCCACAGATTCAAGTTGCGATAAGAAAGTTAATTAATGAACTCGAAGGTGATAAGACCACAATTGTGCATGGAGATTTTTCACCAAAAAATATTATGGTGTCTATGAATGATCAGGTTTACATTTTAGATTTTGAAGTTACCCATGTTGGTAATCCAGTCTTTGATCTAGCTTTTTTAATTGCCCATTTGCTGTGTAAATTTTTTAGAGCAGAAGATCACTTGCAGGTGAAATTACTTACCAACACCGCAAGTGCCTTTGTTAAGGAGTATGAAAAACTGCGGCCAATCTCAGCTTCAGTTACAAAACATGCCGCTCTAGTTGCACTTGCGCGGGTGGAGGGTAAATCACCAGTAAATTATCTAAATGATGGAGCGAAAGAGAAATTACAAAGACATACTAAGAAATTGCTGTCTAGTAATGATGTCATCTCAGTTGAGCAATTATTTGAAATTAGGGCTAAATGAAAATTAATAAGGTAATTGGATATCAGGTTTTAGATTCAAGAGGTCGTCCAACAGTTGCTGCTGCGATCTCTTTAACTGATGGCTCAACTCATACCGCCAGAGTTCCATCTGGTGCTTCAACTGGCATACATGAGGCAAAAGAATTACGAGATAAGGGTGGTGAGTTTGAGGAAAAGTTTTACGCGGGACTATCAGTACAGCAAGTGGTTAAAAATATTAATGAAAAGATTGCGCCAAGATTAATTGAAGAACAAATTGATCTAAATGTAGTAGATGCGCATTTACTTGAATTAGATCCAAGTGTTGATCACTCAAGCCTTGGTGCTAATGCCACACTTGCCGTTTCCGTTGCCGCAGCGATTGCAGATGCTCATTCACAAAATAAATCACTTGCTAGATTTTTTAATTCAGATGGACCATTACTAATTCCAATGCCTATGGTAAATATTTTATCTGGCGGTGCTCATGCAAATCGAAGTATGGATATTCAAGATTTACTAATTATTCCAGTTGGAGCAAAAACCTTTACCGAGGCCCTTTCTTGGATTGTGGCAGTTAGAGAGGCGGCAGCACATCTTGGAAAAGTGGCGGGCCATTCCACAAATCTAATCGCAGATGAGGGTGGGATATCAATCCCATTTAAATCAGTGGATGAAGCATGTGAGTTTGTAATAAGTGCAATTGAGAAAGTTGGTCTTGTTGTGGGAGATCAAGTGGGCTTAGCTTTGGATATTGCTTCTACTCAATTTTTTGATAGCGGAAAATATAACTTAGCAAATATTGATAAAAGCTACACATCTGAAGAGTTTGTTAAATACATCAACAATTTAGTCTCTAATCAACCAATCATTTCAATTGAAGATCCATTTGCAGAAGATGATTGGTCTGCTTGGCAACAGTTTATGACCATGGCTCCTAAAAAACTGCAGGTTTTAGGAGATGATCTACTAACTACAAATCTTGATCGATTAAATAAAGCGATAGATCAAAAAAGTGCTAATGCAATCTTGATTAAAGCTAATCAAAATGGCTTGGTTACATCAACTTTAAATGTATTAAAGCAGGCTAGGGCTAATAACTTTAATACGGTGGTCTCAGCTCGTTCTGGTGAAAATGAGGACTCTTGGCTTTCTGACTTAGCAACTGGTTGGAGTGCAGGTCAGATTAAGGTTGGTTCAACCCATGGCTCAGAACGAAATGCTAAGTGGAATAGGTTGCTTGAGTTTGAAGCGGTTGAAAAAACTAAGTTTCTAAACCCGTTTAATTAATGTGAATGGCGTGGCACATAATCGCCACTGCCACCAACTAAGAAATCAAGATCAGCGCCAAGATGGGCTTGTTGCACATGATCGATATACATCTTGCTCCAACCGCGCTCAGCTTTTGGCTTTGGCGCAACCCAAGCAGCTTTACGCTTTGCTAATTCATCAGCAGAAATAAGTAAATTTAATTTACGGTTTGGTACATCTAACTCAATCTCATCGCCGTCTTGCACAAAAGCAAGTGGCCCACCTGCAGTTGATTCTGGGGAAACATGTAATACAACTGTTCCATAAGCAGTGCCACTCATTCTGGCATCAGAGATTCGAACCATATCCGTTACACCTTGTTCTAACATCTTCTTTGGCATTGGTAAATTTCCAACCTCAGGAAATCCTGGATAACCCTTTGGACCTGAATTTTTTAAAACCAAAATAGTATCTGCAGTTACTGGAAGATCTGGATCATCTGCAACCTTTAGATACTCTTCAATTTCATTAAACACTAATGCTTTTCCTTTATGAGTTAATAATTTTGGTGAAGCAGCTGAGACTTTAATAATTGCACCATCTGGGGCAAGGGAACCACGAACTACAACAATGCCGCCGCCAGCTGCTTGGAAAGGTTTATTTGCTGGCGTGATTACCTCTTTATTCCAATTCTCAGCGCCTTCAATATTCTCTTTAACAGTTTTACCAGTGACAGTTATGTGATCGGTGTGAATTAAGTTTGAGATTTCCTTCATTACAGTTGGCACACCACCTGCATCAAAGAACTCCTCCATTAAGAACTTTCCACTCGGCATCATGTTGGCAATTACCGGAACATCTTTACCTAATTTATCAAAGTCATCTAAAGAAAGTGGTACGCCAACTCGGCCGGCAATGGCTAGTAAGTGCACAACAGCATTTGTTGATCCACCAATTGCAGCTAAGATTTTTATGGCATTTTCAAACGCTTTACGATTTAAAATCTTAGAAAGCTTTAGATCCTCTTCAACCATTTTTACAATTCTGCGCCCAGATAGATGAGCTAATGTGAATTTACGTGAATCAACCGCTGGAATTGCAGCAGCTCCTGGAAGTTGCACACCTAGTGCTTCAGTAACACATGCCATAGTTGATGCAGTTCCCATGGTCATACATGAACCTTGGCTACGAGCAGAACATGATTCCATCGCCATAAACTCTTCAAAACTTATCTTGCCACTTCTAACTTGCTCGCTATATTTCCAAACTAATGTGCCAGAACCAACTGCTTCACCATGGTAGCGACCATTAAGCATTGGTCCGCCTGTGATCATTAAAGCCGGAAGATCCACACTAGCTGCTCCCATTAATAATCCAGGAGGTGTCTTATCGCAATTACCTAGTAACACAACGCCATCTAATGGGTGAGATCTAATTAATTCCTCAACCTCCATTGCAAGCATATTGCGATATAACATCGTGGTTGGTCGCTGTAAAGATTCACTAAGTGACATCGCTGGGAATTCAAGTGGAAAGCCACCTGCTTCCCATACTCCGCGCTTAACCGCTTCAGCTACATCATTTAAAGATCCATTACATGGATTTAATTCAGACCATGTATTAGCAATACCGATAACGGGCCGGCCATCAAAAACATCTGGGGCATAACCTTGATTGCGAAGACGCTCGCGGTGGATATAACCACCCTTATCTTTTAATCCAAACCAGTATTGGCTGCGGCGATTAAACTTCTCTTCGCTCATACCCACCAATCCTGATCCTTATTACTCTCAAATAATGAGAAAAATTCTGTGTTAAGGTTTTCATATTCTAGTTCATTAGAGCAAAAACTTCATCTCTACAGAAAAGAAGGAAAAATGAGAATCGCACGCTTAGGTCAGTTATATAAGGAAAAGCCTGCAGTAATTATCTCAGATACCGAGGCAGTCTTTGTTGATGATCTAATCTCCGATTTTAATCGTGTTGAGTTAGAAAATGGCGCAATTGCTAAATTACAAAAAGCAGATTTAAGTAGCAGGAGCAAGGTAGCGATTGCTGATTATCGAATTGGTTCCCCAGTTGCTAGGCCAACAAAAGTTATTTGCGTTGGCTTAAATTATGCAAAGCATGCCTTTGAATCATTTATGGAACCACCAGCTGAACCAGTTATTTTTATGAAAGCTCCAGATACAGTTGTTGGACCAAATGATGACATTGTTATTCCACCAAACTCATTAAAAACAGATTATGAGGTTGAGTTGTGTGTAGTAATTGGAAAAAATGCTCTCTACCTTAAATCAGAGGAAGAGGCTGCCGATCACATCCTTGGTTACACAATCTCTCAAGATGTGTCTGAGCGTCACTGGCAAGTTGAGCGAAGTGGGCAATGGGTTAAAGGAAAATCATTTCCAACATTTAATCCAATGGGTCCATGGATTGTTACGGCAGATGAGTTTACAAAAAATAAATTATCTCCAAGTAATCTATCTTTAAGTTGCACAATTGATGGCGAGGTAAGGCAAAACTCTAGAACTGATGATTTAATCTTTGGAATAAATCACTGTATTTGGTATATCTCACAATTTATGGAGTTAAAAGCTGGTGATGTGGTTAATACCGGAACTCCAGAAGGTGTTGGTATGGGATTTAAACCACCGAAATTCCTAAAAGGTGGCGAAAGTATTGTTACTACAATTGAAGGAATCGGTACCATCAAAAATAAGGTAGTTAATTACAAGTAATTAGCTAATTATTTTATTACTTCGCACGCCATTAATAACTCTCTCAATGCCATATGGGTTTGAATTTTGTAGCTCGGCTGGTAATTGATTATCTGGAAAATTTTGATAAACCACTGGCCTAACAAAGCGATAAAGCGCATCTAATCCAACAGAGGTTGTGTGGGTAGAAGATGCTGGCCATTGCCCGCCATGATTTTGCGCAGCGGTTACTGAAACAGCGGTTGGAAAACCATTCCAAATTACACGCCCAGCTAATTGGCTTAATTTATTTACTAATTCCTTAACATTCTCATTGGCTCCTGCATGTAAAGCAGCGGTTAGTTGACCAGCCATAGCATTTGCAACAGTAAGAAATTGATCATATGCGACTCTGATAATTACTGAAGTTGGACCAAAGTGCTCTTCAAGTAAATCATCGTAATTATTCACATCAGCCCAATTAACTACAAAAATAGTTGGGGTAACGCCATATCCGTCAGGGTTATTCGTTCCAGCAATACTCTTTAACCCTTTTGATTTAGTAAAAGATGAAACTGCGTCAGTAAATCTGCTAGCTATCCCTTTATTTAATAGAGGCGCAACTTTTTGTGTGGCTACATAACTTTCTACTTGAGAAATAAACTTATCCCCTGTTGCATCATCTGGAATTACTAAAATTCCAGGTTTTGTACAAAATTGACCAGAGCCAAGTAAGGCAGAATCTATTGCGGCTTTAGCCAACTCATCAGCTTTTTCAGAAAGAGCAGTTGGTGTAAAGAAAACTGGATTTAAAGAGCCCATCTCGGCATAAACTGGGATAGGAACTTTTCGCTCTTGTGATAATTTAATTAGTAACTTACCAACCATGCCAGAGCCAGTAAATCCAATTGCAGTAATCTCGGGTGCTTTTGCTAACCAATGTGTAATCTCAGGATTTAATCCCTGCACAATTGAAAATAACTCTTTTGGTAATCCTTGTGATGTTATTCCTTTAATCACTGCTTCATAAACTAATTGACTTGTATTTGGATGAGATGGATGGGCTTTAACTATTACTGGACAACCTGCCGCAAGTGCTGATGCAGTATCACCACCAGCTACTGAAAATGCTAATGGAAAATTAGAGGCAGCAAATACAGCAACTACACCTAATGGTTGCTGCACTTTGCGAAGATCAGGCCGCGCAACTGGTAAGAAATTCGGATCTGCTAAATCAATAATTGGTAATAAATGCCCACCTGTTTTAACAAGTGCGGCAAATGCTCTAAGTTGTATGACAGTTCGCATCACTTCACCAGTTAACCGAGGGAGCGGTAACGCGGTCTCTAAATTTGCTACTTCAGCTAATTTTTCTTTTTGCTCTTCAATTGCATCAGCAATCGCATTTAATAATGCAGCACGCTGGCTTGGATTAGTAGCTTCTAGTTTTGCTTTCACGCTATCAGCAGCTTTTATTGCTGCACTGGTTTGGATTAAATCCCACTCAGTGATTTCATCTCCAACTGGTTTAGCAGTTACAGGATTTTGGGCTGTGAAAGTCTTACTCATTTTCTAACTATAACTAAAAGTGTGAAAATAAAATATTTATCTAACAAAAATCTCAATATTTAGGGGCATTTCGAGTTCGCTCAACCTTTGGCTTTCTCATATTTCGCTTACTCCAACAGATGTTATGCCAATGCCTGCGCATTTCAGAATCATGCTCAAGCCAGGCAACGGTGTGTGGGGTCGCCATTGGAATCATCTGATCACATCCGGGGCAGCGATATGGTTTATTTGAAGTTGAACCACTAATTTTTCTAACAACAAATATTCCATCATCATGCTCTTCTATCACCTCACTAGATGTTGTGATATCGCGCTCATCGATAGGAATTAAAGGTTTACCCTTACCCTTTGGCTTACTTTTACGCGGACTCACAGGTTTATTCTCCCAAGTGATTTAAGTTTTATTACCAATTACGGCAAGATGTCGCCATGAACACAGCTGCTGCGATCGAAGTCCGTGGTTTAACCAAGAAATATGGCAGCAAGGTAGCAGTTGCTGGAATTGATTTAACTGTTGAGCGTGGTGAAATATTTGCACTCCTTGGTCCAAATGGTGCTGGTAAAACTACTACCGTTGAAATTCTAGAGGGATACCGAGTGGCCAATTCTGGCCAGGTTAGAGTCTTAGGTTTTGATCCAGCAACAAAAGGCGGCCCTGCTCAAAAATGGCGTAATCAAATTGGGATTGTTTTGCAATCAACTAATGATGCAGCAGATTTAAGTGTTATTGAAACTATTTCTCACTTTGCTAATTACTATGAAAATCCAAGAGATGTTAAACAGGTAATTGAAGAGGTTGGTTTAGAAGAAAAAGTTGGCGCAAAGGTGCGAGAGTTATCTGGTGGGCAGAGACGCAGGTTAGATGTTGCACTCGGCATTATTGGCTCCCCTGAACTATTGTTTTTAGATGAACCAACAACCGGTTTTGATCCTGAAGCTCGTAGATCCTTTTGGGAATTAATTAGAACTTTAAAATCTGAAGGAACCACAATTCTTTTAACAACACATTACTTAGATGAAGCTCAAGCTTTAGCTGATCGAGTTGGTGTTATTAATGAAGGAGTCATTATTGAGATTGCAACTCCAGATACTTTAGGTGGACGCAATACCGCACCAGCTAAAGTCACTTGGCTAGAAAATGGCGCCACACAAGAGTTGTTAACTAAGAATCCAACGGAGGAAGTTTTAAAATTAAGCCAGCGGTTTAATAATCAGATACCTGAGCTTCAAGTACTGCGCCCGAATCTGGAAGAGATATATCTTCGAATGATTGGTGAATTAAAATGAATACCTTAAAAGAGACTTTACGAATTGGTGTGCTTCGAAGTTTCCTTGAAGTTAAGCAGTTTATGCGCCAGCGGGAATCTGTGGTCTTCACCTTATTTTTTCCAGTAATTCTGCTATTCATTTTCGGTACTGTTTTTAAAGACACTATCGCACCAGGAGTTACCTTTAGCCAATACTTTGTCGCAGGAATGATCGCATCTGGTTTAGTTAATACTGGTTTTCAACAACTTGCGATCACAATTCCAATGGAGCGAGATGATGGAACATTAAAACGCTTGCGCGGTACACCAATGTCAGTTTCTTCATACTTTATTGGCAAGGCGCTTCTGGTAACGATCTTAATGATTATCCAAACCATATTGTTACTATTTTTTGGCTCAGTTGTTTTTGATCTTAACCTGCCAACTGATCCAATGCTTTGGTGGAATTTCACTTGGCTAGTAATCCTCGGAAGTGCTTGCTCTGCCGTGCTTGGAATCGCGTTTTCAGTTGTGCCAAAAAGTGGGCGCGGAGCATCCGCTGTTGTCTCACCGATAGTAATTATTCTTCAGTTCTTTAGTGGAGTATTTTTCGTTTTCACATCCCTTCCAGTTTGGATGCAACAATTTGCTGCCCTCTTTCCCCTTAAGTGGTTAACACAAGGAATGCGCTCTGTATTTTTGCCAGAAGATTTTGCTACACAAGAGGTAGCCGGTGATTGGGAGCTTGGTAAGACTGCTTTAATACTTATCATTTGGTTAGTTTTAGGCTTACTTGTTGCAATTAAAACATTTAAATGGAGCAGACAATAAAAATAAAAATATTAGTATCTGTTTTACTAGCTACTACATTATTTACCACTAGTTCCTTTGCAGTAACGCCTACGCCAAAACCAACTGCAAAGGTAAGTAAGAAAGCGACTCCAAAACCTGCTGCATCAGCTAAGCCAGTAAGTTCTAAATCAAGTGTGAGTACTCAAGTTACTGCAACTAAAAAACCTACCAAGAAACCTACAAAGAAACCTGTGAAGAAAAAGAAGAAGGTTAAGAAAACTGCTACGCCAATCCCATCACCTTCACCTGTTTGGCCGCCGGTTGGATTTACTTCTAAGGGTGGAATCTATGCAAAAATTCCAACTGGCAAAGAATTATTGGGCTTACTTTCAGCAAAAGTTAAATTAGCCGATGATGTAAAAAAATGTGAGAAAAATGCATGTGGCGCAGTTGTTGTAGCTGCAGAAATGCAGTGCCGCTGGTGGGAAATTAGATCGACCGTATCAATGATTGATCCTGCAGATCCGGCTAAGAAATTACTACTTGGAAGCCTTCGAACCACCTATAACTCATTAAGCCCTAGAACCTATGCAAACATATTATTAATTAGTGATGAGCCTTTATATTTACCAGCAGCTATAGACCCAGCAACAAATCAAGAGTTAGCACCTGTACTTAGAACTGGCATTTCTATTGGAGGAATTTCTGCAACCTGCCATAAGGCAACGACTAATGAAGTTATTCCAACTAGTGTTTACACTCCTTTTAAATAAAGATAGGGGATAAATTGCTCGGGGGCATTAACAACGGTTTGTATCTAATATCTTTATCAGGCTTCCTAGTTGTAGCCGTATTAGCACTAATTCTTAGGTGGGCTTTTTCTCACAACAACTCTTTGATTGAAAAGGATAAAGTAATTGGATCAGAGGATCAGTATGGGTTACTAAAAGTTGCCCATAGCCCTAAAAATCATATTGAGGGTGAAATGATGCGACAAAAATTAATTTCGGTTGGTATTAAAGCAACTCTTTCACAAACTAAGGATGGTCCTAGAATTTTAGTATTTGAAAAAGACTTAAAGATCGCAAAAGCAACTCTGAATAGTTAGCGATTTGCGCCAGGAACCCAGAGTTGATCACCGATCTCTTTATTTGCAGTTCGGGCTAAAACAAATAAAAGATCAGATAAACGGTTTAAGTATTTTGCTGTAACAGGATTTACCCCGCCGCCAAATGAATGAATAGCATGCCAGGTATTTCGTTCAGCACGCCTAACCACAGTTCTTGCGACATGCATTAAAGCTGATGCAGGGGTTCCAGATGGAAGTACAAATGTACGAAGTGGCTGTAAAGATTCGTTGTATTTATCAATTTGCTTCTCTAGATAATCAATTTGTGATTCTAAAACTCTTAATGGCTCTGTAGTTGGGTTATCAACTATTGGCGTACAAAGATCTGCGCCAACATCAAATAAATCATTTTGAATTCTGACTAGAAGTTTTGTAATTTCATCATCTTTAATACCACCGAGTGCTAATACAACTCCGATTGCAGAGTTAGCTTCATCAACGGTGGCATATGCCTCAAGGCGTGGATCATTTTTTGAGGTTCGGCTCATATCCCCTAGTGAGGTAGTTCCATCATCGCCGGTTTTTGTGTAGATACGGGTTAAATTAACCATGAACTCACCCTACCTTAAGCAATTACAATGGGGAATTATGGAACGACTACGGGTAGTTGGAGGTGCCAGATTATCTGGCACGGTTCGTGTTTTTGGAGCCAAAAACTCAGCGCTTAAATTAATGGCGGCAACATTACTCGCCCCTGGTGAATCAAAAATTACAAATCTACCTGCTATCGCAGATGTTGATTACATGGCGGAGTTATTAACTAGGTTGGGATGTAGCGTTAAAGTAAATAATGAATTACATGAAGTAATTATTGCGGTACCAAAAAAATTAGGTCATAGAGCTGATTATGATTTAGTGCGAAAGATGCGCGCATCAATAAATGTATTAGGGCCGCTAATTGCTAGAGAGTTAGTTGCTGAAGTAGCACTACCTGGTGGAGATGCAATCGGATCAAGAGGACTTGATTTTCACATTAATGGTTTAAAAGATATGGGAGCAGAAATTCACTCTGAACATGGCTTTGTTATTGCTAGCGCACCTAATGGAATTAAGGGCGCGGCTATCACTTTAGAGTTTCCAAGTGTTGGTGCTACTGAAAATATTATGACTGCAGCAACTTTGGCAACTGGTAGGACCACGATTGATAACGCAGCCCGTGAACCAGATGTAGTAGATCTTGGTGAGTTTCTAATTGCAATGGGTGCAAAAATAACTGGACTTGGTACACACACCATCACTATTGATGGTGTTAAAGAATTAAAACCAGCAACACATGCCACATTAGCTGATCGAATTGTTTCTGGAACTTGGGCCTTTGCTGCTGCTATGACAAAAGGTGATATCACAATTGAAAATGGGCGAGTAGATCATCTTGAGGTGCCGTTAGACAAATTAGTTGAAGCAGGGGCGGTAGTAACAACTACTAGTAATGGATTTAGAGTAAAGATGGATAAACGCCCAATTGCAGTTGATGTAGCAACACTTCCCTATCCAGGCTTTCCAACTGATTTACAACCAATGGTAATTGCACTAAATGCAATTGCTGAGGGCACATCCTTAGTAACTGAAAATGTATTTGAGGGCAGATTTATGTTTGTAAATGAGTTACTTAGGTTAGGTGCAAATATCCAAGTTGATGGTCATCATGCTGCGATTACTGGAATCTCTGAGTTATCAGCAGCGCCAGTTGCGGCCACAGATATTAGAGCTGGAGCAGGCTTGGTATTAGCAGCATTAGCCAGCGATGGAATAACAATTATTGAAGATGCCTACCATATTGATCGTGGCTATCCAGACTTTCCAGTTCAACTTCAATCACTCGGTGCAGATGTAACTAGAGTTTAATTAGCACTCTCACCAAGAATTGATACTCGATTTTTAGAAACTGAAATAAATCCACCGTTAATTACAAAATCATTTGTAGAACCATCAGTTGCCTTTATAGAAACTGTGCCATCTGCTAAAACTCCAAGCAGCGGAGCGTGATCAGGTAGTACACCAAGATCACCTTCGAGTGTGCGAGCAGAAACCATTTTGGCTTCCCCACTCCACACCCGCTTCTCTGGTGTAACTACCTCAACTTTTAGCAATGATTCAGACATTTATTATGACTTCGCTAACTCTGCTGCTCTTCGTTCAACATCATCTAAGCCACCACACATAAAGAATGCTTGCTCTGGAACATGGTCATACTTTCCATCAGCTAGAGCTTCAAAGGCAGAAATAGTTTCAGTTAGTGGCACGAATGAACCTTCAAGGCCGGTGAAGACCTTTGCCACGAAAGTATTTTGAGAAAGGAATCGTTGAATACGACGAGCTCTTCCTACCAAAATACGATCTTCTTCAGATAATTCATCGATACCTAAGATTGCAATAATGTCTTGCAAATCTTTGTAACGCTGCAAGATCTGCTTAATTCGGTTAGCAACTCGGAAGTGATGCTCACCAATATAGCGAGGATCAAGAATTCGAGAAGTTGAATCAAGTGGATCAACAGCTGGATAAATACCAAGCTCTGAGATCGGACGAGATAACACTGTTGTCGCATCTAAGTGAGCGAAGGTTGTGTGTGGGGCTGGGTCAGTAATGTCATCTGCAGGAACATAAATTGCCTGCATAGATGTAATTGAGTGACCACGAGTTGAAGTAATTCGCTCCTGTAACTGTCCCATCTCATCAGCAAGTGTTGGTTGGTATCCCACCGCAGATGGCATACGACCAAGAAGTGTTGAAACTTCAGAACCTGCTTGCGTAAATCGGAAAATATTATCGATGAATAAAAGCACATCTTGCTTCTGCACATCACGGAAATACTCCGCCATAGTTAGAGCAGATAGTGCTACTCGAAGACGTGTGCCAGGTGGCTCATCCATTTGTCCGAAGACCAATGCGGTCTTATTAATAACACCAGTTTCAGTCATTTCAAGGAATAAGTCATTACCCTCACGAGTACGCTCACCAACACCGGCGAATACTGAAACACCACCAAAGTTTTCAGCTACTCGATAAATCATCTCTTGGATCAACACAGTCTTACCAACACCTGCGCCACCAAATAATCCAATCTTTCCACCCTTTACATAAGGGGTTAGAAGATCGATAACTTTAATTCCAGTTTCAAACATCTCAGTCTTTGATTCAAGTTGATCAAATGCTGGAGCGGTTCGGTGAATTGG
>OFQS01000047.1_pt1 | contig 25221 bp, 30 predicted proteins | sample 1542861 | NCBI WGS metagenome assembly OFQS01 (sample SAMN05442518, study PRJEB24371) | freshwater metagenome | isolation source: Freshwater Lake | place: Canada: Niagara | collected 2012-08-03 | reverse complement strand
GTTGCCGCCCGGCCGCACGCCCATCGTCACCAAGCTGGTGGCCGATGCGCGTCGCCCCGACGTCATCGAGCGCAGCCGCGCGCAGTTGATCGAAGGCCGGCAGGTGTACTGGGTGGGCCCGCTGATCGAGGAAAGCGAAGCCCTGGACCTGAGCAACGCCACCGAAACCCACGCCGAACTGTGTGCCGCACTCAACCCACCCGGCGCACCCTCGGTCCTGGTGGGCTTGTTGCACTCGCGCATGAGCAGCGCCGACAAACAGGCCGTGATGGCCGAGTTTGTGCAGGGCCGCATGGGCGTGCTCGTGTCCACCACCGTCATCGAGGTGGGGGTGGACGTGCCCAACGCCTCGCTCATGGTGATCGAACACGCCGAGCGTTTTGGTTTGTCGCAGTTGCACCAGCTGCGCGGCCGTGTGGGCCGTGGCGCGGCGGCGTCGGCCTGCGTGCTGCTCTATTCGCACAACGAGAGTGGCCGCTTGAGCGAGACCGCACGCCAACGCCTCAAGGCCATGGCCGAAACCGCCGACGGTTTTGACATTGCGCGGCGCGACTTGGAGATTCGCGGCCCCGGTGAATTCATGGGGGCCCGCCAATCGGGCGCGGCCTTGCTGCGTTTTGCCGACTTGGCCACCGACGGCCATTTGCTGGCGTGGGCACAGGCTGCGGCGCTGAGCATGTTGGACCAGCACCCCCAAGCGGCCCTGCGCCACACCGCGCGCTGGTTGGGCGACAAGACCGACTATTTCAAAGCTTGACGAAGGACAAAGCCGCCCCCGCGCTTTGACGCAAAATAGCGCCATGACCCTGACCGAACTCAAATACATCGTGGCCGTGGCCCGTGAGCGGCACTTTGGCAAAGCGGCCGAGGCCTGCTTTGTGTCGCAGCCCACCTTGTCGGTGGCCATTAAGAAACTCGAGGAAGAACTCGATGTGAAGTTGTTCGAACGCAGCGCCAATGAGGTGAGCACTACGCCTTTGGGCGAAGAAATCATTCGCCACGCACAGCTTGTGTTGGAGCAAGCGGCCGAAATCAAAGAAATTGCCAAGCGCGGCAAAGACCCCTTGGCCGGGACTTTGCGTTTGGGTGTGATCTACACCATTGGCCCTTATTTGTTGCCTGACCTGATGCGTCAGATCATGAAAAAGGCGCCGCAAATGCCTTTGATGTTGCAAGAGAATTTCACCGTCAAACTCATGGAGATGCTGCGCGCTGGGGAAATTGATTGCGCTATCTTGGCTGAGCCTTTTCCCGACACCGGATTGGCCACAGCGGCTCTGTACGATGAGCCCTTCATGGCCGCATTGCCCGTCAAGCATTTGCTGGCCAAGAAAAAATCAATCACTGCTGAGCAACTTAAAAACGAAACCATGTTGTTGCTTGGCAATGGCCATTGCTTCAGAGACCATGTGCTTGAAGTCTGCCCAGAGTTTGCAAGGTTTTCTAGCAACGCAGAAGGCATTCGGAAAAGCTTTGAAGGCTCCTCCTTGGAAACCATCAAGCACATGGTGGCGGCTGGTATGGGCGTCACTTTGGTGCCGCGTTTGTCGGTGCCTGCTGAAGCACTCGCCAAAGAACCCAAACGAAAAAAACACGAGGATCCTGACATCGCTTACTTGCCCATCGTGGACGAAGCAGGGGGCTTGCCACCCACGCGACGTGTGGTCATGGTTTGGCGCAAAAGCTTCACGCGCTATGAAGCCATTGCTGCACTTCGCAATGCCATCTATGCATGCGAGTTACCGGGCGTGACTCGTTTGTCATGATGCCTATTCGAGCTGTTTGACGTTGAAAACTTTTCATTCCATGCGTGAAAAAATCAGCTTGTATTTAGACCTCATTCGCTGGAATCGACCTGCTGGTTGGCTCTTGTTGTTATGGCCTACGCTGTCTGCTTTGTGGGTGGCATCGGGTGGTTTTCCAGGTTGGCATTTGCTCGCCGTCTTCACTTTAGGCACCATCCTGATGCGCAGTGCCGGGTGTTGTTTAAACGATGTGGCAGACCGCGACTTTGACAAGCATGTCAAACGAACCGCTGAGCGGCCCGTCACCAGCGGCCGCATTGGTGTGAAAGAAGCCTTGCTGCTGGGTGCCGTGCTGGCACTCATCGCTTTTATGTTGGTGCTCACTTTGCGCACAGAAACCATCGCGTGGTCTTTTGTTGCCATGGCGGTGGCAGTGGCTTATCCCTATGCCAAACGCTTTGTCGCCATGCCGCAAGCCGTGCTGGGCGTTGCATTCAGTTTCGGAATTCCCATGGCCTTTGCCTCTGTCACTGGCGAAGTGCCGAGCATCGCTTGGGCGCTGTTACTGGGCAATTTGTTTTGGGTCTTAGCCTACGACACCGAGTACGCCATGGTTGACCGCGACGACGATTTGAGAATTGGTATGAAAACTTCTGCCATCACACTAGGGCAATGGGATGTGGCGGCAGTGATGTTTTTCTACGTAGCATTTTTAGCTGTATGGGGTGTGGTACTGGATGCATCCGAAAAGCCTCTTTTGTTGGTGGGCTTGGCTGTTGCAGCACTTCAAGCCGCTTGGCATTTTTGGCTGATCAAAGACCGATCACGAGACGGTTGCTTCAAAGCATTTCGCTTGAATCACTGGGTAGGTTTTGCAGCTTTCTTGGGCGTGGCACTTAGCTACGCCTGATCAGTCTTTGCCGAACTCATCACCCAACTCGGCCGAGCGTTTCTGGGCTGCCAACATGGCTTTCACAAAGGCTTCTTTCACATGGTCGTCGGCCATGGATGTGAGCGCCGCATAGGTGGTGCCTCCCTTTGAAGTGACGCGCTGACGCAGCACTTCAGGCGTTTCTGTGGATTGACGCGCCAAATGTGTGGCGCCGCCAAAGGTGGCCTTGGCCAAGTGGTAGGCCTGTTCTTGGCTTAAGCCCATCTGAACACCCGCTTCCGTCATGGCTTCTAAAAAATAAAACACATAGGCAGGTCCAGAACCCGAAAGCGCAGTGACCACATCCAAGTCAGATTCTTGCTTGACCCATATCCATTCGCCTGTGCTTTTTAGGATTTGTTCAACCAACTGCTTGTCTGTTGCCGACACACCTGCACGGGGAAATAAACCCGTCATGCCCTGACCCACCAAGGCCGGCGTATTGGGCATGCTGCGCACAACGCGATCTGTTTGAAGCCAGCGCGCAATGCTGTCGCTTCGAATGCCTGCGGCCACCGACAAGTGAAGCGCCTTTTGTGTGAAAGCGGCTACGGGCAGAGCCGCCTCTTTGAATACTTGCGGCTTCACAGCCCAAACCACCAAATCTGCATGGTTCAAAGCAGCAGAGGCCGCTGAATCAGTTGAGGCGGATGCATGAACTTCAACGCCAAATTCTGTTTGAAGCTTGGCGGCAGTTTCAGCAAAGGGCTCAATCACGACCACTTGGCTTTGCGCAAGGCCTTGTCGAATCAGGCCGCCCAAAATGGCGCTGGCCATGTTGCCACCGCCAATGAAGGCCAAGCGCACTTTTTGAAAATCAATGTGAGTCGATGCAGTCATGAATCATTCTCGAAAAATAGGCAGAGCCATTGCACAAGGACGGCCAAAGTTAGAATTGCTTTGTCTGACTCGGCCAATGGGTCTTATTGTCTCTTTTTCGGAGCACCGCTTTCGGTTAATCTTCCAGCCATGAAGTACATCCTTTCACTTGACCAAGGCACCACCAGTTCTAGGGCGGTGTTGTTCAACCGAAATGGCCAGCCTGTTGCCACCGCTCAACAAGAGTTAACACAGTATTTTCCTCAACCAGGATGGGTTGAGCACGACGCGCTTGAAATTTGGCAATCGCAAAAAAATGTCATGCAAGAGGTGCTGCAAAAGGCGAAGGTTTCTGCCTCTCAAATACAGAGCATTGGCATTAGCAACCAACGCGAAACAAGCGTGGTTTGGGACCGCAGAACAGGGCAGCCCATTGCACCGGCCATTGTTTGGCAAGATCGCAGAACGGCTGGGCTTTGTGACAAGCTTAAAAGCCAAGGTGCGGCCGCTGGCATTCAAAAGAAAACAGGCTTGGTTCTAGATGCCTATTTTTCTGCCACCAAAATTGCCTGGTTGCTCGACCATGTGAAGGGCGCTAGGCGTCTGGCAGAGCAGGGGCATTTGGCGTTTGGCACCATCGACACATGGCTCATTTGGCAACTCACGGGGGGCCGGGTGCATGTCACCGATCCTAGCAACGCGTCGCGAACCATGTTGTTCAATTTGCATACCCAAGCTTGGGATGCCAGTTTGCTCAAGCAATTCAACATCCCCTTTTCAATCTTGCCGCAAGTGGTGCCAAGCAGCGGCGTGTTGGCCGAAACTGATGCGCATCTTTTGGGTCTATCGGTGCCCATTGCAGGTTTGGCCGGCGATCAACAAGCCGCTACGTTTGGGCAAGCTTGTTTTGCGCCAGGCATGGCCAAGAACACCTATGGCACAGGCTGCTTCATGCTGATGAACACTGGCCATGTGCCGGTTCAAAGTCGCAATCAATTGCTCACCACTGTGGCGTGGCAAGGCCCCCAGGCGCTTGCAAAGGCTTGGCATTCAACCGCTTATGCTTTGGAGGGCTCTGTGTTCATGGCCGGTGCCACAGTGCAATGGCTGCGTGATGGTTTGCAAATCATTCAAAAAGCCAGCGACGTAGAAGCGCTGGCAGCCAGCGTACCCAACACGGACGATGTTTATTTGATACCCGCATTTGCGGGTTTGGGCGCACCCGATTGGGACGGCCAAGCGCGTGGCACTTTGGTGGGCATGACGCGCGGCACCACAAAAGCGCACATTGCGCGTGCCGCCTTAGAGGCCATCGCTTGGCAAGTGGCCGATGTGTTTTTGGCCATGTCCAAAGACAGTGGCTTGGCATTGACCGAACTGCGCGTCGATGGGGGTGCCAGCCAAAACAATTTGCTGATGCAAATGCAGGCAGATGCATTGGGCGTACCGGTAGTTCGCGCCAGCGTCACAGAGACCACTGCATTGGGCGCAGCCTACTTGGCGGGACTGGCCACTGGGTTTTGGTCGGGCGCCGATGAAATCACAGCCCAATGGTCGATCGATCGAAAGTTTGTGCCGCAAACAAGTGATCGCGCCACTCAAGCCAGGCAAACCGGACATGCACGTTGGCGAGAAGCTGTCGACCGTTCACGAGCTTGGGCGAAAGATTAGAAATACTGAATGAATCCTTTGTTGACAGACAGGGCGCAGTTGCTTGCGCAATTAGACGCCGTGCAAGAGTTTGACATCGCCATCATTGGTGGCGGTGCAACGGGCCTAGGCGTTGCCGTTGATGCGGCCGTCCGGGGCTTGAAAGTGGTGCTTTTAGAGGCCCATGACTTTGCCAAAGGCACCTCGTCACGGTCGACCAAATTGGTTCATGGCGGTGTTCGTTATTTGGCGCAGGGCCATTTGCCTTTGGTCTGGGAAGCCTTGCGGGAGCGCCAACACTTGCTCTCGAATGCGCCCCATTTGGTCAAACCCATGCCCTTTGTGATGCCCGCTTATCGGCGAAAAGACCAACTGTTTTATGGCTTAGGTTTGAAGCTTTATGACTTGTTGGCAGGCCCGGCTCGGCTCGGGCCCACCCGTTTGTTAAGTCATGCAGAAACTTTGCTGGCGCTGCCGGGCGTCAGAGTCACGAATTTGGTGGGCGGTGTGAAATATTGGGACGCCCAATTTGACGATGCTCGCTTGGCCTTGGCCTTGGCGCGAACAGCGGCATCTCACGGCGCGATCGTGCTGAACCACATGCCCGTCACAGGTCTTCTGACGGAGTATCCTGCGGGCCGCATCAAAGGCCTGACATGCCAAGACACAGAGACGGGCCAAGAGCGCAGTTTGAAAGCCCGTTGTGTGGTCAATGCCACGGGTGTTTGGGTAGACCAAATTGAGGCCATGCTGTACTCCAAGCCTGGCAACGCCAGCGATGCCAAATTGCCCCATGCGGTCAGGCCCAGCCAGGGTGTTCATCTGGTGGTGGATGCTTCTTTCTGGCCAGGTTCATCGGCCTTGTTGGTGCCGCGCACCCAAGACGGCCGAGTTTTATTTGCAGTGCCATGGCAAGGCAAAGTGTTGTTGGGCACCACTGACACGCCCAAACCCCAAGTGGATTGGGAGCCTAAGGCGCTTGAATCTGAAATTGACCAAATCTTGCAAGAAGCCGCCAAATACTTGGTCAAAGTGCCTTTGCGCTCGGACGTCACCAGCGTGTGGGCGGGGCTTCGGCCCTTAGCGCGCACCGATGAAAAATCAAACGAACAAGGTGCCACACAAAACGTCAGCCGGGAGCACACCGTCAAAGTGGCAGCCAATGGCATGGTCAGTGTCATGGGCGGCAAGTGGACCACCTACCGCGCCATGGCCGCCGATGTCATGCAATCTATTCGCAATGCGCAACTCATCTCACTGACCTCTGAAGATGCGACGCTTGATACCAAGCTGTGGGGCGCTCCGTCTTTTGAGCCAACAAAAGTCATGCAAAAGGACGGCGCTTCGGTTTCGGACAGACCTTATGGCACAGACGCAGAACTGTTGGCAAGCTTGCCAGGTGCAGACAGCGGGTTGGGCCCGTTGCCAAGCCGCCAATTGAGTGAAGCCATGGTGCGTTTTGCAGCGCGCTATGAATATGCTCGTACCGTTGAAGATGTCTTGGCCCGTCGAAACCGCTTGCTGTTCTTGGATGCCAATGCAGCACTGGCGGTGGCCCCTCAAGTGGCAGACATACTGGGCGCTGAAACCGGCGTCTCGCCGCAATTGGCTGCTTTCGAAGCCCTGGCAAAGTCCTATCTGATGCCTTAAAAGCAATTTTCTTGGGTTTTTTGGCCCAAAAAGTGTTGACACTGCCCAAAATTGTTGTAATATCGCGGGCTTCGCTTGTTAAAAGCGGAGTTATCTACCCAAACAAAAGCACGGCGAGTGGTTCGCGGTGTGGATGACGGGTCCAAGACTGATCTTGGTGCCTTGAGTGGTCAAGCTGAAAAGCTCTGAACACTAAGGTGCACAAGGTGCAAGTTGGGAAATATTGAAATGATTCAGACAGAAACTCGGTTGGATGTTGCCGACAACACCGGCGCTAAGTCCGTCCTTTGCATCAAGGTGCTGGGCGGCTCTAAACGTCGTTACGCCAGTGTTGGCGACATTATCAAAGTGAGCATCAAAGAAGCTGCGCCCCGTGGCCGCGTCAAAAAAGGCGAGGTTTACAGTGCTGTGGTCGTTCGAACAGCCAAGGGCATCCGCCGTGGCGATGGCTCACTCGTTAAATTCGATGGCAATGCAGCAGTTTTGCTGAATGCCAAGTTGGAGCCCATTGGCACCCGCATCTTCGGCCCAGTCACGCGTGAATTGCGTACTGAGAAGTTCATGAAGATCGTGTCCTTGGCACCTGAAGTTCTTTAAGGACAAGCCATGAACAAGATTCGCAAAGGTGATCAAGTGATCGTCATCGCCGGTCGTGACAAAGGCAAGCGCGGCACCGTGTCGCTCCGTGCCGATGACTCGCACGTGGTGGTTGACGGCATCAACATGGTTAAAAAGCATGCCAAGCCAAACCCTATGAAGGGCACCAATGGCGGCATTATCGAAAAGACCATGCCTATTCATCAGTCCAATATCGCTATTTTCAACAGCGCTACTGGTAAGGCTGATCGTGTGGGTGTGAAGTTGTCAGCCGATGGCAAGCGCGTTCGCGTTTACAAGTCCAGCGGCGAAGAAATCAAGGTGGCATAAGCATGGCACGTCTACAACAACAATTCCGCGAAAAAATTGCCCCCGAACTCATGACCAAGTTTGGTTACAAGTCGGTCATGCAAGTTCCGCGCATCACCAAAATCACACTCAACATGGGTGTGAGCGAAGCCGTCGCAGACAAAAAAGTCATGGACAACGCTGTCAGTGACCTCACTAAAATTGCTGGTCAAAAGCCAGTCGTTACCAAGGCCAAAAAGCCAATCGCTGGTTTCAAAATCCGCGAAGGCCAAGCCATTGGTTGCATGGTCACATTGCGTGGCGTGCAAATGTATGAATTTCTCGATCGCTTCGTTACCGTGGCTTTGCCCCGCGTACGCGACTTCCGTGGTATCTCTGGCCGTGCTTTTGACGGTCGTGGCAACTACAACGTCGGCGTGAAAGAGCAAATCATTTTCCCTGAAATTGAGTACGACAAGGTTGACGCTTTGCGCGGTCTCAATATCAGCATCACCACGACGGCCAAGACCGACGACGAGTGCAAAGCATTGCTCGCCGGCTTCCGTTTCCCGTTCAAGAACTGAGGTGGCACGTGGCTAAAGTAGCATTGATCGAGCGCGAGCTCAAAAGAGACAGATTGGTAGCCAAGTACGCGGCTAAACACGCGGAATTGAAAGCCATTTCACAAGATATGAAGCGCAGCGATGAAGAGCGTGCAGCAGCCCGTTTGGGTCTGCAAAAGCTTCCCCGCAACGCAAACCCCACACGCCAACGTAACCGCTGTGCCATCACTGGCCGCCCACGTGGTACGTTCCGTCAATTTGGCCTCGGCCGCGCCAAAATTCGTGAATTAGCCTTCCAAGGCAACATTCCCGGCGTGACCAAAGCCAGCTGGTAATCGGCAGGAGATACAACATGAGCATGAGTGATCCCATTGCCGACTTGCTGACTCGCATCCGCAACGCCCAAATGGTGGCCAAGGCCTCCGTTTCAATTCCCTCTTCCAAAGTGAAGGTGGCCATTGCCCAGGTGCTTAAAGATGAAGGTTACATTGACGGCTTCCAAGTCAAAACAGAGGGCGGCAAGTCCGAACTCTCCATTGCCCTGAAGTACTACGCAGGTCGCCCTGTGATTGAGCGCATTGAGCGCGTCAGTCGCCCTGGCCTTCGCGTTTACAAAGGCCGCGATGCCATTCCACAAGTCCTCAACGGTTTGGGCGTGGCCATCATCACCACCCCCCAAGGCGTGATGACAGATCGCAAAGCGCGCGCAGCCGGTGTCGGTGGCGAAGTTCTTTGCTACGTCGCTTAAGCGCAGGAGACTAAAAAATGTCCCGAGTCGGAAAAATGCCTGTGACCATCCCCGCTGGTGTGGATGTGTCCATCAAAGAAGACCAAATCAGTGTCAAAGGAACTGGCGGCACACTTGCCACCGCTTCTAGCCTGTTGGTCAAAGTCAACAATGACAACGGTAAGATGACCTTCATTCCGGTCAACGAATCCCGTGAAGCCAATGCCATGAGCGGCACCATGCGTCAGCTGGTGAACAACATGGTCACTGGTGTTACCAAAGGCTTTGAGAAAAAGCTCATGCTTGTCGGCGTGGGTTACAAAGCTGCTGCCCAAGGCAACAAATTAAATTTGGCTGTGGGTTATTCGCACCCTGTCAACATTGACATGCCTGTTGGCATCAAAGTGGAAACACCTGCGCCAACCGAAATCATCATCAAAGGCGCTGACCGCCAACGTGTTGGTCAGATCGCTGCTGAGATCCGTGCTGTTCGTCCTCCCGAGCCTTACAAGGGCAAGGGCATCCGTTATTCGGATGAGAAGATCACGATCAAAGAGACTAAGAAGAAATAAGGAGCTGCATCATGTTGACCAAAAAAGAGCAGCGTCTGCGTCGTGCACGTCAAACCCGCATCCGCATTGCACAGCAAGGCGTGGCACGTTTGACCGTGAACCGTACCAATCTTCACATTTATGCCAGCGTCGTTTCAGGCGACGGCAGCAAAGTGTTGGCCAGTGCTTCCACAGCCGAAGCCGATGTTCGCAAAGAACTCGGCGCTTCTGGCAAGGGTGGCAATGCCAATGCAGCCCAAATTATTGGCAAACGCATCGCTGAAAAAGCGAAAGCTGCTGGTGTTGAAAAAGTGGCTTTTGACCGCGCAGGTTTTGCATTCCACGGTCGTGTCAAAGCTTTGGCTGAAGCGGCTCGCGAAGCTGGCTTGCAGTTCTAAACGGATCGGAAATTACAAATGGCTAAGTTTCAGGCAAAAGCACAAGGTGACGGTCCAGAAGACGGTCTCCGCGAAAAAATGATCGCGGTCAACCGCGTTACCAAGGTTGTGAAGGGTGGACGTATTTTGGCGTTCGCAGCACTCACAGTCGTGGGCGATGGCGATGGCAAAGTGGGCATGGGCAAGGGCAAATCAAAAGAAGTGCCAGCTGCTGTTCAAAAAGCCATGGAAGAGGCGCGTCGCAACTTGCTCAAAGTGTCGCTCAAAAACGGCACCATTCATCACACCGTTTACGGTCACCACGGTGCAGCCCGCGTCTTCATGGCGCCCGCTCCCAAGGGTACTGGCATCATTGCTGGCGGCCCCATGCGTGCTGTTTTCGAAGTGATGGGCATCACTGACATCGTGGCCAAAAGCCATGGTTCGTCAAATCCTTACAACATGGTTCGCGCTACTTTGGACGCATTGACTCAATGCACAACGGCATACGAAATTGCCTCCAAGCGTGGCAAGAGCGTTGAAGACATCTTCGCTTAAACCAAAAAGGCAACAAGATGACAACACAACAACAAACCGTCAAGGTCCAATTGGTTCGCAGCCCTATCGGCTGCAAACAAGACCACCGCGACACCGTTCGTGGTCTGGGCTTGCGCAAGCTCAACAGCGTCAGCGAATTAGAAGACACACCTTCTGTTCGCGGCATGATCAACAAGATCAGCTATCTGGTCAAAGTTCTCTGAGGTAATTCTGATGGAACTCAATACTATTAAACCTGCAGCTGGCGCTAAACACGCCAAGCGTCGCGTTGGTCGTGGCATTGGCTCTGGCTTGGGTAAAACCGCCGGCCGTGGTCACAAAGGTCAAAAATCCCGTTCAGGCGGCTACCACAAAGTGGGTTTTGAAGGCGGTCAAATGCCTTTGCAACGCCGTCTGCCAAAGCGTGGCTTCAAGTCTCATCTCTTGAAGTTCAATGCTGAAGTCACACTCACAGCCCTCGAGAAACTCGGCTTGCCCGAAGTTGACTTGTTGACACTCAAGCAAGCTGGCCTGGTGGGCGAGCTGGCCAAAGTGGTCAAGGTTGTTAAAACAGGCGCGTTAACCAAAGCTGTCAAATTGACAGGCATTGGCGCAACAGCTGGTGCTAAAGCAGTCATTGAAGCTGCTGGTGGCTCCTTGGCCTAATTGAACAGAAAGACAAGCAGTGGTCACTAGCGCAACAACAGCCAACAAAGGCAAGTACGGAGACTTGAGTCGCCGGCTCGCCTTTTTGTTGCTCGCGTTGGTGATTTACCGTGTGGGCGCCCACATACCAGTTCCAGGCATTGACCCCTCACAACTGCAACAACTTTTCAATGGACAGCAAGGCGGCATCCTAAGTTTGTTCAACATGTTCTCGGGTGGTGCTTTGTCGCGCTTCACCGTGTTCGCGTTGGGCATCATGCCTTACATCTCTGCCTCCATCATCATGCAATTGCTCACCTACGTCTTGCCTGCCTTTGAGCAGCTCAAGAAAGAGGGCGAAGCAGGTCGTCGCAAAATTACCCAGTACACACGCTTTGGCACATTGGGTTTGGCTTTGTTCCAATCTCTGGGTATTGCCATGGCCCTCGAAGCCTCTGCTGGCTTGGTGATTGCCCCTGGTTTTGGTTTCCGCATGACAGCCGTCGTGAGCTTGACTGCTGGCACCATGTTCCTGATGTGGTTAGGCGAGCAAATCACCGAGCGCGGTTTGGGCAACGGTATTTCGATTCTCATTTTTGCTGGTATTGCTGCAGGTTTGCCAAGCTCTATCGGTGGTTTGTTGGAGTTGGTTCGCACAGGTGCCATGGGCCCTCTGGTTTCCATCTTCATCATTGCAGTGGTCATGTTGGTCACTTATTTTGTGGTGTTCGTTGAACGCGGCCAGCGCAAAATTTTGGTCAACTATGCGCGCCGTCAGGTGGGCAACAAGGTCTACGGCGGTCAATCTTCGCACCTGCCTTTGAAGCTCAACATGGCGGGTGTCATTCCCCCTATCTTTGCGTCGTCCATTATTTTGTTGCCAGCCACTGTCATTAACTGGTTCAGCTCTGGTGAATCCGACAACCCTGTGGTGTTGTTCATGAAGGATATGGCAGGCGCCCTTACGCCAGGTCAGCCCATCTACGTGATGTTCTATGCAGCTGCCATTATCTTCTTCTGTTTTTTCTACACAGCCTTGGTGTTCAACAGCCGCGAAACGGCCGACAACCTCAAGAAGAGTGGTGCGTTCATTCCCGGCATTCGCCCAGGTGATCACACCGCCAAATTCATCGACAAAATTTTGGTGCGCCTCACACTGGCTGGTGCCGTGTACATCACCTTTGTTTGTCTTTTGCCCGAATTTTTGATCTTGAAGTACAACGTGCCCTTCTATTTTGGTGGCACCTCACTTCTGATCATTGTGGTGGTGACCATGGATTTCATGTCACAAGTTCAAAATTACATGATGTCACAGCAGTACGAGTCGCTTCTCAAAAAAGCGAATTTCAAAACAACGCTGTGAATGAATTGACAGTCAAAAGAGTTTTAGGAGAAATGAAATGAGAGTTTCGGCTTCGGTCAAAAAAATTTGCCGCAACTGCAAAGTCATTCGCCGTAAGGGCGTGGTTCGTGTCATCTGCACAGACCCACGTCATAAGCAGCGTCAAGGCTGATTGCAAGAGTTATTAGAGGACCAAAATGGCACGTATCGCTGGTATCAATATTCCGCCGCACAAGCATACCGAAATTGGCTTAACCGCCATCTTTGGTATCGGTCGCACCCGCGCTCGCAAAATTTGCGAAGCCTCAGGCATTGCTTACTCCAAGAAGATCAAAGATCTGACGGATGGCGACCTGGAAAAAATTCGCGATCAAATCGCATTGATCACCATTGAAGGTGACTTGCGTCGCGAAACAACCATGAACATCAAGCGTTTGATGGACATCGGTTGCTACCGTGGTTTCCGCCACCGCCGTGGCTTGCCCATGCGTGGTCAGCGTACTCGCACCAATGCACGTACTCGCAAGGGTCCGCGCAAAGGCGCCGCCGGCTTGAAGAAATAACAGGGATTGAGAGACCACTATGGCAAAAGCCCCAACCAATAGCGCCGCACAACGCGTGCGCAAAAAAGTTCGCAAGAACGTTGCCGATGGCATTGCACACGTGCACGCCTCGTTCAACAACACCATCATCACCATCACAGACCGCCAAGGCAATGCTTTGTCATGGGCGTCTTCTGGTGGTCAAGGTTTCAAAGGTTCACGTAAATCCACGCCGTTTGCAGCTCAGGTTGCTTCCGAAGTGGCTGGTCGTGCTGCCATTGAACAAGGCATCAAGAACCTAGACGTCGAGATCAAAGGCCCCGGCCCAGGTCGCGAATCTTCAGTTCGTGCATTGGGCGCCTTGGGCATCCGCATCACATCGATTGCAGACGTCACACCCATGCCGCACAACGGTTGCCGCCCTCAAAAGCGTCGTCGTATTTAATTTGCAAAGCCCACCGCCATTGCCGTGCTGGCAATGGCTCCCGCATGTCTCATGCGGTAGTTGACAGAAAAGGAAGATCAAGTGGCACGTTACCTAGGCCCTAAGGCCAAACTATCCCGCCGTGAAGGCACTGACCTGTTCTTGAAGAGCGCCCGTCGCTCTATTGCGGACAAGTCTAAATTTGACACCAAGCCCGGCCAACACGGTCGCACTTCGGGTCAGCGCACATCCGACTACGGTCTGCAATTGCGTGAAAAGCAAAAAGTGAAACGCATGTATGGCGTGCTCGAGAAGCAATTCCGCCGCTATTTCACTGAAGCCGATCGCCGCAAAGGCAACACAGGCTCCAACCTGTTGAGCTTGCTTGAGTCACGTTTGGACAACGTTGTTTACCGCATGGGCTTTGGCTCTACACGCGCTGAATCACGCCAATTGGTGTCTCACAAAGCGGTCACAGTCAATGGTCACCCCGTGAACATTCCTTCCTACCTCGTCAAAGCTGGCGATGTGGTGGCAGTGCGTGAAAAGTCCAAAAAACAAACACGTGTTTTGGAAGCACTCCAATTGGCTCAACAAGTTGGCATGCCAGCTTGGGTTGAAGTCAACATCGAAAAAGTTGAGGGTGTCTTTAAGAAGGCGCCTGATCGTGATGAATTTGCGGCTGACATCAACGAATCTTTGATCGTTGAATTGTATTCACGCTAATCCCATCTTGTTTCAATCGTTCCCTTACCGCGATGCATGCGGTTTGGGTGCTTCATCAGCCTTACCGGTGTAACGTACCGAGGGTATTGAGAGGAAGTCTGAATGCAAACCAATCTGTTGAAACCAAAAGCTATCCAGGTCGAACAACTCGGCCCTAACCGCGCCAAGGTCACCCTTGAGCCCTTCGAGCGTGGCTACGGCCATACCTTGGGCAATGCGTTGCGCCGCGTTTTGTTGTCTTCCATGGTGGGTTATTCCGCCACTGAAGTCACTATAGCGGGTGTTGTTCACGAATACTCTTCTATTGACGGCGTGCAAGAAGATGTCGTCAACATTTTGTTGAACCTCAAAGGTGTGGTCTTCAAATTGCACAACCGCGATGAAGTCACATTGAGCTTGCGCAAAGACGGCGAAGGCCCTGTCACAGCGGCTGACATCCAAACACCGCACGACGTCGAAGTGATCAACCCCGAGCACATCATTGCCAACCTGTCACATGGCGGCAAACTCGATATGCAAATCAAGGTTGAAAAAGGCCGTGGCTATGTGCCAGGCTCTATGCGCCGTTTTGCCGATGAGCCTACAAAATCTGTTGGCCGCATTGTGCTCGACGCATCTTTCTCACCTGTCAAGCGCGTGAGCTACACTGTTGAAAGCGCTCGTGTTGAGCAGCGTACCGACCTCGACAAATTGGTCATCGAGATGGAAACCAATGGTGCCATCAGCGCTGAAGACGCAGTGCGTTCTTCTGCCAAAATTTTGGTTGAGCAATTGGCTGTGTTTGCACAGCTCGAAGGCAGTGAATTGTCTGCCTTTGACGCACCCGCACAACGCGGTGGCGCCAGCAGCTTCGATCCTATTTTGCTCCGCCCAGTCGACGAGCTCGAACTCACTGTTCGTTCTGCCAACTGCCTCAAAGCAGAAAACATTTACTACATCGGCGACCTCATTCAGCGCACCGAAAACGAATTGCTCAAGACCCCTAACTTGGGTCGCAAGTCACTCAACGAGATCAAAGAAGTTTTGGCCTCTCGTGGTTTGACATTGGGCATGAAGCTCGAAAGCTGGCCACCCGCTGGTTTAGAAAAGCGTTAATTGAATCGCAGCTCAAACTGCGTTTTAAAAAAGTCCCACCTGCACCAAAGAGGTGGGCAGTGCACGGGCAGTACCTGATACGGCTGCCTGATTAATAAAGAAAGGATTAGCACCATGCGTCACGGACACGGACTACGTAAATTAAACCGCACAAGCTCACACCGCTTGGCAATGCTTCAAAACATGATGAACTCCATCATTGAGCATGAAGTCATCAAAACCACAGTGCCTAAGGCCAAAGAATTGCGTCGAGTCATCGAGCCCATGATCACATTGGCCAAAGTTGACACAGTGGCCAACCGCCGCTTGGCCTTCAATCGCCTGCGCGATCGCGACAGCGTCACCAAGTTGTTCACAGACCTCGGCCCCCGCTTTAACGCGCGCCCCGGTGGTTACACACGCATCTTGAAAATGGGTTACCGCGTTGGCGACAATGCACCCATGGCTTTGGTCGAATTGGTTGATCGTCCCGATGTGGCCGATCAAGCACCTGAAGCGTAATCACCCAGTCATTCAGCTTTAAATTTAAATTCTTAAGTATTAAAGCTGACTAACAAGGTATACTCTCTTTATTACCGCGGGGTGGAGCAGTCTGGTAGCTCGTTGGGCTCATAACCCAAAGGTCGTTGGTTCAAATCCGGCCCCCGCAACCAAATTAAAACAAGACACAGTCTTGTTGTAAATTGAAAAAATACTCACTTAGGTGGGTATTTTTTTGCCTGTCTTTTCTACTAACTCAGTGAGGTGAGCCAGCGCCAATTCGGCCGTTGCATCACGAACCTCAGAGCGCGTCCCTTCAAATTGTCGGAGCATGGTTTCACTGTGCAGGTTTTGCTGCAAGTCACGCCATGCCCAAGCCAACCAAACAGTGCCCACCGGTTTGGCATCACTGCCACCAGTTGGGCCTGCAATGCCCGTGACGGCCACACTGATGTGGGCAGGTGAATGGGCTAAAGCACCCAATGCCATGGCTTTGGCAACTTCCTCACTCACAGCACCCTGCGCCTCAATGAGAGAAGCAGCCACGCCCAGCAACTCAGATTTGGCTGCATTGGAATAGGTGACGAAGCCGCGTTCAAACCAAGCACTGGACCCAGACAATTGGGTACAACTGGCGGCAATCAAGCCACCCGTGCAACTCTCGGCTGTGACCATGCTGAGCTTGCGCGCGATCAACACTTGCGCAAGTGCTGTACAAAGTGTTTCGAGGCGGGGTGTCACCATGATCTCCAAATTGCAAAACACAGCAGCGTACAAAATGCCGCCACAAAATCATCGAAGAAAATACCAAACGCGCCGCGCCATCCAAAGCCTTTGAACAATTGGTCGGCCCATGCCACGGGGCCTGGCTTGGCTGCGTCAAAAAATCTGAACAAGGCAAAGGCCATCAGTTGGGTTGAAAAATCGGCGGGTGACAGCAGCATCAGCACCAACCAAAAAGCCACCACCTCGTCCCAAACGATGGCTCCGGGGTCGGATACGCCCAAATTGTGGGCGGTGACTTTGCATGCCCACATGCCAAGCAAGCTAGACAAGACAATGATGGCAGCCTGTTCACCCACAGTGAAATGATTTTGAAACGCCCACCAACAGAGCCATGCCCAGAGTGTGCCCATGGTGCCAGGTGCCTTGGGCGAAAGTCCAGAGCCAAAACCCAAGGCAATCCAGTGCGCAGGATGGCGAACCATGAAGCTGGCATCAGGTCTCATGGTGTTTTAAAGTGGTCAAAAGATTCAAACGAATGGGGCAGGGACTGGCCATTGTTGTCAAGCAAACTCAGATGCGGATGTGCGGTAATTTTGCCAATGCGAGTAACCGGGGTGGCCGAACTTGCGCTGGCAGAAGCAATGGCTTGGCGTTGGTTTTCAGGCGCCGTGAAAACCAGCTCGTAATCATCGCCACCGGCCAAAGTCAAACGCAGCAAATCATCTGGCTTTAAACCTGAACTCTGCCCACAAGCCATGGTGCTCAGCACTTGCTGCGTGTCAATTTCTGCGCCCACGCCGCTGGCTTTTAAGATGTGTTGCAAATCGCCCAGCAAGCCATCGCTGACATCGACCGCTGAGTGGGCAAGCCCGCGCAGCGCCAAACCAAGCTCGACCCTGGGCGTGGGTTTGTCCATGCGCAGACGCGCGGCTTCAAACACAGCTTGCGGCACAGTCAAAGTGCCGCGAAAAACTTCCAAGGCCAAACGCGCATCGCCCAAATGACCACTGACATAAATGTCATCGCCTACTTTGGCACCGCCTCGCAGCAAAGCCATCGCTTGTGGCACCTCCCCCAAGACAGTGATGCAAATGTTCAAGGGCCCGCGTGTGGTGTCGCCGCCAATCAGATCGCAATGGTGGGCGTCAGCCAATGCCCACATGCCTTTTGAAAACTCAGACAGCCACTGCGGCACCACTTCGGGCAAAGCCAGGGACAGCAAGAAGGCCTTGGGCTGAGCACCGCAAGCCGCCAAATCACTTAAGTTAACGGCCAAGGCTTTGTGGCCCAAATATGCAGGGTTCACGGTCGGTAAAAAGTGCCTGCCTTCAACCAACATGTCGCTTGAGATGGCCAGTTGCTGGCCCGACTTCACGGCCAGCAAGGCGCAATCGTCTCCCACCCCCAGCACGGCATGGCGCGGGGGGCGCTTGAAGTAGGTTTCGATCAGATCAAACTCGCCCATAAACCCAAGCATAACCTCAAGCAGCGCTTCAACAACAGGGGCGCAAAATGCGACAATAAAGACATGACCACCTACCGCATTGCCCCCTCGCTGTTGTCCGCCGACTTTGCCCGCTTGGGCGAAGAAGTGCGCAACGTCATAGCCGCTGGCGCCGACTGGATTCACTACGACGTGATGGACAACCATTACGTGCCCAACCTCACTTTTGGCCCCATGATTTGTCAGGCGCTCAAGCCGCATGCCAAAACACCCGATGGCAAAGACGTGCCCATTGATGTGCACCTCATGGTTCAACCCGTAGACGCCTTGGCCGCCGCCTTTGCCGATGCAGGAGCCGACCTGATTAGTTTCCACCCCGATGCCTCCACCCATGTGCACCGCAGTGTGCAAGCCATCAAGTCCAAGGGTTGCAAGGCCGGCGTGGTGTTCAACCCCGCCGAGTCCCTGGAGGTATTGGAGTGGGTCATCGAAGACATTGACCTTATTTTGATCATGTCGGTTAACCCGGGCTTTGGCGGTCAGAGTTTCATTGAGAGCGCATTGCGCAAAATTGAACTGGCGCGCAAATGGATTGAGGCTTCCGGCAAAGACATCCGTCTGGAAGTCGATGGCGGCGTGAAGGTCGACAACATTCGCCGCGTGGCCGATGCTGGCGCCGATACCTTTGTGGCTGGCAGTGCTATTTTTGGCAAACCCGATTACGCCGCCGTCATTCAAGCCATGCGCAAGGAATTGAGCAGTCGCTAGAGCTTTGGTACACTGTGAGCCTCATGATCTTGATTCATTCATTCTTTGCAGTCCAGCTGCCGGCCATTTTGAGCCGGGGAGCCTGGTCTTGGCGTCAGCCAGTCTAAATTTGCCTAGAACCGGCAGCACCTTGGCTGCCAAAGTGGGGTTCGTTTTTTGACCAAAACCCCTTGAATGAATCGGCTGAACATACGGAGCCCAGATCGTGATCACAGAATTAGAATTTAAAAGCCTCGCCCAACAAGGCTTCAACCGCATTCCTCTGATGCTAGAGGCCTTTGCTGATTTAGAAACCCCGCTCTCGCTGTACTTGAAGTTGGCCCATCACAAAGATGGCGGCAAATACAGTTTCTTGCTGGAGTCGGTGGTGGGCGGCGAGCGCTTTGGCCGCTACAGCTTTATTGGCTTGCCGGCACGTACTTTTTTACAAGCCCGAGGCTTTGGAAACCTTGCCCGCACAGAAGTTGTGACCGATGGCGTGGTGATTGAAACCGCTGCCGGCAACCCACTCGACTTCATTGAACAATATCAAAAGCGATTCAAAGTGGCCCTCAGGCCAGGCATGCCTCGCTTTTGTGGCGGCTTGGCCGGTTACTTTGGCTACGACGCGGTGCGGTACATCGAGAAAAAACTCGAGAACTCATGCCCGCCCGATACCTTGGGCACGCCCGATATTTTGCTGTTGCAATGCGAAGAGTTGGCTGTGATTGACAACTTGTCTGGCAAACTTTATTTGATGGTCTATGCAGACCCTGGCACGCCCGAAGCTTATTCCAAAGCCAAAAAACGTTTGCGTGAATTGAAAGAGCAACTGAAGTATTCAGTCAGCGCACCGGTGGTGAGTTCGACACAAACCTACCCGTCTGAACGTGATTTCAAAAAAGAAGATTATTTGAAAGCCGTGTTGAAGGCCAAGGAACTCATTGCGGCTGGCGACTTCATGCAAGTGCAAGTGGGCCAGCGCATTAAAAAGCGCTACACCGAAAGCCCCTTGTCTTTGTACCGCGCGCTCAGGTCACTGAACCCCAGCCCTTACATGTACTTCTACAACTTTGGTGACTTCCATGTGGTGGGTGCGAGCCCCGAAATTTTGGTGCGCCAAGAGCAAACCGAAGAAGGTGTCAAAGTCACCATTCGGCCTTTGGCTGGCACAAGACCCCGCGGCGCAACGCCCGAAAAAGACAAAGCAGCCGAACTCGAATTGGTCAACGATCCCAAAGAGCGCGCCGAGCACGTCATGCTGATTGACTTGGCACGCAACGACATTGGGCGCATTGCCAAAATAGGCTCTGTGAAAGTGACCGAAGCCTTTGCGATAGAGCGCTACAGCCACGTGATGCACATCGTGAGCAATGTCGAAGCCATTTTGAAAGAGGGCATGACCAACATGGATGTGCTCAAGGCCACGTTTCCAGCGGGCACTCTCACTGGCGCGCCCAAGGTTCATGCCATGGAACTCATCGACAAACTCGAACCCACCAAGCGCGGTGTGTATGGCGGTGCTTGCGGCTACCTAAGCTACGCAGGCGACATGGATGTGGCCATTGCCATTCGCACAGGCATCATCAAAGACCAAGTGTTGTATGTGCAGGCCGCGGCGGGTGTGGTGGCCGACTCTGTGCCCGAGCTGGAGTGGAAAGAAACCGAACACAAAGCGCGCGCCTTGTTGCGTGCCAGTGAGTTGGTGGAAGAAGGCTTGGAGTAATCAACATGAAAAAAATCAAATTGTTGATGGTCGACAACTACGACTCCTTCACTTACAACATCGTCCAATACTTTGGCGAACTGGGTGCCGACATTGAAGTCTTTCGCAATGATGAAATTGACCTTGAGGGCATTGCACAAAGAAAGCCCGACCGCTTGGTCATCTCGCCGGGCCCTTGCTCACCCGCAGAGGCAGGCATTTCCGTGGCGGCCATTCAATACTTTGCCGGTAAGCTGCCTATCTTGGGCGTTTGCTTGGGTCATCAAAGTATTGGGGCGGCATTTGGCGGCAAAATTGTGCGAGCGCAAGAATTGATGCACGGCAAAACCAGTGTCATTCAAACCACGCAGCAGGGCGTATTTAGAAACTTGCCCGAAAAATTCACAGTCAATCGATATCATTCATTGGCCATTGAACGCGCAAGTTGCCCAACCGATTTGGAAATTACCGCTTGGACCGATGATGGTGAAATCATGGGTGTGCGCCACAAAAGTTTGGCCATTGAAGGGGTTCAGTTTCACCCCGAATCTATTCTCACGGAGCATGGTCATGCCATGCTGAAAAATTTCTTGGAAGACCACTGATATGAACAACACCACAACTTCAGCGCGCGTCGATCTTCGAAGCGACACCGTCACACGGCCAACCGCTGGCATGCGTGAAGCCATGACCCAAGCTTTGGTGGGCGATGATGTGTATGGCGATGACCCCAGTGTGAATGAGTTGCAGGAAAAAGTTGCCAAGATGTTGGGCTTTGAAGCGGCCCTCTTCATGTCCACAGGCACACAAAGCAATTTGTGCGGCATCTTGTCGCATTGCCAGCGTGGCGATGAATACATCGTGGGGCAGATGGCCCACTGCTACAGGTGGGAAGGTGGTGGCGCCGCGGTGTTTGGCAGCGTTCAGCCGCAGCCACTGACGCAGCAAGCCGATGGCAGTTTGTTATTGCAAGACATAGAGGCCGCCATCAAACCCGATGATGCGCACTTTGCAAAAACCACCCTATTGTGTTTGGAAAATACTTGGGGAGGCATCGTGCTGCCGCAAAGTTATTTGAACGAGTTCAGCAGCTTTGCAAAGCAAAAAGGATTGGCCCGTCACCTCGACGGTGCCCGCTTGTTCAACGCAGCGGTGGCACAAGCGACAGCATTGGGCACATCAGCTTACGATGAAGTCAAAAACATCACGCAATGTTTTGACAGTGTCTCGGTTTGCTTCAGCAAAGGTTTGGGCGCGCCCATGGGATCGGCCTTGTGCGGCTCCAAAGAGTTCATTGCCAAAGCGCATCGGCTGCGAAAAATGGCGGGAGGTGGTTTGCGTCAAGCGGGCTTCATGGCAGCGGCCGCTTCTTATGCTTTAGATCACCATGTCACACGGCTTGAGCAAGACCACCAACTCATGTCGCATTTGGCGCAAGGCTTGGCGGGCATTCCAGGGCTGCAAATTGAAACACCTCAAACCAATATTTTGTTTGTTGATTTGGTGGGTGATGCCAAAGCCCGCGGCGTGGCCTTGCAAGCGCATCTGAAAAATGAAGGCATTGACATGAACGGTTTGTATCGCCTGCGATTTGTCACGCACTTGGATGTCGACCGTGCCGGTGTTGACCGCGCCATTGCGGTCATACGCCAGTTCTTCGGCGCTTGATTGTCAAGGCCTTAGCACCATTGCCATTTTCTTGAATTTAAAAACAGAGACCAACATGCCCATCACGCCACAGGAAGCCTTGCAAAGAACCATTGAGCACCGTGAAATTTTTCACGACGAAATGTTGCACATCATGCGCTTGATCATGAACGGTGATTTATCGCCGCTGATCACGGCCGCACTCATTACCGGTTTGCGCGTGAAGAAAGAAACCATTGGCGAAATCACCGCTGCTGCGCAAGTGATGCGAGAGTTTTCTACCAAGGTCAATGTGCCCGACACGCGTCACTTGGTTGACATTGTGGGCACAGGCGGTGATGGCTCGCACACCTTCAATATTTCAACCTGCTCGATGTTTGTGGCTGCTGCTGCAGGCGCCAAAACAGCCAAGCACGGCGGCCGCAGCGTCAGCAGCAAGTCGGGCAGCGCCGATGTGCTTGAAAGCTTGGGTGCCAACATCAATTTGTCACCAGAAAAAATTGCGCAATGCGTGCAAGAGGTGGGCATTGGTTTTATGTTCGCGCCCAACCACCCCCCTGCCATGAAAAATGTAGCAGCTTTGCGCAAAGAGTTGGGCGTCAGAACCATTTTCAATATCTTGGGACCACTGACCAATCCTGCTGGTGCACCCAACATCTTGATGGGGGTGTTTCACTCCGACTTGGTGGGCATTCAAATTCGAGCTTTGCAACGCTTGGGTGCAGAGCATGCGCTGGTGGTCTACGGCCGCGATGGCATGGACGAAGTGAGTTTGGGTGCATCCACCTTGGTGGGCGAATTGAAAGATGGCCATCTGAGTGAATACGAAATTCACCCTGAGGACTTTGGCATGCCCATGGCCAGTTCCCGAGCGCTTCGCGTCGAAACGCCCGAAGAATCGCAAGCGGTATTGCGCGGTGTGTTGAACAACGAAGCAGGCGCAGCCCGCGACATCGTGATTTTGAATGCAGGTGCGGCTTTGTACGCAGCCAATGTCACGACGTCTATCAAGGACGGCATTGCTTTGGCCCGCGAGACCATTGCGTCTGGCGCCGCCAAGAACAAGTTGACGCAGTTTGTGGCGTTCACCCAAAAAGCAGGAACTTCGTCATGAGTGATATTTTGAAAAAAATCGTGGCCGTCAAGCATGAAGAAATTGCACTGGCTTCCAGAATGAAATCACTTCAAGCGGTTCGTGCAGATGCAGAAAGCAGAGTGTTAACGCGTGATTTTGTAGGCGCCATACAAAAGAAAATTGCGAATCAAGAAGCTGCGGTCATTGCTGAAATCAAAAAAGCCAGCCCGTCTAAAGGTGTGTTGCGCGCTGACTTTATACCCGCCGACATTGCCCAAAGTTATGCAGAGTTTGGCGCTGCCTGCTTGTCTGTGCTCACGGATGTTCAGTTTTTCCAAGGCAGCAGCGATTATTTGAAGCAAGCCAGAGCCAGTTGCGACTTGCCTGTGCTGCGCAAAGACTTCATGGTCGATGCTTATCAAATTTACGAATCGCGTGCCATGGGCGCCGACTGTATTTTGCTCATTGCAGCCTGCTTGGACGATGCCCAAATGAAGGACCTAGAGGCCATTGCCCGAAGTTTGGACATGGCGGTCTTGGTGGAAGTGCATGACGCAGAAGAATTGAGCCGTGCTTTGAAACTCAAGACGCCTTTGGTGGGCATCAACAACCGCAACCTTCGGACCTTTGAAGTCAGCTTGGACGCCACTTTGGGCATGTTGAAAGATGTGCCCGCCGACCGAATTTTGGTCACAGAAAGCGGCATTTTGTCCACAGCAGATGTCCAAAAAATGCGTGAGGCACATGTGAATGCCTTCTTGGTGGGCGAAGCTTTTATGCGTGCGGCCGATCCTGGCCAAGCGCTGGCCGATCTGTTTCATTGAGAGCAGCCAGCCAAAATGCGGCTGAATCAAACCGATTTGTTCAGTGGTGAGGGCGCTCATTCGGGGGTGCCAGCGCCCTCGAATCAGTTGCTTGCGTCCCACTGGCCGCCCAGCATGGAGGCGCTCACAGAAGCTTGGCAAGATCTCTTAAGAGATTTTTGGGGCAGCTCGACGGGCTCAACTCTGGACAAAAAAGTGAGCGCCTGCTTGGCTGCGGGGCAAGTGGTCTTTCCGGACTCACCTTACCGAGCCTTGGCGCTCACCCCTTTTGAAAAAGTTCAAGTGGTGGTTTTGGGGCAAGACCCCTATCACGGCCCAGATCAAGCTCAGGGCTTGGCGTTTTCTGTGGGGTCGGGTCAGAAAATTCCGCCCAGTTTGCGCAATATCTTCAAAGAAGTTCAGCGTGATTTGGGTGCGCCCATCCCTTCGGGTGTCGATGCAGGCAGCTTGTTGCGATGGGCTGAACAAGGCGTTTTGCTGCTCAACACAGCACTGACAGTAGAACAGTCAAAACCAGCCAGCCATAGCGACTGGGGTTGGGAAGTACTTACTGACAAAATCATACAATCCCTTTCCGCACACCCAAAGCCCAAAGCGTTTTTGTTGTGGGGCGCTCATGCCCAGAGCAAAGCAAAGCAGATTGAGGCTTTGAATGACCAGGGCCGACACTTGATTTTGAAGGCCAATCACCCATCGCCTTTATCGGCTTTGCGCCGACCCACTCCGTTCATGGGTTGTGGCCATTTTGGTCAGGTGAACCGCTGGCTTGAGGGGCAAAAGAAAAAACCCATCCTTTGGTAATTTCGCCCTTGAAACTTGCAGGGGCCTGAAAAAAAGTGGCATAATCCGAGATTCGCTGAGGAGGGGTGCCCGAGTGGCTAAAGGGGGCAGACTGTAAATCTGTTGGCTTACGCCTACACTGGTTCGAATCCAGTCTCCTCCACCAGCAAAACTTGCTTTGATGCTTACTTGGTAAATTACCTTGGTAATTTATTTGGAGAGACTGCGGGAGTAGTTCAATGGTAGAACCCTAGCCTTCCAAGCTAATGACGCGGGTTCGATTCCCGTCTCCCGCTCCATTTTCTTGTGCTGGGTAAGTTGTGCAAGTTAAGTTGTGAAAAGCTGGTTAAAAGTTTCGTAGCCCATGTGGCTCAGTGGTAGAGCACCCCCTTGGTAAGGGGGAGATCGCGGGTCCGATTCCCGCCATGGGCACCAAAGATTTGAGCCATGTGGGTTGAAGTCATGTGGATTCGAGTATTGTTTTTTTAATGTTTTTTTCGGAGTCGAGAAATGGCAAAAGAGAAATTTGAGCGGACAAAACCGCACGTCAACGTTGGCACGATTGGTCACGTTGACCATGGCAA
>OFQS01000046.1_pt1 | contig 25467 bp, 26 predicted proteins | sample 1542861 | NCBI WGS metagenome assembly OFQS01 (sample SAMN05442518, study PRJEB24371) | freshwater metagenome | isolation source: Freshwater Lake | place: Canada: Niagara | collected 2012-08-03 | reverse complement strand
GAGATGGCAGCGCGTGTGATGGCGCAGAGCCACGGCGAGCGGCTTCAGTCGGAACTCTTTTTCTCTAGCCTAAGACGCATGATGGGTTGAGTAATAGGCACAGGTGAATGCTCGCTAGCACTAAACACCTGCCGGTTTTTTAATGTTTGTTGAACGGTCTACGATGGGAACAGGGATTTGATAAATTGATCTGCCATCAAAAATAGTGAGCTGAGCAGATTTTGAACTGATGGGAATTGCCCATAGTTGTTTGTAAAAAGCAGACAAACTCTCGACAGGTTTTCCATTCAGTCCGAGTAGCCATTGGCCAGGGGCAATGCCAGCCAATTGCGCTGGACTTTCTGGTGTGACACGAACTATTTGAATTCGTCCCTGCCTTTCCACTGCATTGATACCTAGCCAAGCTCTTTGGCTATCTGGACCCGTACCGTTTTGCAGCATGCTCTTAAAAATAGGCTCCAATAATTCAACCGGAACAAACATATTTCCAGCCAAACTAGACGGATTGTCTTCTGGCATCACGTCTTGCACAAAGAGACTTCCAATGCCTATCAACTCGCCTTTCTGATTAAACAGACCGGCTCCTGAGTGGTTAACTACGGGTGGGCTTGTATAGATTGCACTGTCAAGGTGGTATTCCCAATAGCCCGTGAATGAACGGACATCTATGAGTTTTGTTGGGCTGGAAAAGCTTGAATCACCTGCTGATACAACCAAAAGCGCACTGTCGATTTTTTGTTCATTGAGTTTCCCCAATTTAACTGGCTCTACGCCTTGTAGAGGAATCAATGGTTTGATTAGCCCAAATCCTGTTGCTTGGTCATATGCGACAACTTGCGCAGGATAAGTTTTTTGTTCGTGCGTGCGAATGACTATTTGCTCGGTTTCTAAAATGAGATAGCCAATTGTCAAAATTAAACCGTCTGAACCAATCACAACGCCAGAGCCTTGGCGGACTTTTCCAAGTGTCCGAGCAGAGGATGCATTTTCAACAGCGCGGCTTGTAATTTGTACGGATGCAGCTAAAGAATTCTGCAAAATTTGACTGTTGATGACAGTCGGCAGTTGAGAACTTTTTTCATCTGTTTGAGCAGCGGTTGACTGCCCATGAAGGGCGAATATCAAAAGGCATAGAAAAGTAAAATATTTCATTGAACGTCCTTTTGAAAAAAGTTTCAAATGCCTTGTCAAATGCTTAACTCACCATTTCATTCTAGAGCAGCATTCACAGTAGCTTGATATTTTGGTACTTTACTTGACCTAGATCTCTCCATGAGAGTAGGGGCTTTAGCAATCGCAGTGGGTACTGGTACGCAGCATGAATAAACTGACTTTTTAGATTTTTCAATCCAATAAAAGGACCAATTCATGCCTTCTCACCATGCAACGCGGCGTTGGCCTGGGTACTCGTTGCTTGCCGCCGCCTGCTTGCTGGTGGGTTGTGCCTCAGTGAATCCCTACTACGACGCCACCAAAAAGCACCACCGGCCCAACGGTTTCAACAACAACTACATCGACAACTGGCGCGCCGATCAGCCCAGCTTTTTTGACTGGCAGCTTGAGCGATGGCAGAAGACACTGCCGCCGCAAGATCCAGCGCGGGTGCGCTTGGTTGAGCCCGACCTGGCCTACCTGAAGGCCAACCGAAGCGACGCCAGTGTCACTTGGGTGGGCCACTCCACGGCGCTGTGGCAGCTGGGCGGCCTGAACATCTTGACAGACCCGCATTTCACCGATCGCGCCTCGCCCTTCAGCTTTGTCGGGCCCAAGCGTGAGGTGCCCTTGCCAATGCCCTTGTCGTCCTTACCAAGGATCGATGTGGTGTTGATTAGCCACAACCACTACGACCACTTGGATGCACGCACCGTTCGCATGTTGAATGAGCAACCCGGTGGTCCGCCGCTCTTCATCGTGCCACTGGGTATTGACTTGTGGATGAAGGCCGAGGGCATCACCAATGTTCACCGCATGGACTGGTGGCAGTCCTTTCGCGTTAAGGCGGCCACGGGCGAAGTCACAATTCACTTTGTGCCGGTGCAGCATTGGTCTAGCCGCACGCCTTGGGACCGTAACGCCACGCTTTGGGGTGGCTTCGTGGCGCAAGCCGAAGTGAACAAGCAGCCGTTCTCGATGTTCTTCTCGGGCGACACTGGGTACTCGAAAGACTTTGCCGATATTGGCGCACTCTTTGGCGGCTTCGACTTTTCGCAGATTGCTGTGGGCTGCTACCTGCCACGCTGGTTCATGCAGCAACAGCATGTCAACGAAGAAGACGCGGTGCAAATCCATCTAGACGTTAAGAGCAAGCTCTCGATGGGCGTGCACTGGGGCGCATTTCGCCTGTGCGACGACGCCATCGATGCGCCTATCGACGAGTTGCCCAAGGCAAGAAGAAAGCTTGGCGTGGCGGACGATGCCTTCGTGTTGTTTGCTTTGGGTGAAACGCGTGTACTAAGGCGTGGGTTGAAGCCTTAGGTCTCGTTAGCTTATGCCTCTATGAACTCGCGTGCGTTGCGCAGGCCGCTTCCAACACGCGTGTTTTCTTGATTGCGAAGGTCGACTCGGCGGATCTTGCCGGATATGGTCTTAGGCAAATCACTGAACTCGATGCGTCTGACTAATTTATAGCCAGAAACGCGTTCCCGCATAAAGCTAAAAATGGATGCCGCAGTAGAGGCGTCATCTGCGTATCCCTGCACCAATGTGACATACGCCTTGGGAACAAATCCACGAACAGGATCAGGGGAGGGCACTACAGCCGCTTCTGCTACAGCGGGGTGCTCAATCAAAGCGCTTTCTAATTCGAAAGGACTGATACGGTATCCAGATGCTTTGAAGACATCGTCAGCGCGTCCAACATAGGTGATGTAGCCCTGTTCATCGCGCATGCCCACATCACCCGTGTGATAGTAGCCGTCGCGCATTGCTTCTTGAGTTTTGTCGTGGTCATCTGAATAGCCGTTCATCAACGCGGTGGGCTTGTGTGCCAAGTCGATGCAAATTTCACCTTCTTCAGCAGGAAGACCATCAGGTGAAAGCAGCACTATTTTGTAACCAGGTAAAGGTCGTCCCATTGAACCCGATTTGAGCAAGGCACTGGGCGGGTTGCCAATTTGAGCGGTGGTTTCCGTCTGGCCGTAGCCGTCTCGAATGGTTAGCCGCCATGCCTTTTGAACCTGCTCAATCACCTCTGGGTTGAGCGGCTCGCCAGCTGAAATCAGTTCACGCAGTAAAACTGGCCACGCTTTTAAGTCTTCTTGGATCAGCATGCGCCAGACGGTCGGTGGTGCGCACAGTGCATTGACTTTGTGCTCGACCAGCTTTGCCAAAATATCAGGCCCATTGAAACGTTGGTAGTTGTAAATAAAAACGCATGCTTGCGCATTGAGTGGGGCAAAAAAACAACTCCACGCATGCTTGGCCCAACCGGGAGAGCTGATCGTCCAGTGGACATCACCTTGTTGAAGTCCTAGCCAATACATCGTTGATAAATGGCCAACAGGATAGCTTTGCTGGGTATGCTGAACAAGTTTTGGCTTAGAGGTCGTTCCTGAAGTGAAGTATTCCAACAAGGGGTCGGTGACGCGTGTTGCCTCAGGCTGAGTAAAGCTATGGCTTGCTTGCTTGGAAAGCCAGTAGTCGGTCCATTCACTGGGTAGTACACCGCCAGAAACGCTGATTAAATTCAAGCCTTTGATAGAGTCTGGTGGCAAATCGTTGATCTTAGACATGCCAGTTGCGTTCGTAATAATGTGGCGCACTTTGCCGCGCTGAAGTCGATCTGACAGATCGTCTTTAGACAAAAGGTGAGTGGCTGGAATCAAAACTGCGCCAAGTTTGATGGCTGCCAACATCGTTTCCCAAAGGGGTACTTCGTTGCCTATCATCAGCAAAATGCGGTCGCTTTTTCGAACACCTTGTTCAATCAACCAATTCGCCACTTGGTTGGATCGCGTAGATAATTCTTCGTAACTTAACAGCGACTGATGACCCGAGTCTTCAACGATGTGCAGTGCTGGCGCAGTGTTGTTTTGGGCGATGGCGTCAAAGTAATCAAGGGCCCAGTTAAAGGTCTCTAACTTGGGCCAACTGAATTCTGCGTAGGCAGCTTCATAGTTGGTACGCTGCTTTATCAAAAGATTACGAGCGTTAAGGAAATGATCTAGTTCTCGCATAGTTTAATGACCTTGTTTTGAAATGCCTCCCGAACCGATACCCGAAAAATCAGGTGTTTGGCAAATTAGAAAACATGGCCAGCAGCAGTATTCCACCGCCAATGGCCAAGGCCAAAATAAAACCAGTTCGATCTTTATTTTTTTCTTGCGGTGTTTTTTCCTCGCCGAGATTAGAGGGTGGCGCACGCAGTTTCAGTTTGGCTTTCAACTGGCGCATGGCTGATTGCACGACAACTTGAAACATAGACGCTCCTTGAAAGATTTTTAATTGGGCAGTTCAACCTATAACATAGGGCAAATAGCCAAAAGCCGGTTTATTTAGTTAGGATAGCCTTATGACCTCCTTGGAATTAATGCTTTTGTACCTGTTGGCCGCCGTGTTGGGTGTCGTGGGCTGTCGCCTGCTGAAGTTGCCGCCTATGCTGGGCTATTTGCTTGTCGGCGTCCTGATCGGCCCTAACGCACTTGCTTTGGCGCAAAACTCCGAAAGCATTCGCCATCTGGCCGAGTTTGGTGTGGTCTTTCTGATGTTTGTCATTGGCCTCGAATTCAATTTGCCCAAGTTGAAGTCCATGAAAAAGCATGTGTTTGGATTGGGTGTCCTCCAAGTGGTGCTCACCATCGCGTTGATCACAATGGGGTCAGTGTTTCTAAATAGCATGGCACCCACTTTGTGGCAGATGAGTTGGCAGACGGCGCTGGCTTTGTCGGGTGCTTTGGCCATGAGCAGCACCGCCATTGTGATCAAGCTCATGGCTGACAGCCTTGAACTGGACACTGAGCATGGCAAGCGTGTGGTTGGCGTGTTGCTTTTCCAAGATTTGGCGGTCGTGCCATTGTTGGTGCTTATTCCTGCCCTGAATGCACCGCCAGAGGAATTGATCCCAGCTTTGTTACTGGCTGCTCTAAAAGCTGCGGTACTGATTACCTTGTTGCTAACGGGTGGCCAAAGGCTGATGCGGTGGTGGCTGCTACTGGTGGCTCGCCGCCAAAGTGAAGAGCTTTTTGTGATGAACGTTTTGTTGATCACATTGGGCTTGGCTTGGCTCACTGAGCTTGCCGGACTTAGCTTGGCACTGGGCGCTTTTGTAGCCGGCATGTTGATTTCCGAAACTGAATTCAAGCACCGGGTCGAGTTAGACATCAAGCCGTTTCACGATATCTTGCTTGGCCTTTTCTTCATCACCATTGGCATGATGCTTGACTGGCGCATTATTTGGGATCGATGGGCGTTTGTCTTGTTCTTGTTCACGGTGCCCGTTGTTTTTAAATTTGGACTCATTGCGGCCCTCACTCGATTGAGTGGTGCCAGTGAAGGTATTTCTTTGCGCACTGGTTTGTATTTGGCGCAAGCAGGGGAGTTTGGTTTTGTGTTGCTCACATTGGGCGGTCAAAATCAATTGATTCCTGCAGATTGGCTAAACCCAGTGCTGGCCAGCATGGTCTTGTCTATGTTGGTCTCGCCCTTCATCATCATGAACGCCAATGAATGGGTCATGAAATGGTCGGCTAGCGATTGGTTGCAGCAATCTCTGGGAATGACTCAAATTGCACAGAAAAGCATGGACATCGAAAAGCACATCATCATTTGTGGTTATGGACGGTGTGGTCAAAACTTAGCCAAGCTATTGCAGACTCAAAAAGTTCCTTATATGGCCCTAGATTTGGATCCAGACCGAATCAGCAGAGCACAGTCGCATGGTGAGCAAGTTGTCTATGGCGATGCAGCACGCTTGCAGTCGCTCATGGCGGTGGGACTTGAGAGAGCCAGTGCCGTGGTGGTGACATATTTGGAAAATGCATCTGCAATGCGTGTGCTTGCACTGACCAAAGAGCATGCGCCTCAAGTGCCCGTCATTGTTAGAACACAAGACGATTTGGACTTGGAGAAACTACAAGCAGCAGGGGCTACAGAAGTAGTACCTGAAACAATTGAAGGCTCGTTGATGTTGGCCACGCATGCGCTTGCTTTGGTGGGTGTGCCAATGAAGCGCGTTATTCGCATGGTTCAAGAACAAAGAAATCAGCGTTATGCGTTGCTGAAAGATTTTGATCGCGGAAGCGAAGTAGAAGATTAAACGGTCGTTACGAGTTAACGATTGGACTGCCGGTTTTAATCAGTTCATCTAAGATCAAAAACGCATCCTTGGCTGAAGCTGTGTAGGGGTCAAACTCTGGATGAGCCATCTGAACCATAGGGTCGTCTTTGGACAAATAGACAAGCGCCATAGACCATTGACCAAAGCGTCTGTGCGTAATTTCTTCCATCGAGAGCAGTTCAACATTTCGGTGAGTTCGATCCGCCATAATGCGAGCGTAAAGCAAATTGACATGAGATCTTTCGCCTTCCAAGACTTGCAAAAACAAGCCTGAGCCTTGACATAAAACACCCGTGATGTTTTCTTTTTTGTTGTACGCAGTAGATTTTTCTAAAATTAGGGTGGTCGTTGTTGTTGTGATGGGGCCTACGGGTTGGCTGACATACAAAAGGCGTACAAGCATGGGTGGCTCCTTTTAAATTGACCTATTATGACTACCCAAGCTTCGCTGCGTCTCCAAAGCTCCGCTGCTAATTCAGAATCTTCCACAAAGCCGTTAAAGGTTTTTTTCTCGCCCGCGCAAAATTAACAAGGCGAAAATGCCGCTGGCAATGAGTCCCATGGAAACATGAATGGCATTTTGTGAGATGGCATAAGTGACGCTGGAGAAAGTTAGCCATCCACAGGCGGCGCAAAAAATCAGGGGAAGCACTGGGTACAGTGGCACTTTGAAGGGGCGGGTGGTGTGCTTATCTGTGTGCCTTAGCCACAGCAAGGCCAGCCCCACCAGAAACAAGAAGCCCCAGAAGACGGGAGCCGTAAATTCCACCATGGCAGAAAAGCCATCGGCTTCTTGTGTGCCCAATGCAATCAAACCAATGCTGATCAGAGCTTGTAAAAGCAAGGCTTGTTTGGGACTTCCAATGTCCAGTTGCCATTGCCCAAGTTTGCGCAGAGCCTTCCAGTCATTGCCCACTGCAAAGTTGGTTCTAGCGCCAACAAACATGGTGGCGTTGATGCTGGTCAAGGCGGCAATGGCCACAAACAAGCCCAGCGCTTTTTGTGCCAACGGACCAAATGCAAAGCCCAGCAGGTCACTTGCAGCGGTTTTGCTTTGGCTCAAGCCAGTCAAGCCCAGGCCCAACAGCAAGGCCGTGTTGACCAGCAGGTAGATGACCGTTAAGGTCAGCATGCTGGCCAAGATCACCCAGACCATGGTGCGAGGGCCGCCCTTTAATTCGGCCGATATGTAGGCCGCCTCGTTCCAGCCGCCAAAGGTCAGTAAAACAAAAACCAGACACAGCCCCCATTGCGTTGGCTCAGGCGTTTGCGCAAACCATTGAACGGCACCAGATGCGGGCGCTTCAACCCAAAAGCCTGCCAAGACAACGGCCAACAAGCCAACAATTTCAGTCACGGTCAACCAGGTTTGCATGCGCGAAGAAGCGTGAATGCCTGCAAGGTTGACGGCTGTCAAAAGCACCACAACGAGCAGCGCCCAGATCACACTAGAGTAAGTGCCGAGGCTGACCAGCGTGCTGATGTAATCGCCGAAAACAAAAGCCAACAAGGCGATAGAGCCGGTGTTGATGATCATGGCGCGAGACCAGCCGTAGATGAAAGAAATGTTGCGTCCAAAAGCTCTGTGCAAAAAATGATAATCACCGCCAGCATTGGGATAGGCCGTGCAAAGTTCTGCATAGCAAAGCGCGCCAACGATGGAGATCAGGGCCCCGGCCACCCACAAAACCAGCGCCCAGCCTGCATCGCCGCTGAGGGCGGCAACCAGTGAGGGGGTTTTGAAAATACCGGCACCTATCACGATGCCCACAATCAGCGCCACCGCTGAAAAGGGGTGCAGCAGGCGGAGCATCAAGGTCGTGTCATTTCGACGGATGTGCTTGAGTAGTCAGCCACCACAGTGCCAGTTAAGCGTCGACCTTCTAGACGGCCAGAGAAGGCGTGCACCTTGCGGTCTGGGGTGATGTATTGAAACTTGACCTCATCTCCGCGCAATTTGGCGCCCAGCAGGTCTAGGGTTTGGCCGCCACGTGTCAGTGTGCCGCCTATGTTTTGGTAGGACTGGCTGATGTTCAAGCGAAGCGGCCCGCCTTCCATGCCTTTCATGACCCAAGCGCCCTCAATTTGTGCGGGGACCACCCAAAAGTGGGCCCTCCAATGTTGATCCAACACGGTTTCATCGGGCTCCCAATCACCCATGTTGAAGGTGTTTGAGACCACACGGGTACCAGGCTTCATCTTGAGCAAAATGGGACGCAGCTTGATGTTGAGGTGCGGCATCAGGTAAAGGGTGACCACCGTTGCCGAACTGAAGTCTTCTTGGAAGATGTCCCCTGTGATGATCTTCACTTTGTCGGTCAGGCCTGCTTCGGCCACTTTGCGCCTTGCAAATTGAGCCATCTCGGGGTTGTATTCAATGCCCACCGATTTCGCGCCATATTTGCGCGTTGCAGTAATGGCAATGATGCCGTCGCCCGCGCCCAAATCAAACAAGGTGTCTTTGTCGCTGACCTTGGCAGCTTCAAGCATTTTGTCGATCAAGCCTTCTGGGGTGGGAACCCAGATCACATCTTTGCCTTCTTGACCGACCTTAGGCTTGTAATCCGTGGAGTTGGTGGTGGTAGATGCGAAGGCCAAATTCAGCCAGCTGGTCAGTAGCACGTACAACAAAAAACGAGATAACTTCATGTTCAACTCCTTGCTAAATTCATGAGACTTGGTGAAAAAAGGGGGGGCGTGGGTATATTCTTCTAAAATCAAATCTAATTAAATGTATGTTTTTTATAATTGGCTCAACAATTTAGAGGCTATTTTGATAAAGCATACAACCGTAAAAAGTCATAAGCCCCATGCTGCCATGCCAGTTGCAAATACAGCCACTGTTGTGCAGACCTCTTAAGTTTGAAATTGATTTCTAGCATCGTCAAAATCGTGAAGCCTCTGGCTTTTGATGCCATTGGAAAAGGGCTTCAAAACATGACGGGTGCGTCTTCCTCATTGAAGGAGTTTGAGCAACCACTTGGCGACCCTGGCCTGTTCGGTCCTCACTCTGTTGTCTGGAAAGTTCATGCTGATTTTTCCGCCATGATGGTGGGGGGCTTGTCTTCATTGATGATTCAGGCGCTGCACCCAAGGGCTTTGGCCGCGGTGTGGGACCATTCAAACTTTCGCCAGCAGCTCAAGGCAAGGCTAGGTAGAACAGCCTTGTTTGTTGCGGCTACAACTTATGGTGGTGTCGACCTTGCTACGCAGCATATTGATCGTGTGAACAGCATCCACGCCAAAATTCGGGGCGTCGATTTGAAGGGGCAGGCTTATTGTGCCAATGAACCTCATCTGCTTCGATGGGTGCATCTGGTTGAAACAATCTCTTTTTTAAATGCCTATCAACACCTCAGCTTGCAACCATTGTCTGCATCAGACTGCGACAGATACGTGGTCGAGATGAACAAAGTAGGTGAGATGTTGGGTGCCACAAATTTGCCGGTCACATTCAGCGCTGCCATGCACGAAATGTCGCAATACGAGCCCGAGTTGGTATTTGATCAACGAACCCGCGAAACGCTTCAGTCGATAGAGTCTTATTCTGTTGACCTCACTGAAAAGCCATTTTTTGCTTTGATACTGAGCACATCCTTTGACATCATTCCCAGTTGGCTTTTGCAAAAACTGCAAAAAAGTTCAGATTCGTGCCTGCAGATTAACGCTCGTCGGCTTGCTTTGCAAATAGCTTCGCAGCCAGTTCAGTGGATGCTTGACGAGCAGGGCGTTAGTGCCGTGGCCAAGAGGCGCGTTAAGCTTTCAAGCGGCACTGCGTAAAGCATTCTAAGTGCGCCTTGGGCTTCAGGGCTTGAATTAGCCCTAATATTGGATGGCAGATACGCCTGACTAGCCTGAGCCTTAAAATTACGCAACATTCTTCTTTGTACAACCAGCTTTACAAAATGTCACATTTCCGTCAATCAAAAAATTTCTTTCTATCTGTCGTCTATTTTGGCGTGATGGGTTTATCTGCCATTACAAACGCACAGGCCCAAACCACGCTGCGAATCACCACCATCCCAGAAGAGGCGGCGACCGAGCAGATTCGCAAATTCACGCCGCTTGCAACTTACTTAGAAAAACAGTTGAACATGAAAGTTCAGTTCACACCCGTGACCGACTATCCTGCAGCCGTAGAGTCGCTGGTGAACAAAAAGGTTGACGTAGTTTGGTTTGGTGGTTTTACGTTTGTACAGGCCAGCATTCGTTCGGGTGGCAAAATTGTGCCCTTGGCTCAGCGAGAAGAGGACACTAAATTTCAATCGGTGTTCATTGCCAAAACCAACTCGGGCATTAAAACTTTGACTGACATGAAGGGCAAGCAAGTCTCTTTTGGTTCGCAAAGCAGCACCTCGGGTCACCTCATGCCGCGCAGCTTTTTATTGCAAGCCAATATCGAGCCTGAAAAAGACTTCAAGCGCATTGCTTACAGCGGTGCGCACGATGCCACCATTGCATCTGTGGTGAGCGGCAAGGTAGACGCCGCTGCGCTTGACATTACAGTTTGGCAAAAGTTTGTGACCGAGAACAAGGTCAACACGCAAGATGTCAACGTGTTTTTCACAACCCCTCCTTACTTTAACTACAACTGGTCTGTCCATGCCGACATGCCGGTTCAGCAGCGCGAAAAAATAAAGGCAGCCCTGCTAGGACTGAACCCCGCCAACCCCGAGCATGCCGAAATTCTCAAGCTCAATCGCGCCACCCGCTACGTCACTACGACACCTGAGAATTACAAAGGTTTAGAGTCGGCTGCTCGCAGCGCAGGCTTGCTGCAATAAACGAGTAACTCGCTCTTGAACATCGAGCTTTCGGGCCTTCAGGCCCGCCACCCCTCTGCACCAGCTCACGCCCCAGCGGCTTTGCAAGGCATTAGCCTGCAACTTGGCGTGGGCGAACAGGTCGCCATCATTGGCCCTTCGGGTGCAGGCAAGACAAGCTTGCTTCAGGTGTTGGCTTGTGCGCAACGTCCCACGGAAGGTGAGCTTCTTTTAGGCGGACAAGACCCTTGGCGTTTGTCCACGGGTGAGCTGCGGCGTTTGCGCGGTCAATTGTTTCTGGCGCCCCAGGTGCCCCCCTTGCCACCGCGCCAACGTGTTGTCACTTCGGTGTTGGCCGGACGTTTACCTGCCATGAGCATGGCGGCCAGTTTGCGCTCGTTGTTTTACCCCACCGATATTCCTGCGGCCTACGAAGCACTCAAGCACTTTGACCTGAGTGACAAGTTGTTTGACAGGGTAGACCGCCTTTCAGGGGGTGAACGTCAACGCGTAGGATTGGCGCGCGCTTTGTTGTCCCCGGCCAGTTTGTGGCTCATTGACGAGCCCTTGTCTGCTCTTGATCCTATGCGCGCTCGCTTGGCCATGACCGCCTTGGTGGGGCTTGCGCGTGAGCGGCAAATCACCATGGTTGCCACCTTGCACCAAGTCGACATGGCCCTCGCGCACTTTGATCGCATCATTGGCCTGCTTAAAGGTCAGATCGTGTTTGATTTGCCAGCTGCCCAAGTCACCCCCGAACGCTTGGCGCATTTGTACGAACAGCACGAACATGAGTTAGGCCAAGGTGGCTTGCCATCAGAGTTTGACGAAGACTTCATTGCGCCTGCGCCTGTTGTCATGCATTGCCGCTAAGACTGCCAGGCCCTTCGCACTTCTCTGTTAGTTATGTCTGCTACCCACTTACCCCAAGCCCATCAGGCATCCGGTGGCAAGCTTCGCGATCCAGATTTTTCATCGCGCGTGTTTTGGCTCAGCTTGGCCATAGTGCTTCTCTGGCCCTTAGGCGTGGCCACCGAGTTTCGTCCCTGGGTGTTGTGGGAGCCCGATAACCGAAAAGTCACCCTTGATTTCTTGGCCAGTTTTTGGCCACTTGTGTACAACGCTGAATTCATGCAAATGGTGGTCCGTGAAACTTGGCGTACGGTTGCCATGGCCACCGCAGGCGTTACGCTGGCTTTGGTGCTGGCTGTCCCCATGTGCTTGATGGCGACTCGCGTTTTATCGCTGTCGGCCTTGTCGGGTCGCATGAACCGCTGGCCAGCTGTCATGCGATGGTTTGTGCGCGCTACTTTGATTGTGCTGCGCAGCATTCCCGAACTGGTCTGGGCCTTGGTCTTTGTGCGCGTGGTGGGACTCGGCCCCACAGCGGGTGTGTTGGCCATTGCACTCACCTATGGCGGCATGCTGGGCAAGGTGTATGCCGAAATTTTAGAAAGTGGTGAGAGCCATGCCACCCATACCCTGATGCGCAACGGCAGCGGCCGTTTACAAGCGTTTGTGTATGCGCTGCTGCCCAGCCACGCTGCCGAGCTGGCTTCCTATACGGTGTACCGCTGGGAATGTGCCATTCGCTCATCAGTGGTGTTGGGGTTTGTGGGCGCCGGAGGCTTGGGCCAACAACTGGACAACTCGATGAAGATGTTCAATGGCGGCGAAGTAGCCACTTTGCTTTTGGTGTTCATTGCGCTGGTGGCGTTGGCCGACCATGTCAGCACTTGGCTGAGAAGGGCTTTGTCATGATGCCCACTCGCGAAGCGGCCAATCTCCCTTACAAACTGCCGCCACCTTTGTTCAACGCTCGATGCAGAGCTTGCTGGTTCACTGTTGCTTTGCTGGTGTTGGTCATTGCTAGCTTCGTGTCCTTAGACCTTGACTGGGCTTCCTTTGCATCACTAGAGGCGGGGCGAAGCATGTACCGCTTTCTGGCGGAGTTTTTTCCGCCCGATATGTCGCCTAAGTTTGTGAGCAAAGTGGTTTCGGCAGCTTGGGAAACACTGGCCATGTCTGCGCTAGGAACCATCATGGCGGCGGTGTTGGGCTTGGCCTTGGCGGTACCTGCCAGCCGCATGTCCAAACAAGATGCGGCTTGGCTGCGCATTCCCACACGCTGGCTGCTCAATGCCTTGCGGGCTATTCCTGAACTGGTATGGGCCGCACTGTTATTGATTTCAGCCGGTCTAGGACCCATGGCGGGTACCTTGGCGTTGGCCCTTCACACCAGCGGCGTTTTGGGCCGGCTATTTGCAGAGGCCATGGAAAACATACCCACCGGTCCTGGCGATGCTTTGCGCACCCAAGGGGTAGGGCCGCTGCGTGTATTTGCCTACGCCACTTTGCCACAGGTCTTGCCGCAGCTCATGAGTTATACGCTGTACCGCTGGGAAAACAACATTCGCGCAGCTGCCGTGTTGGGGGTTGTGGGGGCGGGCGGTTTGGGTCAGATGTTGTCCTTTAACATGGGCTTGTTTCTGATGAACAAGACGGCCACTATTTTGGGTGCCATGCTCCTGATGGTGGCCTGCGTCGACGTGCTGAGCTTTGCTCTGAGACGGTGGCTGAATCGTTAAGCCACAATTCAATTCAAAAAATCTGCGATCAGTTCAACCCAAATATTCAATGAGATTTTGATGCAATTAAAACAGCCCTTGTTTTTCGACACTTACAAAGAAAACAAAGATACAGACATCCAAGCGCTGAGTCACGGCTTGCTTTGCCCCCAGGCAACCCTGTCTCCCAAGTACTTCTACGATGAGATGGGATCGGTCTTGTTTGACGCAATTACCTTGTTGCCCGAATATTATCCAACCCGTACCGAGTTAGAAATTTTCACGCAGCAAGCAAGCGATATTCATGCGCACTTTCCCAAGCAAGCCACGTGGGTTGAACTGGGTGCTGGCAGTTGTCAAAAAGCAGCTCAATTGTTCACGCATTCCAAGCCGTTAACCTATGTTGCTGTTGACATTTCAGTTGACTATCTGTCGCAGCATTTAAAAGATTTGCAGGCCAAAAACTCAGACGTCAATGTGGTCGGCGTGAGCATGGACTTTTCACATTCACTCACGTTTCCAGAGAAACTGCAGCAACAACTGACGGCAGAACCTTTGCTAGCCTTATACCTTGGCTCCAGTTTGGGAAACTTCAACCCGACAGAGGCCTTGTACTTTTTGCAAAGAGTCGCCAATCTTTGCAAAATGGGCCAACCAGGCTCAGGGCTAATTATTGGCATCGACTTGGTCAAAGACTCAAGCACGCTTGAGCGCGCTTACGCAGATGACTTGGGCGTGACGGCTGCCTTTAATTTAAACGTGCTTAGGCGTGTCAACAGTTTATTGGGCTCAGATTTTGATGTACGAGATTGGCAGCACAGTGCACGTTTTAATGTGCAAGAGTCTCGGATAGAAATGCACTTGCAAGCCAAGAAAAATCTGACGGTTCAGTGGCAGGGGCAGCAACGTCATTTCAAACAAGACGAAACCATTCACACAGAAAATTCTTACAAATGGTCAGTTGAAAAATTTACCAATTTGTTGCTTCAATCAGGTTTTACAAAAACTCGGCATTGGACCGATCAAAAATCGCACTACGCTTTGTTTTGGGCCAGTTAAGTTTTAGCCAACTAAGTCTTTGAAGTTTAAAGCGCACAAGTTCTAAAGCCTGCATAAATATCATCGCGTTCAGGCGTAAAGAAATTTCGATAATTCACATCACGCAAGACAGAGTGAGTGAACTGAGAGGCACCTCTCAACACTTTGTGCGTACCAAACCATGGCTCTGAATATTCAGTGTAGGGGTGCGCCACAAAGCCTTCATAGGGCTCAAACGAATCTTGCGTCCATTCCCAAACTTGGCCCCATTGAAAGTCTGTGCGTGTTTTGGCAGCGCAGTCCCACTCGGCTTCTGTTGGTAAGCGGCATTTGGCCCAAGCACAATAGGCTTGCGCATCTGTCCAAGACAGGTGAACGGCCGGTGCGTCTTGGTTCAGGGGCTGCCACTTGCCAAACACTTCTACTTCAAAATCGTGACCCGTTTTTCGAATGTAATTTGGAAGACGGTAACCCGTATCGATTACAAAATGGATATATTGCGCCCAGTTGACAGGCTGCAGTGAAATTTCAAAGTCTTGAATGGCGCACGTTTTTGCAATCAGTTCGTTGTCAAAGCAAAACGTTGTTTCTTCCTGCGCTGAATTTAAAGAGAAATCTCTTGAACCAAGCTTCCAACTTTGCGAGGGTAGGCGTGCTGTTCTGTTCGCAACACTTTGCTGCTTGACGTTGAGCTCAGTTGATTGACTATTTTCTGCAATTTCATCCTCTTGCCGCCAGACTGCTTTGAAAGGCATTCTGAGTGATTGAGCCATGTAGGCGCTAGCCTCTAGGTGCATGGCCTCATGTTGCAGCACCAGCCAATAAAAATACAGCGCGGGGCCCTGTTCGTTTTCATTGTGCAAAAGCGCTAGTGTTTGGGCCAAGCTATCCTGAGCGTATTGAATGCACTTCTGGGGCGTTAAAAGTCCCAAGTTCCAGCGCGTAGAGTGAGCTACCTTGGCACTGTCAAACCATGCATCAGCTTCATTGAGAAGCGAGGCTTTGCGCGGCTGTGAAAGATCACAGGCTAGGCCGCGAGAACGTTGTAGATTTCGAGCAATCCAAAATTCTTGAAACCATGCAATGTGGCCCAGTTCCCAAACGGGCGGATTCAAGCCCTTGTGATAGGGGAGGGTGAGTTTGTTGGCACTCGAGTAGCAATCAAATGAGCTGAGTGAATGGCCTCGAAGGTGTTGAAGAGCCTTTGACAATGTCAGGATATTTACTTGCCGCATTGATTGCTTTTGTCCTTTTAGATATGCTTAGCGGCTCAATATGAACCAAGCTCCTCATCCAAAGTTACTTTCCAAAAAGTTGCTCAAATCAGAAGTGCCTAGCGCTCAAGCCGTTAAGCCAACTTTGGTCATTGTAAGTCCTGCCCTTGCCAGTGCAAACAACGGCAATTGGCAAACCGCCAAACGTTATCGGCAGTTGTTGAGCGAGCATTTTCGGGTTCGGCTGGTTAGCGAATGGAATGGCGCAAATTCCGATGACGTTTTAATTGCTTTGCATGCGCGCCGAAGTTTTACGTCCATTGCTGCTTGGCACGCCGTGCATGGCGCCAAAGGTTTGGTGGTGGTCCTTACGGGCACTGATTTGTACCGCGATATTCAACACGATTCACAGGCTCAAAAATCTCTAGAATTTGCGGCTCGGTTGGTGGTTTTGCAGTCCATGGGCCTGAATGAATTGCCGGTGCCATTCAAGGCAAAAACATCGGTGCTTCTGCAGTCAACCACCCCTCGGGTCACCTTGCCGAAAACAAAGCGTTGCATACGGGTGGTGATGGTGGGCCATCTGCGCGAGGAAAAATCGCCACGCACTTTGTTTGAAGCTGCAGCGCTGCTTGAGCAGCACCCCGATATTCACATACAGCACATCGGTGCAGAGCATGATCAGGTTCTGGCCAACATGGCGCACCAAACAGCGGCGCTTTACCCCCTCTATCAATTCACGGGTGCTTTAACTTATTCAGAAACGCGTCGTCAAATTCAACGCTCGCACGTGCTGGTTCACACCAGCGTCATGGAGGGGGGTGCCCACGTGATCATGGAGGCCGTTTGCAGCGGTGTGCCAGTCATTGCATCGCGCATACCAGGCAACATGGGCATGCTTGGCGAAGACTATGCAGGCCTGTTTCCAGTGGGTGACGCCAAGGCCCTGGCCGACATGCTCATTCGTTTTCGGCAAGACGCCAAATTTGAACAACTGTTAAAAAAGCAGTGCGCCCTGCGAGCGCCTTTGTTTTCGGCTGAGCACGAACGCAAAGGCTTGCTTACAATCGTCAAAAGCGTCTTGCCTGCGCGCCATTCGCCTTGAATGCTTAGCGCTTCAATCAAGCCCTCATTTTTTGTATTTAGGAAACACCATGAACCCCTCTGAACCCCGTTTGACCTCTCTCTCGCATGGCGGCGGCTGTGGTTGCAAAATTGCCCCTGCGGTTTTGTCCGAAATCCTCAAAGGCACTTTGCAAATGCCTATTCCCAAAGAATTGATGGTGGGCATTGCCACAGCCGATGACGCAGCGGTTTACAAGCTGAACGATGAGCAAGCATTGATTGCAACCACCGATTTTTTCATGCCCATCGTGGACGATCCGTTTGAGTTTGGGCGCATTGCGGCCACCAATGCCATTAGCGATGTCTATGCCATGGGCGGCAAACCCATCTTGGCTTTGGCTTTGGTCGGTATGCCAATCAATGTGCTGTCAACAGACACCATCGGCAAAATTCTGGCGGGCGGTGCATCGGTTTGCAATACAGCCGGTATTCCCATTGCGGGCGGACACACCATCGATTCAGTTGAACCTATTTATGGCTTGGTTGTTTTGGGCTTAGTCCATCCAGACCGTGTCAAACGAAACGACGGCGCGCGTGTTGGCGATGCGCTGGTTCTGGGTAAGCCAATTGGTGTTGGTATTTTATCGGCGGCACTCAAAAAAGAAGTTCTGGATGCAGCAGGTTATGAGTCCATGATTGCCAATGCCACCAAGCTCAACACCCCAGGCCCCGAGTTGGCTGAGTTGTCTGGCGTGCACGCTTTGACGGATGTCACAGGTTTTGGTTTAGCGGGCCATGCCCTAGAAATTGCGCGCGGCGCTAAATTAACGGCGCACATCAAGTGGGCCGATGTGCCTTTGTTGCCCAAGGTAGCGGCCTTGATCAAACAGGGCAATGTCACGGGTGCCTCAGGTCGTAACTGGGAAGGCTACGGTCCAGAAATTAGCCTTGACAGCGGGTTACCCACTGAGTGCCAAACGCTTTTGTCCGATCCTCAAACCAGCGGCGGCTTGTTGGTCAGTTGTACGCCTGAAACAGTGCCTGAGGTGCTCGCTGTTTTCAAACGTCACGGGTTCAATGATGCAGCCGTTGTGGGCCACATCGGTGAAGCCCAAAAGTCACGCTTGGTTGTCAGCTGATCTTTTGTGGCCATGAAGGGCGATGGCTAGCCAATCAAACGCTAAGTCGGCTGCAATGGCCAGCAGCGCCACCATCATGGCCCCTTGTAAGACGTAGGCTGTGTTGAACCCAGAAAGTCCGATGATGATGGGCAAGCCCAGAGTTTTGGCACCTACGGTGGATGCAATGGCGGCCGTGCCAATGTTCACCACAACCGAAGTTCGCACACCTGCCAACCAAATTGGCAGAGCCAATGGAATTTGCACTTCGGTCAGTATGTGCCGAGGCGACATACCCATGGCGCGTGCTGAATCAATCACGGGCGTTGGCACTGAAGCCAGTCCGGCCAGCGTAGCCTGAAGCACGGGCAGCACACCAAAAATTGACAGCGCAATCAGTGCAGGCAGTTCTCCAAAGCCAACGGCCGGAACCGCTACCGCCAAAACTGCAACAGGCGGAAAAGTTTGCCCCATACCCGCCAGTGTTTCCATGAGAGGCTTGAATGCATGCCCCGTTTTATGGGTGGTAGCCAGTCCTGCTAGCGTTGCAACAATCACAGCAAGTGCGCTAGACACTAGCACCAGCCCTATGTGTTGCCACATCAGTGCTGCCATCGGCTCCTGCAAATACACCGGACGCGGCAGCGCAGGAAACAATGCTGCAAAAAGCGGCTGGGAATAGGGCAAGCCGTAGGCCAGCAACAGCAGGGCTGCCACACTAAGGCCTAAGCGCTTAGCCCAGGGGCGAGGTGTTTTCAATGGCAGCGCGAGCAACTCAGACATCGGAAGTTTCTAGCAGATCAGTGGCACGCACCTGACCCAGCACTGTGCCGTCTGCATTCACCACGCGCAAGCTAGACACATGCAAAGTTGCCATGTGCGAAATGGCTTCTTTGAATGTGGCCGTATGGATGATAGTGTGGATGGGCTCTACGCCTTCCATCGCTTTGATGTGGGGCGCGATGGGACGCAGTGAGAGTTGTTTGAGGCCCAGATCTGCGCGGCCTAGAAAGTCAGCGACAAAGTCATTGGTAGGTTGTTGTAGCAATTCAAGGGGCGTGCCCATTTGTACGATACGACCATGGTTCAGCAGCACGATACGCGTTGCCAGCAACAAAGCCTCATCGATATCGTGAGTTACAAACAGAATGGTTTGACCGGTCGCCCGGTGAATCTTTTTGAGTTGCAATTGCAGCGCAGCACGGGTGACTGGATCGAGTGCACCAAAGGGCTCGTCCATCAGAAGAACATCTGGGTCTGCAGCCATAGCGCGCGCCACGCCAACCCGTTGTTGCTGACCGCCCGAAAGCTGATGCGGATACCGACCGGCATATTGCTGAGGGTCCATCGCCAGCAATTGCAGCAGCTCGTTCACACGTGTTTGAACACGCTGGGCGTCCCAGCCCAGCAGCTTGGGTACCGTGGCAATGTTATGCGCAACGGTTCTGTGAGGAAACAAGCCCACCGATTGCATGGCGTAGCCCATGCGGCGACGCAAGTCTTGTACGTCAAAGCTGTTGATGTCTTGGCCGTTAAAAAAGATGTGACCACCATCATGGCTCACCATGCGGTTGACCATTTTGAGGACTGTTGATTTGCCAGAACCTGAGGGTCCAAGCAGCACCACCAGCTCGCCTTGTTGGATGTCTAAATTGAAGTCTGTGATAGCTGTTGCGCCATCGTAGTGCTTGCGAATATTTTGAAACTTGATGGTCATGGGCGAGTCTTTATCAAGGAACTTAGCACTTTGAAAAAAGTGTCTGCCAACAGGGCCAAAAGTACGATGGGTATCACACCCAGTATCACCAACTCGTTGGCAGCGCTAAAGAGCCCATCAAACATGATTTGACCTAGCCCGCCTGCACCCACAAGGGCGCTGACGGCTGCAAGGCCTGTAGTTTGCACAACTGCTGAACGCAGTCCAATTAGCAGCACGGGCAATGCCAGCGGCAACTCTACTTGCCACAACAACTGCCCCGCAGACATGCCCATGGCACGAGCAGCATTGACTGCCTCAGCAGGCACTTGCTCTAACCCAGCCAGCGCCGAGCGAACAATGGGCAGCAGTGCATACATGAACAGCGCTATCACGGCAGGCGCGATGCCCACACCGCTGATGCCCGCGCGTCCTAGGGCTGGTAATTGGAGGGCCAACCAAGCCAATGGCGCCATCAGCAGACCGAACAGCGCAATGGAGGGAATGGTTTGAATCACATTGAGAATGGGAAACAGAGCTTGCCGCAAACTTCGTGTTTGGGTCATGCGCCAAGCCAGCAACAAGCCAATGACCAAGGCCGGTACCACGGCTAAAAAGACGATTTGAAGATGACGCAGAATGGCAGACCCGAAAACATCGCGCTGATTGGCATATTCTTGAGCGATGGACAAATGTTGGCCGTCATTCAAAGAGAGCAAAAGCGGCAGGAAAAAAGCACTCTGTAAAAACAGCCTCGGCAAAGTTGGCATTTGAAGCCGCGCAATGGCGTCAAGGGCAATTAACCAAGCCAATGCGGCCAGTGTCCAAAACCCAGCGCCTAGGGTTGTTCGCGTCAATGGGGTTTCTGCTTGGATGGTACTGCTGGCAAACTGGCCAGCCAGCAACCACAAGCCAGATAGGCATGCGGCCATTGTCAAAACAAGCAATGCTTGAGTGAGGCGTTGTCCAGGTTGCCAAACGGCAATGCTTAACAACACAACGAGTGACAGTATCAGTGCATCAATTTGTTGGTTGCCCAGTTGCTGCAACACATCCCATAAAAAAACGGGCTCGCCCGACAGCAGTCGGTTGGGTGCAACTCGCAAAAATGGCAGGCCGCCTGCAGCGCCAATGGCCAGTGCCACATAGAACGCTAGCACCGGGTTGGAGCGTTGCACGAGCGACAGTGACATGTTGAATTTACTTCAGAAACCCCTTGCTTTGGAGGTAGCCGCTTGCCACTTTGCGCGGGTCTTGACCTTCCAGTTGAATGCGTGCATTCAGCATTTGCAGGGTAGGCGTGTCAAGCGATTTGAAGATGGGGGCCAATATGGTGGCAATGGCGGGGTGGCGCTTGAGCACTTCTTCACGGACCAAGGGTGCCGGCGCATAGACTGGCTGTACGCCCTTAGGATCTTCCATGACCAACAGGCCCAGCGCGGCCAAGGGCCCGTCTGTGCCATAAGCCATTGCAGCGTTCACACCCGATGTTTTTTCTGCAGCAGCCTTGATGGTGGCGGCTGTGTCGCCCCCTGCCAAAACAAGGGCTTGGTCAGTGCGCAGTTTGAATCCGTAAGCCGTCTGAAATGCAGGCATGGCGTCGGTTCGCTCCATGAACTCGGCGGATGCGGCTAGCTTGAAAGTACCGCCCTTGGCGATGTAGCGGCCTACATCGTCCATGCTGCGAAGTTGGTTGGCAGTGGCCAGGTCTTTGCGTATGGCAATGGCCCAAGTGTTGTTGGCATTGGCGGGTTCTAGCCACACAATTTTGTTTTTCTCAAAATCCATTTTTTTGGCCAATTCGTAACCTGCTCGGAGGTCCTTCCAGGCCGGACTTTTTTCGGCACCCAGCATGAAGGCGCCATTGCCGGTGTATTCAGGGTAGATGTCAATTTCACCGGCAACAAGTGCGGTGCGGACGATTTTGGTGTTGCCAAGCGAGACCTTGTTTTCAGTCTTAATGCCGTTGGCCTCGAGTGCCAGCACTATGATGTTGCCAAGCAACTTGCCTTCGGTATCGATTTTGGACCCAACACGAACTGGCCCGTTGGCTTGAACGACCGAACTTAAAAGCAGGCCAAATGCAGCAAGTAAATAAGTACGGCGCAGCAGGGGAAATGACAATAACATCTTGCAGCCTTTTAAGAGAAATCAGAATTTTTCGGTGATGCTTTGAGATCAATGCCTTCATGCTTGGCGACCATCTCTAGTGCAGACTCAAAAAGTGCCCTGGCAGAGCCAGAGACTGTACTGAGGTAAGAGTGTAAGTGTGCATCTTCTGTTGAATTGTTCAAGCATTCGCGGCTGTATTGTTCAAAGCTAGCCAGTTGCGTGATGATTTCTGCAACATGCTTAGGACATTCACACAACACGTTGGTCGATATGCCAGCAACACGCATGAGTTCAATGTCGTCGTACTTTCTGGGAGGAATGAGCATGCCAGAAGTTAGTCCTGCGGTGCCAGATTCAGTGTTCACAACGCGCACTGAGTTAATCAGGTCAGCTAAATCTGAATCGCTGATGGGCTCTCGGCGAACAATCATGCCGCAGCGTTTCATAGATTCAATGATGGGCTCTTGACCATAGTTGTAAAGCACGATGACTTGCAAGGCGTGGTTGATTTCGGCCAAGCGGTGAATGTCAACCTGAACGCCAGCGTGCAAAGAGTTTGTGTAAATGATGAGAATTTGAGACTTCTCTTGAAACTTGGCCAACAAAGCCTCCGCCACGTTCGTAAAAATATCCGTAATGCGAATGGCCTGATTGTTAAAGCTGAAGGTGAATTTTTTTGACTCAATTCGGGCTGCAAGGGCGAGTCCAACGACCGCCACAGACACAGACTGAACTTGCGATTCTGAACGTGCTTTTCTCAAATTGGTTTCTTGTTGTTGCTGCAATAAATTGTTCAGATCTGTTGTGCTTAGTTTGGCAATGCTGCTGATGCCATGGCCTTGTTCTGTCAGTCTTTTGAGGAGTGTTGCCTTCAAAACATCGTCGTCTGTGAACAAGCGGTGCTTACTTTCCGTTTTGTGGGGTTGGAAGGTCTGGTACCTCGTCTCCCAAACGCGAAGTGTTGGGGTCGGCACGCCACTGAGGCTGGACACTGCGCCGATTTTGTGAAAGCTACGCGATTGTTCAATTTCTTTTGTCATTTTTAATATTCTGAGTTAATTTTGAATAGATTATATTGAATATTTGTAGATTTGAGTAATAAAAATCTAATTACGTGATAAATTTCCAACAACTTAAAGGAAACACGATGCTCACTAAACGCTCAACTCTAGGTTTAAACGTCATTATTTTGATCGCTCAGACGCCAAGTCACAGAACCATCACGGCAGACGCAATCGCATCTATGACCAATGTTTCTTTGTCTTACATAGAAGGCATCTTGAGGGATGCAAGAGAGCAAGGCCTTATTCGCGCCACTCGTGGCCCAGGCGGTGGGTACCAGCTCTGTGTACCTTTGACCGACCTGTCCGTTTGGGATGCCGCTGTGTCATTTTGCTCGCCAAATGCTGCTTCGTACAAAGGCCACGCTTCTTCCGAGACCAGTGCAACAAATGCCATCGCACAGAAAGCTTCGGAGATCGAAAAAGAGTTTCTCCAGGCTTATCCATTGTCACAATTGGTACCCAAGTACATTGATTCGCCCGCGTCCAAGCCAACAAAGTCTTTGGCAATGAACTTCAAGCCCCTGCCAACTCGGAAGATGCCTGCTGCTCCCAACTCGATTTTTGACTTGTCGAATTTTTTAAATTTGCAGGCGGCATAGGATTGAATTTGCGCCAACGTGTATAAAGCTGCAATTCAATACAGCATTTGGAAATTTTCATGGATGATCATCCATCTTTTCTCAAAAGAATTGATGCACCTGTTTCTGAAAACATTCTCGGCCAAAGTCAGGGCGCTGCTTGGGTCTGGCACCTTAAGAGAAACATTTCAATCTCTCCGGTCACCATGGCTTGGATTTTTATAGGCTTGGGTTTTGTTTCCTTGCTCATTGGCGCTGGGTTCTATTGGCTAGGCGCTACGCTGGTTCTTCCTTTTTCACTGGTAGAAATTGCTGTACTTCTGCTTGCCTATATCTACAACGCCATTCACGCCAACGATTACGAAAAACTAACTGTTGAAGGCAACAGCTTAAAGATTGAAAGCAAAGTTGGTTTAAAAACCTCTGAAATGCAATTTGTTCGATCCTTGACCCGAGTTGACACTTTGAGTCACTTGAATGAAATGATTCAACTGCGACAGGGTAGTGTCCAAGCTGTCTTTGGCAAGTTCGTTCATGCCAATCTAAGACCGTTGCTGGCCAAAAAAATAGCTGCCCGGCTTTAAGCCCTTGGAACGGGGCTGGCTCTACCTGTCTTCGTTTCTATGAGGCATACTTGAGCCATGCAAAATGACGAAGGCCAATCAACGCAATCTATCCATCACATTGTTTACTGCAGCCAAGCTGTACAACACATGGACGACGAGGCGCTAGAAAAAATAATTGCCACTGCCAAACACCACAACCCCAGATTTGGTATTACCGGGTTGTTGGTCTTTGGCAGCGGTATTTTCTTCCAATGGTTGGAAGGCCCCAAAGACAACGTGACCAGTTTGTACAAGAAGATTTCTGCAGATTCTCGCCATTCGGATGTTGTGCTGCTTACAAAAGAAGATGAGTTTCGTGAAAGGCTGTTTCCCAACTGGGACATGGAGTTGGTGGCAGCCGAAGATATCAGCGCCGTTTTGGAAGATGCCATGCATGAGGCCTCAGATCCAAAGCAAAAGAGTACTTTGTTTAATATGCTTCAAGAACTCAATAAAGGACCGCTTGGAAAATGAAAAATATTCTGATTGCATCGTTACTCGTTTTTTCTTGTCAGGCGTGGTCGGCAGATACAGAGCCGGCACAACCTGCAGCTAAGTCGGTTTCATCCATACTGCAGCCCGCCAGAAATGCCATCAAAGCTGGCAACTATGAAAAGGCCGTTGATTTGTTGACCGAGGCTGATCTCAAGAAATCGGCTGACTGGAACAACTTAATGGGCTATAGCCTTAGAAAAAAAGCAGCTCCTAATTTGACTGAAGCAGAAAAGTTCTATCTCACGGCTTTGAACTTGGATGCCAATCACAGGGGCGCGCTGGAATATTACGGTGAATTGTTGCTGCTTAAAAATGACCTGGCCGGCGCTGAGAAAATGCTCGCCCGATTAGACAAAGCCTGTAGGTTTGGATGTGAAGAGTTTCAAGACTTGAAAGAAAGCATTCAGAAGTTCAAAACCAAAAAGCCATGATTGCTATTTGAATCTTCCAGTCGCACCTACTGCCGTCGAATTCGATGGCTTGCGCAAAGCGCCAAATAATTCAATTTGGCTGCGTCTTCAGAGTCGCATATCAAGTGTGATGTTCAACTGTGGCTTTGCATACCGATCGGTCAGTATGTAGTCACCATTCGACATCAAGGTTTGGGTGCTGCCATTGGGCGGGCCAAACTGCTGAACACCTGCACTGGCTGCGGCCCTCAATGACATGGTGGGGCTTAGGGGCATCATGGCAAACAAGTCAATGCCCTTTGTGCTTGAGCGCTTGAAATATTGCTCGGTAGTCTGTCGTGTGTCGTAGCCAGGCGTGATGCTCAGGTTGCCGCCCACGCTCAGTGGCAAGCCACCTGTCTCTTATACACATCTGACGCTGCCGACGAGCGATCTAGTGTAGATCTCGGTGGTCGCCGTATCATTAAA
>OFQS01000043.1_pt1 | contig 25963 bp, 26 predicted proteins | sample 1542861 | NCBI WGS metagenome assembly OFQS01 (sample SAMN05442518, study PRJEB24371) | freshwater metagenome | isolation source: Freshwater Lake | place: Canada: Niagara | collected 2012-08-03 | reverse complement strand
TAACTGCTGTAACTCTTGGGCCAATTGCGCCTCATGGCCATCGGCCGCCAGTGCCAACAGGCCCACCATCGTTTTGCAGGCCTCCCGCTCAGGTCTTTGCGCAGACAGCCTCTCCCAAGTCTGTCGGTACACCGCACGGGGGAATGCCGCATCGCGCAGCACCCAGCGGGCAAACGCACCGGGCTTACGCTTTAAAGCGCCTACCAAATGTCTGTAGTCAATGCTTCGGCCAACGCGCTGCCCCTCTACAGCCTTTGCCCTTGGTAAGCTCACCACACATTGCCCGCCCAGCCAACCCTCCACGTGCTGGGCGTACTGCCGAATCATGAGCCGGTGACCAATGAGCTGGCTTGGCACGCTGTAGAGCACGCCTTTGAGAGTGAAGATGGCAAACTTGCTCACTCGCGCGGGGATCTCTTCGAACTCTGCTGTACGCCTTGCTGGCAGGGGCCGAAGCATCGCCCTCTCGGCGGCTAGCAGTTTGGCCGAGCGGACGTTCATGCGCTGCACAATGGTGTTCACGAAAGCCTCGTAATCAGCACGCGTCTCAAAGCTGCGCGTGCCGCGTAAACGCAAAGCTTGGTCCAGTGTGTTCTTGAGAGTGTTGTGTCGTGCCTCGACAGAGCCGTTCTCGTTCGACTGCCCAGGATTGCAGCGTGTGGCTCGCAGCCCATAGTGGCGGCACAGATCCATGTAACGCCGGGTCAACTCCTCTTGCTCCTCCAAATTGTTAAAGGCCGCAGATAGGCTATCGGTACGGTGCTCTTCTGGCGAGCCGCCCAATGCCCACAGTGCTGCCTGCAAACCGGTGGACAGTGCCAAGAAACTCTCGCCGCCTTCAATGACCGTCACATGGCGCCAACCGGAGTGGGCCAGTGCAAATTGATACAGACGGTGCTTGAACAGCGCACCACCAATCTTCACTTTGAGTGAATCGGCCACGGTGAAGTCGGAGATGCCTTGACGCCCTGGGGGGTGTTCCTGTGCAAAGTAGACCTCGCGCTCGGCGCCGAACTGGGCACGCCACAGACGAACGCGCCGCTGCAAAGTGCGCAGCACGCTGTTGTCCCAATGCCCGGGGTAACGGCGCTGCAATTCTTCAAGCAACGTGACAGCGTTCAGATGAACGTCGCTCTTGAGCAAAGGAACAACTTCGCTGTCCCAAACTAAACCGAGCGGGTCTTCTCGGGTACGCCAACTGCGTTTGGGGCGTTGGGAGGGGAGGCTTGAGGCCTGCTCAATGCGCCTTGCGCTGCGCTCGCTGATGCCGGTCTTGGCAGCCGATGCCACTTGACTGAGTTTGTTGCGGTGTTGCTTGTACGTATGCACTTGATGGTCCGTGATTCTTTTGCCGGGCATGCCGCGTTCCTTCGATTGGTCTCGAAGGCTCTACGGTAGCCCCACATCCTGGACCCGCCCGGTCAAGGTCTCTAACCGGCCAACATAGTTGTCGTCAACCGGCCACGGTAATTGTCGTCAAACACCCATGAGTCTTGCCCTTTCATTGTTCACGATCCTGATTCTTCAGGGGTGTAGTTCGATTGGTGTGGCTTCCAATCAAACATCGAGTTTTGGCGACTACAACCCTTTGACTCTTCCATCAGTGGATCCTAAAAAGTACAAGTCAGACAAACAATTGTGTTTCAAACAAGTTGAGGCACAGGTGTCGAAGGATATGGCTGTGAACTACAACATCATGAAGTTCAGACAGTGTTTGATTGAAAAGGGATACATGTTGTTGAGTTGATCAGTGTGTTTTCCTGAACCCACTCAGACACCCCACAGTTCCTCTACAGAATCATTGGAAATCCAGACTGACTGACACCACAGCCCAATGAAAAGTCCGACCCTCCGAAGCCAAGGGTCGTGGGTTCGATCCCCGCCAGCCGCACCACTTGTTCAACGATTTTTAATAACGCCCACCACGCCTTCACTTGGCGCAAGTTGAATATCGTCCTTGCGTCTTTTGACACCAATGGGCGTTGAAGCCAAACCTTTTTGAGACGCCTCAATGTCTTGCTCGCTGGGATAGTCTCCCACCAACCAATAATCAAAAATGCGCCTGGCAATGGGTGCGGCTTGAGCGGCACCAAAGCCTGCGTTTTCGACCACGATGGCCAACGCAATTTGGGGGTTCTCTGCGGGCGCAAACGCAATGTACAAAGCATGATCGCGTTGATACTCGTCCAACTTGCTGGCGTTGTATTTCTCTTTTTGCCCTATGGTCACAGCTTGCGCTGTGCCTGTTTTTCCAGCGCTTTGATACGGTGTGCCAGCAAACACACGTGCAGCGGTGCCGACTTTGGCGACACCGATCAAGCCTTGGTGAACCACGGCCACGTTTTCTGGTTTGAAGCCTAAATGGATGGGTTCTTCACCGGCAACAGCACGGTCTTCGCGTTGAATGGGATCTTGGGTGGCCATGACCAAACGGGGCTTGTGGTAAGTGCCGCCATTGGCCAATGTGCTTGTGGCAGTTGCCAGCTGTAGCATGGTGAAGGCGTTGTAGCCTTGTCCAATGCCAAGTGAAATAGTTTCACCACCATACCAACGTTGTTGCTCTGGCTTTTTATAAGTTTTCTTTTTCCATTCCGTGCTGGGCAAGGTGCCGCGCAGCTCACCTGGTAAATCAAGCCCTGTGATTTGGCCAAAGCCGAGTGGTTTCATAAAGTCATGAATGGTGTCTACGCCCATGGTGTTGGCCAATGTGTAATAGTAAACATTGCTAGAGAGAACAATGGACTTGACCATGTCGACAGGCCCCAAACCGATATCGCCGTGGCTTCTAAACGTGTGCCCACCATAGGTCCAAGAGCCGGCGTCATTGATGATTTCGCCAGCACTGCGCTTGCCAGTTTCAAGTGCTGCCATGGCCATGAAAGGTTTATAAGTTGAGCCGGGTGGGTAGGTGCCTCGCATTGCGCGATTTAACAGCGGCTTGTCGATCGACTCACTCAAGAGTTTCCAGCTTTCGCTGTCGATGCCATCGACAAATAAATTGGGGTCGAACGTGGGCTTGCTGACGAAGGCCAAGATTTCCCCAGTGCGTGGGTCGAGTGCAACCAAAGCACCTCTCCTTTCGCCGTACAGATCTTCAATCATCTTTTGTAATTTGATGTCGATCGACAACACGACGTTTTGACCGGGGGTGGCAGGACGGCTGGCAAGTCGTCTAACGGCACGACCGCCAGCCGATGTTTCGACTTCTTGCACACCCGTGATGCCGTGAAGTTCACGCTCGTAGCGATGCTCTACACCGAGTTTGCCGATGTATTGCGTACCTCGGTAATTGCCCTCCTCGTCGCTCTCCTCGATTTGCTCCTTTTCTTTTTGATTGATGCGCCCGATGTAACCCACTACATGGCTGGCCAAATGGCCGAAGGGGTAATTGCGAAACAATCTGGCTTTAATTTCAACGCCTGGGAATCTGAATTGCTGGGCTGTGAATTTAGCCACTTCTTCATCGGTCAGTCGCGAGCGAATAGGCAGTGAGTCGAAATTTTTTGACTCTTCACGCATGCGCTTGAAACGTCTTTTGTCGCGAAGCGGAATGTCAATGACTTCCGACAAGCTATTGATGGTGGCTTCCAAGTCTTTCACGCGTGAAGGCGTTATTTCCAAAGTGTAAGCCGAGTAGTTGTTGGCCAAAACCACGCCATTGCGATCGAGGATAGTACCTCGGTTGGGTACAGTAGGAAGCACAACCGTTCGGTTGTTTTCAGCTTGTTCTAGCAAATCTTCATGCCGAATGACTTGTAGGTAAAACAAGCGAGTGGCCAATAATGCAAAGCACACCAAGACCAAGCCTTGTAACACCATCACACGAGTTTGGAATTTAAAAATTTCAAACTCGGTGTTGCGCAACTCGCTTAAAGAGGGCAGGTGAAAGGCCATGATTTAGATTGGACGATTGGCATCGGGGTCATGAGCTCTTCGCTGGGGTGCAAGCAAAATTAAATTAGCCAGAGGCCAGAGCAAAGTTTCGATGAAAGGCCGAAGCAACACAGGCCATCCTGGAAAATCATCGCCAGTACCTAAACGAATGAGCAAGCTAATTAACTCTGACAAGATAAAGAATGGCAAGATTTGAAGCATCTGCTCTTTGATTGGAAACCAAAGCAATCGCCGGTGCATGCTGAATGCAAAGTAACTCAGCACAACATACGACAGAGCATGTTGACCCAACAGGGCAGAGTACAAAACATCTATCCACAAGCCAAGAATGAAAGCAGTGGCCATGCCAACTCGGCGAGGTTGGTGGATACCCCAAAAGAAAATACAAACAGCCAAAAAATCTGGCAACCAAAGGGCTTGGGACAATCCAAGCAACATGTTAATCACCAGGGATATAAAAAGGCTCATACCGATGAACCAAGGGCTAACAGGCAACAACAAGGCCTCACGGCGACTCATGATCATGGCGGATTGCCTTTGTTGGCGTTTGAAGCCGTTGAGGGCTGCAAAATCAAGACATGGCGGCCTTTGAGTTCTGCCAAGGGGCTGGCATGAATTCTGGCAAAAGAAATATCAACGCGCCTTTCTATTTGACTGATGCGCGCAACTTGAAGTCCTGGGGGATAGACACCATCAATGCCGCTGGTGGTGAGCAAGTCACCCACTTCCACATCGGCACTGGCAGGTACAAATTTAAGCTCGATCATGGGTAGCCCTGCCAGGACGTCGCCACTCGTGATGCTACGCGCGCCTGTTCGGCTATTAAGCACAGGAATGCTTTGGGCTCTGTCGGTCAAAAGAGTGACTTCCGAGGTCAATAAATAAACTCGCGTAACTTGGCCCACCACCCCCCCCGCGTCAATGACGGGCGATCCAAGTTGCACGTTTTTGAGTTGGCCTCGGTCGATCACAATGCGTTGGTTGTAGGGGTCGGGTACATCAAACAAAACTTCGGCGGTTTGGGATGCAACAGCCAAGTTGGAGTGAAGGCCCATGAGTTGACGAAGATTTTGATTTTCAATTTGCAACTGCTCAACTTGTTGCGAGCGCACAGACTGCTGAAGCACTTTCAGTTCTGCTGCCTTGAGGTTTTTTTGAGCTTGTTCCAAGTTTTGAAAATAGGCGCCCACGGCAGACAAAGCTTCGCCGGGTTGTAGCACCAACCATTGAACCGGCAGAATGAGGGTTGAAAGCCCCGCACGCAAAGGCTTTGTGAACTGCAGTTGTTTGTCAGAAAAGACAAGCAGCAAAGAGAGTGCGCTGAAAAAAATGAGCTTGGTCAGTGGCGCAAATCCCACCCTGAAAAAAGGTGGGGGTGTGCGGTCAAGAGAATCCAGCGCCATGAATTGCGCCGGTGTTATTCACTGGTAAAGATACTGCCCAGACGGTCCATGCGTTCTAGGGCCATGCCACAACCGCGTGCCACGCAAGTGAGTGGGTCTTCGGCCACCAAGACAGGCAGCCCTGTTTCTTCTGAAAGCAAGCGATCGAGGTCGCGCAACAATGCGCCACCGCCGGTGAGAATCATGCCCCGGTCGGATATATCGGCACCCAACTCTGGGGGCGTGTGTTCGAGGGCTGTTTTGACCGCTGACACGATGTTGTTCAGGGGGTCTGTGAGGGCTTCGAGAATTTCGTTGCTACTGATAGTAAAGCTACGGGGCACCCCTTCAGACAGGTTGCGGCCTTTAACTTCCATCTCGCGCACTTCGCTGCCTGGGAAGGCCGAGCCGATGCTTTTCTTGATGGCTTCTGCGGTGGGCTCGCCAATGAGCATGCCGTAGTTTCGGCGGATGTAGTTGATGATGGCTTCGTCAAATTTGTCGCCACCCACACGCACGCTGCCTTTGTAGACCATGCCGCCCAAAGAAATAACGCCCACTTCGGTGGTGCCGCCGCCAATGTCAACCACCATAGAACCTGATGCTTCTGACACGGGCAAGCCAGCGCCAATGGCTGCAGCCATGGGTTCTTCAATGAGGTACACCTCGGAGGCGCCAGCGCCTAAGGCTGATTCGCGAATGGCGCGGCGCTCTACTTGGGTAGACCCGCAGGGCACGCAAATGATGATGCGGGGGCTAGGGCGGAAGGTGCTGCGGGGGTGCACCATGCGAATGAACTGCTTGAGCATTTGCTCGGTCACGGTGAAGTCGGCAATCACGCCGTCTTTCATGGGGCGGATGGCTTCAATGTTCCCCGGCACCTTGCCCAACATGGATTTGGCTTCGTGACCAACGGCTTGCAAGACTTTTTTGCCTTGGGGGCCGCCTTCGTGGCGAATGGCTACGACGGAGGGCTCGTCGAGAACAATGCCTTTGTCGCGCACAAAAATCAGGGTGTTGGCGGTGCCCAAATCAATGGCCAAATCGGTAGAAAAATAACGGCGAAAAGAGCTAAACATAACAAATCCTAATCAACTGTGGGTTTTATCTTGCAAGCCTACAGTTAGGGGGAGCATTGAAGAGTGTAAATTGGGGGCTTGAGTAAGCTTTTTTGAGGAGCTTTCGTCGAACACACGATAATAACCTATGGCTTGTAAAAAAACGTTCATCGCGCCTCCAAATTTGGAGCCGTCAAAGCCAGTAAAGTGCCTGTAAAGAATTAAATTTTATGTCATTGACCGCCCAAGAAATTGACCGGATTGCCAATTTGGCTCGGTTAGAGCTTCCGCCCGAGGAGGGCCAACGCATGTTGGACCAAATCAACGGCTTTTTCAGCATTGTGGAAGCCATGCGCGCTGTGGACACCACGGGTGTAGAGCCCTTGCCGCACCCCATTGCCACCATTCAGGAAGTGGCGCTGCGTTTGCGCGACGACATCGCCAGTGAGGCCAACCAACGGGAAGCCAATCAACGAAGTGCACCTGCTGTCGAGCGCGGCCTGTTTTTGGTTCCCAAAGTGATCGAGTAAGGGGCCACATGACAGCTTTACATGACATGACCGTCGCCGCTTTAGCGAACCAGCTTCGCGCAAAAAAAATCAGCGCCACAGAGGTCGCCCAGCACTTTTTGGCGCGCAGCCAAGCCGATACATCTGGCGCTTTTTTAAGCTTCAACCCAGAAGCTACGCTGGCGCAAGCCAAAGAAGCCGACGCGCAGTTGGCCGCAGGCACAGCAGGCCCCTTGGCCGGTGTGCCCATGGCGCACAAAGACATTTTTGTCACCACCGACTTCCCCACCACCGCGGGCTCCAAAATGCTCGAGGGTTATCGCTCTCCCTTTGACGCCACCGTGGTGCGCAAATTGGGCGTGCAGGCTGGCGGCGCGGGCATGGTCAATGTGGGCAAGCTCAACTGCGATGAATTCGCCATGGGCTCTTCCAACGAAAACTCGGCCTACAAACCCGTCACAAACCCTTGGGACACCTCCCGGGTGCCTGGCGGTTCTTCGGGCGGTAGCTCTGCAGCGGTTGCGGCGCGCTTGGTGCCTGCTGCAACGGGCACTGACACGGGTGGCTCCATTCGCCAGCCAGCCAGCTTTTGCAGCATCACGGGTATCAAGCCTACCTATGGGCGCGCCTCACGCTACGGCATGATTGCCTATGCGTCCAGTTTGGACCAAGCTGGCCCCATGGCCCGCACAGCCGAAGACTGTGCGCTCATGTTGTCGGCCATGTGCGGCCCCGATTTAGACCGCGACTCTACTTCGCTTGATGTGCCTGCAGAAAACTTTGCGCGCGACTTGAACGCATCACTGGATGGTTTGCGCATTGGTATTCCCAATGAATTTTTTGGTGAAGGCCTTGCACCGGGTGTGCGAACTGCGGTCGATGCTGCGCTGAAAGAATATGAAAAACTGGGTGCCAAGTTGGTGCCCATTAGCTTGCCGCGCACAGAGCTTTCTATTCCTGTTTACTACATCATTGCACCGGCAGAAGCGTCTAGCAATTTAAGCCGGTTTGATGGCGTGAAGTTTGGCCATCGCACCAAAGATTACACAGACTTGGTGTCCATGTACAAGCGCTCGCGTGCTGAAGGTTTTGGCGAAGAAGTCAAGCGCCGCATCATGACGGGTGCATATGTGTTGTCGCACGGTTATTACGATGCTTACTACCTGCAAGCGCAAAAAATTCGCCGCATGATTTCGGATGACTTCCAGCAAGCCTTCAAAGTTTGCGACGTCATTGCAGGGCCCGTTGCCCCCACCGTGGCTTGGAAGTTAGGTGAAAAAACAGATGACCCTGTCGCCAATTATTTGGCCGATATTTTCACACTTCCTGCATCCTTGGCGGGTTTGCCAGGCATGAGCCTACCCGCAGGCTTTGGCGAAGAGGGCATGCCTGTTGGCTTGCAGCTCATCGGCAATTATTTCAAAGAAGCGCAGTTGCTCAATGCCGCACATCGCTTGCAGCAAGCCACCGACTTTCACCTCCGTCAACCAGGAGGCGCCAAATGAGCACGAAACAAAAATCTCTGTTGGTTCAAGGCTACGAAGTGGTCATTGGCTTTGAAACACATGCCCAACTTTCGACGCAGAGCAAAATTTTCAGCCGCGCTCCCACAGCGTTTGGTGCAGAGCCCAACACGCAAGCTTGTGCGGTCGATTTGGCCTTGCCGGGCACGCTGCCCGTGATGAACAAAGGTGCGGTAGAGCGCGCCATTGAATTGGGCCTGGCGGTGGGCGCGCACATTGCAGAGCAAAGTATTTTTGCGCGCAAAAATTATTTCTACCCCGATCTGCCCAAGGGTTATCAAATCAGCCAGTTTGAAATTCCGGTGGTGCAAGGTGGCGAGGTGTCGTTCTTTGTGGGCGATGAAAAGAAAACCGTTCGCTTGGTGCGTGCGCATCTGGAAGAAGACGCGGGCAAATCTTTGCACGAAGACTTCATTGGCCAAAGCGGCATTGACTTAAACCGTGCTGGCACGCCCCTTTTAGAAATTGTGACCGAGCCCGATATTCGTTCTAGCGACGAGGCGGTGGCTTATGCCAAAGAGTTGCACAAAATTGTGACTTGGATTGGCATTTGCGACGGCAACATGCAAGAGGGCAGTTTCAGGTGCGATGCCAACGTGTCGGTGCGCAAACCCGGCGATGATTTGGGCACGCGCCGCGAAATTAAAAACTTGAACAGCTTCAAGTTCATGCAGCAGGCCATCGACTTCGAAGTGCGCTGGCAAATTGAACAAATTGAAGAGGGTCACGCCATTCAACAAGCCACGGTGCTGTTCGATCCCGATACGGGCGAAACACGCGCCATGCGCACCAAGGAAGATGCGGCCGATTACCGTTACTTCCCCGATCCTGATTTGCCGCCTCTGGTGATTGGTCGAGATTGGGTGGCCCGAGTGCAATCAGAGATGACCGAATTGCCCCGCGTGATGGCGGCGCGTTTTGTGACCGACTACGGTCTTCCCGAATACGACGCCACCACGTTGACGCAAAGCAAAGCCATGGCGGCTTACTTTGAGGCGGCGGCCAAGGCTTGCGGTCAAGCCAAGTTGGTCAGCAACTGGGTGATGGGTGAAATGTCACGTCGCTTGAATGCGGGCGAAGTGGGCATTGAGAACGCTTCCGTCAGCGCTGCGCAACTGGCCGCCATGATTGGCCGCATTGCCGACAACACCATCAGCAACAGCGCTGCCAAGCAAGTTTTTGATGCGCTGTGGACTGAGGGCGGCGAAGTGGACGCCATCATTGAGGCCAAAGGCCTGAAGCAGATGAACGACACCGGCGCCTTGGAAGCCATCATTGACGAAGTGCTGGCGGCCAACCCGAAGAACGTGGAAGAGTTCAGAGCGGGCAACAGCAAAGCCTTGAACGGTTTGGTGGGCCCCATCATGAAAGCCAGCAAAGGCAAGGCCAATCCGGCGCAGGTGAATGAGTTGTTGCTGAAGAAGTTACAGGGCTAATCCAACCCTTTGAGACGGATGAAGCTGGTAACGGGTGCCTCGCCCGGAGCCTGTTTGCGACAACAAACCAGCTTCGCACAATGCGGTCAATTCGCGATATGCAGTGGCGCGTGACACGCCGCACAAGTTGACGTATTTCTCGGTACTCAGACCGCCACTGAATCCATCGGGGCCTGCATCGTAGAGTTTGTTGATAGCTTTGCTTTGTGATGGCGTGAGGCTTAGATGAAGTTCGCGCAGGTCTGCCCAAAACCGTGTTTTGCGCATGGCCGATTGCATCTGTCCCCAGCTGCTGTCAGCTGCCTTGTGAATGCAAGCGACGAACCATTGAACCCAAGGCGTGACGTCCATGTTGGCGCTGCTGGTTGCCGATTGAAGTTGTTCGTAATAAGCGCTTCTTTCATGCCAAATTTGTTGTGACAAGCTCCACAGACGTTGTTCTGTTTTAAGGTCTTGCGCCAAGGCCATCTCCACCAAAGCGCGGCCAATGCGACCATTGCCATCTTCAAAGGGATGAATGGTTTCAAACCACAGGTGTGCCAATGCGGCACGCACCAAACCATCTTGCCTGCCCAGACTGCTGTTAAACCACTGGATAAAGAAGTCCATGTGGCGCTTGACATCTTCTGAAGCTGGCGCTTGATAATGCACAAGGTCGGGCTTGCCCATTCGCGGCGTGACGATTTGCATGGGCTCCGAATGTGTCCGATAAGCGCCGGTCAGAATCTTTTGCGTACCACTTCGTCCCGTTGGAAACAAAGAGGCTTGCCAGTCACACAAGGTTTGTTGACTTAGCGCGCGATGACTATTTTGCAAGGCGCCTTGCAGCAGATTGAGTGTGGCCTCGGCGCGCGCGTCGCGCTTGTGTTTTTTGCCGTCAGCCAAACCCAAGCGACGTGCGGCAGACGCTCTGACCGAGTTGAGTTGCAGTATTTCGCCTTCAATTTGAGCTGTTGCCAAAGCTTCATCTGACCAGCCCTGAAGTTGAAGCGCTAAGAGGTCAGGCAATTGCAGGTGCGTCGCGAGCCCCATGGCCCTTCCCTGTGAAAAGCGTGTGGCCGCGATGGCCGGTTGAAGCGCAGCCAGGTCGACCTTAAAGTGAGGCCATTTGGAAGATTGCCAGAGGTACATGAAGCGTATCTTAGACTTTTACGCTTCAAATGTGAAGCGTAAAATGAAAATTTACGCTTCACTTGGCTGTCATTAGACGCCGTAACGATCGCGATAGGCCTGCACTTTGGGCAGGTGTTGGCCCATCTGATTGCCAGTTTGCGTAGACAGGTAAGCCAACAAATCAGACAGCTCTGCAATGCAGCACACGCTCATGCCCAATGTGTTGCGCACATATTGCACAGCGCTGTGCTGCACATCTTTGACCGAGCCATCGGCTTGAACTTCGGTGGCCATTTCTTGGCGGTCTAAAGCAATGGCGATGGCGTGTGCTGTGGCGCCTGCTTTTTTGATGAGCTCAATTGATTCGCGCGCGGCCGTGCCAGCGCTCATCACGTCATCCACAATCAGTACCCGGCCTTGGAGGGGCGCACCCACTAAGCGGCCGCCTTCGCCATGGTCCTTGGCTTCTTTGCGGTTGTAAGCAAAGGGCACGATTTTGCCCAAGCGAGCCAGTTCAATGGACACCGCTGCGCCCAAAGGAATGCCCTTGTAAGCGGGTCCAAAAATCATGTCAAATTCGATCCCGCTTGCCATCAGAGCTTTTGCATAGAATTGAGCGAGTTTTCCGAGTTTGGCGCCATCGTCAAACAAGCCTGCATTGAAGAAGTAAGGGCTCATGCGGCCGGCTTTGGTTTTGAATTCACCAAACTTGAGCACGCCCGTATCGACAGAAAATTGAACAAACTCTTGCGCCAATGCCGCTGTGTCGGTTTGCGGTGTGTGTCCAGTCACCATGGGGAAATCCTTGTTTAAATTAACCAGCTTGAACTTGAACGGCATCCGTTCTGCGGCCACCAAAGGGGTGGAGGCCTGGATTGCTCAAAACAATCCTGATTGTATTTGCGTGCAAGAGGTTAAAGCGCAAGCGCCCGATGTGGCGGGAAAATTTGAATCTTTGGCCGGCTTGAAGGGGCATTTCCATTTTGCCGAGAAAAAAGGCTACTCAGGCGTGGCGGTTTACAGCAAACACGAACCTACGAAAGTGATTGTGGGCATGGGCTCTGAAGAGTTTGACGCCGAGGGCCGGTTCGTCGAACTGCAGTTTGACACCCCCAAGCGCAAGCTTTCTGTCATCAGCACTTACTTTCCAAGTGGCTCATCAGGTCCTGAAAGGCAAGAGGCCAAGTTTCGATTCTTGGATTACATGGGGCCGCATTTGAAGTCTTTGGGCGCTAGACGCGAGTTCATTGTGTGCAGCGATGTGAACATTGCGCATCAGCAAGCCGATTTGAAAAACTGGAAAAGCAATCAAAAGAACAGTGGCTTCTTGCCAGAAGAGCGCGCTTGGATGACGCACATGACCACCGAAGGCCCCTTGGTCGATGTGTACCGGCAATTGCATCCTGAGACCACAGACGCGTGCTACACCTGGTGGAGCAATCGCGGACAAGCGTATGCCAAGAATGTGGGTTGGCGATTGGATTATCAGTTGGCGACTGCAGCGTTGGCAGCAGGAGCTCAAAAAGCAGAGATTTACAAAGAGACGCGTTTCAGTGACCACGCCCCATTGACCATTGATTACGACTGGACTCTTTGAGAGGGGCTCTGCCTCATTGCGCAACAGTACGCACGCTCAATCGCGGGAGTATGTGAGCATTCTGCCTTTGTAGGCGGCCACGTTTTCTGTGGCAGAAATGTCGAGCGCCTCTTCGCTGAGTGCAAAACCTTGCGCGGCCATGTTACGGTGAAAGTGTGAGCGATTGCCACGATTGGGATCGACCACCCAAACCTCTGAGTGATCTTCAACGTGTTCATTGATGTACTGCGCCAAATCGCCACGTTCATCGCGCTCGTAAAGAATGTCGCTGCCAATGATCAAGTCAAACTTGCTGCTCACAGCGAGGTCTTGGTGTTGTGTGGCGTGTTCACCCCAATGCCCATGTCGGTAGTTCATGGGGCCTAGATGGTTGAGGCGCAGATTCTCTTTCAGAAATTCGCCAGCCAGCGGGTGACAGTCTGACGCCGTGATGTTGGCGCCTCGTCGATGCCCCACCAAGCTAGACAGGGCCAAGCCACAGCCAATTTCAAGAATGCGTTCATTGGCGTTGACTGGCCTTTGCGCCATGCGCTCTGCCAATTTCGAACCTGAGGGCCAGAGCAATCCAAACAGCGACCAGAAAGCAGAAGAAATACCCAGTGCCAATGCGGCGTCTTCAGGGTCGTAAAACTGTTGCTTATCTAGCAACGATCGAATGAACAAATTGGGAGCGCCTTGAATGGCGATGGACTCGTGCTTGGTTAGATAGCCATGGGGGCAGTTAGGCGGCATGGCATCTGGGGCAGGTGCCGTCGTTGAAAAAGGGTGTGTCAGATAGACAATCAGGCAGGCACGGGTTGTGTCTGTATGTGTTCATCTTACGCGGAAGAGGCAAGCCCTGGCAAGCTGAAGTTGATGTGTCTGTCTGCGCGGGCAATGGTTTCAGGGCGATGCGCAATGACAATGCGCGTGAGCTTGAGTTGTGACAAGGTGTTTGAAACAGCGCTTTCGTTTTGCATGTCCAAATGGCTGGTGGCTTCGTCTAAAGCCAAAATGGAAGGCTGTGCGTAGAGCGCTCGCGCCAATAACAGACGCTGCTTTTGACCGCCACTGAGACCAGATCCAAGCTCGCCAATGAGGGTGTGATAACCCATAGGCATGCGTGCAATGTCATTGTGAATTTCTGCCAATTGCGCGCAGGCTTCTATCCTTTGAAGTTGAGGTGCCAAGTCAAAGAAGGCGATGTTGTCTGCAATGCTGCCGGTCAGCAGAGCGTCTTCTTGCATGACTACACCAATTTTTCGTCGAACATTGGTCATGCCCAGTTGACTGACGGGTACGCCACCATACAAGACGGTACCGTGTGTTGGCGTTAGCAGACCCAATAAAATTTTCAGCAAGGTGGTTTTGCCGCAACCACTGGCGCCCGTAATGGCCACATGCTCGCCGGCTTGAATGAAAAGATCCATGTTGTAGAGCAGCCAAGGCTCTGCTTCGCTGTAGCGAAATGAAACCTTGCGAAGCTCGAGACTGGCAGGCAAATGAGACAAATCGTGAGCAGGCAAGTTGCCGTGGGGCGTATCTTGCTCGGGCGGCGTGAGCACAATATCGGCCAGCCTGTCACGGTGCAAATTGAGCATCTTGAGTTCAATGCCTTGGTTGATAAGTGCACTGATACGGCTTGTAAATTGAACCTTGTAGCTGATGAAAGCCAGCAGCATGCCCACTGTAAAAACGCTTGCGCTGTGGCCTTGTGTTGGCGATGGCAAAATGATTTTGGCGCCTAGCCAAAAGACGCACAAATTCTCAAGGCCAAAAATAAGTGTGCGAGCAACATTGAAGCCCATGTTCAACTTGGCAGTTTGAAAATCGCGGTTCATGACTTCCACCATGAGGCTTTGCCATCGTGCACGCCGCTCATTTTCGCGTGCAAACAATTTGAGTGGCGTCATGGCGCGAAGTGTTTCAATGAAGTGACTCTGTTCTTGGCCAGCCAAAACCAAACGCTCAGAAGCAGCATGCCTAAAGGGCGAGTAACTGATCAGGCGCACAAGCGCATACAAAGCTGAAGCCGATAAAACCACCCAAGTGAGGGTGGGTGAGTAAATGAACATCATGACAAGTGCAGCAATGGCCATCAAGCCATCGAGCAGAGATTCAATGGTGGTTTGTGTGAGCGTTCTTTGAATGTCATGAACAGCGCCAAAGCGGGAAGAGATGTCGCCCAAATGGCGTTGAGAAAACCAATCTGCTGGCAGTTTGACCAAGTGCGCAAACACATTGCCTAGCCACTGAATAGAAACGCTCTGGCTGAGCACCATGACCCACCAACTGCGTGCGTAGGAAAGTGCAGATTGAATGAGCAGAATGATGGCAAAGCCAGCAACCAAAACCGAAAGCAGTTCGTGGTCACCTGAGGTTAAGACATCGTCTACCACGACTTGGTTGAACATGGGCATGAAGATGGCAAACAGTTCGAGTACAAATGCCAAGGCCAATATTTGAAGAGCAGATTTGCCAAAGCCTTGAAGCTTGCCGGTGAGCATTGAAAGTGGAAAGGCCTTAGGTGCGGGCTTGGTTTTAAAGTCAGCTTGGGGCGTGAGTTCCAAGGCGATGCCAGTGAAGTGTTGCGAAACTTCTGAGTGAGATACAACCCTGATACCCAGCGCAGGATCAAGCAAAGTAATTTTATTGCCATTGATTTTTTGGAGCACCACAAAGTGATTCAGGTCCCAATGCAAGATGCACGGCATGCGCAGTTGCTGCAACTCTTCCAATTCCAAGCGAACAGGCCTGGCATTGAAACCCAAAACAAGGCTGTGATCGATGAGTTGCTTGAGGTTGGCGCCCTTGAGTGATTGTGGAAACTTATGCCGCAAATCCATGAGGTGCCAATGTTGACCGTGCGCATTGGCAATCATGCACAAGCAAGCCAAGCCACATTCGGAAGTTTGAAGTTGCAAGACGGGGTTCAAGGCGGTCTTATCTCCGAGGTAAAGACAAACAAGCCTGCGCAATGAGACACTGCGCAGGCCTTCCTGTTGCCGGTTTAAATGGCGACTGTTTAGCGCTTAGTGGGTTCAACTGCCAGAATAGTCGCCCATGGCGTTGTATCCACTGGCGTCGACAGCGCCATAGCTTGAGGGCTCGAGCTCAATTTTTTGGGACGCCTCATACAGCATGTACATGTTGGATAGGGCATCACCCAGCTTGTAAGCCCACTTAACAGATATGCCACCCCCTTGGACCTCGTTCAATTCTTCAATGTTTAAACTTCTCATGTCAATCTCCTGGTTGTGCTGAAAAAATCGTTTCAGCGGCGATATAAAAATCAAATAAACACAAGACGGAAATCACGGTTGCATTGACTGCAAAGTGAAGAACGCTGGTTAAAAGCAATGCCTTGCATTTGCCTATTTCCAACTTGTGCAAATCGTATTGTTTTAAAAAAATAGAGAAGAAGCCAAAGAGTTCAATGACTCGGATGAACGTGGGGAATGGCAGGTCTTGTGGCGTTGTGAAGTGAAGCGCCGTCAACAACAAAGGTGCCGCAACAAACAACAAGCTTCGGTTGAACAATTTTTCGTGGAGGGTTGCCGCCGCAATCAATAACAAATTCTCTAGGAGGGGTGCTACCAACAGCATCAAGAAAGCAATTTCCAACAAGGTGATGGAGGGGTCTTCGTCTGGCCCGACGTTTAAATTGCCAAACAACACGATCAAGGTGATGTTGATGGCTTGAAACACAGTGATGCCTACCAAAACATCGATGAAGCCATGGCGGTTGAGGTGCGAAGCCCTGATGCTCTGAATGAAACTCATGATGTTTGTTGGCGAGCATGTATGGCCAAGAGGGGCTCGAAGACCCATTCCCAAATGCCGCGTACATCGTGGATGACATCGGCTTCGAGTGTCATGCCGGGGCGCAAAGAATGAGTCTGGCCAAACGCCATGACATGCTGTGATGCCAGCTCGACTTGAATTCTGTAGAGCGGCTCGTTGCTTTGCGTGGAGGCCATGAGGGCCGTGCCCTGACCGTGCGGTAAATCTTGCGGGGCAATGGGCGTGCCACTGACCTTGAGCACGCGACCCTTGGCCAGACCAAATTTTTGATAGGGGTAGGCCGCCAAGCGAAGCCACACCTCTTGACCAGGTTGGATGAAGCCGGTGGTGCGGGTGGGCGCAAAAAGGGCCGCAACCAAAGTGTGTGCTGAGTGATCAGGCGCATGTGCGTTGGCTTGCGGTACCAAGCTGGCAATGGTTTGACCCGCCTGTGCCATAGCGCCTAAGCTGAGATGAACCGTGCTGACCTGGCCTGCTTGGGGTGCCAACACACTGCTGGTTTTGCGCGCTTTGATTTCGGTTGTTTCCTGATCAAGGCTGGCCAGGTTGCGGTCGAGTTGAAGCAGATCGATGGCCAACTGTTTTTGAAGATGGGCCAAGTCGGCTTGGGCGGCCTTGTGATCGCGGGCCAAGGAAACGCCATTGCGCAGTGTATTTTCTAAGCGCGCTTGAAGGTCAATGAGTTCTTCTTGCTTGCCTTGCGCCTGAATGTCAGACACAAAACCTTCGGCAGCCATTTGCTCAAACCGTACAGAAGTTTTTTGCGCCAACTCAACCCTGCGCTTTGACAGTGCTTGTTCTTGGGTGGCTTGCGCTGTTTCAAGTGACAAGGATCGAATGCGATCTGCCAGATGCGCTTCGCGCTGGCGGTTTTGAGCAACGCGCGAGGCGCGTTCAGCTAAAAGGGTGCTGCGACGTTGCGCCAAATGAGAAGCCAGCAAGCTGGCTGTGCTGCCTTCAGCCGAAGTTTTGTCGGTGTTGAGCACAAACAAAACTTGGCCTTGTTGAACCCAGTCGCCTTCTTTCACCCTTTGCTCAAGCAGCACACCAGAAATGGCGGGACTTAATTCCACCGTGCCCCATTGCGGCATGAGGACGCCAGGCACTCGAACTTTGCGCGCCACTTTGCCCCAAGCGCCAAATGCCAACAAGGCACCTGAAAGCACCAAAGCGATGCTGGCTACGATGGTGAAGCGCGGATTGTGTGCAAGGTGAATGGGACCCATCCAAGAGGCCTGCTTGGACAAGGTCACTTCTGAGCGAAAAAGTGGTGTGGTCATGTGTGAGTCAGTGAACAAGACATCACAATACGAGTTTCTGCATCAAACTTTGTTACATTGCCTTGCAAGCGAAACCCATTGAAATACCAGCATGCTTCAGTACCAAACCATTCCTGTCACGCCGTTTCAACAAAACTGCTCTTTGATTTGGGACGATCAAACCCAACAAGCAGCCGTGATCGATCCGGGTGGTGATCTCGACTTGATCTTGTCGGAGGTCCAGCAAAGGGGCTTGAAACTCGAGCAAATTTGGCTGACCCACGCGCACATCGATCACGCGGGTGGCACGGCCGTCTTGGCGCGCAATTTGAATTTGCCCATCGTGGGACCGCACCCTGGCGATCAGTTTTGGATTGATCGTTTGTCAGATCAAGGCCGCATGTTTCAGTTTCCTGATGCCGAGGTTTTCACACCCACGCGGTGGTTGGCCGATGGCGATACCGTGACGCTTGGGTCACACACACTGAACGTTCGACATTGCCCTGGCCACACGCCAGGTCATGTGGTTTTTCACTCGCCTGAAATCAAACGTGCCTTTGTCGGCGATGTTTTGTTTGCGGGCAGCATTGGCCGAACTGATTTTCCACAGGGCGATCACGACACCTTGATTGCCAGCATCACGCAACGTTTGTGGCCCATGGGCGATGACACGGTGTTCATTCCAGGACATGGCCCCGAAAGTACATTTGGCCGTGAGCGCATTAGCAATCCCTACGTGGGTGGAACTTGAAGACGCAAGACCCTGAGACCTCAATTCAAAACTGTTGCAGGCCGGCCTTTGAGCGCTTGCTCGTAAAGCTGCGCAACTTTGGGCAAGTTGGCTTCAAGTTCTTGAATGCGATTGTTGCCACTGGGGTGTGTGGACAGAAAACTCGGCTGACCTTTGCCGCCGCCGGTGGCTCCCAACATCTTCTTCCAAAGCTGCACACTGGCCTCCGGTTTAAAACCGCCACGCGCAGCAATTTCAAGACCCACCAAATCGGCTTCTGTTTCATCGTCACGGCCGTATTTCAAGGTCAGCAATTGGGTGCCGAGGTTGGCAGCGACATCACCCATTTGGCCTAAGCCCAACAACTGTGAGGCCACCGACAAGCCCATGCCGGTGGCTTTTGATTTGGCCAAGCGCTCGCGTGAGTGCTCGCGCAAAGCATGCGCCATTTCATGGCCCATGATCATGGCTACTTCGTCATCGTTCAGTTGCAGTTGATCCAAGATGCCGGTGTAAAACGCAATCTTTCCACCGGGCATGCACCATGCGTTGATTTGTTTGCTGCCAATCAAATTCACTTCCCACTTCCATTTGCGCGAATCAGGGTTCCACTGTGCTGTGAAAGGAATCAATCTAGCGGCGATAGCGCGCAAGCGTTTGAGTTGCGGGTAATCGTCTGGCGCCAAAGCACCTTTGCTATCGGCTTCACCCAAGGTCTGCTTGTATTGTTGTACGGCTGAAGCTTCCAGTGTTTCGGCTGGAATGAGCTTACGGATACCAGAGGCTTTACCCACATCGACTTGCGCTTGCGCAGTGCCGGCCAGCAAGGCTGTGACTCCCAAGCCAGCCCCGCCCAGTTGATTCAAAAAAACGCGCCGAGAAGGTCCCTCTGCTTCAGTGATTGAAGCCGCCAAGGGATCGTCAGCATTGAAATTTGTAAAACATCGCCAGCACATGTTTGAATGATAGTGCGGCACGCCGAGATTTCAAATCAGAACTTTCGCAAAACCTCATCAGAGCTTGGATAATGGCGACATGACAGAAAAGACAGTGACCGATCAAACTACTTTTTCATGGCTCGCTTCATGGCGTGTCTATGTGCAGCCAGCCAGTTTGCGCATGCTGTTCTTGGGCTTTGCCGCAGGCTTGCCACTGTTGTTGGTCTTGGGCACCTTGAGTTTCAGGTTGCGTGAGGCGGGCATCGACCGCAGCACCATTGGCTACCTCAGTTGGGTGGGTTTGGCCTACGGCTTTAAGTGGGTTTGGGCGCCGCTGGTAGATCGAATGCCCATTCCATTTTTAACGCATCGTTTAGGTCGCAGGCGCAGTTGGTTGTTGTTGGCGCAGGCCATGGTCATGCTTGGCTTGGTGGGCATGGCGCTCAGCGACCCTTCTCAAACTTTAGGGCCTGTGGTTTGGTGCGCTCTGTTGGTTGCCGTGGGCTCGGCCACACAAGACATTGCACTCGATGCCTTTCGCATTGAGTCAGCCGAACCTACACAACAAGCTGCCTTGGCAGCCAGCTACCAAACCGGGTACCGATTGGCCATGATTTGGGCTGGTGCGGGCGTGTTGTGGGTGGCCGCTTGGGTGCAGGGCGAGAATGCCAGCGGCTACATGCATGCAGCTTGGCAAACAGCCTATTTGGTCATGGCCGCTAGCATGTGCGTCGGTGTGATCACGGTGCTGCGTTCGCGTGAGCCCAAGCCAGCCGAATTGCCGCCCGCTAAAAATGTGAGTGAATGGTTGCAAGGCGCTCTGATTGAGCCCTTTGCAGATTTTCTCAAACGCTACAAATGGCAGGCTGCGTTGATACTGAGTTTGATTGCGGTCTACCGCATCAGCGATGTGGTCATGGGCATCATGGCCAATCCGTTTTATGTCGACATGGGTTACACCAAAGCCGAGGTGGCCAGCGTCACCAAAGTGTATGGTGTGATCATGACACTGTTGGGCGCGTTTGTAGGCGGTGTCATGGCCATGCGCTGGGGGGTGATGCGCATTTTGATGCTAGGCGCCTTGCTCAGTGCCTTGAGCAACCTGTTATTTGCATGGTTGGCGGGACATGGCCACGATGTGCATGCATTGATTGCGGTTATCTCGGCTGACAACTTGGCCAGTGGCATTGCTTCAGCGGCCTTTATTGCCTACTTGTCCTCTTTGACCAACATTCAATATTCGGCCACACAATATGCATTGCTCAGCTCCATGATGCTGCTCTTGCCTAAATTCATTGCCGGCTTTTCGGGCGATTTTGTCAATGCGCATGGCTATGCAGACTTTTTCAATGCCACCGCTATGTTAGGTATGCCTGTTCTAATTTTGGTAGCCTTGGCCTGGCATTTTCAGCCACCCCCCGAAGACCCAGGCGTGGAATTTAACAAGCACTGACTGCTTTAAGCGCGGCCCACGTCATTGCTCAGGTGGTCTTTGTCGTAATGCAAGGCGGCGTATCGAAAGAAAGCCTCCAGCGCCACAAACAGGCAATACAAAAAGCCTGCACCCCCACACAAAAATCCCAAGCGAAAAATATAGAGTCGCAAAAACATGGCGAGGCCAGAGGCCAAGCCGCGCAGAACACCGCCACTTTTGCCTGCTTGCGCGCGCTTGCTCGCGCCCAACATGACGTACTGCGTGAGCTTTTCTAAACTGCCCCGTACCGTTTCGCGCGAGTGGTGAAGCAGCTTGGCAGCCATCACTTTGCGCGGGGTGGGCATGCCTGTCTGTTCGTTGTGCAAAATGGCTTGCTCGTGTACGGCGCCCACATATTCTTTCAGCATGTCGCGCCTAAAAAGTCGCTCTACTTTGGAGCGAGAGATGTAGTATTTGAGCTCGTGCCCATACGCCACCATGCGCCACCGAATTTGCCAAACGGCTTTGGCGTTGGACTGAACAATGGCTTGAAGTTCTTTTTGAAACGCAGGCGTGATGAGCTCGTCTGCATCTAAGAAAAAGATGTAATCGCCGCGGGCATGGGCAATGAGTCGATTGCGTTGCACCGCAAAGCCTTGCCAATCGGGGTATTCAAAAACATCCGCACCCGATTGATGGCACAAAGCCACGGTGCTGTCAGTGCTGCCGCTGTCGACTACCAAGACCTGATCGGCAAACGCTGCGCTGGCCAAACATGCCTCGATGCGGTGGGCCTCGTTTTTGGTCAAGACCGCAATGGTCAGCGTGGGCACCGCCATGAAGGAGTGGGTTGAATCAGTGGCCGTGACCGACTGTTTCGCCCGCTTTCAGTTGGTACACCGTGCCACAGTAAGGGCACTTGGCATGGCCTTCACGGGCCACGTCCAAATAAACCTTGGGGTGCGAGTTCCAGATCTTCATGTCAGCCTTGGGGCTGGGGCAAAAAACACCACCTTGTGGGTTTAAATCTTTGGCCAGAAGTTCAACAGCTTGGCTCATGAGCAAGATCCTTCTTTGAATTAAACGTGCGTCAACCAGTGAGCGTATTTGGGGTTCTTGCCGTTCACAATGTCAAAGAAACCTGACTGAATTTTTTCAGTGATGGGGCCGCGGCTGCCGGCGCCAATTTCAATGCGGTCAAGTTCGCGAATGGGCGTGACTTCAGCGGCAGTGCCTGTGAAGAAGGCTTCGTCGCAGATGTAAATTTCATCGCGTGTGATGCGCTTTTGAACAATCTCTAAGCCTAAGTCTTTGGCAATGTGGAACACCGTGTTGCGTGTGATGCCGTTCAAGGCGCCAGCCGACAAATCAGGGGTGTAGATCACACCGTCTTTGATCACAAAAATGTTTTCGCCAGCACCTTCGGACACGAAGCCGGAGGGGTCGAGCAACAGCGCTTCGTCGTAGCCTTCATCGACAGCTTCCATGTTGGCCAGAATAGAGTTGGTGTAGTTGCTCACCGCCTTGGCCTGTGTCATGGTGATGTTCACATGATGGCGCGTGAAGCTGGACGTTTTGACGCGAATGCCGCGCTTCAAGCCTTCTTCGCCCAAGTAAGCGCCCCAAGTCCATGCGGCCACCATCAGGTGGATGGTGTTGCCTTTGGGGCTGACACCCAATTTCTCTGAACCAATCCAAGTGAGAGGGCGGATGTAACCGCTTTCCAAATTGTTTGCTTTCACAACTGCTTTTTGCGCTTCGCTGACTTCCTCTTTGGTGAAGGGAAGCTTCATGCGCAAAATTTTGGCGCTGTTAAAAAGGCGGTCGGTGTGCTCGTGCAAACGGAAAATGGCCGTGCCATTGATGGTTTTGTAGGCACGAACGCCTTCAAAGGCGCCGCAGCCGTAGTGCAGGGTGTGGGTTAAGACGTGGATCTTGGCGTCGCGCCATTCGACCATCTTGCCGTCCATCCAAATTTTGCCGTCACGGTCTTCCATTGAGGGTGTTGCGGTGCTCATTGTTGTGTCCTTTGTTGCCAGTTTCGCAAGGAGTTTATTTTACGAGCCTTATCGGCCTTATTTCCCTGACTTCCTTGACTTTAAGGGGGTCTTAGGGAGAAGCAGTGGATTCTTCGGTTTCTGCCACTTGGGGCCGAGTCATGTCCCAAGACTGAAGCTTGCCCGCTTTGAATGTGCAAATGACAAATGAGTCACCTGAATCGGTCCATTTGAAGATTTCGGGCTGGGCGTTTTCTTCAGACAAGCGCACACCCAAAGACTTGGTCATGGCAATGACGTGCATCAGGTTGACGCCTTTTTTGAGTTTGGCATTGAGCATGACAGCGCTACTGACATGCCCTACGGGCCTGTTGGAGGCCCGGCTTAAGACGGTCACCATGCGCGTGAAATGCAACAAAATCCACATGACAACGGCGCCAGTCGACACTGCCACGCCTGGCCATTTGTACTGGTGCCAGGCACCCGCGACAAAGGCAATCACCCCGATCGGGATCAGTATTCTTGAAAAGTTCATGGCGGGATCTTAAAGTCCCCGCACACAGTTCATGGCGTCTTCAATGCGGTCAACCGGATAAATGGTGAGGCCTTCAAAGTTTTTGTCGTTCTTTTTGGGTGCGTTGGCTTTGGGCACCACAGCCACGGTAAAGCCCAACTTGGCAGCTTCTTTGAGGCGCTCTTGACCGCGGGGTGCGGGCCGCACTTCGCCTGCCAAGCCGACCTCGCCAAAGGCAATGAAACCCTTGGGCAAAGGCTTGCCACGAAGTGACGAAGTGATTGCTAACATTACTGCCAGATCCGCTGCAGGCTCACTGATTCGAACGCCACCCACCGCATTGACGAATACGTCTTGGTCCATGCAAGCCACACCTGCGTGCCTGTGCAAGACCGCCAACAACATGGCCAAACGGTCTCTTTCTAGGCCCACAGACAACCTGCGCGGGCTGGGCCCGCCGCTGTCGACCAGCGCTTGAATTTCGACCAAAAGGGGCCGCGTGCCCTCCAAAGTGACCATGACGCAACTGCCTGCCACAGGCTCTTCGTGCTGCGACAAAAAGATGGCGCTGGGGTTGGAAACGCCCTTCAGGCCTTTTTCGGTCATGGCAAATACGCCAATCTCGTTGACAGCACCAAAGCGGTTCTTGATGGCCCTGATCAACCTAAAGCTGCTGTGCGTATCGCCTTCAAAGTACAAGACGGTGTCCACCATGTGCTCCAAAACACGCGGGCCCGCCAAGGCACCTTCTTTGGTGACGTGGCCCACCAAGACAATGGCGGTGCCGGTGGCTTTGGCTGCGCGCGTGAGGTGGGCAGCACACTCGCGAACTTGCGCCACCGAGCCTGGGGCCGAGGTGAGTTGGTCGGAGTACACCGTTTGAATGGAGTCAATGACTGCAATGTTGGGTCGCTCGGTTTGCAGGGTGGCCAGTATTTTTTCCAATTGAATTTCAGCCAAAACCTGAACTTGGCTGTTGTCTAGGCCAAGGCGTCTGGAACGCAGCGCCACTTGCGCGCCGCTTTCTTCACCGGTGACGTACAGCGTGTTCATGCCTTTGCGTTGCAAAGCATCAAGGGCTTGGAGCAGCAGGGTGGATTTGCCGATGCCGGGGTCGCCGCCAATTAAAACCACACCGCCTTCCACCACGCCGCCGCCTAAGGCACGGTCGAGTTCTTCCAAACCAGTGGCGGTGCGATCGATGTCGGTGGCTTCGATGTCGCCCAGTTTGGTGAGCTCGGAGGTTTTGGCCAAGGCTTGAAATTGGCTGGTGTATCTATTTTTTGAGCTGCCGCTTGAATCGACGGTGCTTTCAATGAGCGTGTTCCATGCACCGCAGGCGGGGCACTTGCCTAACCAGCGCGGGGTGGTACCGCCGCAATCGGTGCAAGTGAAAATGCTTTTATCTTTGGCCATGTCGCAAGCCTAACATTGAGCTGTTGCCAAATGAAAAACAAGCCACCTTAAGTCCAGCCTTGCAAGAGTTTGTGAGCGATGTCGGCGGCAGGCAAGGCTTGGCAATCGGATGCGTTTTGGCCAGACCACAAGGGCGAATAGTCGCTCTGCCCTTTGGCTTCTGCCGCAGCGCGCAAAGGCGCGACGGCTGCGGTGGCCAGTGGAAAGGCGGGGGCCTTTGGGTTGAGGGGGCCAAAGTCGCGCATGAATTTGTTCACAATGCCGCGTGCTGGCCTGCCACTGAACAGGTTGGTTAAAGCGGTGTGCTTTGCCGCGTCTGACATGAGGGCTTGGCGATGCAATGCGCTGGTGGTGGCTTCGTCGCTGGTTAAAAAAGCGGTGCCCACTTGAACTGCGTTGGCGCCCAAAGCCTTGGCGGCGCTGACGGCAGCTGCAGTGGAAATACCGCCCGCCGCAATCACGGGCAACTTCACTGCTTTGCAAATTTGAGGCAGCAGCGCCAGACAGCCCATTTGCGTGCTCAGATCGTCTGAAAGAAACATGCCGCGATGGCCACCCGCTTCGAGGCCTTGGGCAATGACGGCGTCGACGCCCTTTTGTTCTAGCCATTGCGCTTCTTGAACAGTGGTGGCAGAAGACCAAATTTGAATGCCCCATGACTTGAGCTGCTGAACCCACTCCGCTTTGGGAAGACCAAAGTGAAAGCTGACCACGGCAGGTTTGAATTGGCCCATCAGCTTCAAACTTTCTTCGCTGAACGGTGCGCGGCCAAGGCCAGAGCCGACGGACTGAGGGTCTATGCCGTGGGCTTGATAAAGCGGCGTGAGTTGCTGGCGCCACGCCGCTTCTTTTTCAAGTTGTTCGGTGGGTGGGGTGTGGCAGAAAAAGTTGACGTTCACGGGCAAGAACACGCCCCACTGAATGGCCTTTGCATTTGCCTTCGCCTTTTCCGCTGCGATGGCGTCTTTAAAGGCGCTGAGTTCGTCTTGCAGTTGCTTAGCTGTGAGCATGGCCGCAGGCATACTGCCCAAGCCGCCTGCCAGGAAAACGGCTGCAGCCAGCCGGTGGTTTTGCGATCCGGCCATGGGCGCTTGAATCAATCGGATGCTGTGCTTGTCAAAAAAAGATGCGTTCATGTCGCAATTATTCACTGGCTTGAAGCTCACCACATGAGGCGCAAAGACGAAGGTGTTTGAAAAAAGCGGGTTTACCCGATTTCCCAGAAGCCTGAAATTCATTTAACATGTTAAATAAATACCATTGCCATGAAAACCCAAGCTTTCGTCCACCGCAACTTACCTCGGCTGCTGCTTCAAGCCCGCGAGGCGGTCATGACGCACACGCGGCCCAGCCTCAGAGAGCATGGCCTGTCAGATCAGCAATGGCGTGTGTTGCGCGTG
>OFQS01000038.1_pt1 | contig 26700 bp, 20 predicted proteins | sample 1542861 | NCBI WGS metagenome assembly OFQS01 (sample SAMN05442518, study PRJEB24371) | freshwater metagenome | isolation source: Freshwater Lake | place: Canada: Niagara | collected 2012-08-03 | reverse complement strand
TGTCCTTTTGAAAGATCACCGAACGTAGCTATGGACTCTTGTTGTTGATTTGAACCTACACCAGCTGTGGTGGCTGCAACAGTAGCTGCTGCTGCACCTTGAGTGGTGGTAAAAGTAAGGATCGGACTGGTGACGATATCGCCTACATTACCTTTGCTGGTGGCGGTGGCGGTGACAACGTTGACTCCATTGCTTGTGCCAGTTGTAAAGCCTTCAGCAAAGGTGCCACTGAAGCTGCCCTTCGTCACAGCAGCAGGGTTGGCAGCGGCAGCTGCCAAGGCGGTCATGCCAGACTTCAAATTGGAAAACGCCGCAGCCAACTCGTTGGCGGTGGTTGTAGCTGTGGAAGTAAATGTCATTCCGTTCAGCGTAAAGCTTTCACCCCTGGTCAGCGCTGGAAAGGTGATGGCGGTGGTCTCGTTAGCACCAAATGCACTAGCGGCAGCAGCAGACACGCCCGTTACACCCAAAGGACTGGAGGGCGGTGTGGTGTCTAGGCCCAAACCAAAGTCGGAGCCTTGCACAGAAGTTGAGTCGTACCAAACAGACAAGTTCCTGCCGTCCGGTGTTGTTAGCGTTAAGCCGCCAGTGCCGCTGTCGCCCGCTACCACCCCGTGCACCGCGGTGCCCGCATTGATACTCTCCATCACGTACTGTCGGCGCTGGCTGAGCGTGTGGCTTGCAGCCAAGCTAAGGGAGACCTTCTCACCGTTGACATACAAGTCGGTTTGAGCGGAGGTACTGCCCACGGTGGTTTTGGTGGCGCTAATGGAAGCTGCGCCTGCTACGGCGCTGACACCAGTGTTACCCACTTGTGAGTTGATGGCCGCAGCAATCGCAATGGCACTGCCCGCGTTGTTGCTGCCAGCGGCAATGGTGTTGCTCTTAGAGTCGGCTGCAGCAACAGATGCGGGTATAGCAAAAGAGCCCTTATCTGTCTTAATTTCTAAGTCACCATCCATGAGCTGTTTGCCGGTGGCAGTAGCTTCGACGCCTGCTCTTACAATAGAAGTAGTTGTAGGATTGCCCACAGGCGTACCAGCCTTACCGTTCAAAATAGGAAAGCCATTCCACTCGTGCATCTCAGAGACACGAATAATCTCCTGCTTGAGTTGCTGAAACTCTTGGTCTAGGTAGCTGCGCTGGTCGGCGGAGTAGGTAGAGTTGGCTGCCTGAACGGCAAGCTCAGACATACGTTGCAGCATGACTGTAATTTCTTGCGTTGCGCCCTCAGCCGTTTGAATCATGGAGATGGCATCGCCCGCATTCCTTATGGACTGGTTTAGACCCTGAATGTTTTGCGTCATCCTAGCGGCAATGGCCAGGCCAGCAGCATCATCCTTAGAGTTGTTGATGCGCTTACCAGTTGAAAGCTGCTCCATCGCAATTTGGCCATCCCGACCAGCCACTTTGAGGGCCGCTTGAGTGAACAGTGCTTTAACGTTGGTATTGATTACAGTCATGAGAATCTCCTAATGGGGCGAGTGGCAAGGTATTGCGATGGATTGCTTTGTGGCAATACGTTGCCGCTTTGATTGCCGTTAGTTCAATTAACTATTGGATTAGTTGGTAAGTGTGGATACGGGCATGGCACCCTGAACTGCGGCCATTGCATTGCGTTCTTGAATCAAAGTGGCATCGTTCGGCCACTTTTGAAGGGCAGCTTCTAGCACTTGATGTGCTTCGGCTACGTCTAGGTTGCAAGCTAAAGCGCGTGCCAACATTTGATAAGTCATAGGCTGGACACGGTTGTCCTGCACAGAGACTAGGTCTTGCAGAATTTCAACAGCAAGGGGCCAGTCTTCACGGGTAATAGCCAAAAGGCCAGAAATTGCCAGAATGTCTTCACTTAATGGATATAAAGCCAAACCTGCTTCGGCCAAGGCCTGTGCCAGGTCGGTTTGGTCTTGTGATACTAGCCATTGAATACCCAAGCGGAAATCAACGGGGGTAAAGCGTGAAACTTCTTTGAGGTTCAAAGATTGCTCTGCGACCAAGTGTTGCATGGCCTGTTGTAATTCAATGTGCATGTCTAGCTCCTTTAGTGAATAAACATCTGTAACTTGAATGAAAACAAGTTGCTGATGCGAATGCAAGGTATGGAGCAAGAGGTGTGCCAGCTTTTATTTGCGACTTTGTGTCAATAGACCGTCTAAAAGCGGCGTGAAATTGCCGGTTTTTAGAAAAAACTGCAAATTGGCAAAAAAAACACCTGAGACAAATCTGTATCGGGTGCTTTTCCATTCAGGCCTTAAATGCCAGGGCCTTGAATTCAGAGGGTCGCCAGCTTACTTAAGTAAGACCAGTACAGACTGCACTGCTGTTTGGCTTGGGCAAGCATGGCGTTATTAGCGGATTTTTCTATCAGATTGGTGCGGTAAAAGATTTAACTTACCTAGCTTTTCATCCCGTAATTACTCGTTTTGGCATCTGATTTTGAAAAATCTATCAAAAGATCCTCAAGTTATTTTGGCAGGTGTCGATTCTGATTCACCCAAGTACCCTTACATCAACCGGTTGTATGGGATCTTCATGAAATTAAACGCGGCCAAGAAAGGGTCTCATCATGATTGATATTCAGGGTGGCACTAAAGTCACCACTTCCAACGCTTTGCAGTCTGCTCGTGCAGGGGCTCAAACGCAAAGCGCAGCCTCATCAGGGCCTGCGCCAGCGGTCACTCGCCCCAAAATTATCCCTATTGAACGACCTGCTATCAAACTAGACACAGAGGGTGACAAAAAACGCCTTGACCAAGCTATAGAACTTATGAAAAAACGCATTCAAGACGGTGGCCGTGGCCTCGCATTCAAAGTAGAACCTTCAATCGATCGCCCTGTCGTTACGGTGACCAATCAGGAAACTGGGGAAGTGATTCGTCAAATTCCTAACGAAGTCGTTATTCGTATTGCCCGCAACCTTGATGACACCAAGGGCAACTTACTCAACGCCAAAGCTTGAGTTTCTTCAATGTTCATTTTCAAACTTTATTGAGTCAATTTTTTTTAAACCAATATGAATTTAATTTGAAAATAGTTGCTTTGGTAGCTCAAGTAAACAAAACAGCTTCCGATTCATTAAGCAACAAGAATTCACATTGAATTCTTGTGAATCTAATTTAACCCTCTTGAAGGAGATTTCCATGTCAGTTATCAACACTAATGTTAGCGCACTCAGAGCCCAAGATGCAGTTCGCGTCGGCAACCGCACCCTGGCGGATGCAATGGAGCGTCTGTCAACTGGTAGCCGCATCAACTCTGCCAAAGACGATGCAGCTGGCCTGTCCATCAGTACCCGCATGACATCACAAATGCGCGGCCTGTCAGTTGCTATCCGTAACGCCAACGATGGCATCTCAATTTCCCAGACAGCTGAAGGCGCGATGAGCGAGGTCAACAGTATTTTGCAGCGCATGCGTGATCTGTCTGTTCAGTCCGTTAACTCGGTCAACAGTGCTCAAGACCGTGCCAACATGAACAACGAAGTCAAGGCTTTGAGCGCTGAGATTGATCGCATTGCTGGCACAACAACCTTTAACAACCAGAAGATTTTGGACGGCAGCTTCACGGGCAAGAAGTTGCAAGTTGGCGCGAATGCCAACGAAACCATTGAAATGAACATAGCCAATTTGTCGGCTACGTCTTTGGGTCGTGTCAATCTGTCTTCTACGGCCATGGCCACAACGGGTGCTACTGCCAAGGGCACGCCAGCAGTTGAAACTGTGGCGCAACTGGCCTTCTTCGGCAATGACACTTACACCTTCAAAGTGGCTGGTGTCTCCGTAACGGGCGCGGTAACCAATAGCAATCCTTCTGCTTTGGTTGATAACATCAATAACAACCTTAAAGCAGCTATTCCACCAAACACGGCAGTGACTGCAAAGCTTGTCAATGGCGCAGTGGAGTTGCGCAATTCGCTGGGCGGAAACATCGGAATTACCGAGTTTTCCTCGGCATCCAACGGCAAGGCTACTTTCACGGTGATGTCGGGCGGTGGCGCAACGACGCTGTTGGACGATACCGGTGCAGTTGTCCAGTCATCAGGTGCTGTAGGCTCAGCTGCGTCTAGCACGGGCGTTGTTTTGAAGCTCGAAAATACGGATAGCGATGGGGGCAGCTACACATTCAAAGTGAATGGTGTGGCTGTGAGTATCGCCGCCGCTGACGATGATGACGATATCAAAACCAAACTGGCTACTGCGCTGGGTTCTTCTTACAGTGTATTCATTGGCACGGATGAAATAACGGAAGGTCAACCATCTGGAGATTTCGCAGTAGCGGCAGGCATGGTGGCGGGTACGGATTTCGTTTCTGCCACAAACACCTTCAGCCTTGCATCTGATGCAGCTGAAGACGGAAAAGGCTTTGGTTTGGGAACAGGTGAATTCATCATCACCAGTGCTACAAGCAACGTCCCGATCAACATCACTGAGTTCCAGGCAACTGACGGAGTAGCAGCCGGTGTCAAGGGTACCATCCGCGCAGTTGGTGGAGGCAGCGAAGCAGTGTTGGTTGACAACACCAACTCGTTTACTGTGGCGGAAAAATACACCGCTCCAACTGAATTGAGCTTGAACTTCTCTTCTACAACGTCAAGCTATGTAGTGACCTTGGACGGAGCAAGTTTCACGGTGACGGCCGAAGATTTAGCCGCTGGTACTGCTGCTGCACAGCTGATTGACGACATCAATGAGATAGCCGTTGGCACGATGAATACCACCGAACTAACCGGCACAACCAATGACGGTGAGGTAGCCGCTGGGGGTCTGGGATCGCTGGGTAACACCGTGGAAGCAACTGAATCTGGCGCGACTAAAATTAATTACGAGATCGTGCAGAACGGTTCAACTTTGTCCATAAAAAAAGCAGGCGGTGCAGAAGCGGCAACCGCCGAGGGTTCGTTGAAACTGGGGGTTACGTCAATTACGGCCACACCAGGTACAGCTGCATCAGCGGCCAGTTTTTTCACTAACTCAGCTAGTGGCGTGAAGGATGCGGGCACGCAAGTCAACCTGAACTCGACTTCCACAGCTTTGTACCGTACCGGAGCTTCTACGCCAAGCAAGATGACGCTGGAGTTCTCGGGCGATGCAACCTACACCTTCAGCTTGACGTCGCTTGACGGCACCACACAAAATGCCACGGCTATTTCTGCCGCTGTTGTTGGTGGTAGTGTCGCCTCTGTGGTTGCCGCTATCAATAACCAGACGTCAGCTAACGGTATCGTGGCATCACTGGATCCGAACAACTCCAAAGCGTTGGTTCTGGAGCGTAGCGATGGCAAAAAGATTCAGTTAACCGGCTTCACATCTACGGGTGATGCAACCGTGTTGGCCACGCCCAGTGCCGGCCAAGGAGCCTCCGCCCGTTTGAGCGACGATGCTAATTCGAGAGTAGCTTCAGCAACAGCAGCTGGCGCTGCGGTGGCCACTGTGTCAACCATGACCTTCAGTGCTGCAGCTGACAAAGTATCGTTCAAAATCACCGATGGTCGATCAACAGCCATCGTGCGTGCTACTGATACTGGGGGTGCTGGGGCAGCCCAAGGCGATGCGTTGCTGACCGAAATCAACTCGGCCTTGGCAAGCGCTGGCATCACTGACATCACAGCTTCCATATCTGTGGACTCTAATGACCAGACTGTCATCACGTTCACGAACGCCAAGGGTGGCTCGGTGGATATCAGCCAGTTTGTTTCGGACGGTTCCGGCACGGCGACCTTCGCACCCAAGACTGGCCAAGGCAACGCGGTTATCCTGGACGACAACGGTGGCATTTCTGCCAGTGGCAAGTCGATCAAGGATTTGTCTATCGCTACCGAAGCTGGTGGTACAGAAGCTCTGGCGATTATTGACAATGCTCTGCAACAGGTCAATGACGAGCGTTCCAAGCTCGGTGCGTTGCAGAACCGACTGGAGTTCACGGTGAACAACTTGACCAACATCGTGACCAACACCGCTGCGGCCAAAAGCCGGATCATGGACACGGACTATGCGACTGAAACTACCACTCTGGCTAGGTCGCAGATCATTACTCAAGCTGCCACTGCTATGCTTGCGCAGGCTAACCAGTCCAGCCAGTCTGTGCTAGCCCTTTTGAAGTAAGCTTTTACAAGCTGTCACCCTTGTAAAAAAGGGATACAAAGCTTTTACATGGATGGGGCCGGTTTACCGGCCCCTTTTTTGTAACAGAAAGAAAATCAGCACTGTTACGTACACTGATGCTTAAATTCTCTTTGCCTTTTAAATTGAGCGCTCATCAGAAAAAAGATGAGATTAATTCTAATGGCGCGAGCTAAAAAAACCGCCCTCAGGCGGTTTTTGGCTTTTGCACGAATTCCAATTACTTATTGGTATACATTGCCATCATGCCTTCAAAGCTGCTCTTTAAGCTAGTTTGTAGGCTCTTTGATTTGCCGACCAAGGATTCCATGGCGGCAAATTGCTTGTTGTACCTAGCCAAAAGGTCAGTCATTCTGCTGTCCAACCTGTCCAACTGCTTTTTGTAATCACTTATCTTGGCAGTGAGACTGGTGCTTTGGGTAGTCAGTGGGGCCGTGGTGTCCAGCAGGGCAGTCAGTTTTTTTACGGATTCTCCCGCTACTCCTGATGGCAATACGCTAAAGTTACTTTGATTTTCCCGGTTACCTGTTACCAAGGTTACTACGCTGTCAAAATTATTTTTAAGCGAGTTGTCAAGTTTGGTCTTGTCTATTGACAGCACACCTTTTTGATCGATGTTAAAACCAATGTCTCGCAAAGCGCTTAAACCACCCGCAGGTGTAGTCGAATTGCCGGTAATAAATTGTCGTATTTGATTGCGTACCGAGCCCACTACGGAGTTGCCAACCAGCGTAGCGCCATATGTTTCTACAGTTGATTTGGGGTCAGACACCACCCCCAGCATGGTGTTGACATCGTTGTATGCGGTAACCAGTGCGTTCAACTTGGTTGAAATGGAAGATGTGTCTCTTGAGAAAACCAAATTAGCAGGTACGTTTGGGGTGGTGGTTGCCGTCAAATTCAGTGTGGCGCCCGCTATGGCGTCGGTCACTGTATTTTTACTTGACGTCATGGCCATGCCATCTACATTAAAGATAGCATCTTGGGCGGACTGCAAATTTTTTCCAAAGCTTACTTCCGTGACTTCCCCACCGCCTACCTTCAGGCTGGCCAATGAAAAAGCATTACTGGCACCTGTGGCGCCAGTGACCATAATTCGATATGGCGTAGCGATGTTACCCGTATTGATGAGCTGCGCAGAAATACCCAAGTTTGCAGAGATGATGGCTGCCACAATCCCGGCAGGCGTGGTTGAAGCAGCGGCCACATCGATGGTGTTTGAAAACTGGGTACCTGTGGGCGCTGCAATATCTGCCGCATTGTTGGTGGTGGACGTCAGTGTGAGGACTCCGTTGTTGTTCACACCCGAGGAGTAACCTGTCAAAAATTTTCCTGAAAAGGTGCCGTAAGTTGCCAACGCGGTGCTGTTAATGGCGCTTGCCTCTATCCCACCCGCAGCCTCTGCACCTGCACTGGTGGTGCTCAACTCATCAAATAACTCACCGACTTCTGAGGCACTTAAAGACTTGTTAGCCGTTAAGGTGAGGCCGTTCACGGTCACAGTATCGCCTTTGTGCATGGCCTTGAAGGTGATGACCGAGGTGGAAGGCGCAGAGCTGCCAAGAGTAAAAGATTTAGCAGGCGTTGGGTCAATGCCATTTTTAAAGATGAGGCTAAAAGCTGCGCCTCCGTTGACTTGAGAAAGCGGTGTTGCAAAGCCAGGCACACTGTCTGCAGAAATGCTTCTTTGCTGCTGAGCCAGTTGGGTAACCGATACGGTGTGGTTTCCTGTGGTAGCCGAGGCAGTGGTAGTTACGCTCACTGCATTGGGCTGGCTAATTTGCGGCACCAAGGTGTTGAAAGAACTTTGGTTCTTCAAGCTGGTAAATGCTGTTTGTAAATCGCCTAAAACAAACTTTATGGCGGCATAGCCAGAAATACCACCTTCAGCCTTTTTAACCTTGGCATCAATTTCTGCTTTGCGGGGCGCTTTTTCAGCTTCAACCAAACTATTGGCTAAGGTATTAACGTCTACACCCGAACCCGCACTCAAGGTGCTAATAATCTTACCTGCCGCGTCTTTGGCCGAGGAGGTAGTAGCCGAGGTAGCAGTGGTTGAAGTAGTGGCTGTGACCATGAGATGCTAAGTTTAAACTTAGTTAATGAAGTTAAACAAATTCAACTGACTCACCTTGGCAAAGCTACTTTGCGCAGCCTCCAAGCTCAGCATTTGTTGGTTCATTTTGGTTATGGCGCTGGCATAGTCCAAGTCTTCAATGGAAGACAAGGTAGTCTTAAGATTGAGCGTCGTGTCTTCAATTACAGCAGTTTGCTGGTCCACCACATTCAAATTGGTACCCACTTCAGCCTGCGCTAAACTAATACCTTGATGCAATGTGTCTAGCTCTCCCACACCGCGTCTCACCAGCGGGCCCTTAGAGCCATTCAAACCAATAATTAAATCGTCCATCACTTTAAAAAACCCAACCCCCACACTGGTGCCGTCGGTATCCATTCGAGCGACAGAAACAAACGCATCGGTACCGGTGCGGTTAATTGGAATGCTGCGCTGCTCGCCCACACGCACATTCATGCGAGTTTGGTCGCCTTTGTAAATAGGAACGCCGCTTGAGTCTTCTGCAAAGGCGGGCTGCTTCACGCGGCTGCCGGCAAACAAATAGTTGCCGTTGCTGTCTTTGGTGTTGGCCAAGCTCAGCATTTGGTCGCGTAGCGCTTGCATCTCAGTTGCCAATGCTTTGCGATCACCTGGGTTGAGGGTGTCATTGGCGCCTTGCACGGCAACTTCTTTGGCGCGGACCAGCAAATCGCCAACACTTTGCAACGTACTTTCTTCACCTTGCATTCGGCTCTTTACTGTGTTCAAACTGCTTTGGTAGCTGTCTTGCCGATTCAAAATAGATTTAAGGCGCTGAATGGTGGCAGCCTGGTCGGGCGCATCGCTGGGATTGATCACCTGTTTGCCTTGTGCCAGTTGGGCCTGAGTTTGTGTCAGCTTGTTTTGCACGGTGCTCATTTGAGCAGAGCCTCGGTCAAACATCAGCTGAGTTGAAATTTTCATCATGATTCAGGTTCCTGTCTTCAACGCACTTGCAACACACTGTCAAACAGTTGGCTGCTGATTTGCAAAATTTTGGCGGCAGCTTGGTAGGCTTGCTGGTATCGAATTAAGTCTGCGGCTTCTTGGTCTAAGCTCACACCCGACACGCCGTCTCTGGCTGTTTCGGCTTGGTCGTAGACCACTTGCAAGGCCGACTGGGCAATGGAGGCTTGACGGGCGATGTTGCCCATGTCGTTCACGGTGTCAATGTAGGAGGCGGCAAAAGTTTTGCCGCCACCCATGACAGGGTCACTTTCTAAGTCAATCATTTCCAACATGTTTTCATTGTTGCCAGTGCCATCGCGGTTGCCATCAATCGTGTAAACATCGCCTGCTTTGGGTGGGCTAGAAAATGAAATCTGAATGCCCTGATATACAAAGGCAGGCTCAAGTTGCAGCGGGTCAAAGTTGCGCTCGGCCACCTTGGTGCCTGTTTTGGTGTCCAAAATGGTAAAGCGAGTGGCCGTATCAAACCGTACTTCCAACGGGTTGGTCCGCATGGCTTGTTTGGCGTCTACAGCCGCGCCCGAGTAGCTGGCTGAAATTTTGGCATCGCCTGCGCCGGTTAAGAAAACAAGCAGGTCTTCGTTGGCCGCGCCTTTGATGTAGGCGCCGGTTTTGAAACCTAACTTTGCCAAATCTGCGGGTGTGCCGGTGCCAAAGCCCAATTCAATGGGGGTGTCTTTGCCATCAATCAAAGGTCTGGTGAGGGTAATTTGACCGCCATACGTTTGCGGCTTCAAACCCAGTGCGTTGGTGGCGGTAGTGGCAGCAATGCTAATGTCTTGACCTTCAAACCCTGCGGTGTTGGTCAAAATCAAGTGGCCATCATCGGTCAATTTGGCCATGACTTTGGTCACGCCCGATTGATTGTTAATGGCAGTGACCAATGCATTGACATTGGCCAAAGGGCTTGCGCCGTTGACAATGAGTGTGGTGGCGGGCGTGGCAATGCCTGTTTGTGTAATTGACAAAGGCAAGCTCAAATTGATTTGGCTGACCGGTATTCTGAGTTCATTCTTGGCAGTAGCGGTAATACCATCTACGTTGGCTGCATTGACCCATTTCGCCAAGTCATTTGCTTGAATAGAGTTTCTAGCAGAGGCCGTAGCAACCCCCGCAATGGCATTGGCACCTGTGGTGGCAGATGTAGCGCCCGACAAGCCCCAAACATTATTGGTACCTCTGGAGTTGGATGTGATATCTTGTGAGGTCAAACTCACATTGCTTATGCCAGAGGTAGCAGCAGTCAAAGCAAACCCAGTGCCTGCAACACTAGAAGTAATCTGCACATCGCTGCCACTGGCAGATGCTGTGACGTTTTTCAAAGCGCCTTGGCTCACGCTTGTATTGATGGCATTGGCCAGTGCAGTTGCTGCGTTGGCAGTGATGATTGATGCTGCGTTGCTAATTGAAGCTGCAGTCCCAATGGCACTGTTTGCCGTTGCTGAAATGCTTGTGCCGTTAATCACCGTGCTGGCACTGTGAGAGTAGTTGTAAGCCACAGCACTTTTTAAATCGGTAATTTGATTGTTGGTTAGAGCGGCTACGGTGGTGGCAGTGGTGGTGATATTGTCAATATACAACTTTGCACCTGCTGCTTGAGCGCCATTTGAATCCCAGCTACCTGAAACAAACACAAACTTGTAATTGCCAGCATTAGGCACGACAGTTGACTGAGTCGCCCAACTTGTGAAGTCGGTAGCACTAGCGCCCGTTCGATTCAGGAGCTGAACCTTAGTGCCTGTGTTGATGTCAACCAAGTAAGCATAAACGTCATAGGCATCTGAACCACCTTGCGCTTGCCAGTCAAAAGAAACGGTGTCGCCAGCTTTTAAAATAACACTTGAATTACTGACCAGGGCTGGGCCGTGTACAACGCCACCTTTGCCTGAAGGTGTGTTGATCACACCGTTTAAGACAGAAGAGAGCTCTACGGAGGAGCCACTGCCTGTGCTATTGTTTGATGAAACACCAGTGGTGTAAGTGCCGCTGCTTAAGTTTTCGGCTTCGGTGCCGCCATTCGGCGCGGTTGTGCTGTCGATGGGAGTTGGCCAACCAGCCAAAGTGCTAGTGCCATCAAGCTTGACTCGACCATTGACAGTGGTCCACCCAGTAATACTGGTAGAGCCAACAGCGTCAGTGCTGAAATTGGCATTGACAAACGGCGCAGGATAATTGATTCGCAATGCCTGACCATTAAGTCCATTGAACGTACTGTCAATTTGTCCAATTAAATTGGCTGCAGTGCCGTTGCCAAGGTACAACTGGTTGTTAAAAAATGAGAGTTTGCCGTTGGTAATGTCGGCGCTGCTGCCATTGATGGGCCTTAGACTTTCAGACGAAGTGCCTGAATTTGTAAACTGCAAATAGGAACTTGTCTCCTCAAAAGTTGGCAGCGATGGGTTGACACTGGCTGCAATTGATAGCTTGGCTACTTGGGCGACAGCACCTGTTTTTTCCAGGCCAAAGCTGGCAGCCGACAAGCCCTGAACGTCCGAGTCGTACCAAACCGATAAACTGGCTGCGGTGGCTTTCAGATCTAAAACGTCAATGCCCAAGGTGGCCGTTGTGCCATGCAAATTCGTTTTGGCATTGATGGCGTTGGCCACTTTGGTTAGCCTGTCTGTGACAGACTCGCCTTGAACAAAGCCCACAGAAACAGCCGTACCATTGATGTACAAATTGTAGTTGCCGGTAGCTGTTTGGCTTGTGTTGGTCGAGGCGCCAACAGTCGAGGCAATGACCACATCCGATTGTTGTGCCGAGCTATCTAGCGCCGTTAAGCTTTTGCCATTGAGCGTAAACAAGCCACTCGCAATGCTGGTCATGCCACTTTGAATGCTGGTGCTAATCAGTTGTGCCGGTAAGTTGGCGGAGGCCAGAGCTGTGTGTTTAGCTGGGTCGGCTTCTGCCATGTCCCATCTCAACTGCTTGCCAACCTCTGCCTTGGCGCCGTAAAACACAGAAAGGTCTTTGTAGCTCTCGGTGCCTGTGACATTCAGGTAGGCATTGCTGTAGGTTGCGTTAGTAGCAAAACCATTTTCAGGCTTGAGCATCAGGCTTTGCATGTCGCTGTTAATGGCGGCACCAACCAATTGGCGTCCATCCCGCGTAAAAACTTGCAACTGTTGCCCAGGATCGGGCTCGCCCATCAGCAGGTTGATATTCTGAAAGCCATTTGGAATGGTGGTAACACCTGTAAACGGCACACCTACGGTGGCGCGGACTGCAATGGCAGAGGCATCGCTTGGGTTATTGGCCAGCACCTTGGTGAGTGTGGCAGGGCCATTTGTTTGCGGTTGAACATACGTAATGCTAGCATCTACATCGCCGGTGTTGTTGGCGGCTTCAATGACACGAAACTGTGCGGCAGCAGCCACACGCAATGCATCTTTGAATACAACTTTTACAGTGCCAGCAGCACCTACCGTCGTATCTTCAATTGAGAACAAAGCGGTGCCTGGATTGCCATAAGCATCAATACCACCTTGGTGAATGGCATTCGTCTCTTTCACAAAGCTTGTTGCCAATACATCAAGCGCACTTCGGCTGCTGCCCAAAACTTGTTCTCTAAATGACATCAGGCCAGACAGCTTGCCACCACTTAAACCAGACAAAGGAGTGGGTGTGCCATAGGGGTCAAGTACCAGGCTGACTTTTTCGGGCGCGGCCGAGTTGAAGTCTGTGCCCACCATGTATGACTTGATGCCATTGACAACCACATCTCGGGTAATGGAGGGTCCAAGACTGACTGTGACAGAGCCGTTTTCAGTGAAGAACGTATTGATGTGGACGTAGCTTGAAAGGTCTTTTAAAAGAACATCGCGTTGATCCAACAAATCGGGTGGTTGATCGCTTGCGAACTTTTGCTTGGTCAACTGTGTGTTAACAGCCGCCAACTGCGAAAAAATGGTGTTCATTGAATTGACGTAGCCCTTGGTAGCCTCGTCAGTTTCACTTTGAACCAAATCTAACTGAGCAGACAACTCTCCAAAGCGAGCCGCCAAATTTTCTGAATCGCGAACAAAACTACCACGCATCACGGTGGACGCTGGATCGGAGGACAAATCACGCGCAGCATTGAAGAATTGATCTAATGCACCGCTCAAGCCCATGGAGGTACTGCCCATGATGTCAATCACGCGGTTGGCATAGTTCACCATGGGGCCTTGGCTTTCAAGGTCGCTGTTGCTGTTGCGCAGGTTGGCTTCAATGAAGGTGTCGTATTGGCGCTTGACGGTGTTGAGGGCCACACCTGTGCCCAAATAAACCGTACCCACTTTGGCAACGGGGTTGGCCTGCAATACAACTTCTTGGCGCGAGTAGCCATCGGTTGAAACGTTGGCAATGTTGTTGCTGACTGTTCCTAAGGCGCGCTGATAAGAGGCAACTGCATTGGCTGCTACGCCTACCAAATCGGTCATTTGTCACCTCCCAGCAAGAACTTGGGGGGTGCGGTGAGCATGTAACCCGAAGCCGCTTTAGGCAGGGTAAATCCATTTTGTTTTGGATTCAATACTTTGTCTAACGGCATACCCACGGCCTGTGGGTTCAGAGGGAAGGGCTTTGTAGCGTTCAAAGCGGCAGGATCTTGCCGTTGCTTCAAAATATCTGCCGTAGTGGCAATGTTGGCTTGTTGTTGTTCTAAGTTTTTGACCAACATGTCGGCCAAGCCCATGCTGTTCTTTTTGGCCAGCTGCACAGAAACCTCTTTGTCGAACATGCCTTCAAAGGTTTCCATGGTGTTCGACTCAGACATTTCGCTCTTCACAATGGATTCGCGCATAGACTTCATCATCATTTGAAGAAAAAGTGCTTCAAATTGCTGTGCAGTTTCGCGCAGGGCGCCTTTTGCATCCTTGCGCGCCTGTCCCTTCAACTGACCAAGACCGTCGAAGTCTAGGTAAGAATTGGTTGAGGGTGAGTTAACAGCGTCCATGATGTGTGTTCAGAATTGCTTTTCATAAAGACGAGCAATACTCGTGCCAGAGTTAGATCACAATCAACTCGGCTCGCAAACTGCCTGAAGTCTTGAGTGCTTCAAGAATTGCAATCAAGGAGGAGGGCGATGCACCCACTTGGTTGACTGCATCCACAATTTGTCGAAGGTCTACCCCAGGCTGAAACAAAAACATGGGTTTGTTGGGCTCACTCACGTTCACTTCGGCGTTTTGAACCGCCGCTGTTTGACCTTGGCTGAATGCGCCGGGTTGCGATATTTCATTGGTCGCAGAAATGGCGACTGAAATAGTGCCATGTGTGACGGCAGCTGCGGTCACGCGTACATTGCGGCTAATGACTACTGTGCCTGTTTTGGCATTGATGACTACACGAGCGGGTGGTTCACCTGGCATGACATCCATGTTTTCGATCATGCTCATAAAATTAACGCGTTGTGTGAGGTCTTGCGGCGCTTGCAAAGTAATAGAAACACCGTCTAGTGCGCGCGCAACATCGTTGCCAAAGCGGCTGTTGATGGCGCTCACAATGGCATTGGTGGTGGTGAAATCGCTTTGGCGAACATTCAAGACAATACGATCTGCTTTGTCAAATGGATTGTCAACCACGCGCTCTACCGTAGCACCTGAAGGAATGCGTGCAGCTGTAGGCACACCGATGTTCACTTTAGAGCCGGCCGCAGCGGCATCAATGCCAGTGGCGGTAAGGGCGCCTTGTGCCAGTGCATAAATTTCACCATCGACGCCGCGCAAGCTGCTCAGTAGCAAAGTACCACCGCGCAAGTTGCTGGCTTTGCCAATGGCGGACACCGTAATGTCAATTTTTTGACCGGGTTTTGCAAACCCGGGAAGCTCAGCTGTGACCATCACGGCGGCCACGTTTTTAATGTCCAACTTGCCAGAACTGGTGGCTGTTTCAAAGTCAGACAGCGGGCCTTCCATGCTAACGCCTAAGCGGTTTAGCAAGGTTTTCATACTTTGGGCCGTAAAGGAAACATCGGCACCATCACCCGTGCCTTGCAAGCCAACAACCAAGCCGTAGCCAATCAGTTGGTTAGATCGCATGGCTGCCACTGTGGTCAGATCTTTAATGCGGTCGGCATAAGCCGATGTGCCGCTTAAAGAGAGCACCAACAATAGAACAGTCCAGGCGGCTGTCCAGGTTTTGAATATGTTTTTCATGGCAATCTTTAAACTGAGTTCAATGGGCAAGGACTGAGTCCAAAATTAGAAAGGCCAAAGTTTCAAAAGAGCACTGGTGCCCCAGCCAGCTTTGGTGGCATTGGCCAAGTCGCCTGTGCCTTTGTAGGCAATTTGGGCATTGGCCAAGCGGCGAGACTGCACTGTGTTGTTGGGCGCTACATCATCGGGCCGAATAATGCCGGCCACCTGAATGATTTCAGAGCCTTCGGTCAGTGCCAGTTGTTTTTCGCCGCGCAAAACCAAATTGCCATTGGCCATGATGTCAACCACAGCCACAGCTACCGAGCCGGTTAGACTAGCTTGCTGATCTGCTGCCCCAGTGCCTTTGTTGGAAACGGAGCCACCAGTCATGTTGATGCCCTTCATTAGGCCACCTAAACCTGCGCCATAGTTTTGCAGGCCTGTTGGAACCAGGGTGTTGCTAGAGTCGCGGGTGATGGTACCGTTTTGAGTGCGAGCAGCTTGCGTCGATTCATTGAGCAAGACCGTGATCACATCACCCACTTGAAAATTGCGACCTTTGCCAAACCAACTGTCGCTTTGACGGCCTACATAGATGGCGCCAGTTGCCATGGTTTCGCGCGCATTATGAACTGGGTAGACCGGTTCAAATTGGGGTGAATGTGTCATTGCTTGTGAGGGCATGACACTGGTACAGGCTGTCATATTGGCAGCACAAAATGCAATGCCAAGGATTGCAAGCCAAGGTCTGCTCAGCGAACTGGCCAAGGGCTTAGTGTTTGCGTTTAAGTTCGTCATGTTGAAAATTAGAGATTGTTGTTAATGAACTTCAGCATGCCGTCAACAGCAGAAATGGCTTTAGAGTTGATTTCGTAAGCACGTTGGGTCTCAATCATGCTGACCATTTCTTCCACAACGTTCACGTTAGATGCTTCTAAGGTGCCTTGCATAAGGGTGCCAGCGCCTGTGACGCCAGGCTGCAATATTTGGGGTGCGCCAGATGCAGGCGTTTCTTTCAACAGATTTTGTCCCTTGGCTTCCAAGCCACTAGGATTGACAAAACGTGCCAACTGAATCTGACCAATCACCTGAGATCCGCCAGCCGCCAGTTCAATGGACACTGTGCCATCACGCCCAAAGGTAACGCTGGAAGCAGTATTCGGAATGGTGATGGCAGGCTGCAACAACGCGCCTGAAGCCGTCACAATTTGCCCTGTGTTGGAAAGCTTAAAGTTACCATCACGTGTGTAAGAAATAGTGCCATCGGGCTGTGCAATTTGAAAAAAGCCTTCACCAGTAATCGCAATGTCCAATGGATTTTGCGTGTTGACCATGTTGCCTTGGGAGTGTTGCTTTTCTGTAGAAACCACTCGCACTCCGGTACCTAGCATCAAGCCAGTTGGGGCTTGGGTGTTGGCGCCTGTTTGACCGCCAGCTTGGCGAATGTTTTGATAGAGCAAGTCTTCAAACACAGCTCGGTCGCGTTTGAAACCAGTTGTGTTGACGTTGGCCAAGTTATTTGAAATCACGTTCATGCGCGTTTGTTGCGCATCCAAGCCAGTTTTGGCGACCCACATGCTAGCGTCCATGGCGAGCTCCTTTTAAATGTTCAGTAAATGGTTAAAACGTTAAGAGACGCGCATCATGCTGCCGCCAGATTCATCAACGTCTTTGCTTTGCTTGATCACGTTCACTTGCATTTCAAATGAACGGCTTTGGTCCATGAGTTTCACCATGACTTCCATGGCGTTCACGTTGGAGCCTTCTAAGGTTTCAGGCGTAAGACTGACCAATTTGCCAGTGACAGGAATGTCTTCGTTGGGCTTACCAACAACTCTAAAAAGGCTGTCTTCGCGGCGCTCTAAAGATACTTGGCTGGCATCGCGCAACAAAATTCTGTCTACCAACACAGGTGCAGCCACGCCAACTTGAGCGGGGTTGGTCGCAAACACAGAGCCATCTTTACTAATTTCAATGAAGAACCCAGGTGGAATGGTAATGGGACCGCCATTTTGACCTCGAACCAAAGCGCCTGTACCCATTTCTAATACACCGCTTCCATTGACCTTTAAATCGCCACGACGCGTGAAGGCTAATTCACCGTTTTTTGCAGTGACGCCCATCACAGCTTGCTCATCCATTGCAATATCAAGTTCGCGCCCCGTTTTAACGATGACGCCTGGACGCATGTTGATGTTGTCTGTGCTAAAGGCTTGAGGTTGCAAGCGTGATTCAAAACCAGCACCTTTAACTTTCAAAGTCAGCATGGCGGCTTCAAAGCTTCGCTTAAAGCCCGGCGTTGCCACATTGGCCAATTCATTGGTCGTCATTTGACGGGCTGTACGCCCTTCATTGATGGCGGCCGCGGCGTTAAAGGCTAAACGATCCATGGTGAGGTCCTGGTTTTAATTCAGAAAATAGAATTAAGAGCGCAAGTTAATGATGGCCGACGTCATGGTGCTTGATGTCTCAATGGCTTTGGCATTGGCCTGGAAGTTTCGTTGCGCCGTAATCAAGTCCACCAATTCTTGCGTCAAGTCCACGTTGGCTCGTTCTGTGGCACCAGCGCGCAAAGTACCGAAACCAGCACTACCCGCAGTTCCTAAAATAGGATTGCCAGAGGCAGCAGAAGCCAAGAAGCTTGAGTCACCAATCTGGCGCAAGCCTGCCGGGCTTGAGAAGTTCACCAGCAAAATTTTGGCCAATGACTTCTGTGTGCCGTTAGAAAATGATGCACTGACCAAGCCATCGTTGGCAATGGTCACACCCACCAAGTCACCCTCGGGGGCGCCATCTTGTGATTGAGACAAAACAGCAAATGCTGATGAGAACTGTGTTGAAGCAGAGTAATCAATGTTGATGGTCAAAGCACCTTTACCACCTTCGAGGTAAACGGTTTCAAGTTGAGTACCTTCCACTGGCGACACCAAGTTACCACCGGTGTCAAATGTTAGCTCACCTTTGTCTAAGAAGATGGGAGACCATGCGGGTAAGACTGTAAAACCATCGCCGTTGGTTGTTTCGTTGCCTTCACCATCAATGTACTTTGGCTGAACGGCGCCACCTACAAAGTCTGAGTGCTGTGTAGGTTTAATCCATGTAGATGTTGTGCCACGACCAGCCTCAACTGTTTCAAGGCCCCAGTTGGAGCTACCAGAAATTTTGATGAATGAATCAGCGCCTGTTGTGCCCGTGGTGAACACAAATCGATTTTTTGTAGCATCGTAAGACACCTTGACACCATTGACTGTGGAGGGTGTGCCGCCTGTGGTGCTGTTAGAGCCCATGGCGTTAATGCCCTTCTCTAACTTTGACATGAAAGTTGACAAGGAGTAGTTGGAGTCGATAGGCAATTCCACCGTTCCTTTAATGCCATCAACCGTCACCACAAATTTATTGTTAGTTGCATCTACTGCAAAGTTATTGGTTAAGTTGATGGTGGGTGTGGCACCATAGGCAATACCAGGCTGTGATGCAATACCGCGAGTGGCCAAATCAGTTTTGTTCACAGAGCCTGCGGTTAATCCAAACAAGGCCAAGCCAGCAGCATTTACGTTGCTGATGGCAAGACTAGAAGCGTCACCAGTTTTACCCGACTCAAATTTGAAAATCTTGTTCACTGAGTCAAAAGTGATCTTCATTCCAAAACGTTGCTCAGACGCTGGCCTTAAAACAGTACCATTTGGAATGACTTTTCCTGGATAGTGCCCTGTTTCATCAATTGTCACTGCTGTTGGTGTGAGTCCCAAAACTTCATTTTTAGTATTACCAGATTTCAATGAAATGGTATTGGTGCCGTCTACAAATTTGAAACTTTGTGTTGAGTAGTCGTAGGAAACTTTAACGGTTCCAGCATTTGTTACTCCTACTCCAGCGGCCACAGTCAATAGAGAAGTATTTATTTTTGCTTGAATTGCTGAGACAGCTTGATCGATCGTCACTTTACTCAGATCGGTAATGAAGCTATTATCGTCGTCAAGTTCGATGGGTACGGGCGCTGTAACTGTACCTGGGATACGTGTTGTTGAGATATTGAATACGTTCGCACCGGCAGCACTAAAGTCAAAGTAAGCCTCATCACCAAATCTTCTGTTCAAAACAGCTGTGGCTTCAGCTGCAATTTGGCTGCCTGTTAATGGAGTGGTGACGCTCTTAAGGTGGTCTAGATTTACAGTAACTGGGTTGCCAGAGCCATCTACATCGACTGTGAACAAGGTTTTCAATGCATCGGCTGCAGCTAAGGGTGAATTAACCGCGAGGTTGCTGAAGTTGATACCGTTGGTAAAATCAAGCGTAGAAGAAGTCAGTGACGCTCCTTCAATTGCTGCACGCGATGATGTGCGTTTGTCTGTCAGTTCATCCAAACTGAACAATTGTGTTTTAGCCGTGGTTAACTCGTCTTTGACAACGCTGTAGGGCTGAATTTGGCCATACTGATTAACATACAGTTTTTCACCGTTGTTGTCTGTCGATTGAACCAAAGAAGCTTCTACCGCATCCTCTCCCACAAACACATGGGTTTGCCATTTGTTAAAAGGAACGTTTTGATTCGCATTAGCTGTTTTGACGTAATAAATGGTGGCCAAATAACCGTTACCACCATTGTCATAAACCGTGAATGCAGTTGACTTGTTGTAGGTGGCTGGGTTGGAGCGGTTGAAGTTATCTGAAATCACTTCGGCATCGGCTGGAAAGTTCAAGCCGAGTTGCACCAGCGATGTTTGCTTGGCTTCACCAGAGGTTTTTTGTGGAATGGTTAGCACCACACGTTCATTCACGTTCGCACTACCGGTTGAGTCAACTGTTGCAGCCATCAAGCGCTGGCCTGAGGAGTTGACCACATTAAACTGTTCGTTCAGCAGAAACGAGCCGTTACGTGTGAAGAGTTCTTGCAAACCATCTGCAGATCGCAATGGGAAAAAGCCGTCACCGGTAATGGCCAAATCCAAAGCATTGGATGAAAAAGAAATGTTACCCTGGCTAAACTCTTGCGACACTTGTTTCAGAGACACACCCTGACCCACTGTCGAAGAAGCTTTTTGCAAAGGCGATGTGGCAAAAATGTCACCGAAGTCGGCGCGTGATCGTTTAAAGCCGGTTGTACCCACGTTGGAAATATTGTTACTGGTCACGCCCAACATGGCAGTGGCAGCGTTCAGTCCGGTTAGCGAGGTATAGAAAGACATGGTGGAAAACTCCTATTTGGGCTTGTGTTTGGCTTGCTAAAAAATGGGGTTCAGTGGCTTAGCCACCAATTCGTTTCACGTCATTGAGCTTGACGGACTTGCCGCCAGCGACTTCCAACATGATGGATTTGTCTGCTGCTTGATTGACACCGGTTACGGTGGACAAAATGCTGACTGTAGGGTTGGCTGTTTTGCCTTGCACCACCGCTGTTGCAGTGATCGAGTAGTTGCCATCTGGCACTTTGTTGCCAGCATCATCGGAGCCATCCCAATACAAAGGCATATCGCCAACTTGCTGGGGCCCCAGAATTTGTTTGGCGACAACTTGACCTTTGTCGTTGGTAACCTGCAGCTGGAGGCCACTTGCACCTTGTGGCAGCGATACCAGACCTTGAACCGCTTTACCACCTGTGTACACAGCAGCTGCTCCTGGCACGGCCACTGTTTTGCCAATCATATTGGTGCTGCTCATCATTCTTTCGCCAGCCATGCTTGCCACATAAGCTTTGAGAGTTTCATCCATGGAAGTCGTAGCTTCAAGCTGCGAAAACTGGGCGAGCTGAGCAACAAAGGCCTCGTTTTTGACTGGGTCTAGGGGGTCTTGGCACTTCAGTTGTGTTGTGAACAAAGTGAGAAAATCTTTTTGGCCCATGCCGCTGTCAGACTTTGCAGTTAAAGCTTCGTTGGCCGCATCTGCAGTTGTTTTAACGCCTGCAGGTGCTTTGATATTGCTACCTGCGTTGGCGGTGGCTGCAGCTGCATTCAGGCTGTTGTTGGTGGATAAAAACATGAAGGTGTTTCCTAAATCAAAGCTGCGCGTTATGTTTTGATGATGTCAATGGTGCGCATCAACATCTGGCGAGTGGTGTTCACCACTTCCACGTTGTTTTGATAAGAGCGGGCCGCAGCCATCATCTCCACCATCTCGGTCATCTCGTTCACGTTGGCCAAGTACACATAACCTTCTTTGTCGGCCATGGGGTTGCCAGGGTCTGACATTTTTCGAATGGGAGAGGGGTCGTCTGTGATTTTTTCTATGCGCACGCCGCCCGCATAGCCTTGCTCATGTGGCTTTTGCTGTTCTTGCAAAATGGTTTTAAACATAGCGCGCTTGGCGCGAAATGCTTCGCCTTCGTTGCCAGATACGGTACCCGCATTGGCCAAATTTGAAGCGGTTGTGTTCATGCGTGTGGTTTGCGCATTGAGCGCAGAACCCGCGATGTTAAAAATGTGATCAAGTGCCATGTTTATTAATCTCCACGCAATGCACGGCGAATACCGCTGACGCGGTTTTCAAGAATATTCAAAGTGGCTTGGTAGTCGGCAGCCACCTGACCAAACTTGGCTTGCTCGACGTTCATCTCAACCGTGTTGCCGTCAAACGCGGCATTGAATGGCACTCGGTATTTTTCGCCGCTCGGGTTCTCTTCCATGGGCAAACGCATATGCTGATTGTTGGTGGTGTTTAAAGTGGCATCTTGTGTTTGTTTCAAGACCGATGCGAAATCGAGGTCTTTGGCTTTGTAGTGAGGGGTGTCGGCATTGGCAATGTTGCGCGCAAGCAATTCCATGCGCTTGCTGCGCAATCCCAAGGCTTGAGCGTGTACACCCAGCGCGTTGTCGAGCATGTTCATGATGTGCTTCCTTTCGCAAAACTCTTAATGCCAAATATCCGACAGCCCAAAGAATTAAAGTTCTTTGCAAAGAGTTCGATTGCAAGAGCCGTGCCATGCTTTTCTTGCCGATATGCGATGGAAATTTGACGGGCCTTGCTTGCGGTTGCGAATGAAAACAAGGGCTTATGAGGTCATTCAGGCACACACCCTGAAAAGAGGAAAAGCGGCAATGTTTTGCCGCTTCTCAAAAGTGCCGTGAATTTTTGCGCTTAGCGCAGCCAAACCTTAGGGGCTTCCAAGGCTTCGTAGTCTGCTGCCTTTTGCACTTGCAATCGAATGCGAGCTGCAGAATTTGCATGAGACTCTGAAGTTGGATTTAACGCATTGTTAATGGCTACGCTTACGGGATCGCTCGCCACAGTGCCGCTTAGGCCTGTTGCTGCGCTTGACTGGAGGCCCATGGGTTGAGGTTTTAAACTCTTGAAGCCCAAACGATCTGCAGCGTTTTGCAGCAAGCCTTGGGTAATGGAAACTCGGGTCATGGGGGCTTGGGGGTCGCGCCCTTCGTACAGGTATTTAGCTTGCTTGCCAGGAATGCCCAAGGGTTCTTCAGGACGCTTCTCGCTTCTAGCTGCAGGTTGTAAGACGGCCAAATAGAGCTCATCCAAAGGGACCGAGCCTTCTTTCTTTAAACCCACCTTGTCAAAGTAGGTGTCGACCAAGTGGAGTTGTTGGTAAACGCTAAGGCCCAAGATGGACTTGGGTGAGTTGCCAAACCCTACCTCGGCAGCGCCTCGGGCAGGCCCATCGCAAAACTGAATAATGCCGTGGCATCGGGTGTTGGTAGCCTGTGGATTCATGCCGTCGCTTTCCATGAGGGTTAAGCGTGCAAAATCGTCGGGCGAAAACTTGTGTTTGTTGGCAACTTGCAAGACCTTGTTGTAAACGTCTTGCTGCTCAACTTTGGGAATGAAGCCACGGGCCACAGCTCTGTCTAGCGTCTTGCTCAAAACCGGATGGGCCACTGCATTGATGTAATTGGGTTTGTGTAAGCTGTTGGTTGGCCGAGCTGCCGTGACAACGATCGTTGGAATGGCCTCGTTGGTTTTGGCTGCTGTGGTGTTGCTGGCATTGCTTGCGTTTTGTGCCATGCCTTGTGGTTGAGTTTGTCCGGCTTGCCACTGACTCAGCATGTTTTGCAGTTGAATCTTTTGCCCAGGGAAAATGGCATTCGCGTTTTGAATGCCATTGTCATTTGCCAAGGCCTGAGTCCATCTAAACTCTTCAGAGGGTGTCAATTTGATCCCACTGATTTGGGCTTGCTCTCTGACAATGCCCGTCAGGGTGTCGCCCGGCTTGATACTGCGAACGCTTGGCGTTGCAGTTTGTTGAGCCTGTTCCATGGCTTTTGAGAAACCAGGGCGCGACAAAGCCACCGTGCTGCTGGGCGTATTGCCAATTGGGGCATTTGGTAAATTTGACTCAATTCTCATGATGATGGCATCTTTATTGCATGAACTCCGGTATGTTCAAAACAAGTGTCAAAACCTCTACACCTGCCCAAGGCATGATGCAAATCTTGTGCCTGACGGTTTTTTGGCTGTTCATTTCTGCCATGACATCGGTTGCTCATGGAAAATCGACATCGCCAGCTGAAACCATGGCCGAACAAGTTAAACAATGGTTATCACAAACACACAGTATTAATTCTAAAGAAGTCACTATTGCACCGCTGGATGAGCGCCTGAAAGTTCAGTCTTGTGCAAAGCCCTTGAATGTTGATCACCCTTTTCAGTCCAAAGAAACGGTTCGAGTCAGGTGTGCTGAGCCTACTTGGCAACTCTATTTACAAGTGAAAATACCCAATAGTAGTTTTGTGGCGGCTAACAGTTCAAATGGCACGACTAACAATTCAAATGGGGCCACCACCCAAAATCCGGGAGTTGTTCCTAAAACAGTGGTGGTAGCAAGACGATTGATCCAAAGAGGCGCAATTTTGCAGCCCGATATGCTGGAAGAGGTTCAAGCTTCCCCTGGAAATGCCGATACACAGTTACTAAGTTCATTGAAAGATGCCCAGAACGCCGAGCTCACTCGAGATATTGCAGCGGGACAAGCTTTGAGAATCTCTGACATTCGGCGTGCTGTGATGGTTAAGCAGGGCCAATCGGTCATGTTTTCTGTGGGCAATGGCAAAGAGTTTCAAATTTCAATTCGAATGGAAGCCATGCAAGATGGGCGATTGGGCGAGCAGGTGAGGCTCAAAAATCCAGAGTCTGGGCGGCAAGTTTCGGGGGTCGTAACGGGCCTGAACAGTGCAAAAGGGCTATAGGACATTCAAAATAGGGTGTTTTTTGCATTTAAACCCTCATATTTTTAAAAAAACCATTCAAGTTCTAGAATGAGCTGTCGATACTGAGCATGTCCAACCTTCTTTTGTGGGTTGATGTGAAAAGATACAAGAAAGTGAGCTTCGTATGACCGATGCAATTTCAAACTCCGCACAACGCGCTCAGTCTGACGCGTCGTTGCGCAACGCATTGGACAAAGCCAACCGCAAAAGCGGACCTCAAGGTAATGTTTCAAGCGACCCAGCTTCGCCTGCCACGCCAAGCGCCCGTGCACCAGGTGCAGACGAACTGCACCTAAGCAACGTTGCTTCGCGCGCAATGGCCGAGCCAGATTTTGACCGCGTGAAGGTTGAGTCAATTAAGCAAGCAATTCAAGATGGTCAATACCCATTGAACCCACGAAAAATTGCTGAAAGCTTCCACGCCATCGAGCAAATGATTCGTGAGTGAGCGAGCACTTTCGGTTTGTACCCAGCTGATCCAGATGTTGGCTTTGGAGTTTGATGCTCTAAAGAGCCAAGATCTGGATCGGTTTGAGTCTTTGCAGCCTGGTAAAAACGATTTGTTGGCAGAGCTGACAGACATTTGCCCGCCCGCAGAGGACCTGCAAAAAATGCCCGAATGGGATGCATTGCGTGAACTACTTATAGAGTGCAGAGACTTGCATCGTCGAAATGCAGTGCTCATTGAACGAAAATTAGACACCATCCGAGGCGCGCTTCACAGCTTGCGGGTTGGTGATTCTGGAAGTCCGGTGGAAGTCTACGATCGACTTGGACAAGTAGCCCGCTTCAGTCGGGGCCGTGGCTACCAAGAGGTTTAAGCCTCATTCATTGGCTGGGTTTCAGACACTTCAGCTTTTTCATCTCCGGGGCTCATGCCCTTCAGCCAGTAAACCCAAGACAAAACAACTGCCACGGCGGTGTAAAGCTCTTGCGGAATTTCTTGATCTACTTCAAGCCTACTGAGCAGCGCCAACAATTGAGGGTCTTCAGAAATGAACACCCCTTGTTTGCGTGCTTCATCAATGATGCGCATTGCCAAGTCGTCATCACCTTTGGCCGTGACCACTGGAATGGGGTTCTTGCCATATGCAAGCGCAACAGCTTGACGCATGTATCGGCTCATGCTGAAACGTCCACAACCAAGCCGCGGCCCGACGGAGCCCAGTCACTGGCCTCTGCAGGTCTGGCACCGTGAACCACATTGAATGAGCGCATATTGAGCCCAGCAGCTCGAAGTTCATCGCCCAACAAATAAGAACGTGACCTGGCTTGTGCAACAACGGCTGCTTGTTCTGCCCACATTGTGAGCTCGATCTGCTGGGCATTCATGAGCTGTGTTTTAAGCCAAACAGGACCCAAGTCTTCTGTTTTCGAATGCACATTGATGGTCAGTACAGGTTGCTCACCTTCTTGCATTGGGCCCCTTCTAACAGTGAGCTCAACAGGATTGGCATCAGCAAAGGGAAGTGTCATGCTGAACAAAATCTCTTGTTGTGCTTGTGCTTGAACGGCTTGAACTTGGCTAGCTTCAATGTCGTCTATGGCGCTGGTGAGTTTTTCAATCAGGCCCCCATCATTTGTTTCTTCCAAATTAGAAAGATTGAGCTCAGCAATGATTCTTCTTAACAATTGTTTGGCATCTTGAAAGGGCGGTTGCAGGCCTCTTGCAAGCCAGACCTCAGCCCCCATTGCACCCATCATTGCTTGCCTTAGTGCCATCGGTGTCAGTTGGGCCATGGACAATTGCAAGCCTCGCCACTGGGCTTGCAAATCTGGCCGCTGAACAGTACTGAGCAATGAGTCTAGGGTTCCTTTTTGAAACAACTGCGACAACTCTGTGCTGACATCTGGCCGATAAAGCAATGTGGCAATTCTGGGAACGACGGGCTGCGAGCTGATGGGGACCAGCGCGCCGTTTTGAACTCTGAGCCAAATGGACTCACCCACTTGCGATGCTTGAATGCCAGGCGCAGGCAAACTGCGCCCCTGCAAGATGAGCATAGGTTGTTCATTTTGCAATTTGACCGAGGCTTGAACCACTTGCCCATCTTTCAAACCCAACTCGGCTGCCGTACTGGCCTGCAAAGGCAACAACTTGCCTTCCAAATAGATGGGGTTGATGCGGCCGGGCGCAATCAGCGCCTCGGCGCCGGAAATCATGGAAAGCGAACCCAATGCTTGCGAGATTGGTAGTCGCTGGCAGCTGGGTTGTTGTCAATGGCTTCTGGAGCCTTGGCTGA
>OFQS01000034.1_pt1 | contig 27434 bp, 24 predicted proteins | sample 1542861 | NCBI WGS metagenome assembly OFQS01 (sample SAMN05442518, study PRJEB24371) | freshwater metagenome | isolation source: Freshwater Lake | place: Canada: Niagara | collected 2012-08-03 | reverse complement strand
CAGTCGCTGAACGAGCACAATAACGCGGTGAACAAATACCAACGCGGAATTTCCAAACAGGACCCCTGATTCATGCGCCAAGCTTGGTTTATCAGTTTTGAAGGCATTGATGGTGCCGGTAAGTCAACCCACATTGAGGGGTTGGCACAATGGTTTAAAAGCCGTGGGCATGTGGTTACGCTAACGCGTGAGCCCGGTGGCACGCCTTTGGCTGAAAAATTTCGTGCGCTGGCATTGCACGAATCGATGGACCCCTTGACCGAAGCCTTGCTGATGTTTGCAGCCAGGCGTGAACATTTAATCAATGTCATTGAACCTGCACTGGCAAGGGGCGAAGTGGTTCTGTGCGATCGTTTTACCGATGCCACTTTTGCTTACCAAGGTGGTGGTCGCGGTTTCGATTGGGACGTTTTGAAAGCACTCGAAAAGATGGTGCAAAAAGTACCAGCCAGCTCTTTGCGGCAACCCGATTTGACCATTTGGTTTGATCTGCCACCCTCGGTGGCAGCCGAGCGTTTAAGTGCCGCGCGTGTTCCTGATAAATTTGAATCTCAACCTCAATCTTTCTTCCAGTCTGTGAGGGAAGGCTATGCCAAACGAATGCAAGAAGCGCCTTCACGTTTTGTTCAAATACCAGCCGATCAATCGCGCGATGCTGTGTGGTCCGATGTTTTAAAGGCCGTTGAAAAGGCCTATGCCAAATGATTGACGCAGCACCCTGGATTCAAAAACAAACGCTTGCCTTGCTTTCGCAAAAAGGCCATGCGTGGCTGCTGCAAGGCCCTTCTGGTTTAGGTCAGTATGAATTGGCAACAGCCATGGTGAGCGCTTGGTTGTGCGAGTCCGATACGGCATTGACGCAAGGTGCTTGCGGCCAATGTGGCAGTTGTCACGCCCTCAGCGTGCATACGCATGCCGACTTGTTTGTGCTCATGCCTGAAACGATCTTGCTCGCTTTGGACTGGCCATTGAGTGAAAAAGCGCAGTCTGAAATCGACAATAAAACACGAAAACCCAGCAAAGAAATTCGCATTGACGCCATGCGAGATGCCATCGAGTTTTCACAACTCACCAATGCGCGAGGCAAGGGCAAAGCGGTCTTGGTATTTCCGGCCGAGCGCATGAACCATGTCACCGCCAATGCCTTGTTGAAAACCTTAGAAGAGCCACCCGGCGACGTTAAGTTTGTGTTGGCCACAGAAGCTGCGCACCAATTGTTGCCCACCATTCGAAGCCGCTGCTTGAGCCACACCATGGCTTGGCCTTCGACGCCAGAGGCCGTGACTTGGCTTCAAGGCCAAGGCCTGTCATCTGATGATGCACATTCGCTACTCAAAGCAGCGGGTGGTCGTCCCGATGAAGTGTTGAAGCAGCGCAGTTTGGGTCAGACCATGCCGTGGTGGTCCAAGTTCCCTAAAGCCATGATGACAGGTGACGCAAGTTATTGTTCCGATTTGCCGCCTTCAGAAGTGATTGATGCCTTGCAAAAGCTGTGTCACGATTTGCTCATGGTGCAAACGCAAGCCAGCTTGCGCTATTTCAACGAAGCCGACCTGCCCAAATTGAAAGTTTCGTCTGCGCAACTGACCGCTTGGTTTAAACGTTTGTCTCAAGCGGCCAAAACTTCTGAGCATCCTTTCAACGCGGGACTGATGCTGGAAGCGCTTTGCACAGAGGCGCGCGAAGTCATGAACAGCGCCACCTAATATGTACACCGATTCTCATTGTCATCTCTCATTCCCTGAGCTGGTTGCGCAGCTGCCAGACATTCGCCAAAAAATGCAGGACGCACATGTCACACGTGCATTGTGCATTTGCACCACCATCGAAGAGTTTGAACAGGTGCACCACTTGGCAAAGACTTACGATAATTTTTGGAGCACCGTTGGCGTCCACCCTGACAATGAAGACATTTACGAGCCTACAGTTCAAGATTTGGTAGAGAAGGGTCAATTGCCCCGTGTGATTGCCATTGGCGAAACAGGGCTTGATTATTATCAGATGTCAGAACGCAAAGGGGGCCGCACCATTGACGACATGGAATGGCAGCGTGATCGATTTCGTAATCACATCAGGGCAGCACGCCAAATTCAGCTACCCATGGTGATTCATACCCGCGCTTCTTCCGATGACACCCTTCGCATTTTGAAAGAAGAGGGTGAGGCAGGGGACGCTAGCAGTGCTGGTGGCGTGTTTCACTGTTTCACTGAAACCCAAGCAGTGGCCAAGGCCGCCCTCGATTTGGGGTTTTACATCTCCTTTTCGGGTATTTTGACCTTTAAAACAGCCCAAGACTTGAGAGATGTGGCGGCATGGATGCCCCTTGATCGAATGCTGATTGAGACTGACAGCCCTTATTTGGCACCTGTTCCTTATCGCGGCAAGACCAATAACCCATCGTACGTTCCTTTTGTGGCCAAAATTTTGGCTGAATTGAAAGGCATGACGCCTGAGCAAATTGGTGAGCTGACAAGCACCAATTTCGATCGCCTTTTCCCTAAGTTACAGGCAATATAGTCGTCAATTTATGTTAATAAATTACTTTAAAAAACAATATAAGTACATTGTTTATATTGGTTTATTTGTACACTCTTCATTCAGCTTCGCAGGTTCGTACGAGGACTTTTTCATTGCCATCAAAAATGATGAAGTTAAAGTTATTTCTAGCTTATTTGTACGTGGTTTTGACCCGAATACCGTTGATTTAAATGGAGAGCCCGCCATTCTGAACACCCTACGGCATGGCTCATTGAAATCGTTTGAATTCATTGTTAAGCAGCCTAAGGGCAATTTAAATGTTCGCAACAGCCATGGCGAATCCGCCTTGATGTTGCTTTGCTTAAAAGGCGACCTCGAGCTTGTCAAAATGCTCATCAAGCGCGATGCAGACATCAATCATCCTGGTTGGACGCCGTTGCATTACGCGGCTACGGGTGGTCACACATCAATTATTCAGCTTTTGTTGGATGAAAGTGCCTACATTGATGCTGAATCTCCCAATGGCACCACGCCATTGATGATGGCGGCACGGTATGGAAATGAAAAAGCGGTGCAAATGCTGATCAACGAAGGCGCAGATTTGACATTGAAAAATCAATTGGGATTGACCGCATTGGACTTCGCAGTCCAAGGACGGCGACCCGAATCGATTAAGTTGCTGCAATCTGCATCTAGTGCCTCGGAAGAAGCCAAAAACAAGCCTAAGTGAGTGAGCTATAGAGCAATCGACAGGTCGGGCTTAGCAGAGTGCAAACGGTTGATTGGCCTAAAAACATCATCTTATTAACTTCATACGATGTATATTATGTTAAGTAAAGTATCTGTCAATGAAAGATTAATCAAAAAAACCCAAGTGGTGAATCATCCAAGAACCCTCTCTCAACCAGGATGGCCCGTTTCAGGGCCATCGCTGCTTAAGGATTCAATTTCAAAGTCTGGGTTGATCCAGACGTAGACATCCTTAAAGGCCGGTACTTGGATTGACCCCATTCAGCCTTCATGTCTTGGTAACGCGAAGAAAAAGGATGGCCGCTTTGGCCTGTTTGGTAAATAAAGCCAGACTCATCTAGGTTGGCCAAGTCGTAAACAGCTCTCATAGAGGCCGCATGACGCGTTGCAAAAGGCACTGTGGCGCTACTGGTCCAGTATTGACCCACATTGACCGTGAAGTTATCACCACCGCTTGGCCCCGTAACGTCAAAGAATGACGCCAGAGCTTTGACGTTACCAAATGGCCTGTGTGCGCTAAGAGCTGGATGAGCACGCCCCCAATTCCACTCGGCTACATTCGAGCCCTGCATGGTCAAAATTTTATCCAAAGCGGTATCGAGTGCCTTGTTCATCAGGGTCTGACAACCGGCCTCACCACACCAAGATTTATCTTGAGTGGCTAACACACCCTCGATGGCAGGCCGAAAAGCACGCTTACCAAACAAAGCCTTAAAACGTGTTTCACCCAATTTGGGAATGAGAATGGCGCGAGTCACTTCATCAATCCAAACGGCATAAATCAAAGCGCCGGCTGAATCACGGGTCATGTCTCCCTTGAAAGATTTCAAGATTGGCAACGCCTCGCCTGCTTTTGAATGTTGAGACGAAAGTGTTTGGAGATAAGGCAACAAACGAACTGCAGCCAATGAATGCACATCGGCTTGGATGGTCTTCATGTTGTTGGCATCAAATTGAGAGCCGGCAGAAAGCAATTGTGAAATTCGGTCAAAGCGCTCAGGGCCAGTCCAGTCATGCGTTAAAAACTGTGCATAGGCCGGCGGCACAATCTTTTGATTGGCCGTGGCATGCCAACCGCGCTTTTCAATGTCTGCTTGTGTCACCTCGGGCGTTTGCTCATAAGGAACCCAAGATTGCCAATCGTATTGGCTTAACCAACCAGGCGCAGGCACCATGCCTTGTAAATCGTGGGCCGCTGAGCGCACCGGCACTTTACCAACAGCTTTGAAAAGGACCTGGCCAGATGTATCGGCCATCACCGCACTTTGCATCGGTGAATGGTTTTTTGAAAATGCTTGACGCAGCTCCGCTACAGAATTTGCGAAATTGGCATCCATGCCCGCCACAATGGTTTGATTGTCAACGTCTAAAGCAGTCCAGCGTAAAGCAATGGCGTACTTGTCCATGTTTAAAAACTGGGCATAAGCTGGCTGGACATCCGAAATAACAGGGCCATGGCGAGTGCTTCGCACCTTGATACTGACATCAGCCTGCCCCTTCACTTTGATCACTTCATTGCGTGTTTCAAAAGCTTGTTGGCCCATCGGTGTGCGGTAATTGTCTTTGCCTTCTAAGGCTTCCAAATACAAGTCTTGAACATCAGGGCCTGTGTTGGTAAAGCCCCATGCAGCCTTGTTGGTACGACCCAAAACAACAAATGGCAAACCAGGCAATGTGGCGCCCACCACATCCAAAGCAGCATGAGCCTGCCCATCAGCAAATTGGCCTGCTGGTGCGTGCAAACCTGCAAAATACCAAACAGCAGGCGCACTTAAACCCAAATGCGGATCGTTGGCCAACAATGGCAAACCGGATTGTGTGTTGCTTCCTGGCACCACCCAGTTGTTGCTGCCCTTGCCTTCCAACACGCCCACATCCAAAGTAGTGGAGGCCAACAGTTGTTGTGTGGCCAAAGCTTTGGCTTGAGGCGATGCTTCCTTGGCATACACCCCCAAATTTTGATAAAGGGCTGCAATGTCAACTTTGGAGCCACGTGACTCACCTGGATAAGGTGGAAAGAGTTTCCACAAATCCTCTGTGTTCAATGCTTGAGCGGACATGAGGCGGGCAAATTCATTGCCCCAGTTGCCACCCAGATCAAGTGCCATCATCAAGGCCCAGCCCACGCTGTCAACAGCGGTCCAAGGCTTCATGGTTTTAGAAGGATTGATCCCTAGAATGACAAACTCTGGTGCACGCCATTGCGCACTGGCATACCCAGCTTGAACACCTTCTGCGTAAGCTTCAAGGGCTTTCTGTGTGTTGAGCGGTAACTTGTCAAACTGAGCTTGTGCAGATTTCATGATGCCCAAGGTGCGCATCAATTTGTCTGTTTCTAAGGTCGTGGGACCCAGCCACTCAGACAATTCGCCGTGCATCACTTGACGATTGAACGCCAATTGCCAACCGCGCTCTTGCGCATGCACATAACCAATGGAACGCCATGCGTCCATCGGTGTTTTGGCATAGATGTGCGTCACATCTGAAGCATCGCGTTTAATCTCAACACCAGATGACAAGCCGGCCAATTGAGCTTCACCTGTCAGTGGCGCTATCGATTTGAGTATGTAAATTTGGAAAACGCCAAACGCTGTTAAGGCCAGCAACAAAAGGGCCAAAACGGCACGCAAGAACCAGAGGCTCCATCTGACTTTTTTCTTTGGCATTAGATGTGTCCCCAAACTAAAAATGCATCGCGGCCTTCCGTGGCCAAATCGACTTTGGCACCGATGGGCAAAAGTACTTTGGTTGAAACATGCCCAAATGGCAGCCCAGTCAAAACGGGAATTTTGAGTTGATTCCGTAACCTGTCAATCACGGTTTTGAGTTTGAAACCCTTGTCGTGGGGAATCAACTTATAAGATGTGAACTGTCCAAACACGATGGCCTTTTGATTTTGCAAAACACCCGCATTGAGCAATTGCGTCAGCATGCGTTCAATCTTGTAGGGGTGCTCTCCTACGTCTTCTAGAAATAAAACGCCCTTCTTAACCAATGGAAAATAAGGTGTGCCCAGCATTGAAGTGAGCACCGCTAAATTGCCACCCCACAAAACGGCGTTGTTCACCTTCACATTTTTTTGCAAAGACTCAACAGGCATGCGCCAACCTGTACCCTCCCCTTGCTCCAAACACAAATCATCAAAGCACGCTTGCATGATGTCATCGGGTTCACTCTCGGGTCCAAAGTCTTCTCCAAGCGCAGGGCCTTGCCATGTGATGCGCTGTGTTTTTGCATACACCGCCAATTGAAAAGCGCTGAAATCGCTTAAGCCCACATATTGGGTTCCATTGTCGATCGATTTTGCAATGGCTTTGTATGGCAATTGTGTCAACAAACGCGTCAGACCATAACCACCCCGTGAAATCATGGCGATGTTGGCGCCACTGGCTGCAGCACGAGCGATGGCCTTCAAACGAGTTTCATCATCCCCCGCAAACCGCATGTGACTTGTCAGTGCATCAGGGTCAACTTGGACTTCATGGCCCTGCACTTCAAGGCGTTTGATGCCGCGCTTAAAGGCAGCCTTGTCACGCACGGCACTAGAGGGAGAAAAGATGTAAATGTGACTCATTAGGTACTAACTTTGAAATACTGTACGGCTGATTCAGCAATCGATTGGCCATGTTCTTGCACAAAATGTCCAGCCTGCGACAAAAGAATGGGTGGCGGGCAGCCTTTGATATTTTGCTGCAGCTCACGCATCACAGACTCTCCCAGCACGGGGTCTTGAAGACCAATGGCCATCATGGTTTGGCCTTGCCACTGCTCGCGCCAAAAGTGAAGGGCTTGTCTTGAAATTTCTGCGCCTGGGCTGTTTTCAAACTCTGGCACCATGGGCGGAAAAGCATGAAGCGCTGCGCGATGGCCACGATCTTTGAACGGGCTGTTGTAGGCTTGCGTTTCTGCATCCGACATGTGTTTGTTGCCCCGCGCAAAGAGCTTGGCAACATCAAAGTCAGGATTGGCTTGGCACCATTCACGCCAACTTAAAAAACCTTTTGACAAGGGATGAGTGCCCGTTGCCAATGCTGTGTTCATCACCAACAATCCTGCAAAGCGATGAGGCATGTCCATCGGCAAGGTCAGCCCCAAAATGCCGCCCCAATCTTGAACAACCAAAACGATGCGTTTCAAATCCAAATGTTCAATGAAATCTAGCAGGACTTGGCGGTGGAAATCAAAGTTGTGTTGAGTGGCCTTTTTTAACTTGTCACTTTTCCCAAAACCAATGAGGTCTGGCGCCACAACACGGTGACCATGGGCTGTGAAAGTAGGAATCATCTTTCGGTATAAATAACTCCAAGCAGGATTGCCATGCAAACACAAATAGGTCAATTGTTGGCGGTTAGATGCGTCTTGAACTTGGCTCGGAATTTCAAGAAGACCTTCATCCAAATAGTGCAGGCGCAGACCATTCAGCGATGGCAAATCTGACACATAGTGGGCTGCCCATGGGTAATCAGGAATATCCTCAAACCAATCGTCTGGTGGTCTTAAGGCATCGTCGCGCAATGGGTTCATATTGATTCGTTTGGGTTTGAAAAACTGCTGCAAGAGTTGTCTGCATTCATCGGCCAACACACCGCCTGCCACTTCTGTTTGGTGGTTGATGTCTTGGTTGGCAAAGACATCCAACACCGAGCCCGCCGCGCCAGTTCTAGGCTCAGACGCACCAAACACCAGCCGAGAAATGCGTGAATTCAGAATGGCGCCAGAGCACATGGTGCAAGGCTCTAAAGTGACGTACAGCGTACAGTTTTCAAGACGGTAGTTGCCAATTGTTTTCGCGGCATCACGCAAAGCCATGATTTCTGCATGGGCAGTAGGGTCTGTGTTGCCGATAGGACCGTTACGACCCCTGCCGACAAGGATGCCATCTCTAACAACCACGGCACCCACTGGAACTTCACCGGCTTCCCCCGCTTCTTTGGCCAATTCAACGGCTGCTTGCATCCACTGTACATCAGTGTTCATGAAACCAGTCCGAGTCGCCGCATCCAAAGGGCCAAAGCTTTTTCAGATTCGTTGCCCGCATCATAGGCAGCATGCATGGCCGCATGAGCCTCAGGGCGATGCTGGTTAAGCTTGACCTTGGTTTGCACTTCTAGCATCTTCATCTCAAAGGCCACGATGGCATTCATCATGGGATGCGTATAGGTTTCTGGAAGGCCGCGCCATTGCTGCGCATAGGCCGGTTCGTGATCGGCAATCAATTGTTTCAAGAGCGCATCTTTCGCCTCTTCGCCATCCAATATGCGAACTTCGGCTTTGACATGAACGGCCACATAACTCCATGTGGGTACCCTGATCAAATCAGGGTAGACGGCAGGCGACATGTAAGCCTGAGGTCCCATGAATGTCAAAAGGACTTGAGGCCGTTTGTGCAAAAAACCAGCATGTGGATTGCCTTTGGCAACATGGCCCAGCAACATGTCTTGTTGCGCATCTGTTGCATGGGGCATCAACTTGATGGGGATGTGGCTGATAAATGGAAAACCTTCATCGTCGTTCGAAACCAAACTGGCCAATGGATTTTCCAAAATGATGCTTCTGGCATGCTCAGGATGATTGAATTGTTTAGGCAAATACATAAGTTCTCTTGACTTTCAAAGCTTAAATATAAGTACCTGCCAAGGTCAGGACCTTGCCACCTGTCCGCATCTTAAATCTAGCGACACCTGCGCTTCGAATCGTATTGACCCCGCCCAAGTCCAATACTCTGACGCCTCTTTCGCGCAACTCTTCAACAGCGCGCCACAAAATCAAATGGTGCGCATTAAGTTCACGGCCTTGATCTGAGGTCCAACCTACTTGGTAGGTGGCCGCTTCGCCATGAATCAAAAACATCATGGCAGCAATGCGATCTCTGCCCAAATCGCTTCTGAGGGTCAAAATATTTTTGGCGGGTTGCTTTCGCGATTGCACGTAAAGGTCAAAAAAAGGAAGCGGCAAACCTTCAAGCTGCTTGTCAACCCTTTGTTGCTTTTCATTGTCGAGCAACCACCTGTACTGACCTTCATTGGTGCCCACACGGTGAACCGTCATGGCGCTTGACTCAGCGCTTACCAGGCTTGTTCGCCAGCGCCCTTCAAGTTGCGCTCTTATCTCAGAAATAGGTTGAGCCATGTCGAGCATGACCGTCGACATGCCTGACATGATTCTGCGCATGGGATGCAGGCCGTGTACTTGACCCTCTGGAACTTCTGGCGTGACGGCCATGAAACGAATGCCCGTGAGCGGCAATGATTTCTTCAATGCTTTGTAAGCGATGGATTCAGCTTCAGGTGATAAGGACTTAGACCAAATGGGGCCACGCGTACAAAGGGCGACAGCACCAAATTTGCCCCACTTCCTGACAATGAACTGCGCTTGGGCAACTTGCTGACCTTCATTCACGACACGAGCTCTTAAGACGGGTACGCCCAATAATTTCAAACTTGAGCCATAGTCCCACCCCTGCTGCAAAGCCCCAGCCGCCGCTGTGTGAACCGCATCCCACTCTGCAAGGTCATGCCCATCCCAATGCACTATCATTGGCACACCTTTTTAAAGATTGAAATTAAGCGCCGTAGCATGCTGAAAAAATTCCTTGAAAAACGTCAGGCCCAAACAGTGATGGGCTACAAGCTCAAAGAGCCACGCCCAACATGGTTGGCAGGATTCTGGGCGGCCGTGTATTTTGGGTTGCCATTTTTTCTTTTTACTGTTCTGCTTGATATTGCCATCGAATGGTTTTCAGGCAAGTGTTATGGATTGTGGTGCTATTTTCAATGAACTTTGACTTTAAGCTTTGAAAATTCCATCCAGGCTGTCATCCCACCGAAAGCCAGGAAACACGTCTGCAACGCTTCCCTTAGCCAAGCCTAAACTCGAAACAAGCGCTTGCGCAAAAACCCCTCTAAAGTCGTGGTGCACGGGTAAATCTCTGCCCTCGTTGAGTTGATTTTGGGCCAGTCCGTCCCATCTTCCGTGCCATTTTCCGCCCTGCACGCGGTTGCCTAGCAGCCACATCACATTGCCGTGACCGTGGTCAGTGCCGCGAGTGCCGTTTTCAGCGCAAGTTCGGCCAAATTCGCTGGCCACAATCACCACATCATTGGGCTCATTGAAAGCGGCTCTGAGTTGAATGAGTGTGTTCGCGAGGTTGCTTAAATTATTGGCCAACAAGCCGGTCACATTGCCTTGATTGATGTGGGTATCCCAACCCCCTGAAGACAAAAATCCAAGCCGAAGCTGTCGATTTTGTTGCATCAAAGTTCCAAGGTGTTTGGCATCTAATGCCAGTCCCTGAGGCGAACCCGCACCATTGTTGGCAGCTTGCTGCTCATTGCTTGAAGCCATGCTGGGCGTTTTAAGCATGGCCGCTGTGGACATGCGGTTAGTCGCACCCTCTAGCATGGCGCTGGCCATCTTCTCGTTGCCGGCATACAACTGAAGGACCGCCTCCCGCGTCTTGCTATCTGAAAGCGTTCCTGCTCTTGTAGCTGACAAACCGTTTCCCACCAATTGAACAGGTCTGGGACCCGACAAAATTCGGGGGCTACTCTCCCCGACACCCAGTGCATGAGGATCAACGCCATTGCCAACCATGCCCGAAAGTACATTGAGCCATCCAGCAGATGGCGAACTTGAACCCGGCTTACCTGTTTCCCAATGGTATTGCGCATCAAAATGAGATCGGCTGGCATCGGGTGAACCTGCACAGGGAATAGCAGCCAACACGCCTTGTTGCCAAAGCGGCAGCAAGGCCGCACAAGCAGGATGCAGGCCAAACGTTGCGTCAAGCGCTAAGGCCGTTTTTTGAGAACCATCTGGTTTAGGTATGCCGATGTTGGGACGAATCTGAAAGTACCTGTCATCGCCATGTGGAACCAACATCGAAAGGCCGTCGTAGGCACCGCGCAAAAATACCAGCACCATTCGACCAGAAGATGAGGATGTATTGGCAAATGCGGAAATGCCAGGCAGAGCGAACGCCCCCATGCTGAGCGTTTGAAGAATGGCTTGGCGACGATTAGACAAGATGCGTTCTGATTTCATCGTCATCACTTGAAAACCAATTCGGAACTGCCCAACACAAAACCCATTCTTTGAAGGGGTGGCTGCTTCATGACCGCCTTGATGGTGGTGTCGCTCAGATAAGGATACAAATCAATTCGCTCTGGTGCGTTGCGTGCAATGGTGAGTGCAAAGTCAATGCGCCGCGTCAAGGCCTCGGGCGTGAACCAAGTATTGGCATTGAAGGCATAGCCATCGGGTGTTTGCCAATTTTGAATAGCCTGACCCGCAACGAATGAATACCCAAAGGCTTGCAGCCATTTGTTGCGGTCTTGCGCCACGTTCAGAACACGCAAACTGGCACACGCAAAATCGTAAGGTGTTCTATACAGTTTGTTTTCAGGGTCCCAGAATGCAGCACTGCTCAACATCACTTTCATAACTTGATAAATGTCGCCGCCTGTTGCTAAGAATGTCTTGGCCATTTGATCAACCAAAGCCTCAGGAGGTAAGTCAGCGACAAAATATTCGGCGAGTCGCAGAGAAACTCGTTGTGCTGTTGCAGGATGGTTGGCTAAGAAACGAATGGCCTGTTCGCCCTCTTTCACACCCATGAATTGCGCAGAACTTGGGATGCTTTGGCCCATGATTGTTTTGTTGCCTGAATCGTGCAAGCGCATGACAAACTGAAAACCATCTTGAGAGCGCGGCGCAACAGTCCATCCTGTGAGCACACGGGCCAATTCACGCACGTCTTCTTGGGTGTAACCACCACGTACGCCCAATGTATGGAGTTCCATCAATTCTCGGGCGTAGTTTTCATTCAAACCGCGGCTGTTTTGCCCAGCCCGCCCTGCTTGCGGGCTGACACTGAGCCATTGGTCCAAGTAGTAAAGCATGGCGGGATGCTTGGCGCTGGCCAGTACCAAGTCTTCAAACTTACCCAAGGCATGGGCTCTGGCCACATTGATGGCATAGTGCCCTGTAAAAGGTCGCACGCTGCCCTTTTGTTGGTACACATTGAAATGGTTAAACCAGAACTCTGTCATTCGGGCGAGCAGGGGCTGCTCAACATTGTCGCTGCTGCAACTGGCCAAGCGCCAAGCAACGGCTTTGTTCACTTGAGTCCGGTTGTAAAACAAGGCCTCTGTGTGTTCTTGAAAATTGAAACGTCTTTCGTTGGCCACCAATTCATTGAGACGCGTTCCCGCAGGGACGGCAGCGCGCGCTTCACGCTCATGGCGAGCACCTTCAAAAATCCTTGGGAGACTGTCGTTAATGGACGTCAAATCTAACGGAAGCTTAGGCGCCTCTTGGCTGGCTTTGCGGGCAGCATCCAATTGTTTTAAAGCCCAATCTTTGGGGTGAGCATGAGACTTGATGTCGGCCATCAAGGTGGGTGTTGGGCCATAACTCAGTCGGTTCATGGCGCGCCACTCTGCCGCAGGCCCCTGAGGCTCTATATGGCTAACGGGCAATGATGTTGTGCGGAGTGACTGTGGTGACTGAGCACAACCCCACAAAAACAAAAGCAAAAAAGACTCAAGGACAAGCCACAAAGGCCTGTTACGCATGAATCTTGGTGTTTGGGTCATGGTCGATATCGTAAATCAGAATCGATCTTTTCAAGGTTGGGTTGGCTCCAGCCTGAGCAACGCGCCTTGAGCTTCGTCCGTCAGCAAGTAGACCAAACCGTCTGGCCCCACCCTCACATCGCGCAGTCGAGACCGCCCTTGAAGCAAGCGCTCTTCGCTCAAAACTTTTTCGCCGTTTAGCGTCAGACGAACCAGCATCTGCCCGCGCAATGCGCCCACCAGCAAATTACCTTGCCATTGAGGAAACTGTGAACCGCTCACGAAAGCCATGCCCGATGGCGCAATCGAGGGTACCCACACGCGCAAGGGCTGCTCCAAGCCAGCTTTGGCCTGGCCCTCTCCAATCTTGGTACCTAATCCGTAATTAACGCCATAGGTGATAACGGGCCATCCGTAATTCAAACCCGAACGCATCACGTTGACCTCATCCCCACCCTGCGGTCCGTGTTCGTGTGTCCACAGTTCACCCGTTTGGGGATGCAGAGCCGCACCTTGCATGTTGCGATTGCCCAAGGTCCATTTTTCTGCCAAAGCACCTGCACGGTTAACAAAAGGATTGTTGACGGGCACCCGACCATCGTCGTGAAGGCGAATGACTGAGCCCGCGTGGTCGTTCATTTTTTGGGCGCGGTCTTTGTCGCCACGGTCTCCCAAAGTCAGATAAACAAAGCCAGCTTGATCGAAAACAATGCGACCACCAAAATGAAAGCTCGAACGTGTTTTAGGCTGCATGCTGAACAGCACCTGCACCTCAGTCATGCGGTGGTCTTGAAGCTTGCCTCTCGCCAAAGCAGTGCCCCAGCCGCCCGGCCCAGGCGCGTTGTACGCCCAATATATCCAGCCATTTTGTGCATATTGAGGGTGTAAGACCACATCAAACAAACCACCTTGGCCTTGCGACACAAGCTCAGGCAAGCCCTCAATCGGTTTGGGATTCAGTTTGAAATCTTGACTGACCAGGCGTAATCGTCCCGCCTTTTCTGTCACCAGCAAACGGCCGTCGGGTAGAAAAGCAACAGACCAAGGATTTTCAAGTCCCGTCACCAAAGTGGTCACTCGGAAGGCGTGTTTTTCGGATTTGAAGATCGGCGTCCCGTCCTGAGCCCAAGTGGGAAGACAGGCTACCATGCACATCAGCAAGGCATAGGTTGATCGAGCAAGCTGGGCTCTCATGAGACAACTACTCCCATTCAATGGTTGCTGGTGGCTTGCTACTGACATCGTAGGTCACACGGTTAATTCCGCGTACTTCGTTGATGATTCGACCCGAAACTTTCTTCAGCAAAGCATACGGCAGTTCGGCCCAATCGGCTGTCATGAAGTCAGAGGTCTGAACGGCTCGCAACGCAACCACATAATCGTAGGTGCGGCCATCGCCCATCACCCCAACGCTCTTCACTGGCAAAAACACAGTAAAGGCTTGGCTGGTGAGGTCGTACCAAGACTTGCCTGTGTCGTCTGTGAAATTGCGCAGCTCTTCAATGAAGATGGCGTCAGCACGGCGAAGCAAGTCGGCGTATTCTTTTTTAACCTCGCCCAAAATTCGCACGCCCAATCCGGGTCCAGGGAAAGGATGGCGATAAACCATCTCGCGAGGCAAGCCAAGCGCCACACCCAATTCACGCACTTCGTCTTTGAACAATTCGCGCAATGGCTCTAACAATTTCAAACCCAACTGTTCAGGCAGGCCGCCCACGTTGTGGTGGCTTTTGATCGTGACGGCTTTCTTGCTTTTGGCACCACCCGACTCAATCACATCTGGGTAAATGGTGCCTTGCGCTAAAAAGCTAGCACCTTTGTGCCCACCCGTACCCGCTTTCAATTTGGCCGCTTCGTCTTTGAACACATCAACAAACAAGCCGCCAATGATTTTGCGTTTTTGCTCGGGTTCGCTCACCCCAGCCAACTTGCCCAAGAACAAATCGCTGGCATTGACACGTATCACGCGCGCATGCAATTTGCCTTCAAACATTTCCATGACCATGTCGCCTTCGTTCAGGCGCAACAGCCCGTGGTCTACAAAGACGCAAGTGAGTTGATCGCCAATGGCACGGTGAATCAGGGCCGCAGCCACCGAAGAATCGACGCCGCCAGACAAGCCCAAAATAACTTCTTCATCGCCCACTTGCTCGCGAATTTTGGCGACGGCTTCTTCAATGTAATCGCCCATGATCCAGTCTGGGCTGGCTTTGCAAATGTCCAGCACAAAGCGGTTGAGCAAGGCTTGCCCTTGAACGGTATGTGTCACCTCTGGGTGAAACTGAACCGCGTAAAAACGACGTGCTTCATCGGCCATGCCTGCGATGGGGCAAGCAGGCGTCGAGGCCATCACTTTGAAACCCTCGGGCAACTGCGTTACTTTGTCTCCGTGGCTCATCCAAACTTTGAGCATGCCGTGGCCATCTGCCGTGGCAAAGTCTTCAATGCCCTTGAGCAAGTCGGTGTGGCCGTGGGCGCGAACTTCTGCGTAACCAAATTCGCGTGTGGTGCCCGCCTCGACTTTGCCACCCAATTGCTCTGCCATGGTTTGCATGCCGTAGCAGATACCTAAAACAGGAAGGCCCAATTCAAACACAGCATCGGGCGCACGATCGTCGACTTCATAAACACTGGCGTGTGACCCCGACAAAATAATGCCTTTCAGGCTGCCATCTTTGGCGTAGTCACGCACCCAATCGCTGCTCACATCGCAAGGATGCACTTCACAAAACACATGGGCTTCACGAACTCGGCGCGCAATGAGTTGCGTCACTTGTGAGCCAAAGTCGAGGATCAGAATTTTGGAATGCTGCATGGAAAGTTCAGAATCAAAAAAATAGTTTCAAAAAAGCGATGCACGGAATCAATCAGCGCGGTAGTTGGGTGCTTCTTTGGTAATTTGCACATCGTGCACGTGGCTTTCGCGAATACCGGCTGTCGTAATTTCAACAAACTCGGCTTTGTTGCGCATGTCCTCAATGGTGGGACAACCGCAATAACCCATGCTGGCGCGCAAACCACCCGCCATTTGGTACAAGATGGCCACCACCGAGCCTTTGTAAGGGACGCGGCCTTCAATGCCTTCGGGCACCAATTTGTCGGCATTTGGATTGCCAGTGCTTGATTCTTGAAAGTAACGATCGGCACTGCCCTGCTGCATAGCACCAATGCTGCCCATACCGCGGTAGCTTTTGTAGCTGCGACCTTGGTACAAAATAACTTCGCCTGGCGCTTCTTCGGTGCCCGCAAACATGCCGCCCATCATGACGGTGTTGGCACCGGCAGCAATGGCTTTGGCAATGTCACCGCTGTAGCGAATACCGCCGTCTGCAATCAGTGGCACGCCTGTGCCTTGCAGTGCTGTGGCCACATTGTCGATGGCCATTACTTGAGGCACACCTACGCCCGCCACAATTCGGGTGGTGCAAATGGAGCCAGGACCAATGCCCACTTTGACGGCGTCTGCACCCGCCTCGGCCAAAGCCAAAGCCGCAGCGCCAGTGGCGATGTTGCCGCCAATCACTTCGATGTGCGGGTAGTTTTTCTTGACCCAACGCACGCGATCAATGACACCCTGACTGTGACCGTGGGCTGTGTCAACCACAATGGCATCGACACCCGCACGTGACAAAGCTTCTACCCGCTCTTCTGTACCCTCGCCCACGCCCACTGCCGCGCCAACCAATAAACGGCCTGAAGCATCTCGTGCTGCTAACGGAAAATTAAGCTGCTTGGTAATGTCTTTGACGGTGATCAAACCCTTCAACTCGTACGCATCGTTGACCACCAACAAGCGTTCTAATTTGTATTTGTTCAAGAGGGCCTTGGCCTCTTCGGGCGTGGTGCCTTCGGGCACCGTAATCAAACGCTCACGGGGCGTCATGATTTCGCTCACGGGCTGGTCGTAACGCATTTCAAAACGCATGTCGCGACCGGTCACAATGCCGACCACTTTGCCGCCATCGACCACTGGAAAACCAGAAACGCCCAGCTCGTCTGACAAGGCCATCACAGCGCGAACTTTGGTATCAGGGGTGATGAACACAGGATCGCGTAACACGCCTGATTCGTAGCGTTTGACTTTCAAGACCTGCGCCGCCTGCTCTTGCGGCGTCAGGTTTTTGTGAACAATGCCAATGCCGCCTTCTTGAGCAATGGCGATGGCCAAGCGCGATTCTGTGACGGTGTCCATGGCAGCAGAAACCAGAGGCAAATTCAACCGAAGTTTGCGTGTGAATTGCGTGGAAAGGGACGTGTCCTTGGGCAGAACTTGAGAGTAGGCTGGCACCAACAACACATCGTCGAACGTGAGGGCTTTACCGAGCAGGCGCATAAGGGATGGCTCCAAAAAAAGGATTGTACCCTCGTCAATGCCTTGGGGAGCACCACTTCAAAAGCCTAATAGCCGGCTACAGCCCCAATTCTGCGTCTAGCAAAAAGACCTGTTCTCCCCTTGCCCTGCCCTTTAAATCTCTTTTTTCGAGCCATTTTGGGATCCACCAAAAGTGGGCGGTAAATTTCCAAACGATCGCCTGGCTTGAGGGGGGTCGTTCGTTGGACAATACGCCCCCAAATTCCCAGCCCGCGCTCTTCTTCACAGGAAGTCTCAAGAACTTTGAGATGGTCATGCAATTCAGGGCACGATTTCAAAGACTGAATGGCATCAAAGACAGTGCAGCCTTCGGGCAAGGTCAGTCTAAGGTCAATCAACTGTCTGGCTGAGGGACTGTAAAGGCATTGAATTTGCATCATGCTTTGTCAGTTCCGTAAACTTGTTCAGCGCGCTTGACAAAGGCATCGACCAAACTCGCGGCTATTTTGTCAAACACGGGACCCACCACAGCGGCCAAACTGGCGCTAGCAAAACCATATTCAAGAGACAGGGTAATCTTGCAAGCTCGCTGGGAATTGTCACCCACTGGGTCAAAGGTCCAAGTGCCATCTAATTTAGAAAATGGCCCCTTGACCAATTTCATTTGGACCTCGTGATTTTTAACGTGTGTATTGTGAGTGACAAACACCTGACTGAAACCAGCCAAGCCAATTCCAACCTCGGCATCCATTTCGTGTTCGCTGAATTGCAGCACTTTGGAGTGACTGCACCAAGGTAAAAATTGGGCGTATTGATCAACATCCGTCACAAGACGGTACATTTCCTCTGGGGTGTACCAGATGAGAACAGATTTGAGGAGTTTCTTCATACAATAGACTTATTCTGCAGATTGTAATTTCTCAGAGGCCCCTCTTGCAAATACAACAAACATAAGCACTTCGCAGTCTCTCACACATGGCTACGCCACCTTCAAAAAACAAAGGCCCAGGTAAATCTGGCCTGATTGCCGAAAACAAAAAAGCCGCCTTTGACTACTTTTTTGAGGAACGGCATGAGTGCGGCATGGTGCTTGAAGGTTGGGAAGTGAAGGCTGTCAGGGAAGGCAAGGTTCAACTGACAGATGGGTATGTGGTCATTCGCAACAAAGAGATGTACATCATCGGTTGTTTGATCAACCCCCTGAAAACCGCCTCAACGCATGTCAACCCAGAAGCGGCCCGCACCCGCAAGCTGCTTTTGAAGCGCGAGGAAATTGACCGGCTTACCAGCAAAGTTGAACAAAAGGGTTTCACGCTGGTGCCCATCAATCTTCATTGGAAGACGGGCTTCATCAAGTGCGAAGTTGCCCTTGCGAAGGGCAAGGCAGAACACGATAAACGCGACACCATCAAAGATCGCGAAGGCAAGCGCGAGGTAGAGCGGGCTATGAAAAGCCGCAACCGGTAAGCTGACCTCAGTTCAAATGACGCAATGGATGCGTTGCAGGCGTCCAAGGGCTTTCGAAAAAACGTGGCCACTCGTCTTGAACAACATCTGACAACTGCGCATGCGCCCATTTGGGGTGATGGTCTTTGTCAATGGCCAACGCTCTGATACCTTCCACCGTTTCACTCTTTTGGCGCAAGTGAAAACAATGGTGCACCATGTCGCGCTCCATGCGCAAATCGTCGGCCAAACCCATGCCGCGCGCTTTGCGAATTTGAGCTAAGACCACATGCACCATTAAGGGCGAAGCCTTGTTGAGGCTCGCAAGTGTTTGGTCGGCCCAAGCAGAATTTTCCTGCGCTAAAGCCAGACTGATTTCCAAGGGGCTAGGCAGTGCAAAGCACTTGTCGATGGCCGCTTTGTCAGGGAACTGCGCAGGCTCAAACTTCGTAAATTGGCTTTGCACCCAACGCTCAACTGCCTCGCCGCTTTCAAAGGGCGTGCTGAGCAATGTTTTCCAGATGAGCGGCAACCTTTGTGCCTCGATCAGGCCATCGGCAAGACCCGCCAAGATGGCCTGATGGCCATTGATTTTTTGCCCAGTGAGTCCTAAATACTCACCTAGATGCCCTGGGCATCGGCTAAGAAAGTAACCACCCCCCACATCTGGAAACAAACCAATGTGAGTTTCAGGCATGGCCATCTGCGTTCTGTCTGTCACGACGCGAACACTGGCGCCCTGACTGATGCCCATGCCACCGCCCATCACCACACCATCCATAAAAGCAATGTAGGGTTTGGAGTAGGTGTGAATCAAATGGTTCAGGGCATATTCTTCTGTGAAGAAGTCGCCTAGGCTGTCATCACCTGCCAAAGCCGCTTGGTGAAAAAACCGAATATCGCCACCTGCACAAAAATGTCCAAACGCTTCTTCTTTGCCCTGCCCCCGAACCAAGACAGCCAATACTTGCGGGTTGTTCTTAAATTCCAGCAAGGCATTGGTGAGCAAGCGCACCATGTCAAGCGTCAGGGCATTCAAGGCCTTGGGTCGATTCAAGGTAATGCAACCCACACGACCCGACACTTCATGCCTTACAAATTCTTCAGAATTCGCAGCGGGATTGATCACGTTGACACTAGACATTGCGTTGCCTCCATCCAAACCATTCATTGGCAAACAAGGCGGCAATGACCAAGCCACCACCGATTAATACACTTAACTGAGGCTCCTCGTTGGCGCCCCACCAGGCCAAGGCAATGCCGAATATCACTTCCAGCAATGCCAACAAAGAAACTTCAGGCGCCTTCAACACTCTAGCGCAGATAACTGACAGCGTACACGGAATTGCCAATTGCACAATGCCCAACAAGGCCAGCAAACTGATGTCGTGTGCGTTGGCTTGTAAGGGCCAAGCCATTGGCAGAGTCAGGATGCAAGAGATGATGGCACCCAATAGCACAGACGGAACCAAATCAATGGAGACCCCCGATTTTTGACTCAGGTGAGTCAAGTTCCATTGCGTCGCACCTGCCAAGGGGACAAACAATGCAATACCGACGCCAATTAGAAAATTGGGGTCCCCCAATTGCAATTGGCTCACGAACATCATGGCAATGCCAGCACCGGCAACGCCAATGGCAATCCATGTTCTCAGTGGCAGGCGGTGAGAGGTAAAAATCCAAGCGCCAAGTGCTGTGAGCAAAGGCCCACATGCCAAAGTAATCAAGACATTGGCAACGGCTGTGAGTGTAATTGCCATCATGAAAGCTGTGAACATGATGCTCCAGCACACACCTGACAACCAAAAATAGCGATTCCGCCAAGGCAGCCGTTTCCAGACGCCCAAGCCTTGCCATGCAGTCAAAATAATCACCAGCCCCAGCACAGTGAAGGCACTGCGCCAGAAGGTCACTTCAAAGCCCCGCGCTTGATCAAGATGTCTTGTGACGACACCCGCAATGGACCACATAGCGGTCACCAGCACCATCAAGGCAACTGCGTGACCATGCTTGAGTTTGAACACCTTGGGTGCTTGTAAGGATTATCGACTTGATCGCAAGTTAAGCGCGACCCGCCTTCTTGCGCTCATGCTCTTTCAAGAAGCGCTTGCGCAGACGCACACTCTTAGGCGTAATTTCCACCAACTCGTCATCGTCAATGAACTCAACGCCGTACTCAAGCGTGAGGTCAATTGGCGGCGTAATTTTGATGGCGTCTTCTTTGCCAGAGACGCGGAAGTTGGTCAGCTGCTTGGTGCGTGTAGCGTTCACCACCAAGTCGTTGTCTCGGCTGTGGATGCCCACAATCATGCCTTCGTACACAGGATCGTTGGCCTTCACAAACATTCGGCCACGGTCGTCCAATTTGCCCAAAGCGTAGGTAAAAATTTCACCGTCGTCCATGGAAATTAACACGCCGTTTTTACGACCACCAATTTCACCTTTGTGTGCTTCGTAGCTGTCAAAGATGTTGGAAATCAAACCAGAGCCACGTGTCAAGTTCAAGAACTCGTTGGTAAAGCCAATCAAACCACGGGCAGGAATGCGGTATTCCAAACGCACACGGCCGCGACCATCGGGTTCCATGTTCACGAGTTCGCCTTTGCGCTCACCCAAGGCTTGCATCACGCCGCCTTGGTGTGTTTCTTCGATGTCGGCTGTCACCAACTCAATCGGCTCATGACGCTCGCCATTGACGTCGCGGTAAACCACGCGGGGTTTAGAGACTGCCAGCTCGTAGCCTTCACGGCGCATGTTTTCGAGCAAGATGGTGAGGTGCAATTCACCACGGCCTGCCACGTCAAAGATGCCTTCTTCATCGGTTTCTTTCACGCGCAAAGCAACGTTGTGCTGAAGTTCTTTTTGCAGACGGTCCCAAATTTGACGACTGGTCACGTACTTGCCTTCACGACCGGCCAAGGGGCTGGTGTTGACGCAGAAGTTCATGGTCAGTGTAGGCTCATCGATTTTGAGCATGGGCAAGGGTGCTGGATTGGTGGGGTCAGTCACTGTGACGCCAATGTTCAAATCGGCAATGCCGTTGATGAGCACAATGTCACCAGGGCCAGCTTCGGTCACTTGAACCCGGTCCAAGCCACGGAATGTCAATACTTGGTTAACACGGCCTTTGATGGAGGTTCCATCTGGACCTTCCATCACCATGACATCCATCATGGGTTTGATGGTGCCTTGGCTAATACGACCCACACCAATACGGCCCACAAAGGTTGAAAAATCCAGTGCTGAAATTTGCAATTGCAAAGGTGCTTCTGGGTCACCTGCTTGTGCAGGTACATGCTTCAAGACAGTATTGAAAAGAGCAGACATGTCAGGGCCCCACTGCTCGCCTGGTGCGCCTTCTGTCAATGAGGTCCATCCGTTAATGCCCGAGGCATACACCACAGGAAAATCCAGCTGCTCGTCAGTAGCGCCCAATTTATCGAACAAGTCGAAGGCCTGATTGACCACTTTGTCAGGGTTGGCGCCTGGCTTGTCAACTTTGTTAACCACTACGATAGGCTTAAGACCTAAGGCCAAAGCTTTTTTGGTCACGAAACGCGTTTGGGGCATGGGGCCTTCTTGCGCATCAATGAGCAACACCACACCGTCCACCATGGACAATGCGCGCTCTACTTCACCGCCAAAGTCGGCGTGGCCGGGGGTGTCAACGATGTTGATGTGCGTGCCTTCCCAACTGACGGCACAGTTTTTGGCCAAGATGGTAATGCCGCGCTCACGCTCAATGGCGTTGTTGTCCATGACGGTGTCGACCACTTTTTCGTGTTCGGCAAAAGTGCCAGACTGACGAAGCAGTTGGTCAACCATGGTGGTTTTACCGTGGTCAACGTGGGCGATGATCGCGATGTTACGAATTTGTCTAGTCATGCTAAGGCCTTCTCCAAAATTGATTGAATCTCTAGGGGGCTGAGCAAGCGCCCCGGAATAAGTTCACCAGCTTTCACGTGCGCAGTACCCAAGAGCGCGCGCGGTGAATCGCCGTACACAGCAACATGCAAGTTGTCGGACCAATCGCCCCGACGGCGCACGCCGCTTAAGAATCTGCCAGCATCATCTGCTGGCAAGGTGACAGGGGTATGACCGTCGAGCAAAGCGTCAACGGGCAACAATTTCATTTCTCGCTCTGCTTCAGGCAAAGCTTCTAAGTCTTGAATGCTGAGGCATTCGGCTTGCGTAAAGGGGCCTGTTTGAATGCGGCGTAGTGCGCTTAGGTGCGCACAGGTGCCTAGCGACACGGCAATGTCTTCGCCCAAGGTGCGAATGTAGGTGCCCTTACTGCAGGTGACCGTGATTTTTAAACGGCGCTGATTATTTTGCGGTTCGATTTCTTCAAGTGCCAATTTGTAAATCACGATGTGCCTTGCTTCGCGCTCTACTTCAATGCCAGCACGTGCGTAGTCGTACAATGCTTTGCCGTCCTTTTTCAAGGCGCTGTACATCGGTGGAATTTGATCAATGGGGCCAGTGAACTTAAGCTGTACCTGCTGAAGCTGTTCAGGCGTAAAGTTCACAGGCTTTTCGGCAACAACTTCACCCTCTAAATCGCCTGTGCTGGTTTGGACACCCAAAACGGCAATGGCTTCGTAAGATTTATCTGCATCTAGGTGCAACTGACTGAACTTGGTGGCGGCTCCAAAACACAATGGCAATACGCCAGTGGCCAATGGATCCAAGGTGCCTGTGTGCCCTGCTTTTTCAGCGCGCAACAACCACTTTGCTTTTTGCAAAGCATCGTTACTAGACAACCCATATGGTTTGTCTAGCAACAGCACCCCATGCACAGGGCGCCGTTGCACCCTGGTGCGTGGCGCGTTCATGTTAGACCTCGTCTTTGGAACGTGAAGCCACTGCCTTGGAGATCAAGGCATTCATGTCCGATGCACGCTCGGTGGTGCGATCAAATATGAAATGGAGTGTGGGTACCGTGTGAATTTGCAAACGCTTGAACAAGCCATTTCGCAGAAAACCAGCGGCAGCATTTAAGCCTTCCGTAGCTTCCTCTGGCTTGCCAGTAATCAGGCTGAAAAACACCTTGGCATGTGCGTAATCGGGGGTGACCTCGACTGCATTCAAAGTGACCATGCCCACACGGGGATCTTTGAGCTCGCGCGCAATCAGCTCCGACAGATCCCTTTGGATCTGGTCGGCCACGCGAAATCCGCGATGGGCTGAGCTGGTAGGTTTGCGAGCCATGGTGACTGATTGATTGCCTGATGGGTTAAGTTAAATCGTCCGAGCGATTTCTTTAACTTCAAAGAACTCGAGTTGGTCGCCCACGGAAATGTCGTTGTAGTTTTTGAGTTTGATACCGCACTCGAAACCTTCTTTGACTTCGCGAACGTCGTCTTTAAGGCGTTTGAGTGAGTCGATATCGCCGGTATAAATCACTACGTTGTCGCGAAGCAAGCGGAACTTGGAAGAACGCGTAACCTGACCGGTGGTAACCATACAACCCGCAACCGTACCAATTTTGGAAGCCACAAACACGGTCCGAATTTCGGCCATGCCAATGACTTCTTCTTTTTGCTCGGGTGCCAACATGCCAGACATGGCAGCTTTCAGTTCATCTACAGCGTCATAAATGATGTTGTAGTAATTGATGCTGACGCCATTGCTCTCGGCTTGTTTGCGCGCACCTGCATCGGCACGCACATTAAAGCCAATGACGACCGCTTTAGAAGCGATGGCCAAATTGATGTCGGACTCGCTAATGCCACCCACCGCGGCATAGACCAATTGAACTTTGATTTCGTCGGTTGAGAGTTTGAGCAAAGAAGCGGCCAAGGCTTCTTGCGAGCCTTGTACGTCTGCTTTGACAATGATGGGCAAAGTTTTGACTTCGCCAGCACTCATGTCTGTGAACATGTTTTCCAACTTGGCGGCTTGCTGCTTGGCCAGTTTGGTGTTGCGGAATTTACCAGCACGGTAAGTAGCAATTTCACGGGCACGACGTTCGTCATTGAGCACCATGAATTCGTCACCCGCTTGCGGCACTTCCGTCAAGCCTTGTATCTCAACAGGAATGGAAGGGCCAGCTGATTTGATGGCCTTGCCATTTTCATCCAACATGGCGCGAACACGGCCAAATGTTTGACCCGCCAGAACCACATCGCCGGTCGACAAGGTGCCCGACTGAACAAGGATGGTAGCCACAGGACCACGACCTTTGTCCAAACGCGCTTCAATGACCAAGCCTTTGGCAGCTGCAGCCACAGGCGCACGGAGCTCAAGGACTTCAGCTTGCAATAAAACTTGCTCAAGCAAGGCATCAATGCCTGCACCCGTTTTAGCGGAAACACCCACGAAAGGTGACTCACCACCAAACTCTTCAGGCACCACTTCTTCTGCCACCAACTCGCCTTTAACGCGATCAAGGTTGGCATCGGGCTTGTCGATTTTATTGATGGCCACAACGATAGGAACACCTGCAGCCTTGGCATGCTTGATGGCCTCTTTGGTTTGCGGCATCACGCCGTCATCGGCAGCAACGACCAAGATGACGATGTCGGTGGCTTGTGCACCACGGGCCCGCATGGCTGTAAACGCCTCGTGACCTGGCGTGTCCAAAAAGGACACCATGCCACGATCTGTTTGAACGTGATAAGCGCCAATGTGCTGAGTAATGCCACCGGCTTCGCCAGAGGCCACTTTGGCACGGCGAATGTAGTCAAGCAATGAAGTTTTGCCGTGGTCGACGTGACCCATGACGGTGACCACTGGAGCACGTGGCAGCAAGGGTGCATCGCTTTGAGACACTTCTTCATCGGTAAATGCTTCTGGGTCGTCTAGCGCAGCAACCACGGCTTTGTGGCCCAACTCTTCCACCAAAATCATGGCGGTGTCTTGGTCCAAAGGCTGGTTGATGGTGACCATCTGACCCAATTTCATGAGCTGCTTGATCACCTCAGACGCCTTGATGGCCATCTTGTGAGCCAACTCGGCGACTGTGATGGTTTCAGGCACGTGAACTTCAATGATGCGTGTTTCTGCAGGTGCGGCTTGCACGTGCTCTTCGCGATCACGCTCGTTGCCTTTGCGGTTTTTAGGACCACCGCGCCAGTTGTTTCTACCCACGCCACCACTGGTATCGCCACGTGTCGGAATGGCTTTCTTTTTAGCAGGATCACCCGCCCAGCTTGACGAAAGCTTGGCAGATTTAACTTCCTTGTTGCCGCCAGGAGCAGCATCCTTGACCTCTGTGCTCGCAGCAGCTTTTTTAGAGACAGCACCTGGTACTTGAGCTGGCTTGTGAAGTGTTCCTTTAGCGGACTTAGGATCAACTTTAGGAACTTCTTTGGGCGGTGCTTTTTTAGCCGGGCCACTCATCATGGCGCGAATGGCTTCTGCTTCTGCCAACGCTTTATTGCGGCGTTGGTTCAGATCGCGTTCACGAACTGCTTCATCTTCAATGATGGCTTTGGCGTCGGCATCAGCCTGATCTTCTGCGGCTTTGATCTTGGCTGCCTTGCCAGCTTTGACCAAAGCTTCAGCATTGACGCGTTCGTTTTCGGCAGATTGGGCAATTGAAGGATCAACAGGCTTAGAAGCGGCATTGATGCTGTCTGCCTCGTGTTGCGCAGCGGCAACTTTGGCACTGCGAATGGCAGCGGCTTGGGCCGCAAGCTCTTCAGGTGATTGCACAGCAGCAGCATCGGTTTCAGACGCTTGCTTGGCTTTAGCCTCTTCGCGTTTGGCCAGTTCCTTGGCTTCACGTTCACGGCGCTTTTCGGCCAATTCTTCTTCTTGACGCCTTAACAACTCGGCTTGACTGCGGGCTTCTTCTTCGCGCTTTGCCAATTCAGCATGATCAATGAGAGGCGCCGCAGGCTCGACAGGCTCGATTGGTGTCGTTTCAACTTCGTCATCGCGCTTGATGAAGGTGCGTTTTTTACGCACTTCAACTTGGATGGTTCTTGCTTTGCCTGTGGCATCGGCTTGTTTGATTTCGCTGGTAGATTTTTTCACCAACGTGATCTTTTTACGCTCGCCGGCGACAGTGCCATGGCTAGCTTGCAAATAGCTTAAAAGCTTTTGCTTGTCGTTTTCAGTCAGCGCGTCGGTGGCCGCTGACTTGTTGACACCTGCTGAGTGCAATTGCTCTAGCAAGGTATCTGGTGATTTTTTGAGTTCGCTAGCGAACTCGGCGACAGTATTACTGGACATATGGGGTTCTAGCCTCCTTGAGATTAGGCCTGACCAGCGAACCAATGTTCACGGGCTTTCATGATCAGGGCGGTGGCTTCACCATCGGTTTGTCCGGTGATGTCGGTGAGTTCGTCAGTGGCCAAGTCGGCCAGATCGTCGCGTGTATTGATACCCGCTTCAACCAATTTAGCAATCAGTTCGGGGGTCAGGCCTTCTAGATCACGGAGGTCTTGAGAGACATCGTCAACACTTTCTTCTCGCACGATTTCTTGTGTGAGCAAAGCATCTTTGGCGCGAGTGCGCAGTTCATTCACAGTATCTTCATCGAAGCTTTCAATCTCCAACATTTCTTGGATGGGCACATACGCCACTTCTTCCAAGCTTGTGAAGCCTTCTTCAATCAGAATATCTGCGATTTCTTGGTCAACATCCAATTTTTCCATGAACAACGCGCGAATGCCGGTTGTTTCCTCAGCTTGCTTTTGAGCAGATTCAGCGGCATCCATGATGTTGATTTTCCAACCGGTGAGGTCGGAAGCCAAGCGAACATTTTGTCCGCCGCGGCCAATGGCAATGGCCAAGTTTTCTTCATCAACGACCACGTCCATGGCGTGCTTTTCTTCGTCCACCACAATGGATTGAACGTTGGCCGGTGCCAAAGCGCCAATGACAAATTGAGCGGGATCTTCACTCCACAGCACAATGTCAAC
>OFQS01000033.1_pt1 | contig 27716 bp, 33 predicted proteins | sample 1542861 | NCBI WGS metagenome assembly OFQS01 (sample SAMN05442518, study PRJEB24371) | freshwater metagenome | isolation source: Freshwater Lake | place: Canada: Niagara | collected 2012-08-03 | reverse complement strand
GTGGATTTGATTGAAAGCAGCTGCTGCGGTATGGCCGGTTCTTTTGGCTATGAAGCATCGCATTTGGAAGTTTCTAAACAAATGGCAGAGGCTAACTTATTGCCTAGCATTAGAAACAACAAAGATGCTTGTGTGGTGGCCGATGGCACAAGTTGCAGGCATCAAATCATGGATGGCACTGAAAGAAATGCCATTCATGTTGCGTTGTTGTTGGCCCAACATCTACAGAACTAACATTGGCCCGTTATTCACTGTCAAAAGTGAGCGGGCCAAGACTGCAATTTAATTTTTAAGGCAAGACATTGCACAAACAATGCGCTGCAGCGCCAAAGGGCTGTTTCTTTTCAATGACCGTTTGCAACCAAGCTAGGTCTTGACCCAAGGTATTCAACAACAAAGCATCAGACCCAGAATGCCCTGACATCACACTCCAAGTTGGTATGACCATGGCATCACCCGCCAACCATCCAAACTGGCCAAAGAATTTTTGAGCAAATCTTTCGAAGGGTGAAGTTTTGGGCCCTACATATTTAATAGGAAGCTCTTTGTCACTGCTTTTGGCACCCTCAAGTTCAGAGACCCGCGCTCTGGCCTCCTGCACTGCATCTGAAAAACTACCAAGCCTGTCAATCAGTTTGTGCTCAACCGCTTGAGCACCTGTCCAAATTCTGCCCTGTGCTAGGTCATCCACCTTGGCCAGTTCGAGTTTGCGAGTTTGCGACACTTTGCCAATGAAATCTGCATAAATGTGTTCAATGCTAGATTGCACCAACAATTGCATGCGAGGGTCTAGCGCCTTTCTGGGATCGTAAGCACCAGCAAGCCAACTGGTTTGGTACCCACCCGTGTTCACGCCTATTTTGCTCATCAACCCCTCGCCAGTAGGCAACATGGCAAACACACCAATTGACCCCGAAATGGTGGCGGGGTCGGCAATGATTACATCGGACGCCATAGAAATCCAATAACCACCCGATGCAGCCAAGTTGCCCATGGAAACTACAACAGGCTTGCCTTTGTCTTTGGCAATTTGCAGCTGATCACGAATGAGCTCAGAGCCCAACACACTACCGCCCGGTGAGTTGACTCTGAGCACAATGGCTTTGACATCTTTGTCCTCGGTGGCTTTTCGAATGCGCTCAGAGGTGGAGATGCCACCAATTTTGCCGGCAGGTGCGCGGCCATCGCCTATTTCGCCTTCGGCCACCACGATGGCAATGTGATCTCCCTTGACCTTCTTAACTTCTGAGACGAGGTAATCTTTCCAGCCAACCTGGCGGAAAGATTGAATGTCTTCGTCTTTGCCAACTTCTTTAATTAGCGTTTCACGCAATGACTCAAAAGATTGCAGGCCGTCTAGCCACTTCCAATCTAGGGCCAATTGGGCTGCATTGCCTTTCACTTTGACTAACGCTTCAGGCAACTTGCCGATGTTTTGATTGATGCTGTCTGCAGGTAAATTGCGGGCCTTTTCTACGCCATCTGTGTACAAAGCCCATAAGGCATCGTAGACGTGTGCTTCTGCCTTTAAGGCTTGCTCAGAGGGTGCGTTCAAAACGAAAGGCTCACCTGCAGACTTGAATTGACCAACGCGAATGAGATTGGCTTTGATACCCAGTTTGTCTAAGGCGTCTTTGTAGTAATTTCGGTTTCTTCCCAAGCCCTCAATTAACACGCCACCCATAGGGTGAGACAAAACTTGATTGGCATGCGCCGCCAAATAATATTGGCGTTGGTCATAAAAGCTAGACCAAGCCACCACTTGCTTGCCAGACGCTTTGAATTTTTCAATGGCGCTGGCAGCCTCACGCAAAGAAACCAAGCCACCCCCCTGAAAATCGTCTAACTTCAAAAGCACTTTGTCAATGTGCTTGTCTTTGGCGGCCAGCTCCAGCGTCATCACCACATCGCGCAAACGAACAGTCTGTGTGGCGTTGCCCTGAAGTTCGCCAATGAACTTGTCCTTTAAGCCGCCTGGAGACTCCTCAACCAGTGCGCCATTCAAGTCCATGACCAAAACTGTGTGATCGTCTAGACTAACTTTGTCTGAATAAAAAACAAACCAACCGATACCCACCCCATACAGAGCAACACCCAATACAAGCGCAACTCGAAAGCCATTGATCATCCAGTCGGACACTTTGAGAATGCCACGATGGATCAGCTTGTAAAGGTTTTTGATTTTTATAAATACGGAATTCATAGTGTTCTATTTTCCTTATCAAGGAATTTATTTTTCAAAACTTCTCGTTCTTTTTCATACTGATCGTAATTGGGCAATGCCGAGGGTTTCTGTGGAGTGCCCGTTGTCTTGGCTTTTTCATTGCCTCGAACACCCTCGTAAATAGATTGATGACTCACGAAGCCACACGCAGGCAATAACCCGAGGGGGAGTAAGACAAGTGAGAAGAGGAATTTTTGATACATCAGTATTTCGTGCGCTTGTATGATGGCAGTGATATTAATGCAGCTCGGCCTATCTTGGCTTCTAAAATTATCGTCCATGCACGTTTTTGAAATTGGAAATCTTCACATGACCACAGTACAAATTTTGGGTTTTTGGTGGGCCTGGCCCGCCGCCCTTCTGGCATACATCCTCTTTCGCGCTTGGTACGACAACTGGAGCGGCCCACTCACTGCAGAAGAAATAGAGCATTTCATGAACATCACTGCCGATTTGCCAGGGCCCCACCATACAGACCGCACTGTATTGCGAGAGTTTTTGGAAGCTGACGACGGCAAAGAGTTTGTCATGTGCAACCTTATCAAGCTATTTCCCCACCCAGTTGCCCACCCGTTCACAGGAGTTCCTACACCGGCACAAGACTTGTTGCAGGCCTATGTCAAACAATTTGTTGGGGTTTTGCTTTCTGGCGGTGGACACCCCGTGTTAGCTGGGCGCAAAGTGGCGGGCTACATTGACGCTTGGAATGCACCACCAGATCCGGGTTGGTCTATTGCAGGCATGATGAGATACCGCAGTCGGCGCGACATGATGAAACTTGCTACAAATGGCAGATTTCTAAAGGCACATCCCTTTAAGCATGCCGCTGTGCAGCAAACATATTCTTTTCCGACCCAAGTGGTGGCTGAAATGGTGCTGCGTCCCAGAAGTGCTGTGGGCTTAGGCCTAGCCTTGGCAGCTTCGCTGGTGCACCTTGGCTCCATCCTATTTAGCTAAGCTGGGCGCCAGGAAAGACCATGAGAATTGTGATTCGCGAAGATGACCTGACTGGCATTGAGTCTCAATCTATTGTGCGAGAACACATGGCTGGCATGCTTGAAAACACGCCCATTGAAAGCGTTCATGCTTTACCGTTAGACAAGCTTCGACAAGCCCATGTTACTTTTTGGACCGCTTGGGTGGGTGTCGAGCTTTGTGGGTGTGGCGCTCTGCAAACGCTGGATCAATATCACGCAGAAGTCAAATCAATGAGAACCAGAGAAAAATTCTTGCGTCAAGGCGTTGGTCAAGCCGTCCTATCTCACATCGTCACAGAAGCTTGCGCCAGAGGTTTAAAACGATTGAGCCTAGAAACAGGATCTGCGGAATCATTTGCAGCAGCTCGATCCATGTATTTGAGAAACGGGTTTGAAATCTGCAGCCCATTTGGCGACTATAAGCTTGACCCACACAGCGTGTTCATGACCAAGCTCCTTAAGTAATGCGCTCAAAGCCCCTTACAAAAAACTCGCCTTAGGGGGAGTATGTCGCCCACAAAACACATACAGCTCAATTTTGTTGGACTATTGAATGTTCTGGCTATAAGATATTGCTTTTAAAAAAATACAAAGTTCACTGTCTAATTTATTGGACAAAAACTACTGAAAAGTAGTTTTATTTTTGAAAGTTGCTGTTAATGACCACTGTTAAAAAAATTATTGATCAAAAATCAAAAACCATCTTCTCTGTTAGGACAACCGACCCCGTAGAAGACGTCTTGAAAATTATGCGCGATTTCCGCGTCAGAGCCGTATTGGTCATTGATGACGGCGAGTTGAAGGGCATCGTTTCACAGGGCGATTGTGCAATCAAAGTATTGTTACCGCACAATAAGGCCTCAGAAGTGGCTGTCTCAACAATCATGACGCCAAATCCTCTGACTGTGAAACTCTCGAACACATTAGACGAGTGCATGGCTATTATGGTTCACAAGCACATTAGACACTTACCCGTTCTTGAAGGGAACAAAGTAGTTGGCGTTGTATCGGTGGGCGACATGGTTAAAAATATCATTGAACTTCAAGGCAATCAGATCAAGTTTCTTGAAACCTACATCAAAGGTCATGGTGCTTGAACCTTTTAACGCGAATTACTAAGCTTGCTCATCGTTATCTTTTGTAAACTTCTTGCCATATTGAATGATGAGAACAGAAATTGCAAGCAGCAATACGGCACAGCCTTCATAAATCAGATCAACGGTACTAATGCCTTTACCCTGAAGAATAATCAGTCGGCAAAGTGCAGTGATCGCAATGAAAATGGGCAAGGTAATTGGAATTTTTCTGTATTGATAGAACGCGGCTACCATGCCCAAAACCTCTGCGTAAATGAACATCAAAAGCAGGTCAGTTAAAGCAATTTTTCCATTTTGAATCACGGTGTACATTTCTACACCAACGCTAAAAATTGTAAACAGTGCAATGAAAAATAAAATACATTTTTCTGCAGCGATGATCAAGGTATAAACATTCATTAACGGCTCTCCTAAGATGTAATTTGGTAGCGCACAACAAATTTGTTCGTAAACTTTGATCACTCTAACTAAAGTAGGTTGCAACACCAACTTTATTTTATAGAGGCTCCGTAAACTTCATTCATAAGTTCTAAAAATAGCCCGCTGAACCGCAGTTAATTTATGATCGAGGCATGCGTAGCCATAGTTCCTCGACTTCTACCAACAAATTGCCCAAGCTTTTACCCTTGGCGATTTCTGCTTTGATCACATTGGCTCCCCTCATTTACTTGGCCAATCATTCGTTCAAGTTAGACAGCAAGAATCACCTCCATCAAGTCGTTGAAATGAGCTTGCTTGAGGACTTGATTAAACCGATTCCGTTGCCCAAACAAGGCCAACAACAAGTTGTTCCAAGTGCTGTCTTATTTCCAAGTTCCGTCATTGAACCGCTTCAAAATACCAAAATTGAAGGTTTAATTTCCCAGCCAATTTTGCTTCCAGAAGTTGTTGAATCAAAAACATTGAATTTGAATGTGCCTTTTAAGGCTCGAGATTCAACAATTAAATCAGGCCCCTCACCTGTAAAGCAACTGATTGAGGACGAATCAGCCAAAGCGGCTAATAGGCAAACCGAGAAGTTTGCCAATGATGTCAAAAATTCAGCAAAGCCTGACTGCTTAAAAAATGATTACGGCTTAGGTTTGCTCAATGTGCTGCCATTGATCTATGACATCGCAAAGGACAGATGTCATTAAGCCGACAATCATCAATCCAGTTTGATGCCTAATTTTTTAACAATGTTGCCGTATTTGCCTGCTTCAATTTTAACTAAATTAGCAAATTGTTCAGTCGTATTGTGAACAGCATCCGCTCCGTTTTTTTCCATTGCAGCCTTAAAGTCAGGGGTTGCAACAATTGCAAAAATTTCTTTGTTCAGACGATCAATGATGGGTTTTGGAGTTCCAGCTGGCGCAAAAAGACCCAACCAAAGTGCGGCCTCAAATCCTGGGTAGCCAAGCTCGGCTACTGTAGGCACATTTGGAAGCGCTGGAGAGCGTTTGGCAGTTCCAACTGCCAACGCGCGAACTTTATCTGTTTTGGCGTTCTGCAGCAGTGCTGGCATGGATCCAAAAAGAACTTGTACTTGATTTGAAACAACTGCAAAGTCGGCCTCGGCATTCCCTTTGTAGGGAATGTGAGTCGTATTGATACCGGCCGCATCATTGAGCATTTCCATCGCAAGCTGTGTCGTTGAGCCATTGCCAGCAGAGGAGTAGTTCAACTTACCAGGCTGATTTTTAGCCAGTGCCACTAATTCTGCCAATGTGTTTGCTCGGAGATCGGGGTTGACTACGAGTAGGTAGGGCGTTACGGCAACCAAAGAAATCGGTGCAAAGTTTTTGATGGGATCGTAACCAAGCTTTGAATAAGCAGAGGGGGCAACAGCCATGGTACTTGTCGTGCCCAGAGTGAGGGTGTAGCCATCAGGCGCTGCTTTGGAAGCGATGTCAGTGCCAATCGTGCCACCAGCCCCGCCTCTATTTTCAACCACAATCGATTGGCCTAAACGCTCACTTAATCTTTGAGCAACGAGACGTCCAATAATGTCTGTTGAACCACCAGCCGGAAATGCAACGATAAGACGTATTGGCTTATCGGGGTAATTGGCTTGTGAATTTGCTAGCAGCGGAAAACTGATGGCAATTGTTGTCAAGAACAGAGATAAAAACTTGCCTGTAGAGTTTTTCATTGTTAGATCTCCTTGTTTATTTTGACCGTGTCAAAAATTCGCAGCTACATCAGCATTTGATGCAACATAATATATTTAAATCAGATTTCTTGCTACAACTTTGAAAGCCATAAAGCAGCCCCTGATTAAGAACCTTCGTTAAGCTCAGACTCATCTGAAAGCGTTATGAAACACAAATTTGCCATCATCGGTTTAGGTATCATGGGCCGACGCATGCTTGAAAACGTTCTGCGACACCCTGACTTTGAAGTGTGCGGTCTCTGGGATCCTTCGACTGACGCTGTTGCCAAAACACGCTTGATTTCGCCAAGCACACCCATTGCACAAAGTGCCAAAGCTGCCATGCACGAAGCGCATGTGGTGTACTTGGCTTGTCCTCCAGGGCCACGAAAAACCTATGCGCTAGAGGCAGCTGCAAATGGTCAGGGCGTCTTCATGGAGAAGCCCTTGGGCACTGACAACGCGCAAAGTCGAGACCTCCTCACGCAATTGGCCAAGGCTCGTTTGCCCAGCGTCGTGAATTTCACGCAAGCCGCCTCACGTGGCTTTGAAGAATTGTCTCGTTCTATTCATGCTGGGGACGCAGGTAAGCTACTTGGAATCGACATCGTTGTGAATTATCCCGCCTGGCCCCGCGCATGGCAAAAGGATGCCGATTGGCTGCGCTTTCGACATGAAGGCGGCTACACCCGAGAGGTTATCTCGCACTTTTTGTTTTTAGCTGGACGCTTTCTGGGCCCATTGACCCTGCAGCATGCCTTGCCGCGCTACCCACAAGACCCCGCCTTGTGTGAGTTAGACATGCTGGCTCGACTTTCAACAGCAGAGGGCCTGCCTGTGACCGTCATGGCCACCACCGGTGGCATGCAACCCGATCGGCAAGAAGTGACTGTGCGCGGCAGCCGCATGAGCTATCAGTTCAGAGAGTTCTACCAACTTTGGCGCTCAGACGGCAGCGCATGGCAAGAAGCGGTTGACTGGTCTCAAGAAGACCCCCGCAGCAGCGCCTTGCAACGCCAGCTGAGCGAAGTGAGCCGCTGGCTAAGAGGCCAGCCGCACAAGCTTGCTACTGCCCAAGAAGCATTGGCCGTACAAGAGCTTGTAGAGGCCATGCTTGTGGGGCAAACGAAAATTTGAACTTCCCCATAAGATCAATGTTTCAGCAGTAACTAAAACTTTAGACCCAATGGTTTTAAAAGTTACCAGACCGGTTGTGGTGTTGCCTTTGGTTGGCGTCAACCGAGCGTTTGCGGAAGGTCCGTCAATTTGTGTGGCACAACCCGAAAGCATGATTAAAGAGCATGCGATGTTTATCTTATTCATACCGAAGTCTCAGGATTGAAGCTTAATTTGTCACATCAATTGGTACTGAAGCGGGTTGCGGCTTGAGTGGTGTTACTTAACCAAATCGAACAGGCCCTTGGCTTGAGCATGGCAGAAGGGTGGTTCATATGTACCATGGTAGTTGCCGTAGTAGGTGGCTGCGTTAGCAGCCGTTACGGGACCGTAGGTGGCCGAAATAAATTTGTCTACATCCACCGAAGTCACGTTTTTCAGACCTTTGTTGTCAAAAGCTTTTTTCATGACGTCTTGGTGAATGGCAGGGGGAACGGTGGGATCGCCACTGCCGCCACACAGCAAGACCTGCGACTTGGGTGTCCAGTCTAGCAAATCGTTCTTTTGGGCAGCCAGAAAAGTTGGGTTTTTGTCATTGGTCTGAATGTCGCTGGCGAAGGTCGACTGGAACAGGGCGTCGCGGGCTTGGTTAGGCGTTTCGCCGTTGATACCTGGCAATTTGCCGCTGGTCACCAGGGTGGTGTAGTTCAGAGTGGGACTTGGCAACAAAGACTCAATGTAGTCGGAGTACGGTGACTTGAATGCTGCTTTGACGTCGCTGTACAAGTTGCCATAAATCTTTTGCCAAGAGGTGACAATAAATGGCACAAAGAATTGGTAACCCGCAATTGCCTCGGTGAGCTTCATAGAACCCGATAGGTTATAAGGTCCAGCCAAGTGCGCGCCTGCTACCACGTTGATCTCAGAAGACAAGCTTTTTTCAATCGCACGGTGCGCTGCCATGGAGGCATGACCACCTTGAGAGTAGCCGGTTAGCATGACCTTGCCATTGAGGCTAGCCCCTTGTGAAGCCACAGCATTGCGAGCAGCGCGAATCGAGTCGATGACGGAGGTGGCTTCAGAGTCTGCATGCAAATAGGGGTGGTAACTGTAACTGGATTTGGCATAACCCAGGTAGTCGGTGGCCACCACAGCATAGCCTTGGCTGGCGTACATGGCTGCTAGCAAAAAGGTTTCTCCGTCTGCAGGATTAGCCAAAGTACGTGGTTTTTGTACGTCGGTGCCTTTGGCATAAGCCACCAAAGGAGCTGCAGCATTACAGTCGGAACCCGAGGGCAGCAATAAAACGCCTGAGGCGCTTGATCTTTCACCTGTAACGCCAGGGGTCACGTAGTGAAGGGAAATTACCTTGACATCACATTTGGCTTTGCCACTCAAGCCCACTAACGGACCACCGTCAAATTGAGCTTTGGAGAGAGTGGCCAACAAAGCAGGGCTTTCTATCAAGGCTCCGTGTGGTGAGTCACTGCCGCCACACGCGGCGAGCAGAGCTACGCCTAAAATGGAAATACTGAATTTTAATGTTTTCATAATTTGTCCCCTGAAAAAAAATTTCTCTACGCGAGCGTAAAAAATGCGCAAGTCAGAATAGCACTAAATTCATTTGCCATCAATACGGGTACGGGTTCACGCTGCCCCGTCATCCTGTGAAACCCAAACTTTATTCAAAAGTTCTCGTAATCTAATTATTTATTCCTTCAACAATCTACAACAAATCCAGCAGCAAGCCTTGAACCTTCTGGCAATGATGCTGCAAATATGAACGATAGACTCGATTTCATGTTGCTGCCAAAAAACTGCGGAATGGGTTTGCTCTTGTACGCTAAGCTTCATTGCGGCAAAGCGCACTGTACTGGTTTACCGCCCAGTTGATTGACCAACACTTGTGGGGCGATGCAGACCAAAAATCCGCGTCTCCCACCATTGATCCAAACTTGAGTCAATTCTAAAATACTGGACTCTACATACACTGGCATTTGCTTTCTTAAACCGAAGGGCGATGTGCCGCCCACCAGATAACCTGAGTTTTTTTGTGCCACTTCGGGTTTGCAGGGTTCAACCGTTTTGCAGCCTATTTGACGCGCCAAATTTTTGGTAGAAGTCTTGCAGTTGCCGTGCATCAACACCACCAAACCTTTGCCTTGCTCGTTTTGCATCACCAGAGTTTTAATCACATGATGCTCGGGTATACCCAGTTGCTTGGACGATTCGGCCGTCCCGCCATGTTCAACGTAGTCGTAGGGATGTTCGGTGTAAGCAACTTTATTTTGCTTTAACCATTCTGTCGCTGGTGTTTCAGAAATGTGTTTTGCCATCTTTTTTGCTAATTATGGGTGCTTGAGCCTATCTTTATGAAAAGACTTCTAGCCGTTGACTATGGTGCAAAATATAAATCAAAACGTCAAATGAAGTTCATAGCCAGATTCCCATCACTGCAAACTAATTTTAAGTACGGTAAATACCTCAATGATCTCTAATTCCTTTGGTTCAAAACGAGTACTGCTCTTGTTTGCGTTGACCATTTTTTGCAGTGCATTTTTATTGTTTCAAGTCCAGCCCATGATCAGCAAGTTCATCTTGCCTTGGTTTGGGGGAAGTCCAGCTGTCTGGACAACCGCTATGCTATTTTTTCAGTGCGTGTTGTGTGCAGGCTATGTTTATGCACACGTCCTCACGCGAATGCATTCACGTCAGTGGCAGGCTGGAATTCATATTGCCTTGCTATTGCTTGGCGCCGTGCTGGCTAGCACCATACTTCCAGACGCTAACTGGAAGCCTACCGGAGAAGAAGCACCTGCTTTGCAAGTACTGCTCATTCTTGGAGCGAGCGTAGGCGTCCCCTATTTTTGCCTGGCAACCACAGGGCCTTTGGTGCAACACTGGTTTTCCCACACTGAACAGACTGGCTCTGTATACCGGCTCTATGCCTTGTCCAACATTGGCTCATTTGCTGCATTGTTGTCCTTTCCATATCTGTTCGAACCTTGGTTTGATTTACAGCAAATCAGCAATTGGTGGGGCTGGGGTTTTGGTTTGTTTGTCCTGTTATGCCTGCCCATTGCATTAGGCTGGGGACAAAAGACGAGCGAGCATCAGACTGTTCAGTTAGCCCAGGAAATACAAAATCAGTCAGAAGTCACTGGGTGGATGCGCATGCGCTGGCTCTTCTTGCCTGCTCTGGCATCTCTCATTTTCATTACGGCTACCGATCAGGTAGGGCACAACATCGCACCAGAGCCTAGCCTATGGATTGCCACATTGGGACTTTATCTTTTAACATTTGTGCTAACTTTTGATCATCCCCGTTGGTATCGACCGGCCTTGACTGCAGTTCTAACAATGGCTGCCTTGCTAGTCACCACAGGGCGCAAAGAAATTCCAACATTATTCAACTTGGAATGGGATTATGGTGTTTCAGAAATGCGTCTGATGCATTACGCCTTGCTGTTTTTGGTTTGCATGATGTGCCATGGCGAGCTGTTTCGTCAAAGACCTCGTAACACGCAATACCTGACAGAATTTTATTTATGGATGTCTATCGGTGGTGCATTTGGTGGTTTGTTTGTTTCCTTGTTTGCAACAAATTTCTTCGATGAATACCACGAATGGCCAATAGCACTGAGCCTGAGTATCGTTTTAGCTTTTGCTGTGCTAAGGCGCGAATGGGGTGGAAGCAATAGGCTACCCCCCGATGCTTCTACTGAGGCTGCTTGGACTGCGCATCCTACAAAACAAGCTTGGGTGGGAGCGGCCTTTGTGACGTTCTTCAGCTTCTTCATGTTCATTGAAGACCCCTTTGAATGGCGTGTTAGCCCAAACACCGACTACGTGAGTGTCGCTCTAGACCAGTCGCGTAATTTCTATGGCACAGTCGCAGTGGCCGAACGCCAATACCCAAAGCATCCTGAGCACAACTACCGCACCTTCTACAGCGGCCAAATAACCCACGGCCTGCAATTTCAAAGTGCAGAAAAACGCAATCAGCCTGCTACCTATTACGGACCTCAAAGTGGTGTGGGCGAAACATTCAATTACCTGCATCAAAACAATCAGCCACTGCATGTCGGCCTTATCGGACTCGGTGCGGGCACTTTGGCCAGCTACGCTAGAGAGCAAGATCGATTTGATTACTTTGAAATCAACCCCGAAGTTGTGCGCGTGGCTCAAAAATGGTTTGACAATCTGTCTACCATCAAGGCACGTGATCTGCGCATCATCCTGGGCGATGCGCGCTTGCAAATGGAGCGTTTGCCAGCTTCAACCCAATACGATGTGATTGTGCTAGACGCTTTCACGGGCGGCTCCGTACCCATCCATCTGCTCACACAAGAAGCCTTTCAAATTTACAAGTCTCATCTCAAGCCAGAGGGCTTCATCATTGTGCACATCACCAACGCCTACCTCAACCTGTATCCGGTGGTGAAGGCTCAGGCGGAACAACTCGGTTTGGGTTATCGCAACAAGTTTCAAGATCTCGATCGCGATAATCTTGTCAATCGCAATCAGTACTTCATCATGACGCAGGATGCGACCTACCTCAAAAAATATCCATCCGTCAACCGAGAATTGCTAGATGAACAGGGAAAAGTGATTGGCGTAGAAAATCGCGATCGACCAGGATTGCGCTTGTGGACAGATCAGTTCAGCAGCATGCATCAAATTCAGTGGTGATTACCAATCATTTATAGGGCTCTGAAGGATCAAACTATTTCTACAAAATCAAACCTGACTCAACGATTTTTACGTACCGTTTGTCCTTTTAAAGGGCAACTTTTCAAGACCCAAAACTTCATTTAAAAGTACCGACCAAGCAAACGAGTAAACAATCAGTGACAGCCGTTGTTGATCAAGATCAAAGGCCAGGTCGAAGCGTTTTAAGGCTGAGCCTTGTGGCAATGCTCATGTCCTAGTGCGTTGCCGCAACGCTTCAAACGAGATCAACTCCCCCGCCAGCGCACTGGCCATCACTGTGGGCGGGCTGGCCAGCCAGACTTGGCCCGGTCCAGAGCGGCCCGGAAAATTGCGGTTGATGGCGCTCACCGTGACTTGCGCCGCATCGGTCGATGAGCCCGGCCCGCAGTTGGCGCAGGCTCCGCAAGAGGGCTGCAAAATGCGCACGCCCAAAGCGGCGAAAGTCTTGTCGTAGCCTTGGGCTGTGCAGTAATCGCGCACGGCGGTGGTGCCGTACTGCAAGAACACCTGCACGCCTTCGGGCACCTTCAGGCCCTGCGATATGCCCCAGGCCAGCACTGCATGGTAGTGGTCAAAGTCTTCGCGTTTGCCCGCCGTGCACGAGCCGCCGTAGGCGATATCGATGCGCACATGTTCTTGCAAGTCCACCAGCGCCAGGCCCCGACCGGGGTCGCCGGGCCGCGCCACCATGGGGCTGAGCTTGGTCAGGTCCACCGTTAGGTGCTCGGCATATTGAGCACCTTCGTCGCTGTGCAACCAGTCTTCGATCACGGCTTCCACACCACGTCGCTCGCGAATGAAGCGCAGGGTTTCGGCATCGGGCGCGACGATGCCGGTCAGCCCGCCCAATTCGGCGCACATGTTGGTGAGGGTGGCGCGTTCGTCGGTGCTCAAGTGAGCAATGCCCGTGCCTGTGAACTCGAACACCTTGCCCACCCCGCTGCCGCTGCGGATGTAGGGCGTGGCCAGCAAGTGCAGCATCAGGTCTTTGGCGGTTACGCCCACTGGCAGTTGGCCATGCAGCTCAACGCGCACACACTCGGGCAGAGTCACGCGCACCGCGCCGGTCACAAAGGCATTGGCCATGTCGGTGGTGCCCACACCAAAGGCCACACAACCCAAGGCGCCGCTGTGCGGTGTGTGGGAGTCGGTGCCCACCACCACTTGGCCGGGCAAGGCGTAGTGCTCGGCGACCATGGCGTGCGAGATACCGGCCACGTTGCGGCCGTCGTCCAGCAGCACTTCAGCTTCGGTCAGGGTGCGGTGCATGCGCAGGCCGTGGCGCGCGGCAAAGTTGCGCTGCGCCTGACGCATTGCGTGCATGTTGGCTATCAGGCCGCCGCGTACATGGGCGGGACTTTCATCGACATATGAGGTGTGGTCTTCAAACACCACGATCTGTTCGGGTCGCTGCAGGGTGAAATCCTTACCCAGTGAGTTTTTCATCAAGGTGTCGGCCATGCCGGTGTAGTACTCGTGGATGAAGCGCCAGTCGGCACGCACAAACAGGCCTTCGCCGGGCTGGGGCTGCTCGGGTGTGTGGGGCGCTGTCAGGTGGTGGCGCATCAGAATTTTTTCAAACAACGTTTGAGGGCCGCTTGCTTTGCTGGCGACCGATCTCGTGCGGTCTTCCTCGTAGGAGCCCACCCCCGTGGGCGAATGTGCGCCCAGCAAAAACCGTTGCCCCCAGCACAGCAAGCCCCCCGCGCCCAGAATCGACGCCGCCAATGCCTCGCGCCCTTTCACCAGATCGGCCAGCGTGATGTGCTCACCCCGCTCAATGCGCGCCAACAGACCGAAGTCGGTCGAGGTGAACAGGCCAATGTTGTCGGCGTTCTGGCGGTATATGCGCTCGAAACTTTCGGCGATGACCAGCTGCACACCTGCCAGCTTCTCGGCGGTGGGGCTGTGCTCGCGCGACGAGCCCTTGCCGTAGCGCCTTCCAGCCACCAGCACCGAAAAGGCCGCTTGCCTGAGCGCACGGCGTTCGATGGGGTTTTCGTGGCCGCAACGCAGTCCGGTGTGGGCAAAGTCGCCCAAGGTGTCGTCGTAATGGCTCATGATGTTGACCGGCGTGATCTCATCGGTCGAGACATCGTCGCGCAGCGGCGCGGCCTGTTCGCGGGTCAGGGTATCGCCCGCCAATTGGCGGCGAATCACGGAAGGGTCTTGGCTGAGGTAAAGAATCTTCCAGTGCACGGTGTTCATGGGATGGTGGTCGTGTCCGAGAGGCATACTTCACCCCAGAGTCAAAGCGAAAAATGAATTCTATGCGCGATCCGAACCATTAAAGTCTTCTCACTCCTCTTAGAGCACATTAGACAAGACGGATCTCGCAAAACCTAGGTGAAAATACCGATGAGTTGTTGCAAGGTTTGGGCTTGAATGCTGCAGAGATTGAGCGTTTGCGTTCGCTCAAAGCCGTGGCCTGAGTCAGCGCAGCCGCGTGTTGTAAATTACCCTACCTCCCCCTGATACAGAAAGATACACACCATGAAACAAAACATCACACGCCGCGCTGCATTAGCCGCTTTGTCATCGGCCGCCGCAGTGGCATTTCCGGGCCTGTCGTTGGCGCAAGCCGATCGCCCCGTCAAATTCATCTTGCCCAACGCCACAGGCTCGGGCGTAGACGCCATCACGCGCGCAGCAGCACCTGCCATTGGCAAGGCTTTGGGCGCCAATGTGGTGGTGGAAAACCAAGCCGGTGCCAGTGGCGTCATCGGTTTGCAGGCCATGGCCAAAAACCCGCCCGATGGCTTGACCTTGTCGGTGGTGTCCAACAACGTGGTGATCTTCCCTAGCGTTATCAAAAACCTGCCCTTTGAAATGCCTGGCGATTTCACACCGATTGCGGTGCTGGGAGCAACGCCCTTGGTGTTGGTGGCGAACCCACAAAAAATGCCCGCCAGCAGCAGCCGTGAATTCATTGCCGCTCTCCGTGCCAAGCCGGATGGTTACAACTTCGGCTCTGGCGGTACGGGGACCATCTTGCACTTGGCCGCCGAGATGTTCGTGGACGAAGCTCGTGTCAAGGCTCGCCATATTCCTTACAAAGGTGTAGGCCCCATGGTCACCGACTTGTTGGGAGGTCAAATTGACTTTGCAGTGTTGGCCTTGCCCAGCGTGCAGCAGCACATCAAGAGTGGCGCACTCAAGGCGGTGGGCATGTGTGGTGACAAGCGCAGCGCCGCTGCGCCAGACATTCCAACTTTTGTGGAGCAGGGCTTGCCCACTTACGTGATCGATGCCTGGTTTGGCGTGCTCGGCCCCAAGGGCATGAGCGCTGCCACGGTAAAAAAGGTCAACGATGCCCTGGTGCAGGCCTTCAACGACCCGGCCGTCAAGGAAACCATGGCCAAGCAAGGCAACACGATCGCCATCAGCACGCCCGAGCACGCTCAACGTGTCTTCCGAAGCGAGATGGAGCGCTTTGCCGCGCTGGTTAAGAAAGTGGGCATCGAGCCGCAATAAGGCCAACGGGTTCGTCGCTTGAGATTAGCTGCTCAGGCGACGACCATCACCCCATGGACTTGTTGAAGTAGCTGCATCGGTGTTCCTAAATCTTGCAAGTCATTTGACTGCATAAAAAGATATTCAGTAGCAGTGCAGTGCACAGCACCCCTGTTAATTAATTCTTGTTTTATGTCTGGCTTTAAAAGGTCTGGGCTCAATGGCGCTGAAGCCGAGCCTGACTCAACGATTTGTACGAATACTACCTTTAAAGAAATTAGTTACTTGGTAGATTTGAGAACATGGCCAACAACAATATTCCGCCGCCAATCATAAGAATCAAGATGAGCCCTGTTTTGTCTTTAGATTCATATTTTTTATCTGATTCTGATGTATCAGTGGGCGGTGGAGGTAAGCGAAATTTTTTTAATTTCAGTAGGCGCATAGCGGACTGAACGACTACTTGAAACATATTGGATCCTTGAAGACGACAAAGAAGATAAATCTTGAGAACAGGATAACTTGACTTTAATGGGAACTTATTGATCCAAACGAAACGTACATCTGAAATACATTGAAATAATCAAGGCTTGAACTATTTGTCATCAACAAAATTTAACAGAGCACCAATTACAAGAAATCCTAGCGACACGAAATACAAGCCAGTGGGATTTTCAGTCAAGAGATGAACCACTAGCGAAACAACAAGAACCAAAACACCCGACATTATGAAGCCGATGGCGGTGGGATTGGAATTTGAAGAAGGCATTTGCAACTTTCAATAGTTGCACCAATATAGAAAACCTCATCAAGTTTGTACATCCGATAATGACGTACGGGCTGCCCTTATGTCAACTCAAGTTTTGATGGCAATACGCAAGATGTCAGCTAATGTCTTGATACCAAGTTTCTCCAGTACTCTACCCTTATGAACCTCAACAGTTCTTGGGCTAATTTTTAACAACTCACCTATTTCTCGGTGGCTTTTTCCTAGGGCAAGAACATCGAAGACTTCTTTTTCCCGAGGTGTCAGCAAATTCAATTTTTGATTATGTTGAATTGTTTCGGTAGTTGCTGATAAGTTGTGTAATGAGCGATTGATAGATTCCAGAAGCTGTTCGAGTACGAATGGCTTTTCTAAGAAGTCCACAGCATTGCCTAAAAATGCTTCACGCATCACTTGTACATCTGCAAACGCAGTTAAAAAAATGATTTGCACTGGCACTTTTAGACTTAGCAAGCGGATTTGTAATTCAAGTCCACTCATCCCAGTCATCTTCAAATCCAAAATGATACAAGCCGGACGATTGGGCAAACTAGAAAGGAAAGACTCAGCACTTTCATAAGTCCTGCAGTCGTAGCCTTTTAATCCAAGCACCAAACTCAGTGAATCACGCACAGATGCATCATCATCAACAATACAAATCAGTTTGTTTTCAGACATCTATTTTGTTTCCTGTAGGTAATGAAACAACAAAACATTTTCTGGGATTTGATCTGTATGTAATTGATCCATCATTGTTTTCAATCAATGATTTACTAATGGACAAACCCAAACCTAAGCCGTCTTTCTTATCACTATAGAACGGCTTAAAAATAATTTCGCTTTCATAGGTATCAAGAGTTTTACCAGTATCAAAAATGCTGATTTCGATGCGTTCTTGTTTATCAAATGCAAACATAACTTCAACGACACCATTTGAGTTGGCAGACTCTATAGCATTTTTGATCAAGTTACCTAATGCTGTTTTCACTTGAGTAATGTCAACCATCACCGAAACTGGTTCATTGAGCTTTTCAACCTTGATCTGCACACTTAATTTTTGAGCATAATTTTCTAACTGTGAAACTGTATCTGTCACCAACCGTTCAACTTCCGCTTCTTTGATATTTGATGTGCCACCTATAAAGAAACTTCTCAATCCTCGGACAATCTCTGATGCACGAATTGATTCTTTAATGATTTGATCTAGTGTTTTTCTTAAACGATCATTATTTTTTTGATTGACTTCGTTGCTTTCAATTGAAGACAGTAGCAAAGCCGATTCCGCATAGGCATTGATTGCACTCATAGGCTGATGCAATTCGTGAGCAAGAGAGCCAGCTAATTCGCCTGCAGCCACCATTTGCAAAGTTTCCTTCAACTTTTCTTGCGTGTTTAATCGTTCGTCAACAACAGTTCCAATTAGCAAACCAGTCATTGAGAGCGTGAACATCACAATCTGCATATCAATCAAATCACTGGGCAGCACACCTACCTGCGTAAAACTGATCACCAAAGGAACTTGCACGACTGCGGCAGCAAAAGTAGAACCAGGCAAAGAGTGAGCTGCACCAATTAAACCGACCACAAAGAACAATGGGAAAAAGTACTTCATTTGCATTTCAATTGGCAATGAAAAGACTAGGTACTCACAAATTAATAGTCCCAAGAACAACAGCCAAAATGAATAACTTAAAAACATTTGTTTGAATTGTTCGCGCCTGAACGGATTTATAAACAATAGCGCCAACGGCAGTACAACTATCAGTCCCAATAAATCTCCTACAAAAAAACGATAGCTTGCCTCTAAGAAATCATCTTTTCCTAATTTGCCAATTAGAGTTTGCAAACCTACATATAAGATTGCAGTTATCGCCGCACCAATCACGCTAACCAAACTTAGCTTAAAAACTTCAACTCGGTTTTGAAGTCTTGGAACACCTTTCATTAGCTTGATCAATACATGCGAAATAATTGCGTAGCAGCCGATTAAGATCGCATTTCCAATCAAAACAGATGAAGAAAAGATAACTGAATCGCGGATTAACCAATCAGCAAATCCGATAGTGATAAACACCCACGGCGCCCACAGCAATCCCGCCCAAGTTAAGAAAAGTACTTGAACAGCGGCAGGCGGGTTCCAAGGTGTTATGTTGAGCTGCCCCATTGGATGAATGAAACTAAGCAAGTCAACGCAGACATATGCAAGCGAAAACAACATCGCCAGCCTTAAGTTTTTCATTGAATGAGTCATCATTTGTAAAGTTATACCCTAGTCAATCCACCGGTGTCCCCACCCTCCTTCTAGAACCCAAACTTTATTCAAAAGTTCTAACTATCTAAGTTTTCGTCGTCTATGCCAAAATTCAGAATACTTCATTTAATCTATGCAGATTCAAACCACAGACCAATTGCGCGCCCTTTACAAAGCACCAAGCGAGCGTGCCGTTCTGAAAGAATTAATGCACATTGATTCGCACCTTAAGAGGTTCATCTCTTTGTCACCATTTCTAGTGATTAGCAGTGGAGATCAACACCAACTTTCGTGTTAAATGACACCGGATGATCACGATAAGCCACGAGTACGGTAGAACCGCAGAAATCAAACCTGACTCAACGATTCCTACGCACCGCCCCAAACCATGTGAGGCAATAAAAACTCAGGTCCGAAACTTTATTTAAACTTTTGTTCTGCAGATCTATTGCGACTCAGGATCCAACTGTTTAAATTGAATAACATTACCTTCTGGATCACACCCATCCAGCACAATAAAGCCACGAATGCGCCAGGCTTGCTTGATAGGTTTGAGAAATCCACCATTGGTTTTGGCGGCAGCTCGCACCACCTCTAGATCGTCCACAACAAATGTAGGCTTCAACGCTACATCATCTCTTCGTTTTGGCGGCGATTCAATTTCAATACTTTGTGCATAGGCTTTGGAAATTGCATGCACAACTACTTCGTAGTTTTGTCCTACCAAGAGGTCGTGCGATTTGTCTGAAACTTCAACCTTTAATCCCAAAGCCTGCTGATAGAACAGTGAGACTTTCTCTATTTTTTTTGCGAACACGCAAAGAGCTTGATAGGGTGAATGAATTTTCTTTGCCATTTGGATTAAGATAAATTTTTAAATGTATTTATACACCATACCAAAATCTAAACTTTATTTGAAAGTACTGAGAATCTCTGAGTGTTCGTGGACAAGTTAGATTTTGAATCTCAAATGTTTGGGATCAAATTAAAAGTTTTCATAACTACCGCGCGATCTTCAGGGTCCTGGATGGCTTCTAAGCATGATCTAGCCTTCAGCATAGTGCTTCGCATTTGATTGATCGTTGCACCAGCAACTCGCCAATGCCAAGCTGAGGCATGTGCCGCATCTAAAAGTTCAGTATGGTTCAGCACATTCTCTAGTGATTCAGACATATTCCATGCAGCATTGTTTGCATAGATAGCAAAATAACGATGCCAGTTTTCGGGTTGAAGATTTTCTGGTATTTCGGTCATATTAGAAAAATTCACTTTTGATCTAAAGACGTTACTGTTTAGACTGCCAAATTTTGCGACAAAATATCGTTACAAACCTAGCCAGGAGCATGGCAGAAAGTTCTTTAAGCACTTCTGCCCAACCTGCGGAACCACTATCTCACTTACAACTGAAAGATTTCCAAGCGGCAGGGTCATGATGATTGGCACACTTGACGATCCCTCACTGGTTAAGGTGCATACCCACATGTTTGCTGATGAAGCATTTTCTTGGATAACTTATCCTGAAGATCATGTCGTTTATGCCAAGCATAGGGTCAACGAAGATGGTACACCTGCGGTGCCTCTAACCAAATCAACTGGTAATTTATAGTTTGATTACACCAACTGTCGTGTTAAACGACACTTACCGACCAATCAAAGCCGACAGCACGATAGCCCCTCCTTAATTAAGCCTGACTCAACGATTAGTGCGCATCGTTTGTTCTTTTGAACGACATCCTTGACCCCAAACTTTATTCAAAAGTTCTGATAATCTGCGCAGCAGCACAATAAAAGTCTAGAAAATTCGTATATTTAAATGAAACTCAAGCTGCCCAAGACGGTGATGAGTTGGGCGAAGTTTAGGGTGATGGCTTTTCTATGAATTTTTCTGAATTCGGGTATCGCCATGAAATTTCTGTCTTCTCGGATTTCAGAGCCACACTGGTCCAATTGGGGAATTAACTTGAAACGCAAAACCAAGGTAAGGATGGCAATGGCAAATGCGCCCATAGCCTGAATGGGTCTGAATGCTGCAGCATAGCTAATGGCAGCTGCAGTGGAGACCACAATGGCAAATTTGAAATAGGTGATGTAAAACGACCGAATGAACTTGGAGTCCATGTTGTTGTCGTGCTTCAAGATTAGCAGGGGAATGGAGCCAAACAAAAAATAGGCTGTCACCGCAAGCATGGCAACCGTGAAAAATAGGGAAACTTGGTTGGCTGTCAACATGACTGTGTTTAACTCCCCTTCATCAATCGTCTGTGCCAAAATCTAAATGATTTTGTCTTATGGATCTTACGATGATTAAAGGTACTTGTTTTTGTGGTTCCGTTACTTGGCAATTAGATGGCCAGCATGTGGCTGCGTGGCTTTCTGGCGTGGGCTACAAAAGGATGAAAGAGGCAAGAATCGAATTGCTGTGAATTTAAGACTTTTAGAGCCGACTGCTGTTGCCCACATTCCCATCGATCACTTTGATGGCTTAGAAACCATGATGATCTCCTACGTGAATGTATTTGGATGAATTGCATAAAATACCCAAAAATCATCAACGAAGCTTTAATCTACCGGCCACATCAAGCCAGTTGCAAGAAGCCATCACTGAAACCAAATATCTCCAAATAGAAACGCCATGTTGAAAAAATTCATCATCTTCGTCATAGACGATTTGTCTGAATCGGGCACCCCAGCAGAAATGATTGCCATCGATGCCTTCAATGATTCTTTGAGAACCAAAGGACATTGGATTTTTGCAGGTGGTTTAGCAGCCCCAGTACATGCCGATGTGATCGACAATCGAAACAACACCAACTTGGCAACAGGCAAACCTTTTTTCGATACCAAAGAAAATTACAGTGGATTTTGGCTAATCCAAGCTAGCGACCATGAAACAGCAAAAAGACTAGCTCTTGAAGGGTCAAAGGCTTGTCATCGCAAGGTTGAATTAAGACCTCTGCTTGGCTGATCTTTGCTACCCTCTAATACCAACTGGCGTGTAACACGACACTACAAAACAAGATCAATTCAAAAGCACGGTAGCCCCGCTGTAATCAAATCTGACTCAACGACTTGTGCGACCAGCCCAAACTATAGTTTGGGTAAACCCCAATGAATCTTTTAATTAAAGCCATTTATTTTGTAATTCTTCGGCGTTAAATTTAATACTGTGCTTCATATCGAGGTGCACTTCTTTAACTTGAGGAATCGCAAATGGGACAAATAATTTCACAAGCAGTGTTTAAACCTAATCCAGGCGCTGACATGACCAAGTTCATGGGATTCGTATCTGAGAGCGTTGCTATCTGGCGCAAACACGGTGCAGATGTATCAATATGGGCTGTTTCAGCTGGAGAAGTAGGCAACATGGTATTTGCCGCTCGCTTTGACAGCTACGAAGCCTACGGTAAGTGTGTAGACGCAGTCTATGCTGATCCAGCATTTCAAGATTGGTCTGCTCGCGCAACTGGCAGCGGATTAAGCAGCTGGGTTCGCAGCAACTTAGCGCGTCAATTACCTATCTAAATACGGAGACACATCATGGCTTTATATCTAGTTCGTTCACGCTACACAACCACGGCTTTTCAGGGCATGCTTGCAGCACCTAGCGATAGAGGAGAGGCTGCAAAAGCGCTTTTCAAGTCTTTGGGCCTTAAAACTCATGAAGTATTGTTTTCAATTTCAAATGGCAGCATCGTTTGTTTAATTGAAGGAACTGCTGAACAAATTACTGAAGCACAAATGATCACGATGGCAAGCGGTGCCTTCCAAGAAATTCAAGTAGAAGAATTAGTTTCAACCAAAGCGATGAAGTCAGCTATGACAAATGCTGCTGCCAAAGCTGCCAAATACAAAGCGCCAAATAAATAATTCATTTGAATTCTTTGAATTAAATGCAACAAAGGCAAGCTGTCGTGTAAACGACACTTGCCGACCACTAGAAGCCGACAACAAGGTAGCCCCGCCAAAGCCGAACCTGACTTAACGATTTTTACTCATCGCTTGTCCTTTTGAAGTACATCATCAAAGACCTCAAACTTTGTTCAAAAGTTTTGAGTATCTAAGCATCAATAGTCTGTGCCAAAATCTAAATGATTTTGTCTATTGGATCTTAAGATGATTGAAGGTACTTGTTTGTGTGGTTCGGTTACTTGGCAATTAGATGGCAAGCCTGATGGTGCGACCGCATGTAATTGCACCGCATGCCGGAGGTACGGAGTTCTTTGGGCATACGGTTATGTTGACGAGGATATCAAAACGCAAGGAGAAACAAAAGCTTATGTCAGGGGCAAGGCACTTGAGTTTCACTTCTGTCCAAATTGTGGCTGCATGGCATTTTGGCGTGGGCTTCAAAAGGACGAATCAGGCAAAACTCGAATTGCGGTAAATTTAAGACTTTCAGAGCCAACTGCTGTAGCTCAAATTCCTATCGATCACTTTGATGGCTTTGACACCTCCGATGATTTACCTCGAGATGGTAAGTGTGTCGGCGATTATTGGTTCTAGATCCCTAACTTTATTCAAAAGTTCTGAGAATCTGAGCATTGATCTTAAAGTTTTCGCCCCAAACGCTTTTCCACTTGATCTTTCTCCCACTTGGATCCAAACAAGCTAAACCGCTCGGAAATCTGAAGCCAATGAAAGAACACACCAACACCCCAACCCATAACGACCCATTGGACCCACCAGCGGTTAGGGGTTGTTAAAGCATTGATGACCGCAAGTAGCACAACGACCAACACATACTGCGCCAAGTGAATGTAGAAACCTTTGAGTTTTCTAACTTGATTGAAAGCCAAAATCTCTTCTGCGCTTTGACTTTCACTGATGACGTTGTCCATACCTTGCTCCTTGAGTGTTGAGAATTCCACATTGAACACGGCAGCCAAAGACTTCAAAGATTCCACGCTAGGCTCTTGACCCTTTTCAATACGCTGAATGGTGCGGACATTCAATCCACTCAACTCAGCCAACTGCTGTTGAGACCATCCACGTTGTAGTCTTAGTTTTTGAACTAGCATTGATCACTCCTTTTGCCGTGCTTTGAACTCTAATGGCAAGGTGTTTGATTGTGTGCGACAAAGGGGCGACTTGGGCACGGCATATGCACGGCACGATGCTGACATTGCTTAGACTTTGATGTTCAGACTCTTCGCTAAGGTATGACAAGTTCACAAACTTTATTCAAAAGTTCTAACAATCTGAGCATTGATCGCTTTAAAGAATACTCAGCTTGTCTACACACCATCACTTCCTGCGTGAAGGCATCATCGTGACCACTGGTAGCTGTTGAGTTAAAAATTCATTCACAATGTTGGCAACCTTATCTGATTGCTCCAAAGGCAAAAGGTGAGACGCTCCGGGAATTACAGCGAGTTGTGCACCTGGAATGCTCTCGTACAAAGTACATGTATGAGACAGCTTAATCATGTCATCATCGCCGACTAGAACCAGCACAGGAACTTGAATTTTCGATAATTCATTTATGGTGATTGTGGGTTCTGTTTGCCACATTTTCACGCACTTTTCTGTTACTTCCGCCCGATGTTTTGGGCCATCAGGTGAATTGTCGGCATAGTCCTTGGTAAGCATCTGCTCGGCCTCATCCGTCAAAGTTCCACCCAAAACGCCTTCGTGATGAAAATTTGAACCAATAACAACCAATCGCTTAACCAGGTCCGGACGACGCATGGCAACAATCAGTCCGATGTTGCCTCCGTCGCTCCAACCAACGAGGTGGCTTGCACCGCCAATTGCCTCAAGAAATGCAATAGTTTCATCGGCCATTGACTCATAATGAAAGGGTTCAGGTGTGTCTGCTGTTCGTCCGTGCCCTCTGCGATCGAAGGCACAAATACAAAAATCGTTTTCTAGTTTTTTTCCAATGGCCATCTGATCGCTGCTGCTACTTAATCCCCCATGAAGAAGAACCAGACGGTCGCGGTCGTTGTCAGCAACTGAAACCCAAGTTTTATGACCACGAATATCTAAGTATTTCATTTCATTGCCCATGTGATGAAAACGATTGAAAATTGAGAGGGTGGTTTTGTAGACTTGCAACGATTTGTGCGCACAGGTTGCCCTTTTAAAGGGCAAGCCTAAAGTTTGCATTTACTTCAAGTTCGCAGCTAACCACTGATTCAAAATTGTGAACACCTTTTCCTTTTCGGGATCGTTCAAAATTTCGTGGTACATCTCTTTAAAACAATGCGCCTCCACCAGATGAGAAGGTGCTTTCTCGGAAAATAAATCACTCGATTTTGAACGAACCAATTTGTCGTTGCCCGAATACAAAAGCAAGGTAGGAACCTGCCAAGATTCAGCTTCTCTCACTACTTTTTCGCCAGTTCTGAGTATCCAAGAAGCCAAGCGGGCGGATATTTTTCGATGCACCAAATGATCATTTTTATATTCTTTTACCACCCTTTCGTCTCGGGCAAGCCATTGACTTTTCACACCATTGTCTACACGCACGTTGGGAAGCAGCGCAGGCAATAAAAAGAGCAGTAATTTTTGTACAGGATTCGTATCTGCGCCCAAGGCGGGCGAGGTCATGACCAACAAATCAATACCTTGTTTATTTTGAATTGCAGTTTCAGCCGCAATCAATCCCCCCATGCTATGTCCTACCAAAACCAGTGGACCTGGGTTCTGCCGACGAACATATTCAATGACAAAGCGAAGGTCGTCGACCAATTGGTTGTCTGCAATCAGGCTGCCTTTCTCGCCAGACGACATGCCATGACCATGGTTGTCATAGCCAAATACTGCGTAGCCAGCTGCTTGTAAAAAATTGGCAACATGTGTGTATCGCCCCATATGCTCACCCAAACCATGCACCAGCAATACCGTTGCCTTGGGTTTTAAAGGCATTCCAACCCATTTATAAAACGCCAAGAGTCGATCTTGATGGCTGAGATGGGTGACTACAGGTTTAATGACTTGCGGGAGAATCATACTCACTCCATTGAAGTTTGTAGGATTTTGATTCAAGTTCTCAACAATAACCAGAGGGTCAGTCACTGTGCCCCTCGCTAGATACCATGGCTCATCTCAACTCTATTTCTCTTGACAAATTGATAGTTTTCACCTGCTGGCAGTGGCAGGAGCGGCGTCAGTTTGGGGGAGCTTGCTCACGCGGGTTTACTGGGTACTTGAGCCTTGGAGTTACCCAAGTGAACCCCGCCATCAAGCAATAACAGTTCACCGGTCATGCTGCGAGCGCCTGTGGTCAGCCAAACGATGGCTTCGGCCACATCTTCGGGTGAACTGGCACGCTGCAAGGGTGCGATGGACTCGGCCATGGCCTTGACTTTTTCGAAGCCATCTTGACCTAATCCATCGACAAACCAGCGCGATGTAATCAGGCCTGGGCAAACCGCGTTCACTCTGATATCTGGCGCTAATGCGCGTGCGAGGTAGAGAGTCATTGAATTTAATGCACCTTTGGACGCGATATAGGGCACCGAAGAACCTATGCCCAGAGAGCCGGCGATCGAAGACACGTTGACAACGGAGCCTTTTTGTATTTTGAGGTGTGGTGTACAAGCCCGCACCATCTGAAAAGCTCCCACCGTGTTCACCGCGTAAATGCGTGAAAAGGTGTCCATGTCCAGAACATCCCAGTTAGCGGCACCGGTGAAGGTGCTGATCCCAGCATTGTTTACAAGTGCATCAATGCGACCCCATTTATCGAAGGCGGCTTGTGTTAAAGCCTTGCAGTCGGCATCTTGAGCGACATCGCCTTGCATCAACAAGGTATCAGCGCCTGCGGCTTGGCAGTCTGCCTGAGATGCTTGGGCCTCTGTCTCACTGCGTGAGTAGTTGATCAAGACGTTGTAGCCCTGTTTGGAAAGAAGAAGTGCGGTCGCTGCACCTACGCCGGTGCCAGAACCCGTGATGATGGCTACTTTGCGTTCAATCATGATGCGTCCTTGATTGGGTTAGCTTACAAAAAGTCAACTTGTGCATTTTGCATCTAACTTTTGAAATTGAGCTGACTCAACGATTTTTACGCATCGTTTGTCTTTTTAAAGGACAACTTCTAAAGACCCCAAACTTTATTCAAAAGTTTTAAAGATATGCGACTTCCAGAAACCGGCAAGCAAATCTCAGATGAAAAGTGCGTTGCCGATTATTGGTCCTAGTGAGAATCTGAAAACAGTTTCAAGATTCTGGATCAAATTGAAACTCTCTCAATTCCTGCTTACAACGGCAAGAAACTGCAATCTTTCTTGCCCATTCAATGGCTTCTTCTCTGGTAGGTACTTCCAATACGGAAAACCCTCCATCAAACACTTTGGTTTGAGGATATGTATCTTGGGAAGTACTGCCATCGCCCGCAACCATCAAGGGAGGTACTTGTTCATTGATGCCGCCACCAAACACCCAAACGCCCGCCTTCTTTGCTTCGCGCACCACTTCATGCGCTGCTTCGGAAACGGCTGGAAAATCCTCTGGCGGAATATGGTTCATGGCTGAACTGGGAAATGAAATCAAGTATTTGACCATCAGTTAAATCTCACTAAAGCGGGAACAGGCAAGCACGTCAAGGTCCCAAACTTTATTCAAACGTAGTGAGAATCAAAGGATCAATCCTTGCTTAACTTATCTCTTAAAGCCATCAAGCCTTTGGGCTCACTATTGAACCAAAACCAAGCTGTATCTGTTCCACCCTTGCGTAAGACCCACTGATAAACGTTGAGATAAATCACGCTCAATCCAACAAGATTCACTGCCAAAGCGGCTAGTCCAATGAAGATATAAGCAAACAACTTGGCGTATGACATATGTGGCACCAAGTCTTGGGCAGCGACAACAATCAGCCCTGCTATCAGAATTCCAGCAAGGAGCAACTTGGCAAAAGTTTTAATTGAATGGCGATTTGAATTGGTCATAAAAGGATGAACAGCTATCAAGTATTGCCGTGAGTTTGAGGCATTCATTTGAGTAGGTCAAGGAATCTTGAATTGTTGGCACAACGCTGCCCCC